>Ga0182018_10003024_pt1 | contig 15763 bp, 12 predicted proteins | sample 812P2MmetaG_FD_120490 | JGI IMG/M metagenome (GOLD analysis project Ga0182018, IMG submission 120490) | Permafrost microbial communities from Stordalen Mire, Sweden - 812P2M metaG | ecosystem: Environmental > Terrestrial > Soil > Wetlands > Permafrost | place: Sweden: Stordalen | collected...
AGCTATCTTCCGGTGCGGATTACCCAGAGTTTCCCCAACAGCCTTGTTGGCGAGGCCGTTTCCTAGCCGCGGGCAAGGTATTGCATCACGGAGTCGACCATGGATGTGGAAATGAAAATCCGCGGTCTGGTCATGGATCCAGCCAGCAACATGCCGATCGTGATCCTGAAAGACGTCAAGAGCGACACCGTCTTGCCCATTTGGGTGGGCATGTACGAAGCCAATGCCATCGCGCTGGAAATCGAGAAGTCGTCTACCCCGCGCCCGATGACGCACGACCTGCTGAAAAACCTCATTCACGGCTTGAATGCTGCGGTGCAAAAGATTGTAGTGACTGAACTTAGGAACGATACATTTTATGCAGTCATCTGGATGGAACAGGATGGGGAAGTGGTGAGCCTGGACGCCCGGCCGTCCGACGCTCTGGCCCTGGCTTTGCGCTCCGATTGTCCCATCTACGTGAGCGAAGAGGTCATCCGGATAGCCAAACTTGGCCCCGCTCTGGCGGAGACGACGCCCGAGGAGCTTCGGCGCTGGCTGGAAGGTCTCAACGATGAGGATCTTGGCCGTTACAAGATGTAGGTTGGCTTTAAGAGTGCGTGAGCGCCCCGCGAACTAGGCCGATCGTGCCGAGCGAAGCCGGTTAACCCAGTATGCCCAAGCCACTGATAGCGAAAAGACGATCAAGCTAGCAATAGGAGCTGTCTTCGGATTACGAGGGGCAGGGCCTGCAATGTTACTCCACCATAACAACGTCAGAAGAGAGACCCCGATCCAGAAGACATAAACCCCGGCACGACTCGTTGGAAGAGTAGCCCGCGCGTAAACGACTACGGCCAGCAGCCAGAAACCACCTTCCACAATGACAGTTGCGGCGATCGAGGTCCAAAGTCCCAGGCCGAAGTATCTGTGAACCCCTGGCATGACTGGCATATCTGGCCCGTGGCTCACGACGTCCAGAAGCCAATGGCTCAGAACGGCCAGGAAAACGACGCCGGCGCCAAGCAGATAATGCCTCCGCAAAAAATATGCTGCCGCGAACAAAGTGGCCCAAACCGCATCCAGCAGCAGGCTGTGGCTCAACGCGATGTTTGTGGCATCGAAATACTGTCCCGCGCCCATTCCAGGCTTAAACTGCACCTGTTCGAGGCCAACGAGCATAAAAATGCACCAGGCAAGGTCGGCCAGCATGGCCGCCAAAACGAATGTGCCGAGACTGACCCTCGGTTCCAAGCGCTTTGCAACAAGGCCTACCGCATAGTGACCTACGAGCATTCGGTTCTCCGCGACGCGCTCCTGACCCGAGCGGCCTGCAAATAAATGATTCTGATTTCTAAGCGTACGATTTTTTTGATGTTTGGTAGCGACCCCCAAATGCTCTCGCTTCGGTGAGCGGCGGAAGGGGAGGAGGATTGCGGCACGCCTGAAGCGGTGTGAATCTCGACGCTTTCGCTGTAGTTAACAGAATACCTGTTATCGGACATGATGGATAAGATTGCTGGATATAAGGATCAAGCGACTCTGGAACCTTTCAGCCACAGCGCCAGCACCAGCCCGGCGGCAAAAATGAGCGCCAGCGTCAGGCCGCTCCAAAGGCCATAAATGCCCAGAGGGGTTTTGAAACACAATACGTAGCCAACGGGCAAACCGATCACTCCGTAGGCCACGAGGTTGATCAACATCGGACCACGGGTTTTTCCCAGCCCACGCAAGGCGCCGGTGCCGATGCCTTGGATACCATCGAAGATCTGGAAGACGGCAGCCACCGCGAGCAGCCGCACGCCGACGGCGACGGTTTGAAGGTCGTGGGTGTACACGTGGATAAGCACCCGCGGAATGGTCAGAAAGGCCGTGGCCGCCATGGCCATGAATATGGCGCCGATAACGATCGCCATCGAGCCGCCACGGCGCGCGCGGGCGCGATCTCCGGCTCCCACGGCATGGCCTACGGTTATGGCCGCCGCTGCGGAAACTCCGAGTGGCACCATATAGGTGAGGCTGGCTGAGTTCAAAACGATCTGGTGTGCGGCCAGGATGTCGGGCGACAGCCGTCCCGCCAGCAGCGTGGCAACCGAGAAAGCGCCTACTTCGAAGAGCATTTGCGAAGCCGCGGGCCACCCCAGCTGAAGAAGCCGGCGGAATTGGGCAAGCCGCAACCCCGGCCAGTGGGCGAAGAGTGGATGTCCACGCTCTCGTTCATGCTTCCAGGCCCACCAAACCAACACGCCGGCCATATAGGTGCGGGCCACGCATGTGGAAAGAGCGGAACCGCGCACGCCCATTGCGGGCAGGCCGAGCTTGCCATAGATGAGCGCCCAGTTGCCGAACCAGTTGACCAGGTTGGCAGAGATCAAGGCGAAGGTGACCGGCCGGACCTTGCCCACTCCCTGCAGGTAGCGCCGGAAGGCAGCATATACCAGCAGCGGGAGCGTGCTGTAGACAAGGAGACGTATGTATTGCGTGGCAGGAGCGCGCACCGCTTCCGTAATTCCCATGAGGGGAAAGAAATGGGGCGCTATGCCTACCAGCAGCATGGCGATCGGGGTGTACAAGATGGCCAGGTAAACGCCCTGGGCCAGTGCGCGATGGCAATCGTCGAAATCGCCGCGGCCGAAGGCCTGGGAGACCAAGGTATCGAGCCCCAGCAATAGCCCAATGCCGAAGAGCGTGGGGGTGTAGAAGATGGCGCTGCTTATGCCTACGGCGCCGATGGCGGCCGGGCTCAAGCGGCCCACCATGATGGTGTCCACGATGGACATGGCCATCCAGCCCAGCTCGGAGAGTACGACCGGGATCGCAAGCAGCAATAGAGCCCGGAGCTCGCTACGGAAGCGCGTTGCGGGGGGCATTTGCGTGGCTGAAGCGCGGGAAAGCATGGTTCCCTTCCCACCTTAACTGATCTGGGGCGGAATCTTTGCGGGTCGCATGCAAGATGGTAAAGTCAAGAAGGTGCGGTTGAGCAGCGCGGCCTCGCGCGACGGCGCTCACAGACCAGGAGAGATGGCCGAGTGGCTTAAGGCGCACGCTTGGAAAGCGTGTGTACCGCAAGGTACCGTGGGTTCGAATCCCACTCTCTCCGCCATGATCTTAGAATCAATGACCTAAGGACAACGTTACCCACGACGTTACTTATTCCTAACGTGGACTCGTGCGCCGCAAGTTACTCCGTGGAACCTAGCTCTAGGCCCGAACCCAAAGGACTTCCCTTCTCCGATCTGTAAAAGGTTTCTCCTGTCTCTTGTAATTTTGCCAGTATCGCCGCTGCTGATAGCCAAATATCCTTGCACCTGTAAAAAGGCAGGCGCATTCCGAAGCGGCAACTTAGCCGACGCGGCCTTTCTTGGAAAAGACTCTAGGAGACAAGTTGATGAAACCCATGAAAACCGATATTCGGGTGAAATCCGTCCTCACTATACCCGCTGTTCTGGCGGTATTGATTGTAATCCTGGCTGGAGACGCGGCGACGCAAGGCCAGAATGTCCAGGGAGTGATAAATGGGCGAAGCGGCGCCACAATGACACTGCAGACCATCGACACACCAAAGCTCGTTGTATTGCTTACACCGACTACTGAAGTTGACGAAGTACAAGGCCTCTTAAAAGCACGCAAAAAGCAGATGGCCATGACATCCCTGATCCCCGGCCTGCCGGTGCAGGTGCAGGGGACGACAAATGGTCAAGGCCAACTGGTGGCGGACAGTGTCAAATTCAAAGGTTCGGATCTGAAAGCCGCCATGGACGCTCAGGCCGGGCTGCAGCCGACCGTGGCAGCCCAGCAGGCAGACCAGCAAAAGATCCAGGAGAATGAGCAGAGCCTGGCAGCACAGCAGGCCGCCTTGGCAGCACAACAGGCGCAGCTCAGCGCGGCAGATCAGAAGATTGCCGCTAATAAGGCCGCCATCGCTGCCGCTAACAAGCGCTTCGGCGAGTTGGGCGACTATAACATTCTGGGCGAAGTCACCGTCCTATTTGGCAACGGTAAAGTTACCGTCGAACCGCAATATATGCCCCAGCTGTCAAAGCTCGCTGAGCAGGCATTGACCGTCACCGGTTATGTCATTCAGGTGAAGGGTTACGCCTCGGCGGTAGGATCTGCGACCTTGAACCAGAAGTTGAGCGTCGAGCGGGCCAATGCCGTCAGCCAGTATCTGGAACAGGACGCCAACGTTCCACTGACCAACATGCTCGCACCGGGCGCGATGGGGACGGCCGACCAGTTGGGCCCTGACAAGACCGCGGAAGGGCAGGCCGAAAATCGCCGCGTGGTGGTCATGATCCTGCAGAACAAGGGCATAGCCGGTACGTAGGGAACTTCCTAAGCAGGTGCAAGACACGGCTTTGCCCAGATACCGGCGATAAGCGGCGGTCGCCACAACCTGGCGTATTGATGCGCCAAAGGCGCCGTCCCCTTCTGAGCGAAGGACGCCCGAGAGCAAGTCCAAAGCCTCACCTTACTCCGCCTACGAGGCTGGTCCTAGTGTGTTGCGACGATGGCCTGCGGATTGGTTGGGTCAGTCCCGGTGGTGGCAGTCGCGACGGGATCGAGCTTCCCGTCCGTCGTCGCGTCGAATTTAAAAAGCTGCAGGTCACTGTTACCGTTGGTACCGTTCGAGCCTGAATTGACCACAGCCAGGTATTTCTTGGAGTTGTCATTCACGAATGCGATCGGCAGCTGTCCCCCCGAACTGAAGGGTGATCCGGAAATCGCGGTGAGCCGGCCTGAAGCTGGGGTGAGGGTGAAGCCACTGATGTCGTTAGTCCCCTTATTCGCGACGTAGACGTAACTGCCCGTGGCATCCAGGATGACTCCTGCCGGTCCCGTTCCGACGGCATAGGGCGATCCGGAAATTTCATTGAGCGCTCCGTTGGTTCCAATGGCCAATACGCGCAGTCCGGTGTTGAACTCGCACACAAATAAAAATCCGGAATTCGGATCACTCGCAAGCCCATAGTCTGCCGGGCTTGACGAAGTGCTGAACGGCGGAAGAATAGTGGCTGCACTGCCTGTGCTCAGAGCGCCACCGGAGCCTAAAGTAAGCACTTGCACGCCCAGTGATGCGAGGGAGACATAGACAAAGGAGTTGTTGGGGGTAATCAGCATTCCGGTTGGCGTAAGCACCGTTGCAGTGGAAGCCTTGCCGGTATAAAGGGCCAGTGGAGAACCGGTCAGCGCCGTCAACAGGCCGGTAGTGCTGTCGATTTGGTAGATCCCAATGGCCTGTGCTTGAAACGCGGTCGAAACTCCGACTGCAAGCAGAAAGCCGCCCGTACTATCCACCTGCATCGCCGTGGGAACTATGTCCTGCGCGGCAGCACTCCCACCGTTCTGTACAGTAATCGATCCATCGCTGTTAATCACGTATACGAAAATACCGCTGGTTGTTCCGGCGTAAAGGAACACATTGCCAGGTGCAATCGCCATAGAAATCGCAGCAACGCCGTTGTTGTACGGCGAATTATTGAGAACCGAAAGTGATCCGCTGCTGCTGACGCCGAATCCAGCAATGAACCTATTGTTTCCATTGCCCACATAAATATAATCGCCTGTATTGCCGCCTCCGCCACCGCTGCTGGTCTGAGGAACGAAGAAATCGCAACCGGCGAGGCCGAGGATCAACAAACAATAAAGAATCTTTATTCCGCGCATGCAATTTCCCTTGGAATGACCTCTTCGTCCTGGCAGTCTCAAAGCAGCGGGCGATCCGTCGGCGGCGTCCACTCGGTGTAATTTCGAGCCGTGCGACCGAGGGTGTTTCCGAACCTCACAGGAACGAGCCCTTCGCTTCAAAACTCCAAGCGCGATTGGAACCGAAGGGCCGCACACGCCTCAAAGAGGTGCACCGATTCTACTTAAAGCGCATTGGGTTGGCTACTCTCTAAACTGCCAGGAATGGACCATGTTGTTCTAGTTACCGGTGCACCATTCTTCTCCGATCAATTGTCCTGCTCTTGATCCATTGAGCGTGGTAGTTTACAAATGTGCTTCGGGCTGAGTCGGATATCGTGAGCACCTGGCAACTTTTGGCTACCTCTCTACTAGAGTTGATAGTTTCGGCCGTTTGTCGCGTCGATTAGCGTTGACGATGGGTTGCTGGGAATAGCGCCGATTTCGATCGATGGGCAACACACACGGCACCGTTCCCACTGAACACCGGACCGAGTCCGCATGGAGAGGTCTAGTCTACAAGAAGAGGAATTCTATGAGAGCTCAGATCTCGCACGGTGTATACCCTTCCACAATTGCACTCTCTCTAGCTACCAGTTTCGCTGCCCTGGTTCTCTCTGTTCCACCAGCCATCGCACAGAACGCGGCGCTGCAGGCGCGCCTTGCCGAGGTTAAGCAGGCAGCCGCGGCCAACAAACGAGCTCTCTCTCTCTACAACTGGCAGGAGTCGCAAACTACCAGTATCAAGGGGGAAGTCAAGAAGCAACAAACCTTCCTGGTAAGCGTTGGGCCCGACGGCCAGCAGCAAAAGAGCGAGATAAATGCCGCCCCAGCAGCTCAGCCGAGTGGTGGCAGACTGAAGCGTCATATCGTCGCAAAGAAGACTGCGGAGTTCCAAGACTATGGCGAGCAGATCGCGGACCTAGCAAGGCAATATACCCAGCCAGATCCCGTTAGACTGCAACAAGCCTTACAGCAGGGGAATATCTCGCTGCAGTTAGGCGGCGGGGAAAGCCAGGTCACCCTCATCATTAAGAACTACATCAAGCCGAATGACTCGGTTACTCTCGTGTTTAACAAGCAGCAAAGAGCGATTCAAAGTATCCGGGTTTCGAGTTACCTCGACGATCCCAAGGACGCCGTGACCATCGCAGCACAGTTCGCCAAGCTGCCTAACGGTATAAATCACGTTACAGGCACGCAGATAAACGGAACCAGCAAGCAATTGACCGTGGTGACCCAGAACTCGAACTATCAGCTGAATTAACATCTGGATCTCGATGAAAACGGTGCGGGGTGGATCAAAGCCACGCTCTCGTTTGGCTTTCGTTCACCCCCTAAAGGTGGTTGCCCGGCTCCCGATCATTGGCGGCTTTATCTTACGCCGAAAGAATCGCTGGGATAGCCTAGCTATCTGTTTCCGAACGTCCAGCTGAGCCCCGAGCTAGTTCCGTAGTCGCTGCCCGAAAGTGTTGGAGGCGGTTGATTGTCCCAATTGCCATAGAACGAAAAGTTCCACGAAAGATCGCTGAAGAGCTTGATGTAGTAGGATGCGTTGGTATTCACACGGATGCGCCCAGGTTCCGAGATTTCCGGGAAGACAACCGCAGAGATGTCCAGATCCGTCTTTTTAAATCTGAAGACTTTGAGTTCAGTCTCAACAAGCGCGGTAGCAGTATTTTGCGCGCTTTGTCTTACGGTGTAGCTCGTGTACTGGGCATTCTGCCAGGCAAAGCCGCCGAGCACGTAGAAGCTTGCCTGGTTGCTATTGCGTAAATAGCGCCCTATGCCTCCACCGAGGGTGGTCTGCAGGTCGATTCCCTGCACCGAACTTTGCAGGAAAGTGCCTGTTCCCGAATAGAACCAGTTGTTCCAGCGCAGCAGCCTCATACTGCTAAGATCCGCCTGGTTTCGAGTGGAGACACTGTCGCCGCTGCTCGATGCGAAGCTGGAATTGAAGCTCGCCTGACTCGACCACCGCTCTCTCCGGTACTCCACTTGGGAGGCAACGTTGTACTGGGTTGATTGATTGCCTTTGGAATAAAGGATGCCGGTGGTAATCGTGCCGTCAAATCGCCTCCGGAAACTCTCGGCAGTTTGCGCCAGTCTGACGACCTGGGGCTGTGAGATTTCTACTTCTTTCTCTGGTGCAGAGGCGACTTCAACTTTCACTGCGCGTTCGCCGGGTGTTCCGCCGGCCGACAGTTTACCGGTGTACACGGTGCCGCCCTCGGTCTGCACCACAAATAGTTGATTGCTCTCCAGGCGAGCCACCTCCAACCACTGCACCCCGATTGTGCCCTGAACGTACTTCAGCTTAACCGAAAGCACACCGGCGCTCAGTCCCTTAATCTCGCAGGTCATGCGATCGCCATTCTTCATCACTATTACGTCGGTGTTGTCCGCTGCGAAGAGGGGCAAAGAGAATAGCAGAGTAAAGCTGAAAATGATGACCCGAATATTCATAGGGTGTCCGGTCTCCGCGCACCGCCTTTAGACTCGCGAACCCCAGACGAATTGCCTGCGTGCGCTGCGCCAAGCGCTAGATAAGCGATGCAATTTCCAAGCGCAACGTTACGTCCCGCAGCTTCTGTGCACGCCTCTACGGAGAAGGAGAAAGTAGCTCCGTCAAATGAGGACCGGTCTTCGCAAAGCGCCAAAAAGACTTATTCCAAAACCCGGAATCATCGGGCCCGGTTTAGAAGATCCGGCCAATCCGGAAGAAGAACCTAGCGCGGCCATAATCGCCTATCGCACCTGCGAGTTCGACCGGCCCGAATATCGTGTTCACGATAATTCCAGCGGCGCCATCTATGGGGAGATTTGGTGGCGACGGGCCGAGGGCCAGCTTGTATGTCTTCCCAACCTCGGCAAGTCCGATCAACTCCACGTTACTGCCCAACAGGGGGGGCAGTTTCAAGAGCTCCCGGATATACCCAAGTTGTCCCAAGAAATACTGGTTTGTGTACAATTCGTTGGTATTCCAGGCAACCAGGCGCTGCGACCCACCGAGAGAGAATGCGGGTATTCCAGCTTTGTAACCATAACTGCTTCCTCCGGAAGCCCCAAAAAACACTGAAGACGGTTCGTTCAGACGGAGAAAGCTTTGCGATTGAATCTCAGAGAGTGGAAACGCACCTGGAGCGGCTGGGTTGGCGTTGTACCCCTTTGTGTACATCAGAATACTCTCGCCGGAGCGGGGTATCACGGGGTTATCCAACGTGTTCAGCTGGTATTGCAGCCTCACATCCCCGGTCCCTCCCGAAACCGTGGGTAGAACAGCCGAGTTCCCGATCTGTGGGGAAAGCTTTTCATAGCCACCTTCGTATCCGAATCGTAGTTCCCCGGTGGTTCCAAATCCATATCCCACATCCAGGCCGCCAAGGGCCTGCCGTGTCCGGTAGGTCGCGGTCAGCGTATCGCCAGTGTAAACATAGTCTTGTTGACTGTTGCCCGTGGCGCGCGGAGCAACAAACCAATTGCTGGTCGGTGTAAATGGATGGTAATACTCGCTATCGACCAAATATTGTGAACCCAGAATCACATCGCTGCGCAGCTCCGATCGATAGCTACCAAAATCGAGAAACGTGACTCTGGCTCCGATACTGAAGAGCACATTGTTGTAGTCCGAACCGTCGATGAGAAGGATGGGACGCACCACAGGTGGCGCGTATGGCTTCTGCTCGGTTTGAATCTGCAGTCCCTGTTTTCCGTCCTTTTCAACCATCGAATAGCCGACGTTCGCGAAGCGACCCTGCCCCTGGAGCATCATCATCTGCTTATCCATTTTCGCTGAGTCCACTGGTTTGCCAGTGTCTACGGACAGCTTCTTCTCGATGGAATCGGCCAACTCGGGGCCGGTGCCGGCGACCTGGACAAACTCGGGGACAGGTGTTGTTTTTCGCCGGGCTGTCCGGTCAGCCAGATATTGCTGCCACTCGGCTTCGCTTACCGAGAAAGCAGAGAGCACTTTCTCCTTCGAAGCCGCCGCATCATATCCCGCCTTGATGATTGCGTCGGCAGCCCCGTAATCGAGAGCGTTGTACTTCTGCAACGGCACGGTTACCAGCAGATCCGCTTTCTCCATTGAGAGAAGCTCGTTCGCGGCGATCATGACGGAGATCGATTGACCCAGTACGGCGAAGCTCGAGAGAGGGGCCGTTGGACTAATTGGAGCGGTTTCCAGATGGATTCCAATGACTATGTCGGCCCCCATCTCTTTCGCAACGTCTATTGGAATGTTGTTAAGCAACCCGCCGTCTGCGTAGATGTGATCCCCTGTTCTGACGGGCGAGAAGATACCCGGTAGAGACATCGTCGATCGTAACGCCAATGCCAGGGGGCCACTGCGGAAGACGTGTGGCCTGCCGGAAACGAGGTCCGTCGCGACACAGGCAAACGGGATGGGGAGATCGTTGAAGCTCTTGAGCTCGGAATACGGAAGGGCAACCCGGTCAAGGATCAGAGATACCTGTTGACCTGTATTGAAGCCTCCCGGAAACTGCAGCCCTTTGCGCAGGCCGAATTCCAGACTATTCGGGACTTCATGAGCATCTTGTTTGCGCCGGAACGAGAGGTCGTCGAAAGGTGTCTGGCCCCTCAGTACATCGTCCCAATTGATCCCGTTGGTGATCTCCCTGACCTCCGCGGGAGACCTTCCTGTCGAATAGATCCCTCCGACTAAGCCACCCATGCTGGTACCGGCGACATAGCTTACCGGAATGCGGTGTTCCTCCATCCACTGGAGAACTCCGATATGGGCCAAGCCCAATGCACCGCCACCCTCCAGAACAATACCAAGCTTTGGGCGACCGGTCACACTTGGTTTGGCCACCTCTTGGGGAGCGCTATAACCGGTAGACAACAAGGTGCAGGACAGAAGCACTGCTTGTACGGCTCGGAGTTTCATTGTTGCCCCCTGGACGTGCTGTCATAACCGGCCTATCAGACCTTGCAAGAACCGGGGACAATACGCATCTCGATGCGCTTTATTTGAAGAAACACGGCTACGGCTTGAACGGCTGGAGCATTGTTCAACAGCGTAACTAGAAACGACCACAGGCTGCGCAAAGCGGCGGCAGCTATCCGATGCCCACGCTCCAAACCCTCCGTAACCACCTGGGGCACAACTGACTAACGGGGAGAACTCAGTTGCTCAGCGCGGATCATGATGATTCCACGGTATCCAAGCAGGTGAGAGTGCAGATACTGTCAAATTTATTAGCTAGGGGAATCAAAAGTTGCCAGCTATCGGCGCGGTTGCCTCTGGTTCTTCCTTCGGATTGGGTTACGTCTTTGGTTTTTGTGAGATTGAATGGATGGGCAAGAAGGCTGTAGTGAGGTGGCAGATTAATATCGGGACCGGACATATCCGTCATCTGGCAGACTGGAGACTCGGCCTACGCCTGGCGGGGATTGATGTTCTGAGTGTAGCGGACAGCGTCTACGTTTTGGACCCCGGAGATGGTTCATGACCTCTTGTGTGAAAACGGCTCGAGTCAGTCTAAAAAAAGTCCACGAGGGGCTTCCTCAATTTGTTTGACACGCTAGCAATGATGCTAGTTGTCCAGCCTGATGCGACTGAGTAGCCTTGGGCTTGATGCTAATATTTCAGATTTCTCGGAGACCTCAGTGATGAAGGCAAACAGACCGTGTTACCACGTTGCTCCTCCAGGAGTCCTTATGCGCAAGACCGTCGTGTCGCTTGCCGTTGCCATGTTCATGCTGGCATCGATATCTAATCTACAAGCCGCCAGCCTGGCGGGAGTAACCCTGCCGGACACAACAGAGGTTGGGGGCAACTCGCTGGTGCTGAACGGGCTGGGACTGCGAACCGAGTTCATGGTGAAGGTCTACGTCGCAGGGCTCTACCTTCAGCATAAGTCGCCGGATCCCAGCGCCATCGTCAAGGCCGACGCGCCCAAGCGAATCGTCATGCAGTTCTTGCACGACGCGAGCAAGAAACAGATGACGGACGCATTTGACGAGTCGTTCAAGGACAATTCTCCGGATGCCGAGACGACGATGAAGGCCAACATTGAGGGACTACTCGGCGCACTCGATGCCGTCAAGGTTGGCGACCAAATGGTCTTCACTTATGTCCCGGGCACGGGAACGACACTCGCCATCAACGGCAAGGATAAGACAACCATCGCCGGTCCGGCCTTCGGCCAAGTAGTCTTCTCGGTGTGGCTCGGGCCGAAGCCGCCCACTGCGAATCTGAAAAAAGGAATGCTCGGGCATTAGAGCTAGCGCCGGGGAGAGGAAACCCCATAAAGGCTACACTACTCGCGGCCTGTGAAGGGCACCCTCTGCCAGAGTTCATCGCCGAACTGGGCCACGTGGAGATTACTCCACCGTCGACCAGAATGTACGAATTATCCGACAACGAAACGACGACCTGCTTGAAATGACACCGTTAGACGCAAGGGCGGTGGCCGCACAGCCCCATAGCGTTTCCGGAGCCGCCAAAGCTCCGCCGCGAGAGATGCGGAAAACATCTAACCTATGGCCGACGAGTGAACTTGTCGGACCGTCCATCCAGGCTCGTGCTTCACCGCATCTCTCTTCAGTTCAATCGGAGAATACCAAGGCTTAAGCTGGCTGATAATTCGAATTCTGAGTTACAACGGTTAATTGCTTGCTGACCCCGTCTACCTGCGTGCCTGTGACGTGGTTTGTGCCATCAGGCAGCTTGGCGAACTGTGCCGCGATGGTCACGGCATCTTTAGGGTCGTCGAGGTAAGTCGAAACCTGAACGCTCTGAATCGCCTTTTGTTGGCTATTGAACACGAGGGTTACCGAGTCATTCGGCTTTATGTAGTTCTTAATGACGAGCGTGACCTGGCCTTCCCCGCCGCCTGACTGAAGCGAGACGTTCCCCGCCTGGAAGGCCTGTTGGAGCCTCCCTGGATCCGGCTGCGTATATTGCTTCGCCAGATCTGCAATTTGCTCGCCGTAGTCCTGAAACTCAGCGGTTTTCTTCGCGACTACGTGCTGCTTGAGTCTGCCGCCACTCGGTGGCGCAGCCTGCGAGCCACCGATCTGGGTCTTCTGCTGCTGACCATCGGGTCCCACGCTGACCTGGAAAAGCTGTTGCTTTTTTTCCTCACCCTTAATACTCGTAGTCTGCTGTTCCTGCCAGGTGTAATGCGCGAGCGCTTGCTTATTGGCGGCGGTAGCCATTTTGACTTCGGCAAGCCGCTGCTGCAGTTGCGGGTTCTGCGCATGGAAAGGCACAGCGGAGAGAAACAACGCAGCGACGGCGGCAACTATCGAGAGTGCGACTGCGGGCGGCTTCGCACAATGCGCGAGTTTGGTCTTCATGTTGCTCCTCTTCCTAGTAACGGTGGGTACAGCGCTGATCAGTGTTTATCGGGTTGAGCCGGGCCGCCGATCGCTTAATGTGGATTTTACCAAGGCGGCGTTCACTAGCTCGGTATCGGATTATTCCTGCACCACCTTCCAGCTGGCATCAGGATTAAACTCGTTTATTGCGGAGGCTGCGTCCGTCGTGGTCTTTCCCAAATCCTTCTGGAGCAACACGCCATCCTGATTGATGATGAATGTCATCACGCCTGAATTGCCGTATTCAGCCGGATAGGCGACGAAGGCGAATCCGCCAACCATCTTCCCATTGATCACATAGTCCTTCGCACCGCCCGGTGCCTGACTGCCTTGTCGGGTCAGCATGCGGAAGTAGTAGCCATGGAAAGGCACGTGCGAGTTCGGCTTTGCGCTATATCCTTCGGCGGTCGCGTACGCCAACATTGGCCCGAGCGGGCTTTTGGGCTGACCTTGCGGCGACTCCCAGTACAAACCGTTCTGCTTACCGGTGTCACTGATGAACTTCAGAGCGAATTGCTTTTTGCTTTCGCCATCATGAGGCTGTGAGAAATACTCGGCCTGAGCATCGACGATTGCCTGGCAGACGTCGATGACTGACAGCTCATTGCGGCCGATACGGCGCCTCAAAATCTCATCCCTTCCCGCAGCCGTGTCGAAGAACCACTGCGAGTGGTCATTTGTTTTCAGCGGGATGGGAAACGGAAAATTTTCGGCTCCAATCAGAAGGATCTGGCTGCCATCAGGCATCTTGCGCCAGCGGTGCATTTGCTCATAGCCTGTCACAAATGCGCCGGCAGTGGCTTTGTCCTGCACAGCATCGCCCGAGGAGATTACCTCTTTCGAATCCGTACCGAAAATTGCCAGCAACGCGTTCTGATCTCCTGATTTTGCCGCTTCCACGAGCCCATTAGCCGCGTCGTCGGGTGAGGCAAACGTTTTGAAGGCAGGTTTCTCGGCCTGGTTGCAGGCGGCAAGGAAAATGGTGCACGCCAGAAGCATCAACCAGGTCGTAACATCGATTCTGCGGGCAGCAAGCGACGTACTTATCCTACAAAACAGCGACATGCCTATCCTCCCAAACCTTCGACTAGAAGCACTTCATCAACACTGCTCAGCAAACCTGTCGTCTCTTGCAGTAGCGCCACTGGGTTCACCTGCGGCCTCCCCAGCCACCGCCGCCGCCCCGGCTTTCCGAACCACGAGCACTTGATGCCCTGGACTGCCAGCCTCCGCCTCCGCTGCTGAAGGCTGATGACCCGCTGCTCTTTTCCTGCCCACCCCACCCACTGGAAGCTGAACTGCTCTTCGGTGCGCTTTGGCCCGAGTAAGATGATGAGTTGTATTTCTGATTCGTGTTCGAACTTGAGCCCTGCCAACCGCTCCCGGTGTTTTTGTAGGTATTCCCATTTGCGGTCGCATACTTGTTGCCATTTGCAGTCTCACCCACGGCGCCGCTGTTATACGCACCCGACCCGCCATAGGCCTTGCCCCCGTTCGAGGTGGTCACCGACCCTGTGGTTCCGTTAGCGTTCGTTGTGTGCTGCGAGTACGCAGTGTTGCCGTTTTTCGAGACCGTCGAGGCCCCCGAGCTCCCGTAAGCATTGGAATTCTGCACCGTGGAGGCAGAGGCCCCGGTTCTCGGGTTGTACGCTTGCGCGGCGCTTGTGGTGCCGTAGGCATTTGAAGTGGTAGCACCCCGTGCATACGTCCCAGTGGATGGGTTGTATGCCTGGCCGGCGCTTGCGCTGCCGTAACCGTTCGAGACCGTGCCTCCGCGTGCGTAAGTCCCGGTGGCCGAATTATAGCCAGTGCTGTAGTGCGCGGAGCCGTAAGGACCATAGGCAGAGGTAGTGGTGCCGTGCCAGGCAGTGTTTCCGTAATACGCCCCGCCGTGGTACACCACCGCAGTAGTGCCGTGCCAACCACAGTTCCAATAGCTATATCCCCAGCCGCAACACCCACCGCTCATCATCGCGCCAACCGCGATTCCGACTCCGAACGCCACCACGGCGGTCGCCACTACGGCCGTGGTGCTGTAGCCTGGCGTCACATAGGGAGTGCCGTAAACCACCGCCGGGTTGTACATGGGAACATACACTACTTGCGGATTCGCAGATTGAATCACGATGACTTGCGGCGATTGTTGCACGACCGTAAGCTGCGAGCCTGATTTCAGATTTCCGGCAGCTTGTGCTTTCGCACGCAACACCTGGACGGCCGACATGACCGCAGGCCCCTGGGTGGTAAACGCCTCTCCTAATGCGGAAGTCCAACTGAGGTTCTTTGCCAGGTTTTGGAGCACCGAGGGGAACTGGGTCATCGCCTTCACACTGGGTTCCCACTGTTGCGCATCCACGGCGTACATGAGAGTCTGGCCGGTGAGATTGCTGTTCTGCTGAAGCCAGCTGGCGGCCAAAGCGACCTGGTCTGGAAAGCTCGCAGCCCCAAGAATCTGGGCTACCAGGGAATCCGGATACAGCGCGATGGGCGCAACGAGTTGCTGCAGGTCATCGGAAGACAGCGGCGCACCTTGTCCCGAATACCCCTCCGCCGGCGCTTGTGCTCCAACTTCCAATGGCGTTGTGACCATGACGAGCAGGAGCGATAGCGCTGTGGACAAAAGCTGCTTGGTGAAAGTCCCGATCATATTCTTCTCTCCATGCACGAAAAGGCGTCGATCTTGGCCTGTGTTCGCTGCCGGTTATGATGAGTTTTGTTTTAACCGATACACGTCCCATTAATGAAGCCCGAA
>Ga0182018_10003025_pt1 | contig 15753 bp, 19 predicted proteins | sample 812P2MmetaG_FD_120490 | JGI IMG/M metagenome (GOLD analysis project Ga0182018, IMG submission 120490) | Permafrost microbial communities from Stordalen Mire, Sweden - 812P2M metaG | ecosystem: Environmental > Terrestrial > Soil > Wetlands > Permafrost | place: Sweden: Stordalen | collected...
AACACATCGCCACCCTGTTCCAGACCACCGGCCCGATCCCAAATTGGGGCGGCACCTGGAACATGGCGCCGACCAAGGACGCGCCGGTCATTCGCCGCCATCCGGAGACCGGCGAGCGGCGGCTGGACCTGTTGCGCTGGGGCCTGGTGCCGCACTGGGTCAAGGACCTGAAAGCCACCCGCCAGCCGATCAATGCCCGCGGCGAGACCATCGCCTCCACGCCGATGTTCCGCGATGCCTTCGCTCGCCGCCGCTGTCTGGTGCCGGCCGACGCCTTCTACGAATGGCAGGCCGCGCCCGAGGGCAAACTTCCCTGGGCCATCGCGCGGGCCGACGGCGCCTGCATGGTCTTCGCCGGGCTGTGGGAGGGCTGGCGAGGCCCCGACGGCTCGGTCATCCGCAGCTTCACCATCGTCACCACCTCGGCCAACGAGGAGCTGCGGCCGCTGCACGAGCGCATGCCGGTGGTCGTGGAAGAACCCGACTGGCCGCTCTGGCTGGGCGAGACCCGGGACGACCCGGCCAGCCTCATTCACCCGTCAGAGGCGGCGTTCCGGACCTGGCGGGTCGGCACGGCGGTCAACAACGTCCGGCACGACGCGGCCTCTCTGCTGGATCCGGTCTGAGCCAACGAACGCGGTCTGATCGGGGGTCCGGTAGCAGCGGAACCGAAAGTTCGATTCAGCCGTCTTTCGGCGACCTGAGCAGGGGCAGTCCTAACTCCTCCGCCGCCGGATCAGCCGAAGCCCGAATAGTCCGGACAGAAGCAGGGCGAGACTGGCGGGCTCCGGGGACGGGACCGGGTCGGCGTCACCTGTCGCCGTACCGATATAGAGATCTCCGTTTGGACCGACCTCAATGCCGGTTATGGGGTCGGTGACGTCGTCGCTCAGGGAATTGGCGACATGGAGTACCATGAAAATGTCATCGTCCCCATTGTCGAGGGTCGCGTATATGACAGTGCTAAAGGGCAGGTAGTTATTTGGTATCGCGGGAGGCAGTGTGTACTCTCCCGCGAACTCTCCGCCGCCGGAGAGAATAATGTCCGCCGATAATGTCTCATTATCTGAGGAATCGAAGGTGAAACTCCCGCTGACGCCGTACGTGCCCGTATCGTTGTCCGTCGTGGCACCGCCTGAGATTTCGTAATTGATTGGGGTCGCGGTGGCGCTCGATCCCATTGCCAGAACCGCCGCCATCACGGCCGCGGCCGCCAGTGTGGGTTTTGGAAACGGCCAATAGTGACCCGAGTGCTTATTGGTCGCGCCGCCATTCAAATGTGCTTCAGCCATTGACTGCCTCTATTTATACAACCCTCTGTCAATGAGGTTTAGGCAATTCTCGTGCCGACTCCTGTTATAGCGCAATTTCAAAGGGTTAGCCCAGAGCGATTCTGGAACTGTAGGGATTGTGTAAGATTTTCCGACAGGTCAGGCGGCTTCGGTCCGCGTCGTTTCCCAATCCTCCAACACCTTCGCCATGTCCGCGAGTTCCCATGACTTCGTGGTCACACGAGCCGCCATGGCCGGGGTGTGGTCACTCTGGTCTGGCGACAAAGGGGATGTCCCTGCCAGCCTCATTCGCCCGTCGGAGGCGGCGTTCCGGACCTGGCGGGTCGGAACAGCGGTCAACAACGTGCGGCACGACGCGGCCTCGCTGCTGGATCCGGTCTGAACCGCTGTCAGCGGCCCGTTCGAATGAAGCGCGCCGGCCTCGCTCCCCTGTGGGTGTTTGTGCCGCGTTCCGTGCTATGCCGCCCGCTCTTTGCCGTAACCCCTTCTTCGCCAGATTGCCGTGAGACCAAAGAGGCCAAGAATGGTGGCAAGGAGCGAGAGGCTGCTTGGTTCGGGTGCCAGTTCGGGGTCAGCGGACCCCGTCACTGGATACGCGTCGGAGCCAGAATTACTGGCGGTTCCAGCATAGAGGGGATCGCTGGCTCCCAGATCCAATGCGTTTGCAAAATAGAAGCTCAACGAAAAGGTCTCAGAGGAATTGGACACGGAGAACCCAGTGGTCCCGTCCCGCGTTACGTCTGTGCTGAAAGTGCCGGTCTCTGGACCGCCGCCGGTCACGGTTATGTCCGCTGTGATTGGGTCCGTGTCCGACCACGTGAAGGTGCCAGATACGTCTTCCAAAGTGTTGTAGTAATAGGTCAGGCTCGTATCGGGGGAGAAGGTATAGGTGATGGGGGTCGCGCCCGCTTTGTGTGAAAAGGCCATCAGCAGCGTCAACGCGGTGGCCGGGACCGCCGGTGAAACCATTCTCCATCGGCGCGACACTGGTTTGCCGGTACTGGATTGAGCCAACTTTCCGGCCATTACTCGTTCCCCTTTTCATGCGAACGCCCAGCCGGGCGCGGCGCTTCTGTTCCACCCAATCTACTGAGCGGCGCACCCGGGCCGCTACCGCGGATTCGGCAAATTTCGGTTCAAAATCCGGGATTTGTATTAATAATATACTTTGATGACGATTATTGATACGTTGCAAAATTACTCACTCGCGTCCCAACGATCTGCTGGCCCGTGTCGCCTCGCTCGGATGGCCGCTACAGCGCTGGCAAGTGCATCGGGAGCGGACCGCGCGCTGTCAGGCGAAACGTCCGCGCCGCCAGATCCAGCCGATTCCGGTGACGACCCGGCCAGCCCCATTCACCCGTCAGAGGCGGCGTTCCGGACCTGGCGGGTCGGCACGGCGGTCAACAACGTGCGGCACGACGCGGCCTCTCTGTTGAATCCGGTCTGAGCCGCTGTCAGCGGCCTGATCGAACAAAGCGCGCCGGCACGGTTCAGGTGATAATCAGCCCAGCCCGAGATAACCGGCGCGTCGCGACCTGGACCTCGAGACTCCGCATGACCGCGAGGGGCACCCTCGGCGACGCTTGACGGCCAGGTGGATTGATGTGGCGTGGGACGAGTCTCAATTTTATGGCGCAAATTTGCCGAAAATGCACATGTGGACCCAACGGGATATGACGTACCCCACGGTCGGTCTCTGCTGTCATGGAGTCGTCGTGCTCCATCATCGACAGAGCGGTCAGGCTGAAAAATTGTCGAACAGGGGAACGGGGGACTGCGATGACGCGGAAATGGACGAAATCCGGGATACTTATTGGCGCGATGCTCGGGATCGGGAGTCTTTCGTTGGCGGGAGCCGCCAAGGCTGAATACACGATCCACGTCTATCAGAATGGCGCCAACGTCGAGTCGGATGGCAGCGGATCGCTGGACCTCGCCGACCTTACCTATGACGACTATTTCGTTCCAAGCTCGCAGTTGGATGCCCCAGATGGGAATGCCATCGTGGGTCCATTTCAGACGGTTGCCCTTGGTTTTGGAGGGAACATCACTGGTCCATCAAGCTTCGGCACCGGCTATACGCAGGTGTCTACCGGAACGGGCCAAATGGCTGGCATCTACAACAACGGTACCTCGGATTCCCCCGAGTTGCTTGTTGTTCTCGACCTCGCCGACGCCCTCCCCATCGCTTTGGGTGAAAGCTCCGCACCCGTCACCGGACTCAGCGCTACCGGCATTTACGACGATACGACGCTCGCGGCGATGGGCCTGGACCTCGGCACCTACACATGGTCGTGGGGAGATGGTGCTGATGCGGACAGCCTGACCGTGATCATCACGCCGACCGCCGAGCTGCCGGAGCCAGCATCGCTGCTTGTGCTCGCCAGCGGCCTTGCTGGCCTGGGCGCGATCCGGCGGCGGCGTCCACGTCGCATCGCGAGCGGTAGCGTGTCGGTTTGAGAAAACGGGGGGCTCTGGCGGGGCCACCCGATTGCATCCGCGGACCGGGCGGTGTCAGGCGAAACGTCCGCGCCGCCTGACCCAGCCGAGCCCGGCGATGCCCACGCCAAGGATCGCCAGTGAAGCGGGTTCGGGGGCGGGTTCCGAACCACCCGGCACGGTCAGGACCTGGGACACGGCATACAAGGGCAATGCGGTCGTGGGGGGGACCGCGCCGGAAAATGCCGAGATGTTGTAAGCCAAAGTGTTTGGCTCGTAGCTGGCCCCATCTATGGGAGACGCGCCTCCAAGACAGTCGGCGGTATCGGTCGAACAACCACTGGTGCTGATGATACCAGTCCAAACCGGCGTCGGGTCAACAATATTGATTTGGTCAGTGTTGGGTGGTGTCACGATGAGACCGGCCCAGAAGTTGGCCCCGTTGAGAGCGACCAGGTATCCGGTTAGCAGGTATAATGGGGGGCTCGTGGAGGAGTTAGGCAGAATGGTTGGCAGGCCCGGCGAATTCACGGTTGAGCCCAACACCTGCCATGTGACGGAGCTGGCGTTGTAAGTTCCAAGCCCCGCCGCGTCGGCATCGTTTTGCACTTCCGCATTATAGTCCGCGATGTTCCCATCGACTGCCGTGTAGCTCACATCGTCCACGAAAATGATTTGGAACTGACTGCCCGGGGCCAGTCCCGCGGGGGCCACTATGGTGTTGGCCCATGCCGGTGCGGCGACGAAACTGGCGAGCCCCACGGCAAGGGCCAGCGCGGACCAGATTTGCCCCATGGGGCTTGGTTTATTTCGGGTATTCATTTTTCGTGCCCCTCTTTCGTCGCTTTTTTGAATGCCTTTATTTGGTCCCTCATCACGAGGCAATTCTCGTGCCATCACAAATATCCAAGTAAATACAATGGGTCAAAGTTGCATTTCTAAAATGCAATGTGAGACGTGTAAGGAATTCCGACAGTTGGCGGACTCTGTTTGAGAGAAAAAGAGCCGATGCCAGGCTGGCGATGATGGCGAGGCCGGTGGCGCGCGCCGCGACGCCTGGTTGGTGCATGTCGAAACCCCTCTTTTGGCGGCCGCCGTTCATTCGATCCAGGGTTGGAGGGACCGTCTCCGCCGAGGACACTGCCGCGGATGCCAGGGCTTCGCATGTGCATTTTCGGCAAATTTTGATATCAAAAGTGCGAACTGTCTTACACTATGGGATTATCAAGACTCAGGCCCTGCATCCTCGGGCAGTCGTCCCCTGACCGCGGCGGTAACAGGCACGGAACCACGAAGCGTATCCCCTCCGGTCACCGCCAAGATCACCATTTCGGATGTGTATGGCGACACCCCGCATCGGGTTCTTGCCGGGTATCCGGTTAGATTTCGCGTCTCAAACATGTTATTTCAGGCCATGACCACGCATGAGCCAACGCAACCGGAGCAGACAGAAGAACGCGATGCCGCGTTGGCTTTTTTGGCCAGACTTCGCGGCACATATGACATTGCCCAGGCGATCATGTTCGGATCGCGCGCACGCGGTGATCACAGACCGGACAGCGATCTCGATCTCGCCATTGTGCTGAATGGGCAACGAGGGGATTTCATTGACACCAAACTGGATATGGCGGGCGTCGCTTTTGATGTGCTGATGGAAACCGGCGTGCTGGTGCAGGCTTTTCCAATTTGGGATGGCGATCTCGAGCACCCGGAACGATTCACAAATCCAGCGCTCATCCAAAATATTGTCGAAGATGGCGTCAGGCTCGGATGACGAAAGAGATTATGGACAAGGCCGGGAAGGCGCCGGCGTCCGCCAGGCTCCTCCTTGAAGCCGGCGATGGCGATGGAGCAACCAACCGAGCCTATTATGCCATGTCCGACGCCGCCTCGGCCGCCCTTGTGTGGGCCGAGGTTGTCACCGCATTAGATCGCCACAAAACCCACAGCGGACTGATCGCGAATTTCGGGCTCCATCTTGTTCGAACGGGAAGGCTCGCGGCGGAATTTGGCCGCTCGCTCAATCGCGTACAGGAACTTCGGCTCACAGGAGATTATCTGGCCGAAGCCCTGCCCCTCGAAAAAGCCGAGTGGGCGGTTCAGGAAGCCGAGACTTTCGTCTCCGGCGTCCGGCAGTTGCTCACGACGCGACCTGCCCCGACCAAAACCGGCGATGCTCCAGACCGGTGAGGCGGGCTCCCACCGGTTTCGACGTCTCGAAAAGGCTCCAGCCGGCCAGCAGCGCTGTTTTCAGTAATAGTAATGCAAAACAGGGACTTGTGTCATTCGATGCACCGCCATGGGCCGGAGTGCTCGGCGCGATGTGGCTATTCTCGCACGGGCGATTTTTAGTGCGTTAGTTTTTCTTGCCATTTATGTTAGTTATGGTTAGAACGAACCGCGAACCAACAAGGCGGCCCGTTCCATGCTCGATCCATCCCAACTTCACGTTTTCACCGCACGCTCCAACCCCCTCCACTGGACCGCCACCCACCGCAACTGGCTGCAATTCGCCCGCGCCATGCTGGACGCCGGCGTCACCCTGACCGTGGTCGAATGCGCGTTCGGCGAGGAAGACCATCAGTGCGCCATGGATGGCGTCCGCCACATCCCCGTGCGCGCGAAAACCCGTGTGTGGAACAAGGAAAACCTGCTCAACATCGGCGTCCACCGCACGCCCGAGGCACAGTATATCGCCTGGGTCGACGCCGACATCATCTTCCGCCGCGCCGACTGGCCGATGGCCACGTTGCTCGCCCTGCAGCACTACGACGTGGTGCAGCCCTGGAGCGACGCCTACGACCTCGGCCCGCACGACGAGCACATCGCGCACCACCGATCCTTCTGCCGGCAGTATTTTCACCGCCATCCGATGGTGCCGAGGTCACAGCCATACGGACATGGCGATGGCGGGTCCTACGCCTATCCGCACTCCGGCTACGCCTGGGCCATGACGAGGCAGGCGTTCGACTGGGTCGGCGGGCTGTTCGAACTGGGCGGCATGGGCTCGGGAGACCATCACATGTCGTTGAGCCTGATCGGGGAAGGCAACCGCTCGGTGCCGGGCGGCGTCGCGGAATCGTACCGGCGCGAGGTGAAACGCTGGGAGGGCCGCGCGCTACGGCACATCAACCGCAACATCGGCTACGTCCCGGGCACGGTCGAACATCTGTTCCATGGCCGCAAAACCGACCGCGGCTATCAGTCGCGCTGGGACATGTTCATCAAACACGACTTCGATCCGCTGGAGGACCTGAAGCGCAACGCCCACGGCGTGCTGGAGTTCGCCTCCAACAAGCCCGAACTGCGGCACGACTTCGATCTGTATTTGCAAAGCCGGAACGAGGACATCAATTCGCCGTAAGCGAGGCCCGGAGCGGGCGAGCATTGTTACGGTGAGTCAGGGTCCATTACCAGACAAACCCGCCAAACCATGCTACGCTGAATCCCATGGACACCGCCCTCGCCATCGACCCGGCCCTGCGACGCTTCCGCGAAGCCCTGACGGAGCCATACGGCCCGACGCTTGATCGCGTGGTTCTGTTCGGCTCCCGATCGCGCGGGGAAGCAGGAGAGCACTCAGACTACGACATCGCGGTTTTTCTGAACGAGTTTCAGCCCGGCATGACCGAATTCGGGGTTCGGCGGAGTTAGATTTGCCCATTGACCCCGCACGCCAGCAACGCCAACGGCGTGCTGGAGTTCGCCTCGAACAAGCCGGAACCGCGGGACGACTTCGACTTATATTTGCAGCGCCGGAACGAGGTTATCCACTCGCTGTAATTACGTCTCGGAAACGGCCAGGCAGGCCGTATGATCTGTCCATCGCGGTTGAGTGCCGCTCCCCGGCCGCACCGGCGTGCTTCAACAGCCGGGTTGGGCGGAAACCGGACCTTACAGGGCTTTCACCATGACGCACCTTCTTGAAACATCATGGCCTGCTTCGGCCTCGGTTCGCATCTTGCGCAGGTGTCCCGGCCCCGCCTCCAATGCATTAACTTCCACAAAACCGAGCGCGGAATAATACGGTCCGTTCCAGTGCAGGTCGCGGAAGGTGGTCAGCGTGAGACCGCGGAATCTCTGAGTTCGGGCGTGATCCGCCGCCGCCGCGATCAATGCGGCACCAATCCCTTGTCGCTGGTGAGACCGGGCGACCGACACTTCCGCGATGTGAAACTGTTCGTCCAACGTATGGGCGGCGAGAAAGGCGACCGGTTCGTCCGTATCGTCAACGGCCACCCAGACCGAGCCCTCGCGACACATTGTGTCCAACAGTTCTGATTCCATCGTATCCCCGTCCGCGATCCAGGCGAGCCCGGCTTCGCGGAAAAGGGATGCGGCGGAACGCTCGACCAGGGCCAGTTTCGGTAGCTCCCCAAGGCAAGCGCGGCGAATAAGCAACATCAGGATCACCCTCACCTTTTAATGGCTCGTGGGTCGAGCCAGAAAGTCCCCGAATTCATCCCCCCACGATGCCGCCGATCTTCACCCAACCCGTGCCATCGAAACGCTGCAACTGCATTTGCTTGATCGGTGAATAATCATCCGGCGAGGTGTTCAGAGTAATCCCAGGCAGCAACATCGGCACGGTGACGCCCTTCATATGCGTGGCATGACGCAAGAGATTCTCTCGCGTCAGCTCATCGCCGCACTGTTTCAACAATTCAACCACCATGGCGCCGCCGTAATAACCCATCGCTCCATACTTGTCGGCCGGGTCGATGTCGGTCGCATATTTCTTCAGGAACTCGACGTAAGCGATCATTTCCCGGTCGTTCGCCCAGGCCGGGTCACCTGGTTGTTTGACGTATTCCGCCGTGATGATCCCGGTCGAGGCCTCCAGCCCGGCCGGCTTGAACGTGGCCGGGATTGAAGCCCCCGGATAGGCCAAAATCCGCACCGGATTCCAGTTCATCTCGTGCATCTTACGGATCGACTGGGCGGCGGCCTTCGGCAGAGCGACCATGAGCAGCACGTCCGCGCCCGAATCCTTCAACTCGATGATCTGCGAATCCACCGTCGCATCGGTGACCTCAAACGTGACGGTCTTGACGAGCATCTCGGACGTCTTCGCGCCCAGACCAAGTTTGAAGCCAGTGAGGTGATCTTTGCCGAAATCGTCGTTCTGCATCAGCACGCCAACCTTGGCCGATGGCAGGTTTTCCAGCACGTACCGTCCGAACGCCCTTGTTTCGTTCACGAACGCCAGGTCGCCACCGATCGTCCAGGGGAAGGAATGCGGATCACGCATCCGCGCGACGCCGCTCCAGGTGAAGAACTGCGGCACTTTGTGGTCGTTCAGATAGCGTTGCATGGCGACGTTGGTCGCGGTGCCCAGGGGACCGAAGATGCCGAGGACTTCGTCCTGTTCGACAAGACGGCGGGCCAGCTCAGCGGTTTTCGGCGGGCTGTAGCCGTCGTCCAGACTCAGGAAGTTGATTTTGCGGCCATTGACCCCGCCCAGGTCGTTGATCATCCGGTAATAAGCCGACGTCGACCGGCCAATCGTTCCGAGCGCGGAATTGGGCCCGCTGTACGGCATCGTCTGCCCGAGCTTGATTTCGGTATCGGTGACGCCTGGCCCATAAGCCTTGCCGGCCGCGCGGCTGGGCCGGGACAAGATGCCGATGACCGCGGGTGCCAGCAAGCCAAGGGAACATCGTCTCGACAACGTCACGCGCGCCGGTTTCGCCGTGATCATCCTGGTTCCTCCGTACGACTTTGGTTGTTTTCTTCGTCACCGTTTTATGGCGGCGCGCACCAGCCGCTGACCCGCCGTCGCCACGATCGGAAACGGTCCCTCAGATCGATAAGGATGCGTTGCGAACGACGTATTGGCAAGCGTGGGGACCGGCGTCAGCGCAAGCCAGTTGGAAACCGAATAAACGCCACCGCGACGGGTGCGCCTCTCATCCCAGCAATCTCTCGCGCAACCAGCCAGGCAATCGCCGCGAGGCGCCCAGTTCGGCGCAGCTTTGGTCCCATGATCGCAGATAGGTCTCCAGCGGCACGCCGCTTCGCCCCGGCCAGCGATTGAGCGCGCCCAGACCCTCGATGCCGGCGGGATTGGCTTCCAGTTCCGCCCGGATCGCCGAGACCGCCTCCCGCGCCGGGCCAACGATGCCGCCGCCGGCCTCCAGCGGGCGGCGCCGGTTGCGAAACCAGACCCCGAGGTTCAGGTCCGCGTTTTGCTCCCGCGCGTAACCCTCGTACTTCGTCACCAGGTCGTCCCGGTAGCGCCGGATCGAGCCGGAGTAAGGCGTGTTGCCAGGCCATGGCGGGTTCCGTCCCCAACTCTCCGCCAGACACCCAGGTCCGCGGACCATGAACGACTCGACCAACGCCTCCTCCAGCCATTGGCAGGGATTGGCCGGCCTCGCGTCGCGTCCCCAACTGTTGCTCAGTACATGACCCAGTTCGTGCCCGAACTGATAAGCCAGTTGACACCACGCGCGGTCCGCGACGTCGAGGATGATCCACGCGAACGGCCTGTCGTCGAAATGCAGCCAGACGCACGGCCCGCCCGAGGCATGGCCATCCACGCGCACGCCCTCAGGCTGACGATCGGACTTCAGGGCCACGCCGGCCAGGCTGGCCTCCCGCATGCGCGAGACCACCGTCAGCACGGACGGGGTCAAGGAACCGTGCCATTCACCAGTGACCTCGATCGGCGCCGTCGCGAGAGTCGCCCGCGTCGCGTCCGGCGGACGCGATTGCGCGATGGCGGTGGGTTGGCCCAGTACCAGAACGGATCCGGCTGACGCGAACAGGGCGCGGCGTTGCATGGAATTTCTTTGGCCAATGTTGGATTGCGGTGTCGTTGCAAACCTGAATATCGCGCCCTCGTGTCGCCGACCGATCCGTTCGGCCGCGCCGTTTTCCTCGCGCCATTGCCTCACGGCTAAATTCTGTTGTGAGTTCGGCGTCAGTAAGAATTCGGCACGGAGGACGAGCGACGGGGCACGGGGACACGGAGCAACACAGGAGGAAGCGTCAGGCGCTTCGCGCGGCATGCGTGCATATTCCGCGCGAAGCGCATCAATGACTTACCGCTCCGTGTTCCCCGTGCCCTCTCGCTCGTCCTTTGTGCTGAAATCTTACTTTCTTACAGCGGCTCGGACGTCGGCAAGTGGAGGCTGACAACAGAGCAGCAACTGCCGGCGGAATGAATAATCCACACCCCAACCCTTCACGCCACAACATGCCCTCTCGCCGCCTCTTTATCCTGGAAAGTCGGAGTCCAGTACCAGACGATCCCCAACCGTGCCAAGGTAAATCTCATGGACACGGCCCGCGCCATGGGCCCGGCCCCGCGACGCTTCCGCGAAGCCCTGACGGAGCTACGGCGGTCCGTTCTTCGATGCGATTCCGTTTCGGTCGTCGGACGATGACAGACCCAGTCCGATCATGCATGAAATAAGACGCGACGGCATCGATCTTTGAAGCCGGAAACCGGACAGTTCCTGGAAACCGCCCGGGACATGCTGGTCCGTGGCCGTCGAATGCTCGCGGCGGAACCGATCATCGATTGATTCCAATAATCCGTGTCGACTGTCCGCTACTTGCCGGTGAGATGAACGCGGGCGAACTACCGCGCACGCGACTGGTTGGGCCAGGACAATGACTGTCCGGGCCATACCAATCCAACTTCATGGCTCAGCCCATAACGATCCGGGACCTGGGTGACGTCCCGGCCCACACCCGTCAAGTGAACGATGCGAATCGGCGCATAGGGCGGCGATGGTTCGACGAACACTGCCTGAAGCGGATCGTAGAATGGCAACGCCAACGTGCAAATCCAGTTGTAGAGCGGCGACAAACAACGCACTTTGATTCCGGCCCGATATATGGCGACATTTAACGCGTTTTGCTCGATAAAGTAGTTCGACATTGTTGGCTCGGCCAAAATTGATGGCCCGCCCACCGGACCTGGAACGCCGCGAATTTTCACCGCCTCAGCCAACACTGACCGCCAGACCAGCCAGAGCGAACTGTCGTGGCGGGCAGCGAATACACCGCCATTGAACACGGCGGTATCCGCGGGAGAGGCCGCGTCGCCATACACCTTTTTAAAGGCATCGCGGTACAGGTTTTTCACACCATTATCGATCGAGTAAAGATGCGGATAAGCGCAGTGCAATTCCGGTGCGGCGGCGATGTCGACATCATATGCCGCCTGGACGAGGTCAGTGACGGTCTCACGACCTTGAATCCAGGTATCGGCGTCCAGATAGACATAAAATTCATGGCCGGGAAAGTAGTCTCGCAAGAATGGCTTGGACAGCATCGCCAAGGTCGCTATGGGGAGACCCGTTGGCATTTCGCCGGCGAAATTCCAGCGCGCCGGCACGACCGCGATATCGAACGCATTCAACTCACTGATCTGCGCCTGCGTGAGACCAACATCCACAACGCCAATCCTGACATTGAGAGGCCAGGTCTGAACGCGAACCGATCCAATCAGGTCACACAACAAAGGATAATACCCGGCGTCGGCGATACTCACGAGTATGAAATTATCCATTGTCGTCCCCGGGCCTTCGCCGGCCAATGTCCGCGTCTGATAACGATAGAACGTTTCCGATCGCCTCACCATATATCTGGTTGACCCAACCCTCTCCTTCCCGCATCCCTTTCCCTCTCTCGGCGAGGTGAGTCTCGATGACGGACAAGGTACTTGGCGTATTGGGCGGCATGGGCCCGCTGGCGAGCGCGCACTTCATGGTGCGGCTGACGCTGCTGACCCCGGCCTCCAAAGACCAGGAACACATCCCCACGGTGCTCTGGTCCGACCCGCGCATCCCCGAACGCGGTGAGGCGATCCTGCCGGGTGGCCCCGATCCCATACCCTCGCTGCTACACGGAATTGAGGGCCTGAAACGCGCCGGATGCGGCGCCATCGTGATCCCCTGCAACACGGTGCACGCCTGGTACGATCGGATGTCCAGCGCCGCCGGCATCCCGATCCCGCACATCGTCGATGCCGCCGCGACGGACCTCACCCGGCTTGGCATCAAACCCGGCCGGATTGGCCTGATGGCCACGCCGACCACCCTTCGAATCAAACTCTACCAACAGCGGCTCGCTGGTCTGGGCTGGGACTGCCTCGTACCGACGGAAATCCAGATGACGAAGCTGGTCTCGCCTGCGATCGCCCAGGTGAAGGCCGGTCACGTGGCCGACGCGTTCGAACCTTTGGCGGAGGTGGTGAATGATCTCGCCGCCCGAGGCGCCGCCGCCGTCGTACTCGGCTGCACTGAAATCCCGCTGGGGATTTTGGCCGGCCCGGCGTCGCGCCTGAAAGTTCCCATCGTCGACACCATCGATGCCCTCGCCCGAGCCGCCATCGCCTGGGCGCGCGGGTAACATTGCCGCGAAGCCGGTGAGACATCCGCTCCTGGTCCCGCTTCGTCATGGCCGGCTCGGCCGGGCCATCTCGTGCAACATGATGTCGGTGCCGATGGAACGCCTCGCCCAGGCCATGACGAAGCGGGACCAGGGCGGCGTGGAAGTCCCGCGCAACCTGCTTTCCGATGAGACGGCGCTTTGTCACGCCAGTCTCGGGCGGACGGTTCGGCGACAGAAGGATGACATTCCGTCCGCGGAACCGATTTCCCTTGCAATCGCGGCCTGCCCCAACGATATACCCGCTGGTCATTCCAGGATCGCGTGATTGACGCCAGGTTGGAGCTTGCTCTTTTTTTGAGCTTGTTCCGGCACGGAGGTCTTCCCGGAATTTCTCATCATCCGACCGTCCGTCCCCATTGGATCACGCTGGGACATGGACAACAGGCACCGGCATGGCTGGTGCTGGAGCATTCATCCCTCGTGACAAGTCTGAACTTCGCGGGCCTCGGCCTGCCTGAGACGTTGCTGCATGCGCTGACGGCGCATAAATTCACCACCCCCACCCCAATCCAGATTGATGCCATCCCGCCTTTGCTCAAAGGCCGGGATCTTCTGGGCATCGCGCAAACCGGCAGCGGCAAGACCTTCGCGTTTTCACTGCCGATCCTGACGCAACTGCTGGCGGAACCTCGCCGGCCGGGACCGTTCCAGACCAGGGCACTGGTCCTGGCGCCAACCCGCGAACTCGCGTTGCAAATCGATGAGGCGATCCGCTCGCTCAGCGCCGGAGCGCGCGTGCGCACCGTCGTGATCATCGGCGGCGCCAGCCGGTTCCGCCAATGCGAGGCCATGCGCCGCGGTGCCGACATCGTCATCGGCACCCCGGGCCGGATCCGCGACCTGATGAATACACGGGAACTCTCGGTCGCGACCGTGGAACGTTTCGTCCTCGACGAGGCTGACCGCATGCTCGATCTTGGGTTCATCAAGGACATCCGCCACATCGTCAGTGCGCTGCCGTCGCGCCGGCAATCGGCATTGTTCTCCGCGACGATGCCGGGGGAGATCGCCGCGTTGGCCGCCGGGCTGCTGCGCGATCCGGTCCGGGTTGAAATCGCCCGGGAGGAAGCCACCGCGCCAAAGATCGCCCAGTCGGTAAGGTTTGTGCCGACATCTGGGAAGCAGGCGCTGCTGGCTGAGTTGCTGCGGGAGCCGGCGTTCAAGCGCGTGCTGGTTTTTACTCGGACCAAGCACGGCGCCAACAAATTGGCCGAACGGTTGGAAGCGACCGGCGTTCAGGTCGACGCGATCCACGGCAACAAAAGCCAGCCGCAACGCGAACGGGCTCTGCGTGACTTCAAAACCGGCCGCGCGCGCGTGCTGGTCGCGACCGACATCGCCGCCCGCGGCATCGACGTCACCGACGTGTCGCATGTCATCAATTTCGATCTGCCGGCTGAACCGGAAAGCTATGTCCATCGCATCGGCCGCACCGCGCGCGCCGGAGCCGAGGGCATCGCGATCGCCTTCTGCGACCCGGCGGAACGGTCCACGTTGCGTCAGATCGAAAAGCTGATGGGCGAGAAAATCCCGGTCGTCGGCGAAATCCCGGCCGAGACGCACCAGGCGCGTCCGCAGGCTCCGGGCAATCGCCGCGGTGGTCCAGGACGCTGGCAGTCGCGGCCGCCTCAGCGGGGCATGCGCTCCGCCGCCTGACGAAACGCGGGACACTTCGGCCACGGTCGTAGTGTCCCGTCGTCAGCGGGTGCCAAATTGTTCCCATGGAACAATTGACCGACATCTCGCCAGTGGAACTCGCGTCCGTGGCGTCGGCGGTGAGCGATTCCGGCCGCGCCGCGATCCTGATTTCGCTGTTGGATGGCCGCGCGCGCACCGCGACCGAGCTTGCCTTCGTCGCCGGCATCACGCCGCGGACCGCCAGCGGCCATCTGGCGCGCCTTGTCGAGGCCGCCTGGTCGCCGTGGCGCCGCAAGGGCGGCATCGCATCACCGCCTCGCCAGCGTGGAGGCAGCCCGCGTGATGGAGGCGCTGGCGGTCATCGCCGCCGCGCAACCGCGGCGCCATAGAATGCCCGGTCCTCGCGATAGGCTGCTGAGCGAAGGCCGCACCTGTTACGACCACTTCGCCGGCCGCCTCGGCGTCGCCATCGCCGATGCCCTGAACGCGGCGGAGGGTATCATCGAGCGCGGTGGACATTTCGACATCACGCCCGAGGGCGAACGGCGGCTCGCGATGCTGGACGTCGACGTTGCCGCGTTGCGGCTCGACACCCGGCCGCTCTGCCGCTGCTGCATAGACTGGAGCGAACGGCGGCCGCATCTCGCCGGCGCGGTTGGCGCCAGCCTCACCGCAAACGCCCTCCGCACCGGTTGGGTGCATCGATTGGGCGACACCAGAGGCGTTCGGGTCACGCCGGCGGCCCGCGCGGTATTTCGTGACGCGATCGGACTGTATCTGGACCTGCCGATCGCCGCCTGAGCCACACTACGGTGCTGACCGAAGCGGTTCCGCTTGTCCGGCGCCCCAATTAGCCCGAACTTCCCTCGTTGAAAAAACATAAATCACTGACAAGCAACGATAATCCTCATTTCCGACCTGTTGTTACTGGCTACAACGCGATCTCCATCAGGTCGAATGCCCTGCGCTGCAC
>Ga0182018_10003026_pt1 | contig 15747 bp, 10 predicted proteins | sample 812P2MmetaG_FD_120490 | JGI IMG/M metagenome (GOLD analysis project Ga0182018, IMG submission 120490) | Permafrost microbial communities from Stordalen Mire, Sweden - 812P2M metaG | ecosystem: Environmental > Terrestrial > Soil > Wetlands > Permafrost | place: Sweden: Stordalen | collected...
CATGCGGCTCCCCCTTCACAACGGGATTGTCACGGAAGCGCGGATCGTTCAGCGTATCGGGAATCGTGAAGATCCCTTTCTGCTGAATGGCATGGGCGCAGAACGAGATGCTGCGGGGCGACTCCCGGAGATCGGTCCCAATCCGCGATTTGAACCACTGGCGATCTTCATCCACCAGGCTGATCAACGCCACTGGTGCTTCGCAAATCTTCGATGCAATCAGGGTCAGGTCGTCAAACGCCTGCTCCGGGTCGGTGTCCAGAATCTTGTAGCTGCGCAGGTCTTTAAGCCGCTCTGCTTCCTTCGTATCCACGACAAGTTCCTCCGATTCTCAGTGGAGATCCTTGCGGGCCTCCAAGCTTGCTTGGAATATACACCTGCCGACGGCGCCGAAATGTGAGCGCCGGGAAGCCACGTTCGGCAAACGCGCATCCCTGAATTGTGGCCGAAATCCCCCTCAAAGATTCCTGTTGCTTTCCAAAAGGAACCATGTCATGATGATTCCTGTTGGAAACCTAAAGGTGGACCTCCGATGAAAGAGAAGCCCGACGTATTGCAGGGTACGCTTGCGCTGATGGTGCTCAAGACTCTTGAAGTTCTGGGGTCGCAACACGGCTATGGGATCGCCCGGCGCATCGAGCAAATCAGCGGCGACCTTTTGGCTGTCAACCAGGGCACGCTCTATCCCCTTCTGCTCAAGCTGGAGCACGAAGGTTCTATTGATTCCGAATGGGGCGCATCGGAAAACAACCGCCGCGCCCGCTTCTATCGGCTTACCGTCGCGGGCCGAAAGCAGTTGCAGGCCGAGACCCGTGAATGGGAGCAAACCGCGGCCATCATTGCGCGATTCTTCAAAGTCAAAGCGGAGGACCTGCCGTGAAATCCCTTCGTCGCTTCTTCATGAGACTGTCGAACTTCGCGGCTCGGCGCAATGCCGACCAACGTCTGCGAGAAGAGATTGCAGAGCATCTCGCGCTGCAAACTGAAGAGAATCTGCGTGCCGGCATGTCGCCCGCCGAAGCGCGCCGCCAGGCCGCGCTCAAGCTTGGAGCAGGCCAGGCGATTCGGGAGCGCCACCATGCCGAGCAAAGCCTTCCCCTCTTTGAGAATCTGCTCTTCGATCTGCGGTACGCTGTTCGCGCGCTCTTAAGGTCACCCGGATTTGCCATTGTTGCCATCGCCACAATGGCCCTCGGAATTGGAGCAACCACCGCGATTTACAGCGTGATTGACGCCACGTTGCTGCACCCTTTGTCGTACCCGCACCCCGGCGAGTTGGTCCGCATTCATGACGATCTGCCCGGCGTTGGCGCCAAAGACGTCGGCATGTCCGTCCCCGAGTTACGAGACTTGCAGAACTCCGGAATCTTCCAATACGCATCTCTCTACGGCTTCGGATCGGTAAACCTAACCGGCACTGCGCAACCCGCGCGAATCGCCTTCAGGCCGGTTACGCCCGCCTACTTTGCGGTTCTTGGTGTTGCCGCGCAGTTAGGCCGCACGTTCAATCCTTACGACTCAACTCCCGGCTTTAACCTTGAGGTCGTCATCAGCGACGGCCTATGGAAGAGGGCATTCGGAGCCGACCCTCACATCATTGGCAAAACGTTACGCCTGGATAATGACGAGTACCATGTTGTCGGCGTCATGCCGCCGGGTTTTCGCGATCAGGGCCAATCCAACGACGAGCGGAATACCGAATTGTGGGCGGCAAGCAATTTTGCGGGTGATCCGGCTCCGCCACCGCTGCGCAGTTCACGTTTGCTTCTTGGGGTCATCGGGCGCATCAAGCCCGGCCTCTCGCTTGAGGCTGCGCAGCAGCACCTCGATACGCTGGTTGCTTCGCTGAAAAAGCAGTATCCCGAGGAGTATCCGGCGCAAGCCGCTTGGTCGGTTCGGCTTATCCCCCTCGGCGAGTCCATGGTCGCCAGCATTCGACCGTCTCTCATTCTGCTCTTTGGCGCGGTGGGTCTCGTCCTTTTGATCAGCTGCGTTAACGTCGCCAACCTTCTGCTTGCCCGTGCCGGCCGTCGAGGACGCGAGATCGCGGTGCGCCAGGCTCTTGGAGCCACCAGAACGCGTCTCATCCGCCAGCTCCTGGCCGAGAGCTTGCTGCTCTTCCTGCTGGGGGGAATCGCCGGTTTTGGGGTTCTTTTCTGCACCCAGCAACTGCTGGTGCAACTCATTCCAGCGAACCTTCCACGTATCCACGACATATCCATCAGCTGGGGCCTGTTGTTGTTCGCTGTCTCCATTTCTACTGCGGCCGGCATCATCTTCGGACTTGCTCCCGCGTGGCTGGCGAGCCGGATCGATCTCACCGGAACCCTTCGTCAGGAAGGACGCGGCTCCGGAGGCTCGCGGCAGAGTTCCCGTGCGCGCCGTATTCTGGCAATCAGCGAATTGGCGCTTTCGTTGGTGCTGATGGTTGCTGCGGGCCTTCTGCTGCGCAGCTTCTGGGATCTGTTCCAGGTGCAGCTCGGTTTCAATCCCGAACGCGTGATGGCGGTTCAAACCTGGCTGCCTGTGCCAAACGACCCTAAGACGGACATCTACGGAACCGTCGCCCAGGAATCGTTGTTGCTGCGCGAAATCATTCGCCGCAACCGCGCGCTTCCCGGCGTAGAAGAGGTAGCAATCGGGAATATGGATTCTCTTCCCCTGGGGCATGGCCGCGACGATTTCAACATGATTCCATTGATCCGCGAAGGCCTTGAATCCAGCGGCAATCGGGCTCCGCAGATCGATTCTTCCACGGTCACGCCTGAATACTTCCACCTGCTGGGCATGACACTCTTGCGTGGGCGTCTCTTCACCAACGAGGATGTTGCGGACACACCCCTGATCGCGATCGTTAATGAGGCCGCGGCCCGCGCCTACTGGCCCGGCCAGGAACCCGTAGGCAAACGCATTCAAATGGGCAGCGCCAAGCCCGCCTGGGCCACAATCGCAGGGGTGATTGCAAACGCTCGCACCGAATCGCTGGCCGAAGCAGGCACTCCGCATGTGTATCTGAGCGCCTACCAGCGCCATACAAATGACCTAGCTATCTATTTGCGCGGACAACTCGATCCCGCGGCCATCCCCGCCCAGGCACGCTCGCAGATTCAATCCATCAATGCCGAACTGCCCGTCTTCGGCGCGGAGTCGCTCGACGACGTGCTCACTTCATCGCTTTCCGTGAGGCGATTCTCAATGGAGCTCGTTGCCACGTTCGCCGCCACAGCCCTGCTGCTCGCCGGACTCGGGATCTATGGAACCATCTCTTACCTCGTCAATGAGCAAACACGCGAGATTGCGATTCGCCTTGCACTCGGCGCGCAACGAGGCGATATCCTCAGAATGGTTTTAGGTCAGGGTCTCGGAATGGCGGCGATTGGAGCCGGTGCGGGCGTGGCTGGCGCTCTCATCGTCTCTCACCTTATGGCCAGCCTTCTCTACGGCGTGTCGCCCTACGATCTGACCACCTTCGCGGGCGTTACCCTTGTTCTTACGGGCGTCGCGCTTGCTGCAAGCTACATTCCGGCACTGCGCGCCATGCGTCTTGACCCAATCAAAACGCTCCACTCAGAATAGGCGCGCGGGTATTCGATTCCATCGCCGGCACGCTCGCGGCAGATCCCAAATCGGAAATGCTCTTTCTGTTTCTTCAGAGTTCTTGAGCTGTGTCTCATTTCCGCGGACTTGGTTCCCGATTCCTCGCTTAAAATCGTTCCATGTGCGGCATTGTCGGTTATGTAGGACCTAAGAAAGTTGTCCCCGTCATCATTGAGGGGCTCCGGCGGCTCGAATACCGTGGATACGACTCAGCGGGCATCGCGGTTGGCAGCCCATCTTGCGCTACGCTTGAGGTCCGCCGCGCCCCCGGCAAGCTCGCCAATTTGGAAGAAGTTCTCCGCGAGCATCCGCTCGAAGGGTCATTCGGAATTGGGCACACCCGCTGGGCCACTCATGGCCGCCCCACTGAAGAAAACGCACATCCGCATCGCGACTGCACTGGCCGCCTCGTCGTAGTGCACAACGGCATCGTCGAGAATTATCTCGACCTCAAGCGCGAGCTCACCGCCCAGGGCCACAAGTTTGTCACCGAAACCGACACCGAGATCATCGCGCACTTGATCGAACAGGTGCAGAAGGACGCTGAAGCGGCAGGCCAGCCCATCCCGCTCGAAGTGGCTGTCCGCCGCGCCGTCAAGCGGCTCACGGGCGCGTTTGCGCTGGGCGTGCTCTCCGCTGCAGAACCGGACAAGATCGTCGCGGCTCGATTCGGCCCGCCGGTGGTTATTGGCGTTGGCGAAGGTGAATCTTTTGTGGCATCCGACGTTCCCGGCGTGCTTCATCACACGCGCAACATCTACTTCCTCGCCGACGGCGACATGGCCATTCTCACCCTGAATGGTGTCGAGCTGACCGACTTCGACGGCCGCCCCATCAATCGCGCCATCACCCGGATCCAGTGGGATCCCATCCAGGCGGAGAAGGGCGGATACAAGCACTTCATGCTCAAGGAAATCTGGGAGCAGCCGCGCGCCATTACTGACACCACGCTGGGCCGCGTCTCACTCGACTCCGGCAAGGTCTACCTCGGCGAGATGAAGCTCAGCGACGAAGAGCTCGCTGCCGCTCGGAGCATCACCATCGCAGCCTGTGGCACAAGCTGGCATGCTGCGCTCACCGGCAAGTACATGATCGAGCGGCTGGCCCGTCTGCCTGTGGATGTCGACTACGCCAGCGAGTACCGTTACCGCGATCCCATCGCCGGCCCCGATACGCTCGGACTGCTCATCACGCAGTCGGGCGAAACCGCCGACACGCTCGCCGCCCAGCGCGAGATGATCGCGCTCGGCTCAAAGACAGTCGCCATCTGCAATGTAGTAGACGCCATGGTCGCCCGCGAGGCGCACGGCGCTATCTACACTCACGCCGGCCCGGAGATCGGCGTCGCGTCCACCAAGGCATTCACTGCCCAGCTCACCGCGCTGTTTCTGCTCGCGCTCAAGCTCGGCCAGTTGCGCGGCCACCTCGACGCTGCGCAATCAGTCGCTCTCATCGAGCAGCTCAGCCGCATTCCCGCCAAGATTGAGGAAGTGCTGCGCGCGCGCACTGCGCAATGCGAAGAGCTGGCCAAAGACTTTGCCAATGCTCGCGACTTCCTCTACCTCGGTCGCGGCGTTCACTTTCCCATCGCGCTCGAAGGCGCGCTCAAGCTCAAGGAGATCTCCTACATCCACGCCGAGGGCTACCCAGCGGGCGAGATGAAGCACGGCCCCAATGCGCTCATCGACGAGACGCTTCCCGTCGTCGTTCTCGCTACGCGCGACGAGAGCGATCCCTCGTCAAAGCTGCGCTATGAGAAGACCCTCTCGAACATTCAAGAGGTCACTGCGCGCTCCGGCCGCGTAATCGCCGTCGCTACCGAAGGCGACACCACCATAGGCGATCTGGTGGAGCATGTGATCCTCATTCCTCCTGCGATGGAGCTGCTCAGCCCGCTCATCGAGATCGTTCCCTTGCAGTTGCTGGCCTACTACATCGCCGTCCGCCGCGGCTGCGACGTCGATCAGCCGCGCAACCTCGCCAAGTCGGTCACTGTCGAATAGCGATTCGCGAGCTTTCCCATTCGGCGCCCGTGCATTACGATTCGGATGGTCCCGATGGAGGGGTTATCGCACCCATGAAAGCTCGTCTCGCATTTATTTTTTGCTCGCTCTTCCTGCCCTTCGCGCTTTCGGCCGCCGCTCAAACTCCGCCCGCTGCGTATGACGCGGTGAATCCAATCATCGGAACCGCCGGCGGAGGAAACACATTCCCCGGCGCAACGCTTCCTTTCGGCATGATCCAGTGGAGCCCCGACACCAGCAAAGATGCGTTGTACGCATACGACGACAATGCGATTCTTGGATTCAGCCTCACGCACATCAGCGGCGCGGGTTGCCCGCTCTATGGCGATTTCGCCGTACTGCCTACTGCCTCCGGGCTTTCCACAAGTCCAGGCGAGGACTCGGGCGGCATGGGCCCCTACGCCGGTTACTTCGCTCATGCGAACGAAAAGGCTCACCCCGGCTACTATGCCGTGACTTTCTCGAACGGTATCCGCGTCGAGCTTACGGTTGCCGAACGCGCCGGAATCGCCCGCTTCACCTTCCCGCAAGGAGTTCCATCTCGCCTGCTCATCAATTCGGGCTCCAGCGCCAATAGCGAACTGGCAGATAAGCACCCCGACGACCACATCTTCCTCAACAGCATCCAGCTCAAGGGCAACGACGTCTACACCGGCTCTTCCATCGCCGGCGGCTTCTGCTCTTCTCACTCGCAATACAAGATCTACGTCGCTGGCCGATTCAACCAGCCATTCCAAAACTCCGCTCTCTGGCAGGATGACTCCATCGACCCGGCGCGCAAATCGGCCGAGGGAAAGCGCACAGGAGCATGGCTCGACTTCGGCAATGCGCATGAAGTTGTGCTCAAAGTCGGAATCTCCTTTGTGAGCCAGGCTGGCGCCGAGGCCAATCTCCAGAAAGAGATTCCCGGCTTCGACTTCGATCACGTTCACGCCCAGGCTCGCGAAACCTGGAGCAACCTTCTCAACCGCATCGTTGTCGATGGCGGCGCCAACGACCAGCGAACGATCTTCTACACCGGCGTTTACCACTCCTTTCTTTCGCCCAACCTCTTCAGCGACGAAGACGGCAACTACACCGGCTTCGATGGCAAGGTCCACTCCCTCGCGGGTTCTCGGCAGTCCGCGCAATACGCCAACTACTCTGACTGGGACATTTATCGCAACACCGTCCAATTTCACGCGCTGTTTGTGCCCGAACGCGCCTCTGACATGATGCAGTCGCTGGTGAACGATGCCACTCACGGCGGCTGGTACCCGCGCTGGCCGGCGGCCAACGACGTCACCTACGTCATGGGCGGCGACTCGCCCACCGCCGTCATCGCGTCTTCCTACGCATTCGGCGCGCACAACTTCGACGTTGAAACCGCGCTCAACTACATGGTCAAAGCGGGAACCCAGCCCGGCCAGGGTCCCCATAACAACTCCGAGCGCCCCTATCTCGCCGACTATCGCCGCCTCGGCTACTCGCCTGCCGAGAAAGACGCCATCTCCGCCTCGCGCACGCTTGAGTATGCCAGCGATGATTTTGCCATCGCTCAGTTTGCCCGCGCCCTCGGCCACGATTCCGACTACCAGCTCTTCCTCAAGTATTCTCAGAACTGGAAGAATCTGCTCGACCCCAAAACCGAATGGATTCGCCCGCGCCTGAGTGACCGAAGCTGGGAGCCCGCCTTTGACCCCGAGCGCTCCACCCCCAAGCGTATCGATGTTCCCAAATCCAACGATCAGGCCGGTTTTGAAGAGGGCAACACCTGGCAGTACAGCTTCATGGTCCCCTTCGACTACCCGGCGCTTTTTGCCGCGATGGGCGGTGAGGAGAAGGTGATTCCGCGCCTCGACCGCTTCTTCCTCAAGCTCCGCTGCTGGGGCGAGCCCTGCTACAACATCGAAAACGAGCCCGACTTCGTTGTCCCCTACGCCTATGTCTTTGCGGGCCAGCCCTGGAAGACCCAGGAAGTGGTTGCTCGCCTGGCCGCGACCACATTCAAAGCCACTCCCGACGGAATTCCCGGCAACGACGACCTGGGCGCAACCTCTGGCGTCTATGTGTGGGACGCGCTCGGCTTCTACCCGGCGATTCCAGGCGTCGGCGGCGTCATTCTCGGCGCTCCCATGTTTAGCAAGGCGACTCTCCATTTCGCAATGGGAAAGTCACTCATCGTGAGCAGCGCCGGACCGGGAATCTACGTGCAGAGTGTGAAGTTGAACGGAAAGGATTTTCCGGGCTCATGGATCACGCTCGACAAATTGGAAACAGGCGCTTCAACGCTCGAGTTCACCATGGGACCTGAGCCCAACCGCGAGCGTGGCCAGGCCATCGCGGACCGGCCGCCGGCGTTCCGCTAGGCATCCTCAATAACAGTGAAAGTCTTGAGTGTCTCACTTTGGATTTGGGTGCCCCATCCTTGCCGCGCCTCTGATTTTGCGGCAAGGGTGGGATACAACAATGCCGGCATGATACAAAGACGCGTTTGCGCTACTGCACCGTCAGCGTGAGCTGCTGCGTCGCCGTCGTTAGTCCAGTGCCCGCGGCCGAAATCGTCAGCATCGATGTCACGGGGGTAGTTGAGCCACCTCCGCCGCTGCCCGACCCAACGCTGCTGCCGCATCCGTTCGCCGCGCACAACCCAACAACCGCAACAATCGCCATCGTCATCATCCACCCGCGCCGCTTGCGCAACAACGCCAGCGGCGCCAGAATCATGCCGACCGCCAAAGCAATTCGCAGAGGCTGCCCGCTCTCAACAGCCGCAACCGTACTCGGTGTTTGAACCGAAATGGCCACGGCGGTGGTCGAAGTCGCAGTAGTCAGGGTTGCTGGTGCCGGGACATTGCACGTGTAACCCGCAGGCGCACCCGCACAGGTGATGGTTACGGTCCCCGCGTAGTTAGTTGAGTTCAGCACCAGCGAGTAGCTCGCCGTTTGGCCAGCCGATACGGTTGCCGTCGCACTTGCTCCCGTCGCAAAACCGAGAGTCACCGAGGGCGCAAGCGCCACAGCACTCACCTCACTCGAGAGAGGCCCCTGTCCTGCACCATTCGCAGCAGCCACCTTGTAGTAATAGGTCGTTCCTTGCGTCACCGCTGTGTCTGCGTAGTTGGTCGCGATCACGCCGGTCGCCAAAGGTGTCGTCGACTCGCCGCCCGCAGAGGTTCCTCGCAGGATGTTGTAGCCGGTCACTGTGCCGCCCGCTGCGGTCCAAGCCAGGTCGATCTCCGAATTGCTCTTCGCAGTCGCAGTCAAATTCGCCGGGGTCCCCGGCAGCGTCGGCCCCGTGCCCGCAATCTGGCCGTAGACAAATGACTCGCCGCCCAGCCCGATGTAGACCTTGCCGAATGTGTCCTGGCTCGCGGTCATCGAGTTGGGTGTGATGTAGACGCCCAGCGGATAGTAGGCAACGCGGTCCCAGCTTGCGCCCGCATTCGTCGAGCGGAAGACGCCATAATCGGGATCAGTGCTGAACTGCCCGTAGAAGTACACCGCATAAAGCGCATCGCCTGGTTGGCCGCTGCCCGCGCCCACGGCCAGCGTGATGGCGTGGCTGATCCCCGCAATCTGCTGGAAGGTTGCGCCGCCATCGGTCGAGTGAAACAGCCCATGCGTGGTCGCTCCGGCCACTCCGTCGACGAACCACAGATCGTTTTGCACCTTGCCGTTCACCGCCAGTTGGCCGTTCCACGTCCAGTCAGGCAGATTCGCATTCGGCTGCGCCACCCATGTTTGCCCGCCGTCGGTGGAGACGTAGAACGAAGCGGGCGCGTGCGTAAACTTAAGATAGAACCTGTCCGCCGTGAAAGGATCGGCGCGCAGCGTGCGCTGGGAGATCTGCGGATACAGAAAGCTGCTATAGCTGTTTCCGGCAATGGTCATTCCATCGGCGTTCAGCCCGAACGAAGCGGTCACGTGCCAGGTCGCGCCGCCATCCTGCGAGTACTCCGGCGCAAGGTTCTCCGGCGGATAGATCACGATGTGATCCTGGCCGAGCGTCCGGCTTCCACGCACACCTGCGGCGATCATCCCGGCAGGAATGTCGCATTTGCCCGCTCCGCACGTCCACTGCAACGCCGGCCCAAAAGCCTTCCAAGTCTTCCCACCATCCGTCGAGTAGCCCGAATAATTCTTTCCATTCGTGTACACATTGCTCGATGTAATCGCGATGTAACTCGGCGTGTCCGGCGAGTAGGCCACTGAAGTGCCCTGCGAGATGATCTCCTGCTGCAGCGGAATCTGCACGGCGCTGAAGTTGTCCGGGTTGGGAATCGTGAATCCCGTCGTGTCCATCGCCGAGACGATCAGCGTATCCCCGCTTCCGGGTGGCACAACCAACTCGTCCGCCACCAGTTCTTCAATGCCGCTGGTTACGATGGTCCATTGGGGCGGATTGGCCTGCGTTGCTGCGCTCGCCGTTGCAGCGGCGATGGTCAGCGGGCCTTCCTGCCCGGTCGGCGTCCACAGGTTCCCGGCAGAGTCGATTTTCAGGCCGCCGTTGGAGTGCCACTCGCCCCCGCTCATTCCCACCGTCTGCGGAAGCCATCCCAGCGTGTTCGAATAAGCCGGAGCGCCGAGATTGATCCACGTCGTTCCGCCGTTATCTGACCGCGCCAGGCTGGTGTCCGCGCCCAATGCATAAACGCGTTGCGGGTTCGTCGGGTCGGCCCCCACGCTCACCACGGCCTGATTAATTCCCGACTGAAGCGAAAACCGCGTCCACGCCGGAGCCTGGTAGCGCCAGTAGGCGCGAAGCCCGCCATTGGTCGCCGAGTTCTCCGCCACGTACAGCGTGTCCGTCGGATCGATGCTCGACGAAAGAGCCTGGTGAGTCCACGACTGGCCACTTGCCGCGTCCTTCACGCCCGTCGAAATGTCCGTCCAGGTCTGCCCGCCATCCTGGCTCTGGTACACATCGCCGCCGGCGTCGCCGCTGTTGTTTATGCTCACGGCATAGATCGTCTTGCTCAACTTCACGCCGCTCACGGTCACTGTCCCCGGCGCCTTGGCAAATTGAATATTGATGAACTCCACGTTGATCGGCAGGCCGCCTGCAAGCTGCGTCCACGTCGTCCCGCCATTCACCGAACGAAAAATCCCCTGCGTCTCGCTGCCGAAGTAAAGCACCGAAGAGTTGGCGGGGTCCACAGCAAGGCGCTCGCCATACATCCGATTCGTTCCGTTCGGGTTTGCTGTGATCGCCGCTGCCTCCATGTTGCCGGGGATAAAGTTCATTCCCCCATCGATGCTCTTGTAGATCTCCGCGTAATTCGTCGGGCACTGCACGTCGCAACTGTGCTCAGTAGGGAAAACCATGTACACAACGCTCGTATTGTTGGGGTCAACGGTGACGCTGCTCTCGCCGTAGGACGAAGGCGCCGATGTCTCCGCGGCAGACTGCACGCCCGTGCCGTTCGAGTTGCTCACCCGCATCGGAATCCACTGCTGCGTCGGCACATCCCAGCGGTAGGCGTTGCCCACGTCGGTGCGCGCGTAGCGGACGGTCGAGTCCAGCGGGTGAATCACCATCCCCACCACCCAGCCGCCTCCGCCAATCTTCACCGGCTTCCACTGGTAGGTCGAAGAAATGTCGGTCGCCTGGGCCGCGCTCGCGAAAGGTGTCAGACCCGCTCCAGCAACAATGCCAGCCAGAATGCACAGGTTCAAAATCCGCCGAGTCCCGTCGCGCCAAATCCCTTTGTCTTGCATAGCTCGCTTCTTCTGGAGGCAGCTTACGCGCGGCCCGCGAACTCGCCGCTCTCCGTGTAGACCTTCACGCGCTCGCCTTCCTGAATGTACAGCGGCGCCTTGATCTCAAGGCCCGTCTCGAGCCGCGCCAGCTTGGTCACTTTGCCGCTGGTGTCGCCCTGTGCGCCAGCCTCGGTGTAGGTCACTTCAAGCTCCACTTTCTCCGGCAGCTCCAGCCCGATCGGGTTCCCATTGAACTTGTTGAGCTTCACGATCGCGCCCTCCACCATGTACTGCAGGGCGTTGCCAATCATGCTTTCTGAGAGCCGCAGCGTGTCAAAGGTCTCCTGGTCGAGAAAGTACGAGCCTTCCGTATCGGTGTAGAGATACGAAGCCTCCACCGTCTCCAGGTCCGGCTCTTTGAACTTCTCCCCGGCCTTGAAAGTCTTGTCGAAGACGGCCTGCGTCAGCAGGTTGCGCATCTTCAATCGAACCAGCGTCTGCCCGCCCCGCGCTGTCGGCGTTGAAACCTCCGCATCCAGGCAGTAGTACGGCGCGTTTTCAAACTCGAAATACATCTTGCGCTTCACGGTAATGGCTTCAAGCAGTGCGGCCATGGAATCCTCAAATAACTCAGTTGGAATGCTGGAAGTCGGCCGCAATCCTCGCCGGCTCCCGGTCCATTATAGGAGGCGACGCTGAAGCCGGTATTCGGGCGAGAGCCATCTCGAAAGCTGCCGAGCGGGATAAAGCCGGATTACCAGCGTTCCGACCACCCTCCTGTATTCTTTCGAAGCGGATTGCGCAGGAATCAGACACCTTGAATTCCGCCAACTCAGCGAATAATTGCAAGCCCCTATGCGTCTGCATCGAATCACAAACCCGGAGTCGATCGATGAGCGTTTGTTTGCTCACATTCTCGCTAATGGCGCGCACAGAATCGTGGTGCAATTCAACGAGGAATCCAGGTACAAAGGGTCGATTCTCGAAGATGTGAATAGGGCCTGTAAATCATTCGGAGCCAAGTTGAATGTCCGCTTTTGGGGACATTACGGAGCTCATTTTGACTGCAGATATCTCCGACAGCTCCCCGAAGTGCGCTCCTTAAATCTCGACTGCCTTGCTGCCGTTGCAAACATAGACGAATTGGCCGGCCTTCAACACCTGGAAGAGTTCGCATTCGGAGTTTTCGAATCCGACCTGCCCGAACTGCTCAGGACGCCTTCGTTGATCAATGTACGCAGACTGATTTTGGCCGAGTCTCGGAAGAATAACACCGACCTTTCGCCTCTTGCGGATTACCAATACCTTGATGAGCTCTCCCTCAACGCTCAGGCGCGGGGAATCGAGTCAATTGCCCATCATGACGGGTTGAGAAGGCTATTCCTCAGCAGCATGGGCAACAAGCTGTCTCTGAAATTCGTACAGACGATGAATGGATTGGTTTCGCTTACGCTGATGCTTGGGGGTCGCGTTGATCTTAGTGACCTAGCGCACCATGGAATCAGGCATCTTGAAGTGCTTCGCGTTCGTGGGATTGCTGAGATCGATTTGGCACTTTTCCCGGGTATCGAGAAGCTCCGGGTTGAGGATCAGATTCAACTCCAGGCGCTCAACGTGAAACGCGGACCAAACCTGCGGTGGTTGTCAATATGGAACTGCAGGACCTTCTCTGAGCTTCAGGGGGTGCGTGACGCTGAAAACCTTAGGTACCTGTTCATTGGAAAAACTGGACTCGAACCCGATGCGATCCTCCTGAATCTTCCCAGAAGCCTAAAGCACCTGTCGATTACTGGTTACGGAAAGCGCCAAGCTGATGAACTGAAATCCAGGACAAAGGCGATGGGTTTTGACCCGGCTCCCTACATGGAGGATCCCGACTAACGGGAATCGAAATACTTTATTTGGTTCGCGTTTCACCAAGGGGTAGGCGACTGTTCTTTTCTCCGCACCCACCCCCTCCACTTGCCACTTCACCCCTCCGCTAGCGATACTCCCTACAGCCCGTTTTTCGGACTCCATTCCACTTTTCAGCGAGAACAGCCTTGGCACGTGAGCTCTCTACCGCCCGTCTTGTTCGTAAAGAATGCATCTCCCAGGTCGCCCAGTGTTATCACTTCGACTTTGTCGTCGAAGGGCAGGAGAGCTTTCCGTTTGCGCCCGGCCAGTTCATCTCTGCCGTGGCCGAGGACCCCAACGGCAAGCAGCAGACGCGCGCCTACTCCATTGCCTCTGCTCCCTACGGCAATCACTTTGAGCTCTGCGTGAACCGCGTCGAGGGCGGCTTCTTTTCCAACCACCTGGCCGACCTTACCGACCTCGAGCCCGGCGGCGCCATCCATATCCACGGCCCCCACGGGCACTTCATCCTCAAAGAGCCCATCACCGACTCAATCCTCATTGCCACCGGCACGGGCATCGCGCCCATGCGCGGGTTCACCCAATGGCTGTTTCCGCCTGAGACCGGGCCTGAAGCCGGCCCCGATCGCAGCAACGGCAAAGACATCTGGCTCGTCTATGGCACACGCCACGAGACCGATATCTACTACCAGGATTATTTCGAAGCTTTGGCCCGGCGCAAACCCAACTTCCACTACCTGCCCACGCTGAGCCGCGCCAAGGAAGACTGGACCGGTCTGCGCGGCTACGTGCAGGACCACATGGCCCGCAGCATTGAGGAGCGCGCCGCAAAGCTGGGCATCCCGGTGCAGCAGCCGGAGGTTGACCCCACACTGCTCGCCTCCGAGCTCAAGTTTGATATCTACACCTATATTTGCGGGCTCAACTTCATGGTCTCCAGCGTCCGCGAGCGCCTCGCCGCCTTCGGCTGGCACAAGAAGCAGGTCGTCTTCGAGCGCTACGACTAGTGCGTCCCACTGGCTGGGCGATGGAGAAATGACGTTTTGCGTTTCTCGGCAAAATTGCTCTTCGTCGCTTTAGCGCTGTCGATTGCGCTCTCTGGCGTTGGCTGCAAGCACGATCAGACCCGGTCTGGCTTCGTCGTCATGCGCGCCGATCGCCGGATTGTCGGCGCGAGTAAGTGGCCGCTGGCAATTGATCCAGCCAAAGTTGGTACTTATCCTGCCGATACAAAATCGGGTGCAGGCTATTTCTACGATGATGTGCTGGAATACCGAGTCTGGGTGCATCCGGATAAGGGCGGTGAGCCCCTCAACGGCGATCACGACTACTTCATCGCTTTCGCACAATGCGAGCCCGCTGAAGAATATTCAAAAAGAATCGCTGGCGCAGAACCCCCGCTCGTACTAGTTCGCCAGTTTGAGTGGGTAGACGAGCCGAATAGAGGACAATTCGTCCCCGAAAAAGGAGAACGTATTACTGAATGGCAGGTTGGATGGCTCCAGGGTAACAAGAGAACCGCGACCAGCATTCAGGAATTCCTGAAGCATCCCATCGAGGCTGGTCCCTAAAGATTGAACAGCTCCCGCAGCCGCTTGGTCTGCGCGCGGCTCACCGGAATCTCCGTCTGCCTCTTGTCGGTCATGCGCAGTTGGTAGCTCGACTTGAACCACGGAACCACCTCGCGAATGTGGTTGATGTTTACCACAAACCCGCGATGCGCCCGCCAGAAGACCGCGGAGTCGAGCAGCTCCAGCAGCTCTTCCAGCGTCCTGCACTTCGACTGCCCCTCGAAGGTCTGTGTCACCACGCGGATAACGCCCTCGTCGATCGCCGCGTAGCAAATATCCGCCTGGTCGATGAGCAGCAGCCTGCTCTGCGCCTGCACAATTAATTTCGCTGGCTGCGAGCCTCGCGCTGTCGCCTGCGGACGGTTCAGCAGCTTCAGCAGCGCCTCAAGCTGCGACTCAATCGGCGACTCGCCTGGCGTACCGGCTCCCAGTCCATTCGCTCCTGCCCCGTTCGCTCCGCCTGCATCGATGCGGCTGCGCGCCCGCGCCACCGCCTGCTCAACGCGCGCCTGATCGAACGGCTTCAACAGGTAGTCCACCGCGTTCACGTCGAATGCGCGCACAGCGTACTGGTCGTATGCGGTCGCAAAGATGATCTGCGGCAGCGGCTCGGCGCTTCCGCCCTGCAGCCGATTGCGCTCCATCACCTTCTGGATCACCGCGAACCCATCCAGGCCGGGCATCTGCACATCCAGAAACACGAGGTCCGGCCGATGCTCCTCGATCAGCTCCACGCCCTCGATTCCGTTCGTCCCCTGCGCAACCACATCAACGCCGCCCACGGATTCGAGCAGGAAGCGCAGCTCGTCCCGGGCCAACTGTTCGTCGTCGATGATGAGCGCGGTGAGATTCATGTGGATCGCCCGAGAGGAGAGAAGTTTGATTGTAGAAAGCCGGGCCGACTCGGTCAATTCCTGTGACGCCCTCCGGCCACCCCGGGCAATGAACGAACCACAAGGCGGGGCCGACACAGCTGCGGCACGATATCAGGGGATGGCAGGACGCAGAGCTTACTC
>Ga0182018_10003027_pt1 | contig 15736 bp, 14 predicted proteins | sample 812P2MmetaG_FD_120490 | JGI IMG/M metagenome (GOLD analysis project Ga0182018, IMG submission 120490) | Permafrost microbial communities from Stordalen Mire, Sweden - 812P2M metaG | ecosystem: Environmental > Terrestrial > Soil > Wetlands > Permafrost | place: Sweden: Stordalen | collected...
ATCAACGAATCCATCACAACCTCAAAGGTGAAGGTGTGCACAACTGATGGAGTGCAGAAGTGAAGAAAATTGCGCTTATCGCCCAGAAGGGTGGTGTCGGCAAAACCACCCTGGCCGTGAACCTCGCAGTATCGATGCAGGCCAGCGGATTTAAGACCACGCTTTTCGATCTCGATCCTCAGGAGAGCGCCGTCATCTGGGCAGATCGCCGAAAAAACGAGTTTCCCCACGTCGAGTTTCTGACCGAGCGCAGGCTGCCGGACGGTCTTACGGCCGCAGCGGGACACGGTTTCTCCATCGCGATTATCGACACGCCCCCAGCCGCAGGCCCTCAGGCGTTCACGGCTGCGCAATCCGCCGACCTGGTCTTGATACCCTGTCGGCCGAGCTTGGTTGACCTGGATGCGATTCGCCGGACGGCCCAGCTCATCAAATCTGCTGGAGTGCCCGCCTTTGTGGTATTCAACGCGGCCCCGCCGAGCGCGACCACCCTCATTGAGGACGCCAAGGCCATCGTCGAGGAGGCTGGACTCACCGCAGCTCCCACGGTGCTTCGTGAGCGGAGCGCCTACCGTGCGGCATGGCCCCTTGGAAGCGCGGTCGTTGAAAACGAACCATACGGGAAGGCCGCCCAAGAGATATCAGAATTGCAGAGTTGGGTTTGTGCACAATTGAAGGTGTGCACATCTGACATTTTGAAGACGGAGAGGGAGGTTGCTCATGGCTAGGCGTTCAATTCTGTCCCCGGTTCGCGATCAGCAGCACACTCCGCCGGAACCGGTAGTGCAAAGGGAAATTCCGGCGCCAGCCGAGATCGTGCGCGTCCCCAGGGCCGCGAACACGTCGAGCCGTTATGCAAAGCTGCATGTGGGGGGATATTTCGACCCTAACGATCCAATCCTCACTTCGTTTCAAAAGCTCAAGGTCGATCTCCGGCGATCCCAACAGGACATGCTGTTGGAAGCGCTTCGGGATTTCGTTGCTAAGCAAGAAGCGGCGCGCGCGTTCCGCTGACGCATCAGGGGAGGGCAGGGGGGTCTTAATTACCCCGTGTCGGTCCCGGACCTTGTGCGCTGCGGACTGCGATCTGATCCATCTGGAGGATTGCGATCCAGAGCATCCGCTCTTAGCGTGCGCATCTGCCTACGTTCATGTTGCTGGGACAGGAACATGCCCTGGCCATGTCCGGAGCTTCTGTGCCCGTCCTCCGTCGCACATGTCCGGAAATAACTGAGGATGAAAACGCGTAGCGACGAGGTCAGCGAGCCGTTCGGCGGCTTGCGTTCGGCCACATAGCTGCAAACGTCGTGCAGCGTGCAGAATTCGCGGCGGCAAATCTCGGTCATTGACTCCCATATCTGCGGTTCGAGCCGGATGCTTGTCCGGTGCCCACGGACGCTGATATTGCGCATTACGAGCGCGCTCTGCCGGTCCGGATGGGAATCCTCGTTCGAAGCGAGGACATGGCTGGGAAAGGCAGAAACCATGGGAGCCATCCGTATATGCGTTACCGCGCCAGATTCACAACCGTGGAAATCACACTATAAAGCAGGAGTTCTTAATATCCGGTATGTATGAGGAGATGGTTTGTAATGCTTGCAGAAATTGTCCGCAGCTTTTTTCGCGATCCATACGCGGATATTCATGGACGATTTTCCGCCGATAGCGAGAGACGCTAAACAGATCTGAAGTTTTTGAAAATTGCCGCCCCATTTCCCTCGCTTGCCAGCGTGCGCGGCCCGTCCTCGCGATAAAGGGTCTTCGATGAACGCGCAAACAACGCGCGCCCTTGACTGCTGCGGATGGCCGCCGAAAAGCGTCCGTTCTTCTCAATATGAGGAAAATGGGGTGAGAAAAATGGGACCAGATGCGGAAGCGCATTTTGGAGCGACCGCGATCACGGCTCCGAATTCGAACAGTAAACAACGAAGACAAATCATCTCTGGCGCAAGTCGATTGACAAGTCTATCATCAGACGATAGACAAAAGAGAACGCCAGAGAACGCCGAGGGAGGTTCGGCAATGATCTACCAGCGCTCACTCGACATTGAACGACGGTTACAAGCCGTATTGCGTTTGATTCGTTCTGGACACTGCTCCACTCCGATGATCGCCCAGCAGGTCGGCGTATCCATTCCGACCATATCCCGCGATGTAACAGCTCTGCGGGAGCGCGGCTACAATATCCGTTCCGAGCGGGGAGACGACGGGTGGCGGTATCTGCTCGCGTCGGAATCCCCGAAGCTACTCCGATCTATGCGAGCCGTGCCAGCAGAAACGTGACATTGACTATGCTCTACGTACATCATCAAATTCCGAGAGAGGCAACGACCGCATGAACGCAGCCATTCTAAAACGGGTTGTTCGCGCCATTGCCGACGGTTCGCAAAGCGATCTTGACCGTCTTGCCGGTAAGATCGTTGAAGGAGAGCGACGCACCGGTCACAACATACTTGCGGATCAGCTCGAAGCCATTCTCAAGCAGCCCAAACCCCGAGGAAACGGGCACACTCCGACAATAAACGGTGACCGAACTCTTAAAGAACTTCCACTCAGCCGAAGGCAGGGAGAATCTCTCGCGGCCCTCTTTGAAGCGGAATCCCTAGAACATCATATGGTTCTGCCAGCCGTGGCGGAAGAACGCTTTGCGCGCATCGAGGGCGAATTCGCCGCAAAGGAGAGGTTGGGGCTGTATGGATTGCGGCCGAGGAAGACCATTCTTCTTTATGGGCCACCGGGCTGTGGGAAATCGCTTGGTGCCAAGCGACTTGCGTGGAAAACAGGCTTGCCGTTGATGAAGGTTCGTTTTGACGCTTTGCTTTCGTCGTACTTCGGAGAGTCAGCAGCTAATCTCCGCTCCATTTTCATTGCGGCCAAGGAGCATCCCTGCGTTTTATTGCTTGACGAATGTGACTTCATCGCCCGCTCGCGCAATAACGCCAGGGACATCGGCGAGGCGTCACGCATCGTCAACTCACTTCTGCAACTGATGGAGGACTACGACGCGCCGGGCTTACTCGTCGCCACTACAAATGTGGAATCATCGCTCGATTCCGCTCTGTTCCGTAGGTTTGATGACGTGTTCCTTGTCCCTCTTCCCGGTCCCGAGGAAATCCAGAAGCTTCTGCAGATGACGCTCTCTGCGGTGCGAGTTATTGAGATGATCAATTGGGAACGCATTGTTGAACAATTGTCCGGTGTTTCGGCGGCGATGGTTGTGAAAGCGGCGCAAGACGCTGCAAAGGCTGCGGTCCTTCAAGGGAAAAAGGGCATTACTGAATCAGATTTGCGACAAGCGGTGGCGGAGCTTCGCAGAGACGAGAATCCCCCACACGAGGTTCGGTAGATGCCTGAGCACCACAACTTCGAACATCTTCCGTTGCTGCTCCGTCACCAAGGCAGAGCCCGTCTCAGAGGTTTTGGCACCCCATCTCCGCAGACACGAGCAAACAAGGATGCGCGACAAGCGCACAGCAATACCCTGAGTGCCGCCGCACAATCACTCAGCGCCACCTGGGAACAGCGCAAGGTACAACGACAGGAACAGAATCTCCCCGTCATCCAGAAGGGTATCCCTATTCTGCTTCAGGTTGACCCAAGTCTTGAACTGGATGTGCTGCGCGAAAAATTCTCTTTTGAGATCGTCGCTGAGCAGGAAGAAGGATTTGTCATTGTCGCTTCTGAAGACATTGAGATTGCCCCTTTCTTGGCGATGGTCAATGCGTTCTCTGTTCAAATCCGTGGCTCGGCGACGATTGCTCAGGTACATAGACTTTTCGACGACCCCGATCAGACCGACCGCTTGCGCCGCATCCTGTCCGACCGGCTGTTTGCAGAATGGCCGACGATCAATGACGACCAATCCTATGTAATTGACATCGGTATCGCCTGTACAGGCACGCGGGAGATTCCTTCATACCCCACCAAAGGCAAACGCGACACAGATGCCGACTGGGCGAGGAAGGAGGGAAATTGGTCGCAGGCTCGCACCGACGCTTACAACGCATGGGACGAATTAAAGGTGCTACGTGAGGCGGAGATCGAAGAATTTGCCAAATTCTACAACGCCGAGATCCTGCACCTCATCGATGGCGCGCCCTTCGATGCCGCCGTCTTACCTGACAGCTTCACAATCCGGCTGAGAATTGTGGGCAAAGGGCTCAAGGATTTCATTCTGAACTATGCTTACATCTTCGAAGTCGTTGAGCCTGAAGATATTGCCTTGCCTCAAAGAGTAAGTGAAGCGGTTATGCTTCCCGGCCAGATTGCGGCACCGACCGCGCCTGATGCTGGCGCGCCTGCGGTTTGTGTAATCGACAGTGGCATCCAGGAGGCGCACACACTTATCGAGCCTGCTATCGACCATGCATCCTCACATTGTTTTCTGCCCGGCAAGACCGCAAACGATGTTGGCGACTATGTGGCTCCCGGTGGCCACGGCACACGTGTGGCTGGCGCAATCCTGTATGGAGAATCTGTCGCTAAGGGCGGCACACCACAGCTTCCGTTCTGGATTCAGAATGCGCGCGTTCTCGACGAAAACAACGTGATGCCGGTCGAGATGTTTCCACCGGCGGCTGTTCGTGCGGCAGTAGAACGCTTCCATCAAGGACTGCGTCCGACACGGATTTTCAATCACTCGATAAATGCAAACGCCTACTGCCGTACTCGATACATGTCGGCATGGGCAGCGGAGATAGATTTGCTCTGTGCCAGTCATGACGTGCTGTTCGTTCAAAGCGCAGGCAATCTCTCGATATCTGGCACCAATCCGCAACCCGGCGTGAAAGATCATCTTGCGGCTGGACGCGACTATCCTAACTATCTGTATGAGGCGTCCGCTCGGGTTGCCAATCCCGGCCAGAGCCTTCAGGCTCTTACGGTCGGGTCTGTCGCGTACGGCGCAATTCAGGATGGTGGGTGGCGCACCTTTGCATCGGAACGCGGACATCCCTCAGCCTTTTCGCGTTCCGGATTCGGCATCTGGGGTGTTATTAAGCCTGAGGTTGTCGAGTATGGTGGTGACGATGTGCGCACTGCCAATGTGCCAGTTGATGTGCAGGACGGGGGACGAATTGCGGCAGCCTGCCCTCAATTGGTTCGCTCGACTATGTTTCCGCCTGGACCGCCCTTTGATAGCGACGTAACTGGAACCTCTTTCGCCGCGCCTAAAGTCGCCCGCATAGCTGCTCAGCTCCAGCGAGTTTTACCCGATGAACCCGCTCTTCTTTATCGTGCATTAATCGTACAGTCCGCACGATGGCCAACCTGGGCCGACGCGCTGTTGACTGAGCTTCGACATCCCGATTCCCGTCGTGACCAGCAAAGGCGGCAGCAGCTACTTGATCAAGTCTCGCAGATCATCCGTTGCATCGGATACGGTATCCCGGACGAGGCTGGAGCAACTTCTAACACCGACTATCGGACTACCTTCATCACAAGTGGGGAGAATTCCATCCACGCCCGGGAGTGCCACATTTACCAGGTTCCCATTCCGGCTGAGCTGCGCGGCCAGGCAGACGAGTTTGACATTCGCGTTGAAGTGACGCTGTCCTATGTGGCACAACCACGTCGAACACGCCGCAATCTGCGTCGCTACCTTTCAACGTGGGTGGACTGGAAAAGTAGCAAGCTCGGAGAAGGCATCAACGATTTCCGTGTGCGTGCGTTAAGAGACGAAGAGAATGATGCCGAGCCACTCCCTGGCTCTGTATTCCCGTGGACCTTGAATGAGAAATCGGACTGGGGTTTCATTCGAGACACAAAGCGGAGTAGTGGTACGGTCCAGAAGGATTGGGCTATCGTCAAATCCAACGCATTGCCCGATCATTTCTGCATTGCGGTCGTTGGTCATCCTGGCTGGAGTCGCGACCCGGATTCATCCGCCCGCTACGCACTGGCTGTCACGTTTGAGATTCTCGGTCAGGAGATCACCATTTACGAGCCGCTTCGGACTGCGGTGATCGAGTTACAAACCCAGGTCGAGGCTGAAGTTGAAGCAGAGGCCGAGGTTGAAATCGAAATCGAGGAATGAAGTGCAATGATGTGTTCTCAGTTTCCAGTGCCTCTCTGCCGTGGTGTAGAGTGATTGAGAAAAAAGAGAAAGTGTCCTTGGCCTGGGTTGTGCGTGACGCGTCAGAGAAGTACGTCGTGAGCAATGCGAAACAGGGCAGGGAAGGCGGACGTCTATGAACCACGGTGGTTATTTGACGGACAATCCTTACTGAGACAGGAATCGGAATGCCGGAGAAGGAAGCCACAGCCCGTATCAAGATCAACAAGCTGCTCGAAGCGGCAGGCTGGCGATTTTTCCCAGACGGCAAAAGCCCGGCCAACATCCAGCTCGAACCGAGGGTCACGATCAAGACGGCAGACCTGGATTCCCTCGGCAACGACTTCGAGAAAACCTCGAATGGCTTTATCGATTTCCTGCTGCTGGATTCCAAAGGATTCCCCTTCATCGTCCTTGAGGCCAAAGCGGAAGATAAGAATCCGCTCGTCGGCAAGGAGCAGGCGCGCAAATATGCGCGGTCGCAGAATTGCCGTTTCGTCATCATGTCGAACGGGAATTTGCATTATTTTTGGGATCTAGATCGGGGCAATCCCTACATCATCACCTCGTTCCCTACACCGGATTCGGTGATGGGCTATCAGAAGATGGTCCCCGATCCGAAGCGGCTCGTCGATGAGGCGGTCGGCGACGATTACATCGTGTTGACGCAGAGGCCCAGCTACGCGACCGAAGCGGGTTGGAAGAACGAAGCGGAGCGACCCGACTATATTCAGGCCAATAAGCTGCGGTTCGTGCGGCCCTATCAGTTGAGAGCGATTCACGCTCTGCAACAGGCCGTGAAGGATGGCAAGGATCGATTTCTCTTCGAGATGGCGACCGGCACAGGGAAGACGCTAACCGCTGCTGCCGTCATTAAGCTATTCCTGCGGTCGGGCAACGCCCGGCGCGTCCTGTTCCTTGTGGATCGGCTGGAGCTGGAGGATCAAGCGAAGAAGGCCTTCGGTGCGCTGCTCGCCTCCGACTATAAAACGGTAATTTTCAAAGAGAATCGCGACGATTGGAGGCGGGCGGAAATCGTCGTCAGCACGGTTCAGTCGTTCCTCTTCAACAACAAATATCAACAGCTTTTTTCGCCAACCGATTTCGATCTGGTTATCTCGGACGAAGCGCATCGTTCCATCGGCGGCAACGCCCGCGCCGTATTCGACTATTTCATAGGCTACAAGCTCGGCCTCACGGCAACGCCGCGCGACTACCTTAAGAAATTCGAGAAGGGGACGACGAAGGACCCGCGCGAATTCGAGCGGCGGATGCTGCTCGACACCTATAGGACTTTCGGGTGCGAAGACGGCGAGCCGACCTTTCGCTATTCCTTGCTGGATGGGGTGAAAGACGACTTTCTGGTGAATCCGATTGTGGTCGATGCCCGCAGCGAGATCACGACGCAACTTTTGTCCGAGGATGGTTTTGTCGTCGAGTTCAAGGATGACGGGGGCGACGACCAGAAGGAGGTTTACAAGCAGCGCGAGTTTGAGAAACGCTTCTTCGCCGAAGCCACCAATCAGGTGTTCTGCAAAACTTTTTTGGAGAATGCGCTGCGCGATCCAATCAGCGGAGAGATTGGCAAGTCGATCATCTTCGCCGTCAGCCAGCATCACGCCGCCAAGCTGGCGCAGATACTGAACCAGATGGCCGACAAAATGTTCCCTGGCAAGTACCAATCCGATTTCGCCGCGCAGGTAACCTCGCAAATCAGCGACGCGCAGCAATTCACCATCAATTTCACCAACAACAACCTGCTGGGCTCGGCGAATTTCCTGCCGACATACCGGACGAGCAAGGCGCGGGTGTGCGTAACGGTCGGCATGATGACCACGGGCTACGATTGCCCGGACATCTTGAATGTCGGCCTGTTCCGGCCGATGTTCTCACCGACGGACTTTATCCAGATCAAGGGGCGCGGCACTCGAAAGCACGATTTTCGCGAAGAGCTTTTCGACGCGGAGCTGCGGGAAACGGTCAAAGAGCCGCGAAAGAAAGCTTTCAAGCTCTTCGACTTTTTCGCGAACTGCGAATATTTTGAGGAAGGCTACGACTACGATCAGGTGATCGAGCTGCCGAAGCCTAAGGGCTACGACGGCGCGGGCGGTGGGCACGGGCCGGTGGTTGCGGGCGGCAAATACGAGCATCTGGGTCAAGACATACTCTCGACTATCAAGGAAGAAACGATCGGCGTTGAGGGAATGAAGATAGACCGGATGTTCTATGAGAAATTCGAGGAAACCGTACGCGATAATCCGGTCATCGCCGCCGCCGTCGATGCAGGTCAATGGGATCGGGTCATCGACTACGTGAACCGCGAAGTGTTCGACAAGCCCAACGACTATTTCAGCCTAGAGAAGCTGCGGAAGGCTGCCGCCGTGGATCGCCGTCTGGGACTGCGGGAGATTCTGGAGAAAATCTTCGGGCTCATTCCGCGCTTCAAATCGAAGGACGAATTGCTGGAAGAAGAGTTTGCCAAGTTCGTGACGGATTACAGGCCGGAGGAAGCGGATGCGTTGGCGATTCCGGCGATCAAGAACTATTTCAAAGCCTATGCGACGAACAACCAGGTACGGCACATCATCGACAGCAAGGAATACACAGATCTGGCGACGAATCCGGCGTTCTCAAGTAAGGACATGAAGGCGGTTCCAGAGAAATACCGGACGATTATTCCCGGTTATATCAAGGACTATGTGTCCTTGAATCAGTTCACCAGTTAGAGGATTTCATGCTCGACACCAACACCAAACGCCGCATCGACTCCGCCCGCGACATTCTTGTCGGCAAGGTTCCCGACCCGAAGTCGCAAGTCGAGCAGATCACCATCGCGCTGATCTATAAGTTCATGGATGATATGGACGCGGAAGCCGAAGAGCTGGGCGGCAAGCGCAAATTCTTCACTGGCGACTTCGCCCGCTACGGCTGGGCCAAGCTCATGAGTCCAGGTTTGGGAGGCCACGAGATGCTCGGCCTCTACGGCGAAGGCATCACCAAGATGCCAGAAAATCCCGGCATCCCCGTCCTTTTTCGCGAGATCTTCAAGAACGCCTATTTGCCCTACCGCGACCCCGAGACGCTCAAGGCCTTTCTAAAAATCATCGACGAGTTTAGCTACGACCATAGCGAGCGCCTTGGCGACGCCTTCGAGTACCTGCTCTCCGTCCTCGGTTCGCAGGGCGACGCCGGACAGTTCCGCACCCCGCGCCACATCATTGATTTTATGGTTGAGATCATCGACCCGAAGAAGACCGAGACCGTGCTGGACCCGGCGTGTGGCACCGCGGGGTTCCTAATCTCTTCCTACAAGCACATCCTCAAGGCCAACGTCGATGCCAATGGCAGTAGCGCGCTCACCCCAGACGAGAAGGGCCGTATCGCACAGAACTTCAAGGGCTATGACATCTCGCCCGACATGGTGCGACTCTCGCTGGTGAACATGTATCTTCACGGCTTCACCGATCCGCACATCTACGAATACGACACGCTCACCTCCGAGGAACGCTGGAACGAATTCGCCGACGTGATCCTCGCTAATCCTCCCTTCATGTCCCCGAAAGGCGGCATCAAGCCCCACAAGCGCTTCTCCATCCAGGCCAAGCGCAGCGAAGTCCTCTTCGTGGACTACATGGCCGAGCACCTCACGCCCACCGGCCGCGCCGGTATCATCGTTCCCGAGGGCATCATCTTCCAGAGCCAGGGCGCTTACAAAGACCTGCGAAAGATGCTCGTCGAAAACTCGCTCGTAGCCGTCGTTTCCCTCCCGGCGGGCTGTTTCAATCCCTATTCCGGGGTGAAAACCTCCATTCTCATCCTCGACAAATCCCTCGCCAGGCAGAGCGACACCATTGCGTTCTTCAAGGTGGAGAACGATGGCTTCGGCCTTGGTGCGCAGCGCCGCGCCTTCGACAAGAACGACCTCCCGCAGGTCAGAGCTGAACTCGACGCCTACCTCAATGCCCTCCGTAGCCGGCAACCCACCGCCGACCTCCAGCCCGCCTACGGGCTGATCGTGCCGAAAGAAAAAATCGTCGTTAATGGCGACTACAATCTCAGTGGAGAACGGTATCGGGAGGGTGCGGTTTCGGCCACAACCTACAAGCTCGTGCCCGTGGGACGATTCATGAAGGAAGGCGTGAAGACCGTCGATCCTCGAAACACTCCCGACGAAATGTTCGAGCTGTGGAGCATCCCTGCGTTTGACGCGGGCAGCCCAGAATTGCTGCGCGGCAGCGAAATCGGATCTCAGAAGAAGGTCGTCGCTCCTGGTGATGTTCTTTTGTCGAGAATCATCCCTCACATACGCCGCGCGTGGGTTGTTCGAGAGAACTCAGATGGTCGGCGACAGATCGCTTCGACGGAGTGGATTGTCTTTTCAAGCGAGGAAGTGGTGCCCGGATTCCTCCGCCAACTTCTCGTTTCGGATTTTTTCCATGTGTCGTTTATGCAGACGATCACCGGTGTTGGCGGTTCACTCTCTCGCGCCAATCCGGCAGCGGTCGGTGAAATCAAAATTCCCCTGCCTCCCCTGGAGGTGCAGAAGGAGATCGTGGCGGAGATCGAGGGCTACCAGAAAGTCATCAACGGCGCCCGCGCCGTCCTCGACCACTACCGCCCCCACATCCCTATCCACCCCGACTGGCCGATGGCCGAACTTGGTGAGGTCTGTGATGTGCGCGACGGCACACACGACAGCCCGAAATACGTCCTCGATGGCTACCCGCTAATCACATCGAAGAATCTGAAGGATGGCTTCGTTGATTTTACCGAGGTGAATCTGATCAGCCGTGAAGACCTCGATGCAATCAATAAACGATCCAAGGTAGATGCGGGCGACTTGTTGATGCCGATGATTGGCACGATTGGAAATCCAGTGATTGCCGACTCATCCCGCGAATATGCGGTGAAGAACGTCGCCTTGATCAAGTTTCCCAAGGGATGCCAAGTCGATAACCGATTCCTCAAGGACATTCTAGACTCCGCAGAAATGCAGAGCCGGTTTGACCGGGAATCTAGTGGTTCAACTCAACGGTTCATTCCGCTCGGGTTTATCAGAAAGCTTCAAATCCCCCGCCCACCCCTCACCACGCAGCAAGCCATCGTCGCCGAGATCGAAGCTGACCAAGCACTGGTCGCCGCCAACCGCGAACTGATTTCTCGATTCGAGAAGAAGATCCAAGCCACTCTCGCCCGCGTCTGGGGCGAAGAGGAGATCGCCGCCCCGGAGGCTTGAGCGATGGAAGAAGCCGCCGAACTCGCCAACTACCTGCCGCTCTCCTTTAAGACCCCGACGGAGCAGGAATACATCGAATTCCTGTGGGAAGCCTTCGAGACGAACTACACGCACGGCAAATACCAGTTCGCCTTCCTCGCCTACCACATGCTCACGATGAGCTTCATCTATTTCAACATCTGGCAGATCAAGCAGACCGAGCCAAGGGACTTCGCGATGGGCCTCATCGGCTTCGGCAAGGACATTGAAAAGAGCCTCCTTGAAGCAAACTCACCTTTCGTTTTCAGCACTGTGAACGAGCGCAGCATCTTGCGCTTCCTCAAGCTCATCGCTTGCGACAACAGCAAGATCGGCACCTACGCCAAGCTGGTGGACGACCGCAACGAGTCGGCCCACCCCAACGGCAACATTTTCTATAGCACCGAGGCGGCTCTCGACATCAAGATTACTGAGATCCTCCGCGTTGTAGACGAGATCCAGAGCCACTCCAAGCCGGTCATCGAGCACTGCTATCGTGAGTTCCTCCTCCAGAACCACGACCCCGACGAACGCGAATATCCTGACGCCGCCGACCAGATTCGAGAGGTATTGATTCACGAGAACTACCTGTCGCAGGAGGATATTGACATCTGCCTCAGCTTCGACCTTGCCGGCATCGCCGAGCCGCCAGACATCAACAGTATCCGCACGTTGCACGAGGCGCTGAAATCAGGATATGGACCAGACGATGAACCCGTCATAATGAGGTAATCATGCAAGCTCACGACATGCCTTTCACGAAGTTGATCAATGTGGACCAAGGTGCGCGTGAGCATTGACGAACGCACCTGGCCTTTGCAAACCCATCGTTGCTCGATTTGGTGTCTCGCCGCACACAGCCTTTAAAGCACTTGCCGCACACCCCGCATCGCCACCGCTGCCAGAATTTCCGCACGCGCTGGCCGCAGCGTCCGCGCCGAGGGTCGCGCTTTTGCGATCTCGTCATAGAGCAGAATCTCCCGTCCGCCCACGCGGGCGCCCTCCGTCACGATCGCCAGATCGTCAACAATCGCGTCATCCTCGACGCGACCCATCACCCACGCGCAACCTCTAACGCGCCCATTGTCACGCACCACCGCGAACGGGCCGTAAACTTGCGCCGCATCGTAAACCCACGCATCTCCCGCGTGGCATAGATTGTCCTCGCTCTCTATATACCCACCGAGATCGCCGTGCCTGACATCGCCGAAGTCTCTAAGCGCTCGGATTCGATACACCGTTCGATCTCCCGCGCTCAAGCAATCCTCGGCAAGCAATTCGTACTTTTTCATCATGGCGGCCTCCTATAATCCAAGGGTTTGCGCCGGAGCGCGGCGGCGGACGACGGCGGACAGTGTGACGGTCACATCAACCTCCGAATCTTCATCGAGTCCGGCCTCAACGCCGCCGATCCTCCGGCTCAGGACTATGGTCGTGCCACCGCCGATCCGGCCGACCAGGCACTTCACTATGCTTCCCAACGACTGACTCAATGGACCCTCCACAATAAGTTTCACAACCACAACGACTTGTTAACCTATGGCCGAAGTCTTAATAAATAGTTAACAAAACAAAATAAATTATCGTGACATATCAGGGTATTCGGTCCAGGAGAGCGCCTGAAAACGGTTCGCAGATCTTTGAGAAGGGTGAAGATGCGCCGATGCTTTCGAAATTAATGGGTTCGAAATAGATTCCTGGCTAGAGTGGCGAAGTTGGAACGAACCACTGTCGATAGGCAAGAGCCATGACCGTGATATCGCACGTAACTGCGATTTCCAAAGGTAAGGATGAGAACGGGGTCACTCGTGTTAACGAAGACGAGGAATCCTTTTACTACGATGGCGAGCTGCACCGCGATGACGGCCCTGCAGTCACCATGCACAACTACGTGTTCGGCATCGTGGAGGAATATTATTACCGCCATGGCAAGCTGAACCGGAAAAACGGTCCGGCAGTCGTCAAGCGCAACCCCCTCCTCCGCACGACGGAGGAGATGTACTACCGCGATGGCAAACTGGACCGGAAAAACGGTCCGGCCTTTGTCTGGAGCAAAGACCTCGCGACAGGGGAGGAATACTACCGCGACGGCAAGCTGGATCGCAAAAACGGCCCGGCAGTCATCAGTTGCGACAAGTATGGGTCGACAGAGGAGAAATATTACCGCGATGGCGAGCTGCACCGCGAGGACGGCCCGGCAATTGTCCAGCGCGACTTCTACGGGACACCGACATTTGAGGCATATTATCGCGATGGCCGGCTGCATCGCGAGAACGGCCCGGCGGTTGTCCGACATGACGCCGACGGCGCCGGCTTCGAGGAATATTACCACTACGGCAAGCTCGATCGCGAGGACGGTCCGGCAAGTGTCCGGCGCAAAGCCGACGGCTCGACCGAGGAGGAATATTCTCGCGATGGCAAACGGCACAGAGAGGACGGCCCAGCCTTTGTCAGACGCAACGCCAACGGTGTGGCGACGCACGAGCAATATTGCCGCAATGGCAAGATGGACCGCCAGGACGGCCCGGCATGGATCTGGCGCAACGCCGACGGGGTGGCAACGGAGGAATTTTATTACCGTAACGGCAAGGTCCACCGCGAGGAGGGACCGGCACATGTCGTACGTAACCCTGACGGTTCGACCTTCGAGGCATATTATCGCAATGGCGGGCTGCATCGCGAGGACGGTCCGGCGATTGTCCGGCGCAAGGCTGACGGCTCGGCGGCACAGGAATATTACAGGAATGGCCAGCTTGTTAAAGTAGAGCACGTTACCAGCGAGGGCGTCGTTCTAGAGAAAAAGCAGCCCTCTTCACCTTTGGTCCGTTCCGGGCCTAACCGCTATGCGGAACTGAAAAAAGCATCCCTGCAGAACGTGACCGTGAGCACGCCACGTGCGCCACAGGGGCCGCGCGCGCCCGGCATGGCCCCGTAAGAGCGACCCACGCGTTTGCTGCTGATTCAAAAATTCATTCCGAATATGCCGATGCCATACCCGCGCAACCGCTCCTCTAACCATTCCTGAAATTCTTCTCGTCATAATCGGCACGTCCGGAGTTGCGTCCGCTCTCAGCCCGCTTGCTCCGGACACCCAAACACATGGGGCACGTGATGGCGTACAGAATTAAAAGGAACGGACTGTTCCGGAAGCCCGCACCGGATTATTCCCAGCTTGATCTCTTCGCGAGCGTTCAAGGAGAGGCGATCATTGCGGCTCTTCCGGGAGAGACCACCATTTCCGGGGTTTTGGAAATGTCCCCTATCGAGACGGAGGTAACAGATGGACGACATGAACCGTTTGGGCTCGATGATCCTGAAACACTGGACGACTCACCGGCCTCAAATGGTGGAGGAATTGGAGAGGGCGCACCAGTTGGAGCGCGTCCTCCGCCAGGCTCAGGAGCAGACGAGCGACCTTCTCCACACTCTGGTCGTGATTCAGAAGATGGATTATCAGGCGGCCTGGGAATTGGCGACGAAGGAATGGGCGTTCCTTCCGGAGGAAGACCCCCCTCCTTTATCCGCGAGCCGGAGCCCGAACCAGATCCAGCCCCCTCGCGCGACTTCCGGATAGAAGACGCGCACCGGATCGGCGCGGGAAGCCTGCGCGAGAAGGCTTTCGACAATATCGAAGCCATCCGAGCGCTGAAGCGCATCGAAGCCGAGAGCCGCGTGGCGACTGGCGCGGAAAAATTCCTGCTCGCGAAATATACCGGGTGGGGCGCATTGGCGAATGTGTTCAAGACCTATCCTCCCGAAGAGTGGAAAGTGACCGCCCATGAACTCCGCGAGCTTCTGACCGATACTGAATATGACTCCGCTCGCGCCTCGACCCCCAACGCGCACTACACCTCGCCCATCGTCATCGCTTCGTAAGCGTCTGCTGATGGACGCCCTTGTTCAGATTGGGAATCACGCCTGCCGGAGCAGCGAATTCCAGTTCCAGGGCAGCAGCTCGGCAATCCGGCGGGCCGGATGATCGGCGATACGGGCGATAACGTCACGCAGATATGCCTCTGGATCGAGGCTGTTAATCTTGGCGGTTTGCGTAATCGTATAAATCGTCGCTGCGCACCGGCCGCCGCCATCGGACCCGGCGAATAACCAGTTTTTGCGGCCGAGGGCCAGCGGACGGATCGCCCGTTCGGCCGCATTGTTGGAGATGTCCAACCGTCCGTCAGTCGTGTAGCAGATGAAGGCCTTCCAGTTCGTCAGGGCGTAGCGGATAGCCTGCGCCAGCGATGTTTTGCGGCCGATGCGGGCGAGAACACCTTCAAGGCTTTCCTTGAGCGCGGCCAGCATCGGCAGGGCGTGCTCCTGCCGGGCGGCCAGGCGTTCTGCCTCCGATTGACCGGAGATCTGGTTCTCCAGTGCGAATAGCTCGCCGATATCCTTCAGCAGGGCCAGCGCCGCGTGCGACCCGGTCGCGG
>Ga0182018_10003028_pt1 | contig 15734 bp, 17 predicted proteins | sample 812P2MmetaG_FD_120490 | JGI IMG/M metagenome (GOLD analysis project Ga0182018, IMG submission 120490) | Permafrost microbial communities from Stordalen Mire, Sweden - 812P2M metaG | ecosystem: Environmental > Terrestrial > Soil > Wetlands > Permafrost | place: Sweden: Stordalen | collected...
ATCGTCGCGGCGCGCCGGGATTCCTCGAGCCTGCGCTGGAGCTCGAGATTCTCGCGGTTGATGGCCGCGAACCGCAGCTGCGTCTGGACGCGGGCCACCGTCTCGTCGAGGTCGATCGGCTTTGTGATGTAGTCGACGGCGCCGACGCTCAGCCCCTCGAGCTTGCTTTCCTTGGTCGAGCGCGCCGTGACGAAGATGACCGGAATCGAGCGCGTCTCGCTGCTCGCCTGGAGGCGCTGGCACACCTCCATCCCGTCCATGTCGGGCATCATCAGGTCCAGCAGGATCAGGTCCGGCTTGTGGACCCTGACCTGCTCGAGCGCCTCCAGTCCGTTGTTCGCCGTCAGAACTTCAAGCTTCTCGCGCTCCAGCTTGCGCTTGAGCAGCTGGACGTTGATCGGCTGGTCGTCGACAACCAGTATCTTTGCGGTGGGCATGGGGGGCTCTGGAGGAAGCCGAGGATGAGGCCGCCGGTGCCGCGGGCGCAAGCAAAGGCGGACCCGGTCAGGCGCCCCTGCGCAGCCGGAACGCTTTGACGGTGTTCTTCATAAGCATCGCGACCGTCATCGGGCCCACCCCCCCGGGCACCGGGGTGATCCTGGAGGCGATCGGCGCGACGGACTGGAAGTCGACGTCCCCGACAAGCCGGTAGCCCGCCTTTTTCGTCGGATCGGCCACCCGGTTGATCCCCACGTCGATGACGACGGCCCCGGGTTTCACCATGCCGGCCGTCACAAATTCCGCGCGGCCGATCGCCGCGATGAGCACGTCGGCCTGCCTCGTGATCGACGGGAGGTCCGCGGTCCAGGAATGGCAGACGGTAACGGTCGCGTTCGCGCCCGACTTCTTCTGGAGCGCGAGGAGCGCCGCGGGCTTGCCGACGATCAGCGAGCGGCCGAGGACGACGACATGCTTTCCCCCGAGGTCCACCGAGGTGCGCGCGAGGATCTCCATGATGCCGGCGGGAGTGCAGGGGGAGAATCCCGTCTCGTCGCCCTGCACGAGTTTTCCGAGGTTGGACGGATGAAACCCGTCGACGTCCTTCTCGGGGGCGATCCGGGCGAACACCGCCCGCTCGTCGAGGTTGTCGGGAAGGGGCGACTGGACCAGGATGCCGTCGACCCCCGGGTCCGTGTTCAGGTTCTCAACGAGGGTCTCGAGCGCCGCCTGCTCGATCGCGACCGGCGGCAGGAGGATGCGGCTCTCGATCCCTATCTCCGCGGCCGTCTGGCCCTTCTTCTTCACGTAGGAGACGGACGCGGAATCGTCCCCGACGCGCACGAGCGCGATGCACGGCTTGCGCCCCTGGATCGCGGAGACTTCGGCCTTCAGCTCGGCGATGATGGCGGCCGCGATCTGGTTTCCATCGATGACCTCCATTTACTTGAGCCGGAATGCATCGACGGCGATCACGAGGTCATCGGTCTCCTTGACGGGTCGCATCGAGCCGAGCACGACGACGGTGTGGCCGATGTAGTTCGGGATCCGCTCGGTGAGGAGGAGCTTCGAGAGGTCGACGTAGGCGATGCGTTTGCCCGAGGCGTCGAGAAGCTGCCAGTCATAGGGCCGCCGCGGGGCGAGTATGCTCCGGGTGGATGCCAGCGTGCCCTCGTAGAGGCGCGAAAGGGGGACGCTCTCCTCCTGCACGGGGGAGGCGGGGGCCTGGGACGCCGGGGCCGGGGAAGCGGGGGAGGGTCCAACCGTCATGGGAGGGGCGCCCGCGACGGGCAGCGAGGGAGGGGCGGCGGCGGGAGCGGGCTCCGCGGGGCCGGTGCGGATGTAGCCGACAAGCGTCTTCTCCAGGCGCACCTGCGTCCACTTGCCGTGAAGCCCCGTGATCTCGGCCTTGTCGCCCTTCGCAAACACCGCGAGGACCCCCGCGTCGTCCTTGGGGGCAAGGTAGATGGACGCGCCCGGGAGCACGTCGAGCTGCTTCGTGAGGTCCCTGTTCTTCACATAGCCCTCGAACGGCCCGTGGACCTCGACCGCGCTCCAGCCCGCGGGCGCCGGGGCCGCGTTGTCGGCGGGCGCGGGCTGTTCCGAGCCCGCGCTGAGGATCGCGATCACGGGCGAGGCCGGGTCGGGCTGCGTCTGCACCGCCGTCGAGACGCTGAGCGTCGCGGCGTCAAGGCCCGCGCACCAGGCGAGGCCCGCGGCTGTTAATATAAGTTTAATCTTCATTGATGGTGGCGGTCGCCTGCAGCTCGGCGTGGGGAGTCCGTGGCGACCGGAAAAGTTGTTCGATCTCCTTTGAAGCAAGATGTCTGGCCCCGCGCAACGGGATTCCCTTGAGGCGCACCTCGCCGATCTGGTAGCGGCGCAGGCGCTGGACCACCCAGCCTAGCGCCGAGAAAAGCAGCCGGATCTCGCGCTTCTTGCCGTGATGCATGTGGATGTCGAGATCGTGGCTCGTGCCGTCGGCCTTTGGGTTGACGAGCGCCGCGCGTTCCACCTTGAGGCGCTCGCCCTCGAAGGTGAGGCCGTTGACGAGCTTCGGGAGGCGCGACGCGGGGAAGGACTTCTTGAGTGAGACGAAGTAGCGCTTCACCACCTCGCTCGAGGGATGCATCAGCCGGTGCGCCAGGTCGCCGTCGGTCGTCAGGATGACGAGGCCCTCGCTGTCCTTGTCCAGCCGGCCGGCGCAGAAGAAGCGGAACCGGGAGTATTCCCTGGGAAGGAGCATGAATATCGTGTCGGGATTGTGGGGGTCGTCGTTCGAGCACACCAGGCCCCTCGGCTTGTTGACAGCGAGCGTGATCCTCGGTTGCGGCTGGGTGCGCACTATCTTGCCGCCCACGGTCACCTTGTCGGCGGCGGGGAGGACCTTCTGGCCGGCGACCGCCATCTTCCCGTTGACCCATACCTCTCCCCTAGCGATCAGAGCCTCCGCCGTCCGCCTGGAGCAAATGCCCGCATCAGCTATGAATTTCTGCAGGCGAACGGCATCATCGCCCGGCCTCTGCTGGAAGGAGGTGTCCCTCAATTTGAGGGTTAAGCGTTGTGCGAAACGCAAGTCATGGCAAACGCAAAGGCCCGCGGGCGGGCGGCGCCGCTCGGTCCTAAAGCGGCTTCAGGCCGGCCTCGATCTCCTTGCGGCTGGGCTCGAGAAAGGGAGGCAGCGCCAGCCGCTCTCCCAGGCTGTCCAGGGGCTCGTCGGTGGCGAAGCCCGGCCCGTCCGTCGCTATCTCGAAAAGGATGCCGTTGGGCTCGCGAAAATAGACGCTTCGAAAATAGTAGCGGTCGACCGGCCCGCTCGTCGACATTCCCATCCTCTCAAGGCGATCGACCCATTCCTGGTGCTCGGCTTCGTTCGGAGTGCGAAACGCCACGTGGTGGACGCCGCCGGCGCCGGAGCGCGCGGGGGTCAGGGCGGGCTCGACAGCGACATGCAGCTCCGCCGAAGGTCCGCTGCCCCCCATGCGGTACACGTGCACGATCGATCCGCGATCGTCGGATGACGCGTAGGTTCGCACGGAGCGCATGGCGAGGAGCTTGGTCAGGACGTGATCGGTCGCCTTTATCTCAGGCACGCTCATCCGGATCGGGCCCAGTCCCCGAATCTGGTGCGCGGCCGGGACCGGGCTCCGGCTCCAGGGGTGGGACTCGCCGTTCTCGCTGTCGACCACCAGGCTCAGGCGCTGGCCCTCCATGTCCTCGAAGTCGAGGGTGCCCCGTCCGTCGCGCCTCGTGATTTCCCCGTGCTTGACGCCCTTCTCCTCGAAGCGCGCCCGCCACCACTCGAGGCCGGACTGGCTTCCCACCCGGAATCCGGTCTGCACGAGGCTGCGGGTGCCGCGGCGCTCCGGCGCCACCGGCCAGTCAAAAAAGGTGATGTCCGTCCCGGGCGTCGCGTCCCCGTCCGCGTAGAAGAGATGGTAGGCGGAGACGTCGTCCTGGTTGACCGTCTTCTTCACGAGGCGCAGGCCGAGGACCTGGGTGTAGAAGGCGTGGTTTTGCGAGGCATTGGCCGTCACCGCCGTCAGGTGGTGAAAACCGGTGAGCTCAAGTGTGCGTTCCATGGCTGGCTGGGCGGTGTGTGGTTTGGCCCATCTTAAGCTCAACGCCCCGGAAATGGCAAACGGGGGGCCTCCGGTCCGCGGCACCCCGCCGCGATCCTCCTGAACCAGCTTGCAACGCCCGCCGGCCGGCCATTTTACTGCACCCCCATCCCGATGTCCGATCCCGTCGCCACCTCAGCCTTCACCAAGGACAATCCGTTCACGGCCCGCGTCATAGAAAACCGCGTCCTCAATGGGCCCGGTTCGGCGAAGGAGACCCGCCATATCGTGGTCAGCATCGCCGGCAGCGGCCTGCACTACAAGGCCGGGGATTCGCTGGGAGTCTTCCCCACAAACCGCCCGCAGGAGGTTGACGCCATCCTGGCGCAGCTGGGCGCAAGCGGCGACGAGCCGGTCATGCTCCCGAAGGCCCTGCAGCCCATCTCGCTTCGCGAGGCCCTGTTCTCAAGGCTCGCGCTGGCGGGGCCGACCCGCCGGATCGTGGAGACATTGTCGGCGAAGGCCTCCGATCCGGCCGAGAAGGCGAAGCTGGAAGGACTCCTGGCCCCGGAATCGAAGGATGTCCTGGCCACTTGGCTTGACGAACGGGAATTCATCGACCTCCTGGCCGAGTGCCCGAGCGCCAAGCTCCAGCCGCAGGAACTGGTGGACCACATGCGCAAGCTGATGCCCCGCCTGTATTCCATCGCGTCGTCGCCGCGGGTGCACCCGCTTGAGGTCCACCTGACGGTCGCCATCGTGCGCTTCGAGACGAACGGCCGGGATCGGGTGGGCGTCTGCACGACCTTTCTGGCCGACCGGGTGACCGTCGCCTCGGGCGCGACGCCCGTGTTCGTGTCGCATTCCCATTTCGGTCCGCCCGAGGACGGCTCGAGGGACGCGATCATGGTCGGCCCGGGCACGGGCATCGCTCCCTTCCGCGCATTCCTCCAGGACCGCATCGCCGCGGGGGCGGCGGGCAGGAACTGGCTCTTTTTCGGCGACCAGAAACGGGCGACGGACTTCCTCTACGAGGAGGACTGGAACCGCTGGCTCGGGGAGGGGCGCCTCACCCGGATCCACACGGCGTTCTCCCGGGACCAAATCAACAAGATCTATGTCCAGGACCGGATGCGCGAGAACGCGCCGGAGCTCTGGACCTGGATAAAGGGGGGCGCCTGCTTCTACGTGTGCGGGGACGCTAAGCGGATGGCGAAGGACGTCGATGTCGCCCTGCACGACGTGATCGCGCAGCAGGGCGCCATGACTCCCGCCGAGGCCATTGACTATGTTAAACTTATGAAGAAGGATAAGCGCTACCAGAGGGACGTCTACTGACAGGCTGCTCACACGATGCTCACATTCAAGAACAGGACGGCGCTGGTGACCGGTGCGGGCCGCGGAATCGGCAGGGCCATCGCCGAGACGCTGGCGGGCCAGGGGGTGACCGTCATATGCGTCTCAAAGTCGGCCGACTCCTGCGGGGCGGCCGCCGCCGCGATAACGCAGGCGGGCGGCAACGCCCGCGCGCTCGCCGTCGACGTGTCCGACGGGGCTGCGATCGCGCGCGCGGCCGAGGCCCTGCTCGGGGAAATCCCCGTCATCGACATCCTGGTCAACAACGCCGGGATCACCCGCGACGGGCTGCTCTTCCGGATGAGCGACGCCGACTGGAACGACGTCATCGCGACTAACCTCACCAGCTGCTTCCACTGGACCAAGCATCTCGCGCGTCCCATGACACGCGCCCGATGGGGGCGCATCGTCAACATCACGTCCGTGAGCGGCATCGTGGGCAACGCCGGTCAGGCCAACTACTCGGCGGCGAAGGCCGGGATGATCGGGCTCACCAAGGCGCTCGCCCGCGAATTCGCGTCCCGGGGCGTGACGGTCAACGCGGTCGCCCCGGGATTCATCAAGACCGACATGACGACCGAGTTCGTCGGCAAGCCCGAGGTGGCGGCGAAGATACTGGAGGCCGTGCCATTGAAGCGCTTCGGCGAGGCAGCCGATATTTCCAGCATGTGCGCGTACCTCTGTTCCGAGGAATCCGGATATGTGACCGGCCAAGTTTTTACCGTTGACGGCGGCATGGCAATGTGAAGCCTGCGTTGACCGAATTATCCCCAAATGGCTGACCAAAAAACCATAGACCAGCGCGTTAAAGAGATCATTGTGAACCAGCTCAACGTCAACGAGGAGCAGATCACACCGAACGCCTCCTTCCTTGATGATCTCGGCGCCGACTCGCTCGACACGGTGGAGCTGATCATGGCTTTTGAGGAAGAGTTCAAGGACGAGATAAAGGGAGAGATTCCGGAGTCCGACGCCGAGAAGCTTCAGACGGTCGGCCAGGTCATCGATTACATCAAAAGCAAAGCCGGCCAGAGTTGAGCCGCCATTGACGGCATACCGGCGTTCGGCGCGCCTCGCGGCTTGGGGGCGCCTCCTTGCCCGCCAGAGTGACCAATGAAACACGCAATGTCCCCGCGGCGCGTCGTCGTGACCGGCCTTGGGGTCGTCACCTCGATCGGCCATAACGTCGGCGCCTTCTGGTCCGGACTTCTCGCCGGGAAGATCGGGATCGAGCGCGTGACGCTCTTCGACCCGGAAAAATTCGCCTGCCAGATCGGCGCCGAGGTCCGGAACTGGGACGTCAACCTGCTGATGGATCCCAAGGAGGCCAGGCGCAACGACCGGTACACCCACTTCGGGTTCGTGGCCGCGAAGCAGGCCGTCGCCGACTCGGGCCTCGACATGGCGAGGGAGGACGGCGACAGGGTGGGGGTCATCATAGGGTCCGGTATCGGCGGAATGCATACATACGAGACCCAGCTGCGCATCCTCTACGAGCGCGGCCCGCGCAAGGTCTCCCCGTTCACGATCCCCTCCCTAATCGGGAACATGTGCGCGGGCCTTGTCGCGATCGAGTACGGCGCCCGCGGCCCGAACTTCGGGATCGTCTCGGCATGCGCCACGGGCACCCATTCGCTCGGCGAGGCGGCCCACGCCATCCGGCGGGGTGATGCGGACGTGATGGTGGCCGGCGGAAGCGAGGCCGCGATCACGCCATTCGCCTACGCCTCCTTCTGCTCGATGAAGGCGATGAGCACGCGCAACGACCAGCCGCAGCGCGCCAGCCGGCCTTTCGACAGGAACCGCGACGGCTTCATCATGGGGGAGGGCGCGGGGATCCTGGTCCTCGAGTCGCTCGAGCACGCGCGCGCCAGGGGAGCCCGGATCTACTGCGAGCTCGCGGGCTATGCGGCCACGTGCGACGCCTACCACATCACGCAGCCGGACCCCGACGGGAAGGGCCTTTCCATGGCCATGCGCCGCGCGCTGGCGAGCGCGGGGGTCCCCGCGGAAAGCGTGGACTACATCAACGCGCACGGGACCTCGACCCCGTACAACGACAAATATGAGACTCTCTCGATCAAGCAGGTGTTCGGTGAGCACGCGCGCGACGTGCCAATAAGCTCGACCAAGTCCATGACCGGGCACCTCCTCGGCGCCGCGGGTGGGATCGAGTCCGTGATCTGCGTGAAGACGATCCAGGAGGGCGTCATTGCGCCGACCATGAACCTCGAGGAGCCCGACCCCGACTGCGACCTGGACTATGTGCCCAACGTCGCGAGGGCGGCGAAGGTCCGCACGGTCCTGAGCAACAATCTCGGATTTGGCGGGCAGAACGCATCCGTGGTGTTTCGAGCGTTGTGAGGTACGCCGCCGCCGCCGCGATCCTGATTCTTGCGGGATGCTCCCCGCGCGCGGCCAACGCGCCGGCCGACTCGGCGACGACCCTTGACGCGCGGCGCCAGATCTGGGCGGCCATCCAGCCGAGGGCCGCCATGCGGGGAATCGACCCCCTGTTCGTCTACGCGCTCGTCGGCCTGGAATCCAACTTCGACCCGCATGCCAGGAGGGGCGAGGCCCGCGGCCTGCTGCAGCTCAAGCCCGAGGCCTGGAGGGCGGCATCGGATATCCCCTACGAGCCGGCGGTATGGGACTGGCGCACCAACCTGGAGGTGGGGATCGACCGGCTGGCCACATTGAAGCGTGCCCTGACGGCCAGGGGCGTATTCTCGTATCCCCGACTGTGGGCGACCCACCAGTATGGCTTCGACTACGTCGCCGCGCGCGACTTCGACATGAGCCGGATCGACCGGCCCGACAATGCGATTGCCGTCCGCATGTGGAGGGGTGACGTGGAGCCGGTCAATCCTCCGAAGTAATGGGAGGACAAATACTTAAAAGCCACTAGGCCTTCTGGACGAGGCCCGCCTTCAGGGCCTTGACCGAAACCCAGACCCGCTTCGTGCCGCCGTTGGCCATCCTGATGCGCACCCGCTGGAGATTGGGGCGGAACTTGCGCTTCGTGATGCTCGTCACGTGCGTGCCGATTCCGCCGCTCTTCTTGGTCTGGCCCTTGCGATTGATGATGCTCCCCTTGACGGGGCGGCGACCTGTGATGAAGCAGACTTTTGCCATGGTGGGATGCGATGAGTTAAAAGGAAGACGTTAGCGGGGCGCGCAATCGCTAGGCAAGGTGATTTTCATCCGGGCCGTCCCGGGGGCGCCGATTCCCGCATGGCCCAGAGGGCCTGGAACTTCTGGCCCATGTGAGCCGGGTGCAGAAGCTGGAGGAGGGAGAGCTTCTCCTGGCTCATCCGGCCGGCCTCCGAGGCGGTGACAGCCGCTATGAAATCGCCGGAATGCCGGGTGAAGAAGGCCTCCTGGGACTCGAGCCGCGGATCGGCGAAACCGCATCCCTGCAGGGCGTCCCTGATCCAGTCCCAGCAGACATGGCAGGTGAGGTCCTGCTCACCGGGGCGCTCCAGCAGGTCGTTTCCCTGGGAGTGGCTCCGGTATGCCCGCGCCGTGCCGGCGGGGGTCTCGAACGCGATCTCCTCCCAGGATTTCCCATAGTCGAACGCGAGAAAGAGACCCGACCAGGGCTGCTCGGCGATCCTCCGGGCGAGGGCGGCGGACGCGAGAGGCGCGTCGATGAGGTAGCCCTTCGGCGGGTCGCCGGGAAAGGCCGCCGGCATGGGGCCCGCCGGGGCAAGCTCCACCTCCTCTAGCGCGCCGCCGCCGATCGCGACCCCGAGCTCGCGCCAGCATCCCGCGCGGTAGCGGAACCTGCGGAACGGCTGCGCGTCGAAGAGCTCGTTCGAGAAAACGATGGACGGCCCCTCGATCCGCAGGGGTTCGCCGATCCCCACCTGGCGGGCAGACCTGAAGGGATGAGGGATCCCGCGCAGGATCCCGCCGACGCGATCGGCCCCGATCTCCACGAATTCCGAGGAGGCCGCGGCGGCTGGCCCGAGGAGCCGGCGGCAGGCCGCGACCACGAGCTTTCCGAAGAGGGGCGAGGACGCGGGCGCGGTCAGGAAATCCGTCCCGGGCCCGTAGCCGATCCTCGCGCCCCCGACGCGGTAGTAGCCGGCGCCCGGATCGTAGAGCGCGACGTCCATGAAATCCGCGAAGCTCAGCGCCGGCTCGCCGCGGGCCCGGGCGCGAAGCGCCTCAAGGATCGCCGGGCGGGCGGGCGGGGCTGTCGAAGGCTTCATTTACAAAGCACAGCGGATGGACACACTTCCGGCCATGTTCAAACGGATTCTCGTACCGGGCGCGGCGGTGCTGCTGGGGTTCGCAGCGTGCATGGGGGTCGTCAGGCTGTCGGGCTCCTGGAGCCTTTTCCCGAACCGGGACCTGGACCGCTCCTCGGGCTATGTCCGGGAGGTCCTCAAGATCGTCAACGAGAACTACGTCGACCCGGGCGCCTCCAGCTACGACGCGCTCACGCGCCTGTCCATCCACGGGATGGTCGACTCTCTTGACCCACATTCCGAGTTCCTGGAGTCGAAGGACAACCAGGAGCTCGAGGAGGACCTGGACGGCGAATACGGCGGGATCGGCATCGAGGTGGAACTCCACAAGGGCGCGTTCGCCGTCGTGGCGCCCATCGCCGGCTCGCCCAGCGACAGGGCGGGAGTCGTGGCGGGCGACGAGATCGTCAGCATCGACGGGAAGCCGCTGGCGCCCGGGATACCCATGGACACCATCGTCGGCCTGCTCCGGGGAAAGCCCCGCACCCACGTGGTGCTCGGCGTCGTGCGCCCGGGCAACGGCCAGCGGCTGAACCTCGACCTTGTCCGCGAGGTGATCAAGGTCATCAGCGTCCGCGGAGCCCGCGTGATCGACGGGACGATCGGCTACATCAAGATCAGGGATTTCTCCGAGCACACGGGCGAGCAGTTCGACGACGCTCTGAACCAGCTCCTGAAAAAGGGCATAGACTGCCTCGTGATCGACTTGAGGAACAACCCGGGCGGGCTCCTTGACGCCGCCGTCGAGGTGGCCGAGCCGTTCTTCAAGAAGGGGGAGCTCGTGGTCTACACGCAGGGCCGGCGCCCGGCGGACCGCGACAGCTACCTTTCGGAGACGGAAGGGGAGCCCCTGAAGATGCCCGTCGCCGTGCTGATCAACGCGGACACCGCGAGCGCCGCCGAGATTGTCGCGGGCGCCCTCAAGGACACGGGACGTGCGGTCATCGTCGGAGAGCGCTCCTTCGGCAAGGGCTCGGTCCAGTCGATTTTCAAGCTCAAGAACGGAGAGGGGCTGCGGCTCACGACAGCGCATTATTTCACGCCGAGCGGCGTCATGATCCACGCGATGGGCATCTCCCCCCAGGTCGAGGTCGTCATGACCGCCGACGAGGACAGGAAGCTCGTCATGCAGTCCGACAGGCCCGAGATCACCGATCCCGGCGACTTCAGCGAGCGCTTCGGATTCGCGCCGATCGAGGACAGGCAGCTCGACGCCGCCCTCGACGTCCTGCGGGCGGTCCGGCTTTACGACAAGTGATCCTCGCCTTCGAGAGCTCCTGCGACGAGACCGCGCTCGCGATCTTCGACCCGGAAGCCGGCATCGCCCGCGAATGGGTCCACAGCCAGATCGACCTCCACTCGGAGCACGGCGGCGTCGTCCCCGACATCGCGACCCGCGAGCACCTGAGGCACTTCGGGCCGCTCCTCGAGCGGGCACGCGCCACCGCCGAATGGGAGCGCATCATCCGGGTCGCCGTGACGCGCGGCCCCGGCCTGGCCGCCTGCCTCGCGGTGGGGACCGCCGCCGCCAAGGCGGTCGGCGCCGCCCTGCAGCTTCCCGTTGTCGGCGTGAACCATCTCCGGGCGCATGCCTGGTCCCCGTTCATTCCCGTCCATGCGGAAGGCGCGGGCGCCTTCCAGGAGCGCCTTTCCGCGCTTCTGCCGCACCTCGGCCTCCTCGTTTCCGGGGGCAACACCCTCCTTTTCTCAATCTCCGCGGACCGTGTGATCCGAAGGATCTCCGCCACGCGCGACGACGCGGCGGGCGAGGCGCTGGACAAGGGGGCAAAGCTCCTCGGCCTCGGCTACCCTGGCGGACCCGAGATCGAGCGGCTGGCGCTCGGGGGCCGCTCGGACGCGTTCGATTTTCCGCGGGGAATCGGCGCCCGCGGGGACCTCGACTTCAGCTTCTCAGGCCTGAAGACGAGCCTGCGGTACCGGGTGCAGGCCATGCCGGAGCCCGAGGTGCGGGCGTCGCTTGGCGACCTCTGCGCGAGCTACCAGGCGGCGGTGATAGACGCGCTTTCCGAGAAGGCCGCGTCGGCGCTGGAGCGGGAGACATTCGCGAGCGTGGGCCTCTCGGGGGGCGTCGCGAACAACCGCGCGCTGAGGGCGGCGATGGGGGCGGCCGCGGGCCGCGCGGGCGCCCGGTTTCTCGCCGCGGCCCCGTCCCACTCGGGCGATAACGCCGGCATGGTCGCCTTCGCGGCCTGGATTGACGCCGCCGATGCCGCGGCCTTTTCAGGCAGCGCGCTCAGGGTCGAGCCGGGGGCCTACTTGTAGTCGCGGCGCAGGTTGCTCGGCAGGATGCCCAGCTCCTCGCGGTACTTCGCGACCGTGCGGCGCGCGATGTTGATGCCCTTCTGCTGAAGCTTGCTCACGAGCTCCTGGTCGCTGCAGGGCCCCGCCTTGTCCTCGCCCGCGACAAGATCGGCGATCATCTCCTTCACGCTCGTGTTGGATACCGACGCCCCGTTGTCGTTCTGGTAGCCGGGGGTGAAGAAGTACTTGAATTCAAAGACGCCGTGCGGCGTGCGGATGTACTTGTTCGCGATGGCGCGGCTGACGGTCGTCTCGTGGACGCCCACGACATCGGCGATCTGGGTCATCGTCAGCGGCTTCAGCATCGAGACACCATGCTCGAAGAAGGGCATCTGGGCCTTCAGGATCTCGCGCGTGATGCGCTCGATCGTGCGCTGGCGCTGCTCTATCGAGTCGATCAGGAACTTGCCCGCGCGCATCCGGTCCTTGAGGTAGTCCCGCTCGCCCTTCGAGAGCGCGCCCTTCGCGATGAGGTCCCGGTAGGTGCTCGAGATCCTGAGCCTCGGTATGTAGTCGTTGTTGAGGTGGATCTTCCACTCGTTGCCGTCGTGCTCGACGATGACATCGGGGACGACCACGCGGTTCTGGTCCTCCGCGAAGCGCCGCCCGGGTGCCGGGTCGAGCTTGCCGATCTCCTCGATCGCGCCCTGGACGTCGTCGGAGGCGGCGCCCAGCTTGCGCGACAGCTCGGGGATGCGCCGGCGCGTCAGCAGGTCGAAGTAATCCCGGATGATCCGCGCGGCCAGCGAATCGCGCCTGCCCTTGGCGGTGAGCTGCGCGAGAAGGCAGTCCGCCAGGCCCTGCGCGCCGATCCCCGGCGGGTCGAAGGACTTGAGGGCGGCCACCGCCTCCTGGACGGCCTCCAGCGGCAGGCCCGTCTGGAGCGCGACGTCGGGAGCGGTGACTGTCAGGAAGCCGCGGTCATCGAGGCTGCCCACGAGATGCTGCATCGCCGTCACAGCCTTCGGGGAGAGGTCCGCCATCTCGGCCTGGCGCATCAGGTGCTCCTGGAGCGAGGTCTCGGTGGCGACCGAGTCGAAGAAATGCTGGCGGCGCTCGGCGTCCGCCGACGTGTAGTGCTGGGTCCCACCGGCGTTCGCCATGTAGTCGCGCCAGTCGTCGTCGATCTTCCCGAGTATCTCGAACTCCTTCGAGAAATCCATCTCCTCGCGCTTCTGCTCCCCCCCGGCGTCGGGGGTCCCCTCGGCGCCCGCGGCGGCGTCGTCGCCGTTGGCATCCGACTCGCCGTTGTCGGAGCTCTCCTTCTCGGAGCTCATGCCCTCCATGGGCAGCTCCTCCAAGGTCGGATTGGACTGGAGCTCCTCCTGGATGACCGAGCGCAGGTCGAGGGCAGCCACCTGGAGGATCTTGAGCGACTGGCGCAGCTGCGGCGCGAGCACAAGCGACTGCGACTGCCGCTGGCGAAGATCCTGGCTGAAACCTCCGGAGCTCATGGGCTTTGAGGCGGTGGTGGCCTCATGGATCCGGCGGGTGGGGTAGTGATGTCAGGACAAGCGGGGGTTGGGGATCGTGGACGGCGAAAATGTCGCGCAAGTAGGTCCCCAGCTTCTCGTTCGTGGGGCCGTAGCCGTGGCTGTAGAGGTAGATCTCGAGATCGTTGAGCACCTCGGCCGCCGACTGGTAGCGCAGCTCGCGGTCGCGCTGGAGCGCCTTTTGTATGATGGTCTCCAGCCTTTCGTCGATCTCCGGCCTGAGCGTCGAGAATTTCGGGATCGACATCGTCAGGATGTTCTTGCGCGACTGGGAGCGGTCGACGTTTCGGAACATGTTCTTCCCGAGAAGGAGCTCCGTGAGCACGATGCCGAGCGGAAAGAGGTCGGCGCGGGCGTCGGTGACGGCGTAGCTCGCCTGCTCGGGCGAGAGGTACTCGTCCTTGCCCGCGATCACCTTGCCCTCCTCGTTGTACATCAGGTTGAGCGCCTTCGCTATCCCGAAGTCCGTCAGCTTCACGTCGCCCTCGTAGCCCATGAGCACGTTCTTCGGCCCGATGTCGCGGTGGACGATGTTGAGGTGATGGCCGTCGCGGTCGCGCTTCTGGTGGGCGTAGGTGAGCCCGCGAGCGACACGGGAGACGATGAACGCAGCGAGGTCCACGGGCACCTGGCGTCCCAGCCGGCGGTGCCGCTCGAGGAACTGCTCGATGTTCTGGCCGCCCACGTACTCCATCACCATGAAATACTGGCCGCCGATCTGGCCGAGGTGGTAGGTCTGGACGATGTTGGTGTGGATCAGGTCGGCCACCAGGCGTGCCTCGCCGATGAAATTCTTCTGAAACTCGGGAATGGCCGAGTACTCCTCGCGGATCAGCTTCACGGCGACGGTCTTCCTGAACTGCCCCGCGCCGTGCTGGTGAGCCTCATACACGACACCCATTCCGCCCTCCGCGATCTGGCGGACCATCACGTATTTGATCTCGTTGAGGATTTGGGCAATGGAGGCCACCGAGCGGAAAGCGAAGCGTCGGGATTCGCGGCTTGCAAGTGCACATTCCGTGCCTCGGCGTGAAATCTGCTGCATGCGCTGCTTCGGGTTCCAGCGAGGGCCCGTTTGACAGCGGATTTACGAGGCCTAAGCTGGGCGCATGATCCTACTCACACCGAGGGCGGCGACCCAGGTGCGCTCGATGCGCGCCGGCGCCGCGGCACCCTCCGGGCGCCTGCGCCTCTTCGTCGAGCACGGCGGATGCTCCGGCATGCAGTACGGGATGTCCTTCGACGATCCCAAGGCGGACGACGCCTCGTTCGAGAGCGAGGGCGTCGGGATCATCGTCGACCCGAAGAGCCTCGAGCACCTCGACGGGACCACGGTCGATTTTGACGACGGGCTCCACGGCAAGGGGTTCGAGATCCGCAATCCCAACGCGCACACGACTTGCGGCTGCGGGAAGTCGTTCAACTGACGAGGGGCTGGCGCTGGGCGACGTGGAGCGCCACGATCCCCATGCTCATCGCCGACGACGAGACGTCGCCGAATCCCGCCGCGACGATCTCGGCCGAGAGCTCCTTTCGCGTGGGAAAGGCGTCTATCGTCTTGCCGAGATATTCGTAGGCATGGCGCTCGCCGGTGAGGATATCCGCGAGTCCGGGCACGATGTTCCTGAGATAAATGGAATAAAACGGCCTGATCGGCATCCAGGGCCGCGAAAACTCCAGGATGAAGAGGCGCCCGTCCGGCCTGAGCACGCGGCGGATCTCCGAAAGGCAGCGCTTGCGGTTGGCGAAGTTGCGCAGCCCGAAGGCGATCGTGACCGCGTCGAAGCTGGCCTCGGGCATGGGGATCTTGAGCGCGTCGCCAAGCACGAACTCCACGCCCGCATAGAGCTCGGGTTTCCGGACCTTCTTCGTCTCCGCCCGCTCAAGCATCGGCTCGCAGAAATCCATCCCGAAAACCAGGACCGGCATCGGCAGGCTGCGCGCGAGCGCCAGGGCCACGTCGCCGCTCCCGGTCGCGAGGTCCAGGACGTTCCGGGGGCGCGAGCGGCGCACGGCGGCCACCAGGCGGGACCGCCAGTAGATGTCGATTCCGCCGCTCAGGACCCGGTTGGCAAGGTCGTAGCGGTGCGCGATGCGCCCAAACATCGAATTTACGGCAACGGGGTCAGGCATGCGTCACCCGTGATAAGTATTGACGCAATTCATGTCAGACGAATAATTTAACACGCTTCAGTAAAGTTCACACCAAAAGGATCAATTCATGTCCACGAACCTCACCAAACGCGAGATCGTGCTAGAGATATACCGGAAGGCCGGATTCCCGCAGAAACAGATCGTCGACACGGTCC
>Ga0182018_10003029_pt1 | contig 15731 bp, 10 predicted proteins | sample 812P2MmetaG_FD_120490 | JGI IMG/M metagenome (GOLD analysis project Ga0182018, IMG submission 120490) | Permafrost microbial communities from Stordalen Mire, Sweden - 812P2M metaG | ecosystem: Environmental > Terrestrial > Soil > Wetlands > Permafrost | place: Sweden: Stordalen | collected...
CGACGTCCACTTTCTGACAGCGCCGCTGCGGTTCGTGTTCAGCCTAGTCAGGGCGGCAATTTTCCTCGCGATCTTCCCGCTCGTGATCCTCGGACTCTGCTTCCATGCAGCCCTGATCGGCGGACCGATCATGGACGACGACATGTGGTTCCTGACAAAGGTGCTGTTCTGTGTGCTAGCCCCGTTCGCGTTGGCGCTGATCGCTAGCATTTTCTCCAAGGGCAGCCTCGTCGGCGCGTGGGCGAAGGAATTCCTCGTGCTGATTTTGTCATTCGTCATCATGGCTGGCTTGCTACGCTTCGGCGTCATCACCTTCGATGACAGCGATCATGCCCCCGCGATCTGGATGAACCCGGAGTACGACTATTCCGACGTCTACAAGGGCGGGAGCGCCTTCAAGATTGGCAGCACGGAAAACGGGAAGTTCGAGTTGTCCTACGAAGAAATCCAGCACATGCGCAACGATTGCTCCGACACAGGAGATGCGAGCCGGAGGGGTTCGTGCGTGAAGAGATTCGATTGCATGAAGAACAGCGCTGCGCCGAATGAGTGGAAGGCGCAGCAGTGCGATCAGGTGCGTCGGAGGGAGAGATAATGGACTATTTCCATGTGTTCGTGCTTAAGCAGTTGTCTCTCGACAAGAATGGCGATGTCAAAAGCCGGAATGTCGCGGTGACTTTCGACCTCTTCGAAGCCGAAGATCACAGGAACAAGGACGTGGGAAACGACTACGACACATTTGTGGTGCCGTCTGACTGGCAGGAGGATGCTGCCACAACTGGGCTGATCACCGCGATGCGCGACTTCCGCGAGATGGTCAAAGCTATGCAGGATGAGGCGCTTCGGTGAACAAAATTAAATTGTCCAAGAGCCGATACGTGGCTGGTGTGCAGTGCCTCAAACGCCTCTACTGGCAGGTACATGAGCCGGAACTTGCAGCGGAGCCCGATGCTGCAACCGAAGCGATCATCGAGCAAGGGCGCGAGGTGGGGCTGCTCGCCCGCCAGCTTTTTCTGGGCGGCGTTGAGGTTGGCAGTGACGGTGGGCTCGATCAGGCGATCCGCGCCACGCGAGAGCTAGTGGCGAACCCTGAAGTTCCTGCCATCTTCGAGGGCACTTTCGAGAACTGCGGCATACTCGTGCGTGTGGACCTGTTGCAGCGCCGTCGCGATCACCGATGGCGTCTGATCGAGGTCAAGTCCACCACCAGCCTCAAACAGGAGCATCTTGACGACGTCGGAATCCAATCCCGCGTCGTTTCCCGGTCGGGGCTGGACTTGGCGTCGGTCAATTTGGCGCATGTCAATCGCGATTATGTGTTCGACGGCGGCTCGATTGATCCGCGCAAGTTTTTCAAGATTAGGAACCTGACGCGCCGGATCGCGAGGTTGCAGCCCAAACTCACTTTCCAGTTGCGTGCGGAGTTCACCGTCCTAAACATGCCCAACGCTCCTGATCTTCCACCGGGACCGCACTGCACCGACCCCGTCACGTGCGAGTTCTATGACCAGTGCAATCCGCCGCGCCCAGATGACCACGTCGGGTACCTGCCGCGAATCCAAGCCAGCGCCGTTGAGCAATTGGCGGAAGTGGGCATCGAGTCCATTTGGGACATTCCAGATGATTTCCTGCTCAACGAGCGCCAGCGGCGTGCGGCTACGTGCGTGCAGACAGGGAAACCTTGGTTCAGCCCGGAACTCGCCGAGCAGTTAGGTGGGCTGAAGTACCCACTCCATTTTATGGACTTTGAAACAGTGAATCCGGCAATCCCCCGATTTGCGGGTATGCGACCCTACGACCAACTACCGTTTCAGTGGTCTGTGCATTTGCAACGGGAGCCGGGAGCGGAACCACAGCACTTCGAATTCTTAGCCAAGGACGCGACTGATCCCCAGCGCGAGTTCATCGCTTCGCTATGCTCTGCCCTTGGCAAGAGCGGAAGCATAGTCGTCTACTCAGCGTTTGAGTCGCAGCGGCTCTCGGAGCTTGCGGCGTGGCTGCCGGAATTTGCGGGGCGCATCAAGAAAATCCAGCGCCGCCTCTGGGATTTGCTGCCCGTCGTCAGGAACCACGTTTACCATCCTCGCTTTGCCGGATCGTTCTCGATTAAGAAAGTGCTTCCTGCACTCGTGCCGGGGATGACCTACGAAGGCATGGAGGTCGCGGACGGCACGGACGCCGGGCTGGCTTGGGAATCGCTCATACGGGGCGGAATGGATCAGTCCGAGCGTGAGAGAACGAGGAAAGCTCTTTTGGAATATTGCGGACTGGACACACTGGCACTGGTCAAGCTGCTCGACAAACTTCGGACGACGTAGATGCCATGTGCATCCCTGCACTTCGGTGGTGTAATCTACCCAGTTCTCTTCCCCTATATCTTGTACGGAGTTCTGTCGAATGGCTCGTGCCCGTACCGCCACAGTCTCGCCCAAGAACAAAACCGCAAAAAGCTACAAGCACCCTGAATCTGAGAGTCCGATGCGGCCAGAGGTGGGCACGCAATCCGAGTTCAAGAAGAAGTTACCGCCGAAGAAATATCGCTACGATGATTCACTCTCGCCCGTTCTGGAGTGGGATGGGCAGAACGCCGCCCGTGAGCGAGGCGAAGCCCGCATCGCTAAGGCCGAAGCGGAACTTTCAGAGGCACGAAAGAAGCTCAACGGCAAGCCTGAAACGAAGGACGCCGTTGCTCACGTCAAAGCGGCTCAGAAGGCTGTGAGTGAACTCAAGGCAATGAGTAAGCCGTTTCTGAATTGGTCAGGCAAGGCGGAACGCCTGTCTTTCGACGTACCCACACTCCCCCTCTTCATTCATGAGCGTTTATCCACGAAAGCGATTCTTGAAACACTGAAGGGCCACAAACGGGACAAGCAGACTGACATGTTCGATCTGTTCGGCGATCCACAGCACTCGATCACCGACCAAGTGCTCCGGGCGTATGAGCACAAGGACAAATGGGTAAACCGAATGATCCTCGGCGACTCGCTCGTCGTGATGAACTCGTTGCTTCACTACGAGAATCTGGGCGGTCAGGTGCAAATGATCTATCTCGACCCACCCTACGGAGTCAGGTTCGGGTCAAATTTCCAACCGTTCGTTCGCAAGCGGGATGTCAACCACAACGACGATGAAGACATGACCCGTGAGCCTGAAATGGTGCAGGCTTACCGAGACACTTGGGAACTGGGGCTGCATTCTTACCTGACATACCTGCGAGACCGCCTTTTGCTTGCACGAGAGTTGCTGTCGCCCAGTGGGAGCGTCTTCGTTCAGATCAACGATGAAAACGTCCACATGGTTCGGACCGTGTTAGGAGAAGTGTTTGGCAGCGACAACTTTATCATCACGATTCTTCTCAAGAAGAAAGGCGGACAGAAAGGCGAGACCCTCGACCCAATCAATGATTACATCTTGTGGACGGCAAAGGACAAGAAGCGTGCAAGGTCGAGGATTGCAAAGCTGTATCGTCCCATCCCACGCGATGATCTTGCGGAAACATTCAGGTATGTGGAGTTGCCTGATGGGCGCGAACTTACCATTGCTGAACTCGGAAAAGAAACGGGGGTTGATTATCGGCAGGCAATTGATCAGCTTGACAGAGACTTTCCGGGTGCAAAACTGTTTGCCTCGGAGAATCTCACCAGCGGCGGTTATCGCCGAACTCAAAGCGTCAAGTATACATTTCGGAATGTCCCCTATGATCCGGGCATCGAGAAAGGCAACTGCTGGAAGCATAGTGCGATCACCGACGATGGTACCCCCTCTGGTCTAGATCGCCTTGCCAAGGCAAATCGCCTATTCGTCGGTGACAAGCAGCTTCGATTCAAACGGTACGCTGCCGACTTCGGCTTCACTGAAGTCACGAATTGGTGGGATGAATTTGGTGGTGCTTCTAACCCTATCTACGCGGTGCAAACAAACTCAGAAGTTGTGAAGCGATGCATTCATATGACGACAGACCCCGGCGATCTGGTTCTCGACCCTACGTGCGGCAGTGGAACGACTGCATATTGTGCAGAGCAGTGGGGACGACGGTGGATCACGATTGACACAAGTCGTGTGCCTCTGGCACTTGCACGCCAACGTCTGTTAACAGCTACTTATGACTGGTACGAACTGAAAGATGAAGCCCGTGGGCCAGCGGGCGGTTTTGCCTACGTCAGGAAACAGAACCGAAAAGGAGAGCAAACTGGAGGCATTGTCCCGCATATAACCTCTAGCACGATTGCAAATGAAGAACCACCAGCGGAAGAGATTATCGTTGACCGTCCGCATGTTCAAAGCGGTATAACTCGCGTTACGGGGCCGCTCTGCGTAGAAGCAACCATCCCTACTCCGCAAGATTGGGAAGATACCAAGTCCCCGATTGAAACTGAAGCAGATGGTTCGTTTGTAGATCGCATGATTGAAATTCTGCGAAAGACGCCCGTGCTCCGACTCGAAGGCAACCGTACCGTCACTCTGAAGAGCGTTCGGCCCCCCGCGAAGAGTCTTTCACTATCCGCAGAGGCGACCATAGCTAATGGAGCCGAGAAGCCAGTAGCGTTTGTCTTCGGACCAGAGAACGGAGCGGTGAGCGAGAAACTGGTGTACGAAGCCGCCCGCGAAGCTCGGGCGAAGAATTACACGCACTTGTACGTCATCGGGTTTGCGATCCAACCCAATGCTCGGGAGTTGATTGAGAAGTGCGACAGCGTTGTCAACATTCCGGCAACCTACGTTCAGGCGACAGCGGACTTGATAATGAGTGACCTGTTGAAGAACACCCGCTCTAGCCAAGTCTTCAGTGTTTGTGGAATGCCGGAAGCAGAACTACGACGAATAAAATCGACAGAGAAAAACGGACTCGCGAACTATGAAGTGGAACTTCTCGGCATGGATGTCTTCGATCCCACGACCTTGGAGGTCAGTCATCGCAAAGGCGACGACGTTCCGGCATGGCTATTGGACACGGACTACAACGGTCTGTGCTTTCACGCATCACAGGTTTTTTTCCCTCGCACGGGAGCGTGGGACAATCTGAAGAAGGCACTCAAGGGTGATTACGAAGAATCGGTTTGGGATCATTTGGCAGGCACGGTTAGTGCTCCCTTTGAGATCGGTGAGAATGGGCAAGTTGCCATCAAGGTAATTGACGACCGTGGAAACGAACTCCTGATTGTGAAGTCCGTCAAAGAGGCAAAGAAATGAGCGGCTTCACTGTTTCCGAAGTCAACGAGCCGATTCTTAACAGCCCGTTTGAGAAGCCCACTCGCTATTGGTACATCAAAGAGGGTGAGGCCCCGATACTAGCCGACGGTCGCCGTCCGTCGTTTGTGTTCCCTCCCCGAGATCAAAAGGAGCCGTGGAAGACGGACGAGAAACTCCGGCCTTCCAAAGAATACCCGTCCGGGTACGAGCTAGTTCTTGTAAATCTAGTGCGAGAGCGGGTTGAAGGGTGGAAGTCTCAGGGGTACCCCGGCGTCAGCCGCACGACTTTGGAACTGATCCAATGGTGGACGCGAGATGGCAGAGACAAGCGGCTGTTCTTTGCCCAGATTGAAGCTGCATTGGTTATCATTTTTCTCACAGAAGCCAGAGCCGACTTTCTCCAAGGCGTTGAAGTACCACGCGACGAACCCAGTGATGACCGTAAAGCGGAAGGCTACGCGGGATTTCTGCGTTACGCCTGCAAGATGGCAACTGGCGGTGGAAAGACCACGGTCATGGGGATGCTGGCTTCTTGGAGCATTCTAAACAAGGTCAATAACCGTGGTGACGCCAGATTTTCTGATGTCGTGCTAGTGGTCTGTCCGAATGTGACGATTCGGCAGCGGCTTGCCGAGCTAAATCCTGAGAACGGCGAAGCTAGCATTTACCGCACCCGTGATCTTGTACCCCCTCATCTCATGCCATTGATGACTCAAGGCAAAGTTCTCGTCAATAATTGGCACGTGTTCGAGCCGCAATCAATGCAGTCAGGTGGAGTCGGCGCTAAGGTCATTAAGGCTGGCGTTCCAGTTCGGGTGAAAGAGACGATCAATATAGGCAGCAAAACCACAACCGCACGCGGCAACCGATACCTGACTCTCAAGGATTACGAACACCAAGTAGCCGCTGGAATCTTGGTTGTGCTTGAAGAAGATCGGGACAAGCAGGGCAATCTTAACAAAGTCAAAGTCGAATCTACCCGCTACTATGAAAGCGACACTTCCATCCTGAACCGTGTTCTGGGCCGCGAAGTCGGTGGAAAGCAAAACATTCTGGTATTTAATGACGAAGCCCACCACGCATATCGGATTAGACGTGACGAGCCGGAACTGGGGGAGGAGGATGAGTTTGGAGAGGCGGAAGAAGCTGACGAGTTCTTTCAGGAGGCGACCATCTGGATTGATGGTCTGGACAAAGTCCAAAAGCTACGTGGGATTAACGTCTGCATTGATCTTTCAGCCACACCGTATTTCTTGGGCAGAGTCGGGCTGGAGACGAACAAGCCCTTCCCGTGGGTAGTCAGCGATTTCGGACTGATTGATGCAATTGAAGCAGGCTTGGTGAAGATTCCGCAGTTGGCGGTCCGAGATACCACGGGAGCCGAGATACCCGGCTACTTCAACATTTGGCAGTGGATTTTGCCGCAGTTGACTCCTGCCGAACGTGGCGGCAAGAAGGGCAGCCCAAAGCCAGAAGCTATTCTCAAGTACGCCCATCACCCCATTGCAATCTTGGGTGCGAGATGGGAAGCGTTGAGGGAGGAATGGCAGAAAGTCGGGAGCGATCCGCGTCCGCCAGTCTTTATTCTCGTTTGCAAGAACACCACGATTGCGAAGGTGTTCTACGACTGGTTCGCGAATGACGTGGCTCCCATCGGCATTCCGCCCGCAAAGATCGAAGGCTTCCGCAATCGGAACGGGAAAATAAACACGATCCGCGTTGACTCCAAGGTCGTGCATGAAACGGATACGGGCGAGGCGAAGAGTGACGAATCCCGATGGATGCGGTTGACCCTAGACACTGTGGGAAAAACGGACTGGCCTAGCGACCGACAGGGTAGGCCGATCTTCCCCGAAGGATTTGAGGAACTAGCGAAGAAACTGGAGAGACCCTTATACCCTCCGGGCCGCGATGTCCGATGCATCGTAAGCGTGGGAATGCTTACAGAAGGCTGGGACTGCAACACGGTGACCCACATCGTTGGACTACGCCCGTTCATGTCGCAGTTGCTCTGTGAGCAGGTGGTCGGTCGCGGTCTGCGGCGTGCCAGTTACGAATTGAATGATGACGGAAAGTTTACGGAAGAGATCGCTCAAGTATTCGGCGTTCCGTTCGAGGTCATTCCATTCAAGGCGAGCAAAACTGGAGCTTCTGCACCGAGAATCAAACGCTACCATGTGCACGCCCTACCCAATCGAGCAGAGCACGAAATCCGCTTCCCTCGCGTTGAAGGCTACACGCAAGCAATCCGAAACAAGATCACGGTCGATTGGACGAGTGTGCCTTCACTGGAACTCCAACCTGACCGCATTCCGCCCGAAGTCGAAATGAAGGGCCTGAACGTAAACAATATGGGTCGCCTGTCGCTCAGTGGGCCGGGGCGTGCCAGCGACGTTTCCCTGAAAGAGTTTCGCGCAGGGCGACGGCTCCAAGAATTGGTGTTTGATCTGGCAAAATCGTTTACTCGGGATTGCTTGGCTCAACCGAAATGTACGGTGCCGAGTCACGTTCTGTTCCCTCAGCTAGTACAGATCGTTTCGCGTTACCTGAATGAGAAAGTCAAAGTTCATCCGCCAGCCGACTTGAAGGATTTGTTCTTGGCTCCATACTACGGCTGGCTTGTCGAAATTCTCCTAGAAGCCCTGCGTCCCGACACATCGGAGGGGGAAGCACCGGAAGTTCCGCGCTACGAATCAACACGTGGTCCCGGCTCCACTGCTGATGTGGATTATTGGACTAGCCGAGATGCCGTGGAAATCGTGAGAAGCCACGTCAATTACGTCGTACCAGACACGAAGAAATGGGAGCAGTCCGCTGCCTACTACATCGACAAGCACAAGGCGGTGGACTCGTTCGTGAAAAACGCGGGTCTCGGTTTCGCCGTCCCGTACTTGTACAACGGGCAGATGCATGACTACATGCCCGACTTCATCATCCACCTCAAAGGCGACTCCTCCCTCCACGTGATCTTGGAGACGAAAGGTTACGATCCGCTTGAGGATGTCAAGCGAGCGGCTGCCGAACGTTGGGTCGCGGCAGTGAACGCAGAAGGCAGCTATGGTCGCTGGGCATACCGCATCGCAAAGAAAACCACGGAAGTGAGTGGGATCATAACCGCCGCTTCTGGTGATGGGGTGAAGTCCCACTAGATTTTCATCACCGCCGAATCGTCTAGCCCGCGATGATTTCGTTTCCGCGGAACTGAGCACATTATCAATCTTCCGCATGATCCGCCCTGCCGCGTTGCGGAATAGAATCATCCAACGCCATGTTTTCCGCAACTGAGATAGCGAGCTTCCTTGCCTGTCCGCACACAGCGACGCTCAGCCGCGCCGAGTCCAAGGACGAGATCGTCAAACCCTTCTTCAAGAACGCAGCGGTCGATCTCCTGCGAAAGCTGGGGCTTGAGCACGAGCAACGTTACCTGCGCGAACTGACTGAGAAGAGCGGTCTTTCAATTGCCCAGATCAACGTCGATGGTCGCTGGGACGATGCCGTCGCGCAGACGATCCGGGCGTTGCACGAAGGCGTCGACGCTGTTTATCAAGCCACGTTTCTCGACGTGCCGTGGGGCGGTCGGTCAGACTTCCTCGTCCGGGTGGAAAAACCTAGCGCCCTTGGGTCTTGGTCTTACGAGGTCGTGGAAACCAAGCTCGCACGCTCCACCAAGGCGACCGCGCTGGTTCAGCTTTGCTTTTACTCGGACTTGCTAGCGCGAATACAAGGCGTGGAGCCACAGTGGATGCACGTTGTGCTGGGCGGTACGGCGACTCCCGAAAGATTCCAAGTTCAACGCTACATCGCCTATTTCCGCAAGGTGAGAAGTGAGTTCGAAACGGCGTGGAAGGTCGAAACAGATACTTACCCCGAACCCACGGAGCACTGCGAGGTGTGTTCGTGGTTCTCGCTGTGTGACACGCGCCGCCGAGATGACGACCACACGTCGCTCGTCGCAGGAATCTCGCGGAATCAACGGAAGGCACTCGCTGGGCGCGAAGTCACCACCGTTGATGCCCTTGCGAAGCTGGCTCTCCCCCCGAAGCCGAAGATTGAACGCATCGGGGACGTCGCCCTGCTGCGAATCCGCGAGCAGGCACGACTTCAAGTGCAAGGTCGCGAAGAGGGTCGGCTCATTTACGAACTGATCGACGACGTCGAGGACAGCAACGGGCTCGCCGCATTGCCTCCCCCGTCTGCGGCGGATGTGTTTCTTGACTTCGAAGCGAATCCCTACGTGCTCGATCAAGGCTTGGAATACCTCATCGGCATGGTGACGCTTCCAGCGAATTTAGGCGACGAGCCAACCTATGAGACCCTCTGGTCGTTTGGCCGTTCGGAAGAGAAGAAGGCTTTTGAGACATTCATAGCCAAAGTGATGGAGCGTTGGCGTCGGAACCCGGAGATGCACATCTACCATTACGCTCCATACGAGCCAACCGCCATCAAGCGGCTGGTCGGGCGGCACGGGACATGCGTCGATGAGGTGGACGAACTGCTGCGGGCGGGAGTTTTCGTCGATCTCTACCGCGCCGTCCGGCAGGGCATCCGCGCCTCGGTAGAGAGCTATTCCATCAAGCGGCTTGAGCCTCTCTACGGATTTACCCGTGCTGTGCCGCTGCGCGACGCCAATGTCGCACTTCAATCCTTCGAAGCAGCGATGGCACTTGGGAACGGTCAAGAGGAAATCGGCGATCTTTTGAAGACCGTTGAGGGATACAACCGGGACGACTGCGTTTCGGCGCTGCGGTTGCGAGATTGGCTGGAGGATCGACGCAAGGAACTGGAAGCCAAGAGCGGTCGCACCGTGCCGCGACCTACAGCCAAGTCTGGCGAGCCCGGCGAAAAACTGACCACGCGGCTCCAAGAGGTTTGGGAAGTCATAGCTCGACTAGTCGTTCCACTCCCGGCAGACGAGACCGAATGGACGGAAGAACACAAGGCGTGCTGGCTCCTCGCGCAGATGTTGGAATGGCATCGGCGGGAGGAAAAATCGGCATGGTGGGAATACTTCCGTCTCCGCGACCTATCCGACGATGAACTCCAAGAGGACAAGAAGGCTCTTGGAGGGCTCACATTCGTTGGGGAGGTCGGTCGAATCAAGCGGTCGATAATCTATCGTTATAGCTTTCCGCCCCAAGACCACACTATCGACCGGGCACTTGAAGTCCGTGATCCGAGGACTGGGAAGGATGCCGGGGAGCGCGTCGCCTTCGACGACCTGAATCGGACGATTGATCTCAAGCGGGGCGCTTCGTCCTCCGCTCCGCATCCGACTGCTCTCATTCCCTACGAAATCGTGGACTCGACGGTGCTGCGTGACAGCGTGCTCCGCATCGCGACTTGGGTAGCTGATCACGGTATCACCGGATCGGGGGAGTTTCAGTCCGCACGGGAACTGCTGCTTCGCGCACACCCGTCAGTGCTGCGGGGCGATGTAGGGACGTTGATCGGCGAGGATCACCAATTGACGGACGCCGCAAAGGCTCTTGTGGAATCGCTCCCCCGGCAGGCTTCGGTGCTTCCGATGCAAGGACCGCCGGGCTCCGGCAAGACGTTTACCGGGGCTCGCATGATTGTCGAACTTGTGAGGCAGGGTCGGCGGGTGGGAGTAACGGCTGTGTCCCACAGGGTTATCAGTAAGCTGCTTGGCGAGGCGTGCGGTGCCGCAACTGACGCTGGTGTCTCCCTCAAAGCGGTGCAGAAAGCGAGTGACGGAGACGAGTGTCCACACCCAGCGGTGATGCACGCGAAGGACAACCATGCCGTTCTCGACGCCCTGACCACTGGGTCTGCAAAGATCGCCGCAGGATCGGCGTGGTTGTGGGCTCGTGAGGAGATGGCTAATTCCGTGGACGTGCTCCTAGTGGACGAGGCAGGGCAGATGTCTCTGGCAAACGTGCTGGCAGTGTCCCCAGCCGCGACTAGCATCGTTCTGCTTGGCGATCCGCAGCAACTCGACCAGCCCCAGAGGGGCATTCAGCCACCGGGTGCCGAGGTCTCGGCGCTCGCGCATCTGTTGAATGGGCATGCGACAATCGCCGCCGACCAAGGTGTCTTCCTGACCGAAACACGCCGCCTTCACCCGGATGTCTGCGCGTTCACGTCGGAGCTTTTTTACGAGGGACGGCTTGTGTCACGCCCCGAGAACGCGAAACAGCGACTCAATGCTGGTAATCCGCTCGGCGGCACAGGTCTGCGCTTTGCCCCGGTTGAGCACTCTGGGAACCAGAACGAGTCGCCGGAAGAGGTCGAAAGGGTCGCCGCGTCGGTCGATGATCTGCTGCGGTCGGGTGCGACTTGGACGGACAAGAAAGGAGAAACTCGTTCTCTCACGCTGAAGGACATCCTCATCGTGGCTCCTTACAACGCGCAGGTCTCGGCGCTGTTAGAAAGGCTCCCCGCAGGATCGAGGGTGGGAACCGTGGACAAGTTCCAAGGGCAGGAAGCCCCTGTTGTCTTTTACTCGATGGCAACATCGAGCCCTGAGGACGCCCCAAGGGGCATGGAATTCCTGTACAGCCTAAACCGCCTGAACGTTGCGGTCTCCCGTGCTCAATGCACGGCTGTCATTGTCGCCAGCCCAGCTTTGTTCCAAGTGCAGTGCAAGACGCCGCGCCAGATCGAGCTTGCCAACGCGTTCTGTCGCTATCTTGAAATGGCTCGCCCATCGTAGTCACGTCAGTTCATCTTGGAAACGTCGTGTTCCTCCATTCGTCCCGATCTATTATTTTCGAAGGCTTCTTGGCTTTTTAGGCTTTGATTTCTTCTTCAAGCCAAAGCCATCCTCTATCTCGGAGATATGCTTAGCCATCGTTATCTCCTCTTGTAGTCGGGCGAGGTGAACCCCTGTTCAGCGTATACCGCCTTCTCAATCAGTCTGAAATAGTTGTTGCACGTATGAATGACCTGAGACAGAAAGCCTTCAGCAACTAAGATTTCCTCGTCGCCAGTCAGAAAGCCTACTTTCTTCATGTCAGCGATGAGTTCGTTCTTCGGTTTACCCTGATGGTCTCGCAATTTACCGTCACCATGAACGATGACGTTTCGGATTCTTTGCAGCGTCTTGAGCACATCCCATTCTTCGGACGCTTTCAACCCTTGGAGACCAGCGACCTTTTCCAGATACGCGGTCGAGCGATCAATTCCTTGACCGCTCAAATCCATGAAGGACAGCCCGAACTTCCTTTCGGACTGATAGAACAAACATAGCTGATCCAGTTGGTGTTCAAGGTAGCTCCACACGGTCAAGAAAGCGGAGCGGCGCTGTAGGCTGGGAAAATACTCCCCGAATATGTTTTCTAAATCCCAGCTTTCTCGGTCTAATCCTTGATGTCCATCAGCAGTGTGTTGGGTAGCTTTGTAATTGGCAACGGATTCGGTAGCCTGCTTCTCAATGCCATCCACGAAGCTAATCATCAAGTCAATAGAGAAACTGGCGTCATACTGGTACCAGTTGAGAACGACCTTCTTTGGTGTGTAGAAAGCCATGTCTCAATGTGATTCTGTCGCCGGATGTTCCGCCGACACCTGATGCTGCGGGGCGGGCTGAGTCTGCTGCGTTTCCTTTTTGTCCACCTTGGCGGTAAAAGCATACACGGCAAGGACAATGTACAACCCAGCGAACGCCACTGGAATCCAGCGTTCCAGATGTGTCAGCGGTATGTATTTGTCCTCGATTGGCTTGTCTGTTTTCTTTCTGTTCTGCCCACAGACGTACCATTCATGTTTGAAGAGCGCCACGGGCAGTTGTTCCTCAAGCTCGTGAATGACTCTGAACTTCGCTGTGTTCAAATCCTTGTAGGAATCCACCGTTGAGTACCACAGGAAGCAGACGAACAAGCCCGTGAAAGGGATCAAAGCATTCCAATGATGATGCCCAAACGTGGACAGAAAGGTCACGTACAGCGCGACCAAAGAGGAGTTTAGGGTAAGCAGAAAGTTGTTAGCGTTCTGGCGGCGTTCGCTGGTCTGCTGCGACGTTTCAACGTACAGCTTGTATTGCTCCAGCAGATGATCTTGATACTTGTCGCCGTATTCCTCTGGCGTTCGGCTTTGCAGTTGGGATGACACTCTAACGATTTCCCCGCACCAGATTCTTCAGGTTCTCCCACTCCCACTTGTAAATCTTGTCGGTCGCCAGTGCGGTCGTTGGCGCATAACACGTCTTGTCCTTGTAACCCGCGAGCAGGAAGTATGGCTTCTTTTCCTCTTGAGCGATCTTAAGCTCGGCGGCGACGCCCGTTGCGGTGTGGGTGTGCTCTCCGCAGATGACAATCACTTGATCCACGCGCCGAATTTTCTCTCGAACTCTCGCCTTCCAATCGCCGGGAAGCGCGTCTTTCACAGACCAATCGGCAATCGCGAAGTCGGTGTCAGGATGTTTTGACTGTCCGATTAAAGCTACGCGCAGAAACTCGTCGTGATCGTAATCGAATGCGATGAAAGCCCGTGGGTTAGCCACGTATTGCCTCCAAACGTGCAGAAGTCCGCCGTAAGCGCGGTGCAGCAAAATAGGCTACCGGGGGAACGTGCAAAGAGTAGCAGAAATTGCATTTGAAATGAAAATCCCTCGTTGACACGAATAGAATCATCTCATCGTGAAAGGAATGTGCCTCGGATAAGCGCCATCTCGCGTCCATCAGACAGTCGCAGAGGAACCTCGCGACGGCACCCCAGCCTTCAAGATGCTCGCGATGATTCGTTGTGTCTTCCTAACAAAGCGCCCGCGATGCTGAGCCATTCCGCATCGAGCGGCTCTCGGCAAACAGGCTCGCCTGCGCGGTTGTACCAATAGGCTGCGTTGCCCTGATCGCCTTCCTTACGATTCAAGTAGGCATGCACCCAAGAGCCGTGCTTCCCCTCGTCCTGCTGGGCGGATTCGTGCGCTCGCGTCCAATCGCCCTTGGCATCCCACCACAAACCTGCGAGGGCGAGTGAGAGTCCCGCAGGCGGTTTGGCTGCGGTGAGTGACTGACGAAAATCTTCCAAGGTCATTTTGAGTTCTACGTCACGAAATGCAGGGCGATCACCCTCGTCAGCCTTTCCCAAGTACGTTATCAACCCTCCGCATGATCCGCCCACTGTACCGCAGCGGCGATCAGCGACTCCTCCGCGGACTCGACCTGCTACCGAATAGATCGTCCATTATCTTGAAAAACTGATTAGATTTCAGGCGGCTGATTCCGCTCGATACCGATTGTGGCCGCAATGAAAGAGCAGGCCACGAACACGTACTCCAAACCTGTGGCATCACGGATTTGCCATGAGGCATTGGGGATGTCGGGGTCTGCTGCCCCATGGTCAGCGGCATTTCGTATAGCACCGAGATACTCTCCCACGTGTACCAGCTTCATCGGTAATCGTCTCGGCGTTCCACCAAATCGATTGAGCTTTTGGACGATTCCGTTCGCACCAGCCACGTTGACACCCATTCGCCCTGCCATCGCCACGATGTGCGACTCTACAGCGTTGCCAGCCTGCTGAACCGCACCAGAACCATCTCGATTGTTGGCTCTAATGAGCGCGTCTGCTAATGGGACAATCACGGCATCTCGCTGTAATGCCAGTGCAGCCTCTGCTGTCGGACCCAACTGATCTCGGATTCTTCCTTCGGCTGTCGCCATGTCCTTACAAGCCGCAGCAATGACCTGCAGAGCGTTCACCAACGATGCCGCCTCAAGCTGATAATTCCCTCCACCTTCGGGAACGAGAGCACGCGAGTATGTTCCTAGACTGATCAGTGTCTCTTTCACCATGTCACGATGAGCGGTGAGTGTGCACACGACTCTGCTTGCCTGCGCAGCAGCATTCAGGTCAGCCGTGGCGATGAGTCTTTCTCGGAAGACTGTAAAAGGTCGGTAGCTTTCAATCAGGATTCGGAGTAACGCTGCCTTCTGTTCGGGTATCGCCGTGAATCGACACAATGGGCTGACGACGGTGTATGTGGCACCATTTACAGACAGGAGACCAAGCTCTACTGCCATTTCAAGTGCGGCAGTGGCGTTGGCTGGAGTGGTGTCAAGGAATTCTGCGACGCGATCAAGGGTCATGGGGCTGCCGTTTACCACAACGGCTTCAACGGCACCCATCACGTGCTCGGCTGTTGTTTGAGATGCGAGAGGCATCTTGATCTACTCCTCTGCCGCCTCGTTTGCAGCAGGAGCAGGAGGAGCGGGAGTATCGGGTTTCTTCGCTGGTTCGTTGAAATCCTGAAGCACCTTCCGCAACTTGTGCCCCAAGTCATCCAGATCCTTGGGAGTGCACTGCACCGTCACATCGATGTTGAGTTGGACACCGCCGAGACGAGTCGCACGAACGTATGAACCTTGTACCGAAGTCTGCACGCTATCGGGCATGGGCATCGAATCGGAGATAGATAGCGTTTTCTCAACCGTTTCAGGAATTGGGCGAGGCTCGGGGGTGGTCGGGATCAAGTTGCCGCCTTCCTCCTTCAGCAAGCCTGCTGTCTTTAGGATGTCCACGACGGTTCGCGCTCCTGTGGCCACAGCGGGGGTCTTCGGTTGTCCGGCTGAGTAGGCGAC
>Ga0182018_10003030_pt1 | contig 15726 bp, 11 predicted proteins | sample 812P2MmetaG_FD_120490 | JGI IMG/M metagenome (GOLD analysis project Ga0182018, IMG submission 120490) | Permafrost microbial communities from Stordalen Mire, Sweden - 812P2M metaG | ecosystem: Environmental > Terrestrial > Soil > Wetlands > Permafrost | place: Sweden: Stordalen | collected...
AGGACCGATCCGGCCGATCCCGCGCCCACGACGATGTAATCAAAGGTCTGGCTTTCCATTTGTCGTTCCCCCGCCTCCGGCGCACAGGCCATACTGCATTTCCGCCGTGCCTCAAACCGCCAGGCGTGGCATCTTCGGGTTCGGCGGCGTGGCCGCGATCGTGCAACCGGCCGGCGACGGGGTACCCACGATCACCGAGACACGAGTCAGCGTCGCCGCTGATAACGTTGACCAAACTAAACTTTACCTTCTACAGGGGCCCAGATCCGCCCATCGCGGGATCACCCTGGGCCACGATCCCGCGATGGTGTAAGCTCCACCGCACCGCGCCGTGGTTGCCCGCCGCCAGCGGGAACCCCGTCACGGAGCACGAACATTCAATGGCGCATCACTGGGATATGGAAGCCGACGTCGTGGTCGTCGGGTTCGGCGCCGCCGGCATGGCCGCTTCGGTCACCGCGCACGATCTCGGCGCCAAGGTCGTCATTCTGGAAAAAGCCCCTGAGGGTCAGGAAGGCGGCAACACCCGTGTCGCCGGCCAAGGTTACCTGAACACATCCTCGGCCGAGCAGGCCGTCGCCTATCTCACCGCTCTGTGCGGCCCATACACCGTGCCGGAGAAAATGATAAAAGTCTGGGCTGAGGAGATGGGCCAGAACAATGACTGGCTCCGCGTACTGGGCGGCGATCCACAGGAGCATCAGCATCCTCCGGTGGGCATCGAGTTCCCCGACCTGCCCGGTTCGGAATGCGTGCATAAGTTCCACGATGGACCGACCTACGGTTATTCCTACACCTGGAAATTGTTCGAGCGTCTGGTCAAACAGCGCCCGATCCAGATCCTTTACGAAACGCCCGGCAAGCAACTGATCCAGCACGACATCACCAAGGAAATCCTCGGCGTGCGCGCCTGGAAAGGCGGCCAGCCGATCAACGTCAAAGCCAGTAAAGGCGTGGTGCTGACCTGCGGCGGCTTCGAGAACAATCAGGAGATGATCCGGAACTATCTTCCCGGCGTGCCATATTGTTACACTTCCGGTTCGCCATACAACGAGGGCGACGGCATCACCATGGCGATGTCGGTCGGCGCCGATCTCTGGCACATGAACAATTATGCCGGTCCGTCCATGGCGCTGAAGGTTCCAGAAGTTCGCACCACGTTTTCGATGCAGGCGTTGCACTACAGCAAGGAAACGCCGGGCGGCATGATCGTGGTCGGCCCCGACGCCAGGCGCTTCGCCGACGAAAAGTTCAAGACGCGGCATGGTAAAATCCCGGTGAACGGAAGCTGGCTGCCGTTGTCCACGCCGTGCCCGATGTTTCTGATCCTCGATCACACGCTGTTCTCGTCCGGCCCGCTGTACGACAGCCACCCCAGCCACGGCTGGACACAAATCGTCGAGCGCTACGAATGGAGCAAGGACAACAGCGCCGAACTGGCGAAAGGCTGGATCAAGACCGCCGGCAGCCTCGCCGAACTCGCCTCGATCGTCGGGCTCGATCCGGACACGTTACATAACACCGTGGCGCGCTGGAACGGTTTCTGCGAAACGAAGCACGACGCGGATTTTGGCCGTCGCCTGATGCTGGCGCCGATCCTCCGCGCGCCGTTTTACGCGGTTGAACTGTCGCCTTCGATGCTGAATACGCAAGGCGGTCCGAGACGCAACGAAAAGGCCCAGATCGTGCGGCCCGACGGCACGCCAATCCCCCGCCTGTACAGCGCCGGCGAACTGGGCTCGATCTACAGTTACCTGTATCAGGGCACCGGCAACATCGGCGAGTGCCTGGCGTTCGGCCGCGTGTCGGGCCGCGGCGCCGCGGCGGAAACGCCGTGGGACCTGTGAATCGCGACTGAACCCAACCGCTGACTGTCATGACCCGGCACTCCCTCCGTCTCGTCATGGCTCGACACGCCTCCCGCCCCCCACCGTCATGGCCCGGACAAGCCGGCCCATGACGGTGGGGGGCGGGAGAGAGGTCAGTATCGGACAGCGTCGCCGCCGCGGAAATGCCGTGGGCGCGGTAGCGAGCGCCCGCCTCCCGGCCCTAAACTCGCGTGATGCAAGCTGAGACCATCTCCTACGCGCGACTAATCCGCCTACCGAACGTTCTGGCGCTGCTCGCGTCGATCTGCCTGTCGCGCCTCGCCAGCCGCATGTTCTCGGTCGTCATCGTGTTGCACACTTTGACGGCGTTCGGCTCCCCGGTGCTCGCGGGTTGGGTCGCGTTCGCCGCCGAGGCACCCGGCCTGTTGGTCAGTCCGCTCGCCGGAGCACTGCTCGATCGCGCCGGCGCGGCGCGAGGCGTCATCGCCGATCTGGTCTTCAGTGCCGCGCTGACCCTGGTGCTCGCCATCGCCATCGCCGTGCATCACGCCTCTCCGCCGGTCCTGTTCTTGCTGGTGACCGCTTACGCCGTGACCAACCCGCTGAGCGTCGCCGGCGTGCGAGTCCTGCTGCCGCGCCTTGTCCCGGCGCCGGCGCTGGATCGGGCCAACGCGCTGGATACATCGATGCACGCCGTCGTCGATGTGACCGGACCGCCGCTCGCGGGTGCCTTGATCGGCCTCGCCGGTGCCGTACCGGCCTTCGTGGCGATCGCCGTGACCTACGCCGCGTCGGTGCTTTGCGTGGCGCGTCCGCGTGACCGCGGGTCCGCGAACGTCACGCGAGGCAATCTGGCCCGGGAGGCGTGGGAGGGCGTGGTGTATGTGGCGCGGACACCGCTGCTGCGAGGCCTCGCCATCGGTTACTCCTTGAGTAACGTCACCTGGGGCATCCTGGTCGTCGCCGTGCCCGTGGTCACAGCCCAGTACTTCGCGGCGGGCACGTGGCAACCAGTCGCCGGAATGCTGTGGGCCGGCATGGGCATCGCCGGAGGGATCGGCGCGCTCGTCTCTGGGCGGCTGCGCATGTACGGCCGCGAAGTGAAGCTGATGGTGCCTTGCATGATGGCGACCGCCGTCGCGGTCTGGCCCATCACCGCGTCGCTCGGCGTGCCTGGCCTGGCGATTGGCCTGGCGTTGGTCGGCTTGCTGGCCGGTCCGATCGACGTCGGTCTGCTCACGCTGCGTCAGAGGCGTACCGACCCCGATCGACTGGGCCGCGTGCTCGCAATTTCCATCAGCGCCAACATGGCCGGCCTGCCGATCGGCACGGCGCTTGGAGGGATGTTGTTGGCGTGGTCTCCTTCGGCCGCGTTCGTCGCGGCGGCGTTGGCGTCATTGCTCGCCGCGTTGGCGACCTGGTGGCTGATCCCGGGGGACGACCGTCGGGTCTGAATGTCTGTGATACACATGGTTCGCGGGAGCTTCGAAAAAAATCGCTGGCCAGGTAAGGCTCCCGTTCTATCGCGACGAAACAATTTATCTTCCGCGGGAACCTCACCTGAAGTGGCTGTTGTTTAGTCGCGGTTTGTATTTGTTCAGTAGAAAATTCTCTATGGCGAGGTAATCGTTGTAGGTCCCAAACTCCGTCGTCACCTCAGGACAGATCTTCGCGTATATGATCCCAGCGCGGTGCTTATCGAAGCACTCCAGCCAAATAGGCAGTTCCCGCTGATTTTGCGGGGGACAGTCGCCGCTCAGGAACTTTGTCAGATAGTAGTCAGTTTGCTTGCACCGCCTCCCTAACATTCTCTTGGACGACCCAATCCGCTCAATCTTATCACCGAACACGATAGCGTAGACTGTGCGTTCCCAGAGAGCTGCTTCAGGCAGCTCTATCGTGGTTCTCACCGTCAATGCGTCGATTTGTTCAATGCGGCCGACACGGCACATCCGAAACTTTTCTAAGTCCGCCAGGTCAGAGACCGCTGCGCCCGTATCAGAATTCGCCATGATGTGCTCCAGGATTGGATGATGGGTCATTGCGCATACGTCGTGTTTTATTGCAATCCCGCCCCAACCACTGAGCCGGGCAATCGCTCGAAGCAAGAGCAAATTGCCGAGGCCGACATCCAGGTATTTCAAACCGATTATTTCCACGGTTCCTCCCGGCTGGCGGCCGAGAGCACGTTCGTGGTCCCGCCTCTCTGAGGTCTCTGAGCCTCTGAGAACTCCCAGATAACTGCTTGGGATGTTGATCGAAGAGCTCTGTCCGTCATCCGGGGGTCGATCCGCGACACCGATCCCGCCGAACCGAAGAAAGACTCACTTGGGAGTTCTCAGAGCCTCAGAGACCTCAGAGTTCTTCTGCTTGGATGACGTGCTCGAATTCTTTCTGCTCATCGCCTGATAAACGTCTGGCGTGGGTTTGGACGGGATGCATGCTTCCATTTGGGCGATTGCCCTGCACCGCTGGACAGCCTCCTGATCGTCAGCGCCACGTCGGCCCAACTTCCGAGGTTTCCCGATCGGTTTCTGAACTGTCGGAATCGCGACGTCCTCTTTCGAGGTATGCGAACCCTCTTTAACTACCAGAGGTTTCTGACAGATCGCCGCGCGATAACCGGTCCTTGACGTCATTGGCGCTCACGCCGGCGGCACGCAACGCTCGCAACGTCATCGCCTGATCGCGCTTGGCCAGCCGGCGGCCGGTCGGGTCCGCCAGCAGCCGGTGATGCGCGTAAACCGGCGTCGGCCAGCCCATCAGCGCCTGCAGCAGCCTGTGCAAATGTGTTGACTGTTTCAGGTCCTCGCCCCGCGTGACGACCGTCACACCCTGCAGCGCGTCGTCATGGGTGACGCAAAGATGGTAGCTGGCGGGGGTATCTTTGCGCGCCAGCACGACATCGCCGAAGCGGGCGGGATCGGCGGTGATGGTGCCTTCGGCTTCCTCCTCGAACGTCAGGCCTTCGATCAGAGCTCGGCCCATGTCGAGGCGGAACGCGTGCGGCTCATTCGCTCTGGCGGCGCGTTGGGCGTCGGTCAGGCCGCGACAGGTGCCGGGATACAGCGGGCCGCCGTCCGGATCGTGCGGCGCGGCGGCGATGACCGAGCGCTGGATGTCGGCGCGTGTGCAGAAGCAGGGATAGATCAGTCCCCTCGCCCGCATTCTGTCGAGCACCGCGGCGTATGCATCCAGATGTTCGGACTGCACCCGAACCGGCCCGTCCCAATCGAGCCCGAGCCACGCCAGGTCTTCGAGGATCGCGGCGGCGTATTCGGGACGGCAGCGGACCGTGTCGATATCCTCCAGTCGCAGCAGGAAGCGGCCGCCGGCCTCGCGCGCGCGCCGCCACCCGATCAGCGCGGAATAAGCGTGCCCCACATGCAAATACCCCGTCGGGCTGGGGGCGAATCGGGTGACGATGGACATGAACGTAAGCCATCAGTGTGACGATATGATGGAGGAGCGCCCAGGAGTCCTGACGGATGGCCCGGCGATTGATTTGATAAAGGCAAGATTTCAGCACGGAGACGCGTGGAGAATCACGGTGACCACGGAGGAACAATAACATCTTTCGCCCGGTCCGCGGAAGAATTGGCACGGCATGGCGTCGCGAAGAACTCCGTGCGTTCCGTGGTTCTCCGCATGCTCCGTGCTGAATGTCTTTCGATCGCGAAAGCGAATCCTGACCGCGGGCTTCCATGACTTAGGTCGATCCCCGCCCTTACGGGACCGGCCGTTTCCCCACCCAACGAGATGCACGCACGCCAAGGGCTTGACCCGAGCATCAATCGCGTCACCACGCCGGTCACAGCCAGCGGCCGAGTTTCACCGTGCCGACTCCGGCACCGAAGATCGCCGTCGCCCTCGCCCGGAACGACGCGGCCTCCCGCGCATCGCCGGTCTGATCATCCAGCCGGGCCAACAGCCACAACACCCCGCCGGTGAACAACGACGCCGAACCGGCGTGCGCCTCGGCCAAAGCCAACGCCGCGCGCAATTCCACCGAGGCGTCGGCCAGGCGGTTGGCCGCCAGGTAAAACTCGCCCAGAGCCGCGTGCGCGAATGCCTGGTCGCCGGGTCCTCCAAGCGGACCGGAGGCGATGGCGACGGCGGCGCGGTAGCTTTGTTCGGCGTCGTCCATCCGGCCCTCGGCGCGGGCCAGCTCGGCGCGGAACATCGCCAGCCCCGTCCCCGCCAGACGCGCGTGACGCACCGCCAGAGCCTCCGCCCGCGGCAACAAGGCGGCCGCCTCATCGCGCCGCCCGATCAGCAAATCGAGGCGGCCCTGACGCACCAGTTCCGGCAACAACCATGGTGAATCGGCGCCCCAGGTCTCGGTCAGCAGAGCCACGATCCGCGCCTGATGCACGCTGGCGCCGGGAAAATCGCCCTGCCGCGCCGCCAGGTTGCGCAACAGACTGACCCGGAGAAGGTCCATCCCGGGGTTCCGCCCGGACGGGATGGCCCGAACTCGTTCTGTCGCCAGATCGAAGCGCCCAAGGTCCGCCAACACGCTGGCGGCCCCCGCCTCGTCCATCACGGTTTCCACCGCCGCATCCCCCAACGACGCGCGATCGAGGGCGAGAGCCCGGTCGTAAGCCTCAACAGCCAGCGCTGGCTGTCCGGTCGCGGCCCGGGTCCCGGCGAGACCTCGATCGAGCATCGGCAAAGCCCAGGGCGGGGGCGGTGCGGCGAGCAGAGCGGTCCACAAAGCCTCCGCCTCGCCGCCGCGATCAACCTTGACCAGCAGCGTGCCGAGCGCCTCCGTCAACCCGATGTGGCGTGCGACGGCATCGCTGTCCACGCCGGGGGGAACCAAATCGAGCGCCTGACGCAGCGACCTCTCGGCCGACTCGACATTCTCGATTTCCGCCTGGGCCGCCGCCCGATCCGCCAGCACCGACACACGGCGCGGCGCGGTCGCATCGCCACCGAGCAGTTGTTCAGCCACGTCGCAGCGCGCCAACGCATCGGCGGGCCGGTCATCCGCGAGGGCGATTTCGGATTGCAGCAGGATCGTCCAGAAACTCCGCGGCGTCAGGCCTCCATGCGCGCGCGTCTCGATCGCGATGGCATGATCCGCGTCCTGTGCCGCCCCGCTCAGATCGCGCAGCCGCAGTTTCCAGCGCGCGCCTGAGGCCAGGCAGCTTGCCATATCAGCACTTTCCGGGCCCATCGTGGCGGCGATGACCGTCGCGCAATGCTTCACGATGGTAGTGCCCTCGGCGATCGCACCGTCGCGCGGGAGATCGGACAGTTCGTCGAGCCGGCCCAGCACAACCATCGGGTTATCGGCGCCGAAACCTTTCGTCATCAAATCGATGGCCGACCGCCGCATCGCCCGCGCCTCCTGGATCGCGCCACGCGCGTTCAGGAAATCGGCGAGACGCAGTAACCGCCGCCCCTGCCCCGGGTTTGCCGGGTCCAGCAGGTTGGCATCGATTTCAATCGCCTCACGCAACAAGCGCTCGGCCTCCGCGCTGTTCCCCAGCGACGCCAGAGCGAGCGACAATCGGCCCAGAGTCGTCGCGTGCCCGGAAGTTTCCGCGAGACCGGCGCTGACTTGTTCTTCCGCCAGAACGGCGAACGCGGCGGCGGCCTCCCGGTCATGGCCTTGCGCGAAAGCCACGACCGCCAGTTGCTCCCGGGCCAGACGAAATTCGCGTTCAGGACCATTGCGTTCGTAATAATCCTTCGCTTCCCGCAACAAGACTTCCGCCTGGGCGGGTTCGCTCGCGCTCATCAGTGCCCGGCCAAGCTCGGATTTATAGAGTACGCGATACCGTTCCAGCTCGCCGATGCGATCCGCGATTTCGACCGCCCGGCGCGCGTCGGTCACGGCGTCGGCATAGCGGCCGAGCCCAGACATGAGTTCACTGCGCCATTGGAAAATGCCGGGCAATTTGGGGACCCCAACGTCGCCGCTCGCCTCGGCCAGCGACAAAGCGTCCGCGAACGACTTCGCCGCTTCGGGATAACGCGCCAGTTGGGTTTGGGACTCGCCCAGACCCATCAGCGCGACGACGCGCTCGTTGATGGCGCGCGCGGGATCCGGGCCAAGCACGGTCAGGATGGACTGGAACAGAGGCTCCGCTTCCTTGTACTTTTCCTGGGCAAACAGCGCGTTGGCGTAACAATCGGTCGACTGCACCCAATTGGTGTTCGACGCCGTCGGTGGGATCAATTTCGAGGCTTTGCCGCAATCGGAAGCGGCCTCGGCGTTTTTACCCAAAGCCATCTCCGCCCGGCCGCGAACCAGCAGCCCGGGCACGACATCCGGATTCCGGGAGTCCTCACCGCCGGCCAACTGGATCACGATATTGATGATCCGGATCGCATCGGGCGGCGCGCCGGCGGACGAGAAGACGCTCGCCAGAATGATCCCGGCTTGCAGTTTTGGCAGCGAATCGATCGGTTCGTCGCCCTCGAAGATGACCGCCGCCTGCCCCGCCAACTGAAGCGCCTTTTCGAATTGGTTACGGAACATCGCCACGTTGGCGAGCGCGGTCAGAACCTCAAGGTGAGTTTGCGCGGGCGCGTCAGGCAGGGCGGCCACGCGTTCCGCCGCGGCATCGGCGGACCGTTGCGCCGCCGCGAAGTCGCCCAGTACGAGATACCATCTGGCGGCGCGCAGCTCGGCGGACAAAAACTTGCCGGCAGGCGCGGAGACGACGGTCAGTATTCGCGTCTGCTCCTGCAACAACGCAACCGCGGTCCGCTGGTCGCCGCCGGTCGCCAGGACGTCGGCTTCTCCCAATAACGCGTCCGCCACGGGCAGGCTGTCGTGGCCTTGGGTCTGCTCATACAATGCTTTGGCCCGGCGGTAATGAATGAGTGCCGGTTCATACCGCTGCGTCCACTTTTCCTGATTGGCGAGGCGCATGACGATCGCGGCGATGGTCGCGGCATCTTCTTTGTCCTCTTCCGCCAACGCCAGCGAGCGCTCCAGTTCGGTCACCGCTTCCGGGCGCCGGCCGAGATCCTCGAGCACGCGCGACACAGCGAAATGAAATTCGCCTTTCGTGACCAACGGAACGCGTGAGTCGTCGAGCCCACGGGCCGCGTCGATCAGCGGCAGCACATCTTTCGGTGCGTGCCCGAAGGATGCGGAATTCGTGGTGCGGGTGAGGATGCGGTAGAGATCCGTCTCGCCATGGCCGGTTCGGCTTGCGTAAGCGAAGACTTCCTTGCCGAGCGCCACGGCCTCGGTTCCATGACCGGCGTATCCCAGGGATTTGATCAGATTGTAGCGGGCGTGGAATCCAGGCGGTACGCATGATATCCACCGACTCGTTCGGATACGGCAATGACTCGGTCCATTTGCGCTGCTTTTGGTAGAACCAACCCAGGCGCCACAGCGGCTCGGCGATGAGTGGGTGGCCGGACCGCAGGCCGCGCTCGCGAATATCCAGGAACTGTTTGTATTCAGCTTCGGCGCGATCGGGATAGCCCAATGATTCGGACGCTTCGGCGATGTTTTCGTGAAATATCGCGCGGCAGAGGAAATCAGTGCGGCCCGCGTTGTCGCACATGGGCAGACTCTTCTCGGCGAGAGCCAGTGCCTCGGCGTACTTGCCGCCTCGTAACAGAGTCGCGGTGTTGAGATTGACCGCGCGCCAGGATTCATTCTGCGCGTGCGCCACCGAGGCCGTGAGAACCGCGGCCAAGAACAGGGCCGCGAACAAACGTTGCATTCTCATGATGTTCGGAAGCCGTCGCACGCTGGCCACATTCCCTCTTAAGTTCGGTGCCGCTCGGTAATGGTTAGCGCCCTGCCACGTTACCACATCCGCCGCGCTGACGTCTTGCGTTCGAGCCACCCATCCCCTTTGCTGCTGTCCCGGGCCTGGCCAGGGGAGCGACACCGGCAACGTGCCGCGAGAGGACCCCGGGTCAGGCCCGGGGATGACGGGGGTGGTCAGAGAGCCGGGGGTTTTTCATGCCGAATAGTTTGGAAGCGGTACACTGGGGCCCGGCGTCGAAGGGGGAACCCAAACAACTCGTCGTGCTATGTCACGGCCTCGGCGCCGACGCCTACGACCTTATCGACCTCGCCCCATCCTGGGCCGAGGCGGTGCCGGACGCGATCTTCGCCTCGGTCAACGCGCCGGACGAGCATTACTCCGGCTTCGGCCGCCAGTGGTGGCCGGTTGGCGACCGCCGCCCCGAGGTCATGGAAGCCGGAGTCCGCCGCGCCGCCGGGTTCCTCGACGCTTTCCTCGACGCCGAACTGGCCCGTCTGGGTTTGCCCGAGACGGAATACGCCCTGATGGGCTTCAGCCAGGGCGCGATGACCGTGCTGTTCACCGGCCCTCGGCGGCCCATCGCCCCGCGCGTCATCCTGGCCTTCTCCGGCGCGCTGATCGCCCCGGAAACCCTGGCGGCCGAGCGCCGCAACGACGCCCCCATCCTGCTGGTGCACGGCGAGGCCGACGGCCAGGTGCCGGTCCAACGCTCCCGCGACGCCGAGGCGGTGCTGCGCGCCGAGGGCGTGCCGCTGGAAACTCTCTACATCCCGGGCCTGGGACACGGCATCGACGATTCCGGCATCGCGATGGGGGCGCTGGCGCTGCGCCACGCGTTTCCGTGACGAAAGGGTGAAACCGGAAGTGGCCCGAGTCGCTCCGGTTGCGGCGACTCCTGGCCTCTGCCATAAGGCACCCGGGCCACGGCCCTGTGGATAACACGACGCGGACGGTGGACGGGTCGGCACCCGCCAGGGTTCGCGCCACAACGTAAAGGGTTGGCGCTTGCCCGACGGCGGTCATCACTTTCCCGCGCTGGTACTTAACGCGGACTTCCGGCCGCTGTCGTACTTTCCGCTCTCCTTGTGGTCCTGGCAGGACGCGATCAAGGCGGTCTTCATGGACCGCGTCTCGGTATTGAGCGAATATGAAATCGAAGTTCGTTCGCCCAGTGTGACGATGCGGCTGCCGAGCGTGATCGCGTTGAAAGATTACATCCCCTCGGCGAGGCGGCCGGCGTTCACTCGGTTCAACGTGTTCCTGCGCGACGCTTTCCATTGCCAATATTGTGGCGACCGGCGGCCGACACCGGATCTGACATTCGATCACGTGATCCCGCGCAGCCGGGGCGGCCGTACGACCTGGGAGAACGTGGTGACCGCATGCGGGCACTGCAATTTGCGCAAGGGGTCTCGGCTGCCCAGGGAATGCCGGATGTTCCCGAGAATGGCGCCTCGGCAGCCGACGACGTGGGAGTTGCAGGATAACGGACGCGCGTTCCCGCCGAACTATCTGCACGAGAGCTGGCGCGATTATCTGTACTGGGACAGCGAACTCGACAGTTAGAGTCTCCGGCGGTCAGAATCCCCACCGTCATCCCCCGGCTTGTCCGGGGGACCTTCATCAGCATGGTGCGGCGACGGGTCCCCCGGACAAGCCGGGGGATGACGGTGGGGGGCTGGACGCGCCCCTATGCCTTATCCAGCCAGAACGTATCGAAGCGGACACAATCATAAATCCCGAAGTAATCCTTCGGATTATGTCCCTTCACGTAGTTGTAGTAGATATCGAGGATGTTCTCCCACGACACCGGGAACAGCGGCGGGTCCTGTTCCATGATGTCCTCGCATTGACGAATAACGGCGAGCCGTTTCGCCGGATCGACCTCGGAATCCACCTGATCGACCAACGCATCAAATTTTTTATTGCTCCAGGTTGCGTAATTCTGCGGTGCGTCGGTCCGGTACCAGGCGTTGAAGTAATCCGACGGATCGAGCAACGTCGAAACGACCGCGCCAATCGCCAGATCGAAATGCCCGGATTTCACGTCGTCGAACCACACGGACTCCACGACCGTGCGCAGGTTGGTTTCGATGTTCAGTCCTTCCTGCAGCATGGCCTGAATCGCCTGCGCCCAGACCTTGAAGCTGGCCACGTCGCGCACCAGGAAATCGAGGCCTTTGATGCCATTCGCGTAACCCGCCGCCGCCATCAGCGACTTCGCCTCCTTGATCGCGGCCGTCGGATCGTCCTGATAGCCAAGACGTTTGCGCAACTCATCCGTCGGCGTGGCGAATTCAGAGAACGGATAGATGAAGCCGCCCACCTGTTGCGGGGTGATGTCCTTGGCGGCTTCAACCAAAGTCGGCCGGTCGAACGTCAGGTGAATGGCACGCCGCACCCGCGGATCGTCGAGCGGTTTGTGCTTCATGTTCGCATAGGTCGCCTGGATCACGCTCTGTTTGAAGCGGGCGACCGACATCCCCGGTGTCGCCGCCGCCTTGCGCGCCGTCACCGGATCGCAAATCCGGGCGTAATCCACGCGGCCCGCCAGGATCGAGGAACCCAACTCGGGTGAGAACGGGATCAGGTTATAGAACTCGATGCCATCCAGCAGCGGCAATCCCTTGTTCCAGTAATTCTTGTTTTGCTCCATCACCCAGACTTCATTCTCGATCCGGCGTTGCGTCTTGAACGGTCCGGTCCCGGGAATATTCAGCAATTTACGAAGATTGTAGTTGTTTTCCTCCAGCGTCTGCTTCCGCACGATCACGTTCCAGCCGCTGGCGAACGACGACATCATGAAATTCACCGGCCGCGGCGCCGAGAGCTTGAACTGCACGGTGTATTTATCCGGCGTCGTGATCTCACTGACCGTGGTGAACAGCGTGCTGCGCGGAATGCTGACGCCCGGCGGAGGATTCCTGATCCGGTCATACGTCGCCTTGACGTCGTCCGAGGTCAGTTCGGCACCGTCATGGAACTGCACGCCCTGACGCAGATGGAACGTATAGGTCTTGCCGTCCTTGGCGATCTCCCAACTATGCGCCAGATCCGGAACGATCGTCTTGCCCGAATCGCGTGGGTCGCGGCGGATCAGATTGTCGAACATGCAGCCTTGCGCGCCCAGGCTGTTGATGGTGCCGGATTGGTGAACGTCGAAATGCGGGGGGCGGTTGGTGATGCCGTAGCGCAGCACGCCGCCTTTCTTCGGGTTCGGCTCCGGCGCCGCCATCTGGAATTTGCTGCCGTCGTAGTCCAGCGGGATCTCCGCCCGCGCCCATTCGGGATGAAAATCATAAGCAGCGGCGAACGCGGCGGCGGTGCCTTTAAGGACGCCGCGCCGTGTGGGTTTTCCCGGTAATTTGATCATGTCGTCCGCCTCTCCCAGCTTGTTTGCTTTTTTCCTGACGGTGCGCGTGTATCATGCTAATCCGCGTCCACCGATAAGCCGGTCAATAACACGGCGAAACACAGGGAGTCACGCTTGAGTATCGGGCCGGCATTGCTGGAGGTCGACGACCTGCAGACCCATTTCTTCACGCCGGACGGGGTCATCCGTGCCGTCAACGGCGTGTCGTATCAGCTCCGCGCGGGCGAGACCCTTGGCGTGGTGGGCGAATCCGGCTGCGGCAAAAGCGTCACCGCGTTGTCGATCCTGCGCCTCGTCTCCAGCCCTCCGGGGCGTATCGTTGGCGGAGCGATCCGGTTTGAAGGCCGGAACCTGCTTGACCTGACCGAGCACGAAATGGAGCAAATTCGCGGCAACGACATCTCGATGATTTTTCAGGAGCCGATGACCTCGCTCAATCCGATCTACACCGTCGGACGGCAGATCAGTGAGGCGATCGCGTTGCATCAGCGGCTGTCGCGCAAGGACGCGATGGATGGCGCGATCGAGATGTTGCGCCGTGTCTCGATCCCGGAACCCGAGAAGCGGGCGCATGCCTTTCCGCATCAGTTGTCCGGCGGGATGCGGCAGCGCGTGATGATCGCGATGGCGTTGTCCTGCAATCCGAAAGTGCTGATCGCCGACGAACCGACTACCGCGCTGGACGTAACGATCCAGGCACAGATTCTGGACCTGATCCGCGATCTGCGCGAACGGCTTGGCACCGCCGTCATCCTGATCACCCACGATCTTGGCGTCGTCGCGGAAAACGCCGACCGCGTGGTGGTGATGTACGCCGGCCGCAAGGTCGAGGAAGCCGCTGTCGATGAATTGTTCGACCATCCCGGCCATCCCTACACCAAGGGCCTCCTCGGCTCCATTCCCCAATTGGACGCCACCACCTGGGCCACCCAGGAACGCCCGCGGCTGACCGAGATCAAAGGCATGGTGCCGTCGCTGGCGCATCTGCCTCAGGGCTGTGCCTTCGCGCCGCGCTGCGGTTTCGCGACCGATGAATGCCGCGCCGCTGTTCCATCGCTGGAGATGGCGAGGCCGGAGCATTGGATCGCCTGTTGGCACGCCGACGAAATGCTGGCGGCACGGTGATGACGCCTCTGCTGGCGGTGCGCGGCCTGAAAAAGCACTTTCCCGTGCAGAAGGGTCTGTTTTCGCGCGTCACCGGCCATGTCCGAGCCGTGGACGGCGTGTCGTTCCACATCGATCCCGGCGAAACCCTCGGTCTGGTCGGCGAAAGCGGTTGCGGGAAATCAACGATCGGCCGCACCGTGTTGAAGCTGCTGGAACCGACGGACGGAACGATCGAGGTCGATGGCAAGGACATCACGCACCTGGATCATGACGGCATGCTGCCGTACCGGCGGCGGATGCAGATGATCTATCAGGACCCGTACGCTTCGCTCAATCCGCGCATGTCGGTGGGCGATATCGTGGGCGAGCCGCTGCTGATCCATGGCGACACGTCCAACCGGGTGGAGCGGCGGGAAAAGGTGGCGGCGTTGTTTCAGCGCGTGGGCTTGCGGCCGCGGCTGATGGATTCGTATCCGCACGAATTCTCCGGTGGCCAGAGGCAGCGGATCGGCATTGCACGCGCACTGGCTCTGGGGCCGGAGCTGATTGTCGGCGACGAGCCGGTTTCCGCGCTGGATGTTTCGATCCAGGCGCAGATCATCAATCTGATGATGGACCTGCAGGACGAGTTCCATTTGTCCTATCTGTTCGTGGCGCACGATCTGGCTGTCGTAGAGCACATCAGTCATCGCGTGGCGGTGATGTATCTCGGCCGTATCGTTGAGATGACGGACAAGACCAGGTTGTTCGAGATGCCGTTGCATCCGTATACCGAGGCGTTGCTGTCGGCGGCGCCGGTGGCTCGGGCGCGCGCGCGGCAGCGGGAGAGGATCATTCTGACCGGAGACGTGCCGAGCCCGATCAATCCACCTACCGGGTGCCATTTTCATACGAGGTGCCCGTATGCGATGGCGCGCTGCCGGGTGGAGGCGCCCGAGTTGCGGGAGGTGGTGACGGGACATGTCGCGGCCTGCCATCTGCATGATGCGGGGGTAGCGTTTCCGTTGGTGAAGGCGGCTTAAGGCACAGATTCGTGCTTGCGGCACGGTCCCATACATCACAAAGGACGCGAAGTTCACCAAGGTCACGAAGGTGACTGGGGCCTTATCGAGACAGCGGGGGATGTAATGCGATCCATACTTAGTTTGTTTCTCTGGCTGTCCATTACCGCGCTGTACCACCATGCCGAAGCACAACAGGTCAGCCCTTCCGCCGACCTGGTCAACGGCATCGAGGCCTACAACAAGGGCGATTTCGAGTCTGCCAGAAAGCCCCTGCAAGCCGCGGTGGATCGAGGCGAACCCGAGGCAATCGTCAACCTGGGCTATATGTACGCGCGAGGTCATGGCGTCCGGAGCGATCCGGCCTACGCTCTTCAGCTTTACCGACGCGCGGCTGACTCGGGTGATGGTGAAGGAATGAACGCCGTCGGCTATCGTTATAATTTCGCGCCGAAACCAGATTTCGATCAGGCGATTCATTGGTATCGCATGGCGGTTTTCCGCGGCAACCCGAGGGCCATGAACAATGTGGCGATCCTCTTCTACAACGGACAGGGCGTCGGACAGGATCGCGGAGAAGCTCGCACTCTCTGGCGACAGGCGGTTGAGCGGGGCAGCCTGAACGCGAAGACCAATCTCGGGCAGGACGTGGCCTCGGACGCCAC
>Ga0182018_10003032_pt1 | contig 15722 bp, 9 predicted proteins | sample 812P2MmetaG_FD_120490 | JGI IMG/M metagenome (GOLD analysis project Ga0182018, IMG submission 120490) | Permafrost microbial communities from Stordalen Mire, Sweden - 812P2M metaG | ecosystem: Environmental > Terrestrial > Soil > Wetlands > Permafrost | place: Sweden: Stordalen | collected...
AAAGGACGGGTTGGAATAACTGGCAGGGGTGTCCCCCGAAGAGTCCGGAAAACTCGGGCAAAAAAAAGTCCGGCCGTCGCCTATCCCATGGGTTTCATATAAATAACCAAGGCAGTCAAAGACGCCACTTTGAATGCCCTGCTTGACGGGAGTGTTGGCAGGCCCGGCTGCAATATACAGCGTGTAATGTATGCTATTGAGTTGATTGAAATTGCCGCCGCCGTTGGCGCCGCCGATCGTGCAAATCGGGTAATAATCGCGGTAGTCGTTCGCGTAGACGTAACAAGCAATGGAAACCTGATGAAAGTTGCTCTGGCACGTGGCCAGCTTTGCCTTCCGCTTGGCCGCCGCCAAAGCCGGCAGCAGCATTGCCGCCAGAATCGCAATGATGGCGATGACCACCAGCAGTTCAATGAGGGTGAAACCACGCAGAAGGACGGCGCGGGACGCGCGGTTGGTTTGATTTTCCATTATTGAATTGCGAGCCACCGTCTGATTTTTTGCAAACCCCTTCTCTCCCGCACGCCCTGTGAGCTTCAGCCGGGATTCAGCCGCCCGCCCGCGTGTTTTTCAACAGATCAGTTGCCATTTTCCAATAGATTGAAAAACAAATCATACGACTGGTCGGCGGCTGCGGTTTCGGCAACCGTGACGCCGCCATTGGCCACCAAATAAAACGCGTTCACACTTTGAACGAATTTCACCGAGCCGTCCTTGAACAGAACGTCGAAGCCCTTGCTGGGATAATGCGCAAAGGTATTTTGGGCAAACGATGAAACCTGACCGTCACCCGACGACAAAAAATCAGTCGCAAACACGGGATTGGCGCCGGAACCTGGATCAGTAATCGTCTTGCCGCCGGCGGAAAAGGCCGCCTCCGTGCCGGCAGGTTCAGACCAAAGGCTGGACGTTTTCTGATAGGCCCGGAGACCCAGCGCGGTAGTAGCCGCATCATTTATGCGCGGATTGTACAGCGTGCTGTCTTGAACATGGTAACCACCACCAGTGAACGCCAACCCTGGGCCCGGCGTGCTCATAAAGCTGGGATTGGAGTAACTCACAAGATTGTGGGGATCGTTGACAAGCCCCTGAAAGGATGGACAAAAAGCGACTTTGCCGGTGCCGATGGTCTTCGTTTCATACAAGTAGCCGAGGCAATCATATATATTTCCAGACACGACGCCCGGTGGTTGAACCGGTGTATTGGGAGCGTTGTAAGAGCCGGTGGGATTGTAAAAATATTCGGTGTAATCCACAAAACCCAGATAGTTAAAGGCCTGCGTCTTCGGCGCCGCGCCATTATTGGCACCACCAACGTTGCAAATCGGATAGTAATCCCGATAGTCGTTCGCATAAGTAGCACACCCAATATATACATCATGAAAATTACTCTGGCAGGTGGCCAGCAGCGCCTTCCGCTTGGCCGCCGCCAGCGCCGGCAGCAGCATCGCCGCCAAGATGGCGATGATGGCGATGACCACCAGCAGTTCAATGAGGGTGAACCCGCGCGGAGCAACGGCGTGGGACGCGCTGTTCATTTGCTTTTTCATGATTGAATGGTAAACCCAAGGCTCATTTTTCGCAAATATCTTTTTATTGGCGCGCGGCCCGTGGACAGGCCGCGCGCCATGAGTTGTCACGGATAGATCAGCCGGTAGAACACACTGGCATTGCCCGTGTAGACCGGGATGGCGACCTGGTTGGTCGTGTTGGCGGGAGGTGTGAATTGCGAATCTATGTCCACCCAGTTGGTGGAGATGCCCACCGCCAGCGTATTGGTCTGCGCCTCCAAACGGTAGCCGGTGTGATTCAGCGGCCAGCTCAACGTCAGCGTCCCGTTGACGCTGTTAAACGAGTTGGTGATGGTGAACGCGTTGGTGCTGATGGAGGAATTGGTGTTCACAATCGCGATGCTGCCGTCCACATACAGGTTGGTCACCCAATACATCCCGGCCGGCAACACCGGCAGGGTGACGCTCGCGAAGGTGCCGCTGAGGGCGCCACTGAACAGCCGGAAGACGTTCGAACTGCCGCTGGCATAGTTCGTGTCGCCAAAGTTGGTCACGATGAGCGTGCCGGCATAGGCGATGCTCAACGCCGCCAAACTGTCATTGGGCGGCGTGTTGGTGCGATTGATGCCGAACAGATTGGTGGTGCCGGAGTGCAGGGTGACGGTGTTGGTCACCGTCAGGGCGCTGCCGGTGAAAATGCTGGACATGCTGGCGCGCCGACCGGGCGCGATCAGGCTGTTTGAGGCCACCAAGCTGCCGTTCAGCGTGCCATTGCCGTAAAGGCTCTGGAAACCATTATTATTATGGGCAAGGTAGAGCGTGCCGCCCGCAGCTGAAACATCCAATATGCCGGGCGAGACCAGCGTGTAATTCGAGGAGAGAAGATAAACAGGCCCCAGCGCCTGATTCGTCACAGCGAGAGGGGCAAAGGCCAGCGTGCCGTTGCTCACGACGGTCTGACCGCTCCAAGAGAGCGTATTGTTGGTCAATGTCAAGGAGCCGGTGCCGACCTTGCGGATGCCCACAGCATCCACGATTAGGCCGCCATAGGTCGTGCTGGTGTTCAAACCGCCGATGGAATAGATCACGTTCGCGCCAACATTTTGACTGCTGCCTGCAAGTTCGGCAGTGTTGTCGCCGCCGGCCAAAGAGCCCATGGGAAACACGACGCCGTTGCCAACTGTCGTGCTGCCATAGAACGTCGGGAATGAGGCGTTGGTGATGCCAAATATCACAGGGGCATTTGGAAAGCCCAGAGGGCCGTCATACCCAATGCCGCCGCCGCTGGTATTTTGGTGCTGCTCAAAGGTGATGGTGCCGGTAAATGCGCTGGCGTTGCCAAAAGTGAGGCGGTCGCGCACATAATTGGGTTGATAAATAATGTTGCCGCTGCCGGTCAGCGTCGCGGAATTAAATTGGCCGCGCTGCGCACCGTATATGAAGGCCGTCGTATTCGTCGTCACATTAAGCGTGCCAACCGTAGTTTGGAGCGTGGGAGTCGTGCTGCCGCCGGCGGCAGCCGCATACAAAAGGTCGTTTGTGCCCGTCATTACGATGGTCTGGGTGCCGTTGGGATTGCCACCCGCCGCCGCAGTGCCCACTCCGCCAGGGGTGGCGGAGCCATTATTGACTCCAAGCGACAACGTGGCATTGCTGACGGTAATGCCGCCGCTGAAGACGTTCGCAAAGGGGAAGGCGCTTGCAGCATTGTAACAGGAATTGAGCGTAAAGTTAGCGCCATTGACCACCGCCAGCCCAACCTTGCCGCTCCCGGCATTGTTGTTGTCCAGAATCTGGCCGTTGTAGGTATTGGTGTTGTTGCCACTGATTGTCAGGATGCTGGTGCCGCTGCCGTTGTTGACAATCAAGCTTTCGTTGAGAGTTGAGTTCCCCTGGCCGGTGTTGTTCCCGGTCAGACTGGGGACAGTAAAGCTGTTCCCGTCCAAATCCAAGGTTCCGACAGGGGCGTTTCCGTCATTCAGGATGACAGCGCCAGTGCTCGGAAGGGCAGTGGCCGAGCCAAGCACAATCTTGCCACCGGCAACGGCCGTGGAGCCGGCGTAGGTGCCGGTTCCGTTCAACGTCACCGTTCCAGCCACGTTGGAAACACTGCCGCTGCCGGCGATGTTCGCGTTGACAGGAAGACTGCCACTGACGTTGAAGATCAAGGTGCCGTTATTGGTCACATTGCCGGTGCCCAAGGTTCCAGCGATACCGTTGCCCACCTGCAAGAAGTTGGTGAAGGTTATCGGCCCGGCAAAGGCAGTGTTGTTTCCGGTCAGAATCGTCTCCCCGACACCCTCCTGCACCAAAGAACCGCTGCCACTGATGCTGCCCGCAAGAGTTTCAGTGTTGGCATTGTTGATGATCAAGGCGCCGTTGTCGGTGACATTACCGCCGTTGCCAACCATGCCGTCATCGCTGCCACCACCGTCCCCGTTAAGCTGGATCGCGCCGCCATTGATCGTGGTCGCGCCAACATAATCGTTCACCGTCTGCAAGGTGAGCGTACCGGGACCATTTTTGGTCAAGGTGGTGCCGCCGCTGATCCGGTTGGCGCCGCTGCCGCCGTTGACGCCAAAAGTATAATTTTCGTTGGTTGAATTGACGGTCACGCTGGCGGGGTATTCCACGATGTCGAGGTTCACGGGCGGAGTGTTGGAACCAGAATCGTCAAAAGTCACATAGTCGCCCTGTTGATAGAGCGCGGCACCCTGCCATATCGAAGAGGCGGTCGTATCCCAAAGATTTTGCGAGCCGTCACCCTTCCAGGTCAGGCTCGGGGCGATGCCTGAATACACCAGCAGATCAAGCTCATTGGCCGTGGAATTCGTCAACACGGCAAGCTGCCCCGATTGAAGGAACCCGATGGCGATCAGGTTGTTCGCCGAGCCGCTCAAACCGCCGGTGGCCTGGACCAGCGGGTAAAGTCCGTTCGCGAGCGGTGTGCCCACCACATTGATCAAAACGTTGCCCGAATTCTGGTTGAGAACCCCGCCGACCTGAATCTGGTCACCGACGCCGGGGCTGTTGGTGACATCAAAAACGAGGTTGCCGCCGTTCACGGTCAAATTGTTATTGAACGTCAAAGTCCCGATGACCCCGTTGGTGCCGGGCGTAACCTTCGTGCCGGCGCCCACCGTCACCGAGCCATTGACCTGGCCGCCGCCAGCCAGAATTTCGGAAGGCGCGGCGCTTCTCAAGGTCAACCCGCCGGCCGCCGAAGCATCAAAGATTGCACCGGCATTGACGACAATGGCCGCCGTGTTGGAAATCGAGGCGGTGGCTGCCAATGCCAGCGTGCCATTGCTGACAATTGTGTTTCCGGAATAGGTTTCCCTGTTGGTCAAAATCAACGTGCCCCCCTGCTGCACCACGCTGCCAATGCCGCTGATGACACCGCCATAACCCAGCGTGCCGCTGTTGTTGAAGACCAGTCTTCCGCTGTCAACCACGCTCGTTATATTGCTGATGCTGCCCGCCGCGCCGCCGCTGCCAACCTGCACCGTGCCGGCGCTGATGGTGAGCAGCCCGGTCAGCGTGTTGTTGGCCGTCAGGGTCAGCGTGCCGGTGCCCGCCTGCGTCAACCCACCCAATCCGCTGATCAGGCCGACACTGGTGGAATCCGGGCGGTTGAAGGTAAGGGTTCCGCCATTGTCAATAATGCCGGATGAATTGGCAATGCTGCCCAAGGCGGCGCCCGCGCCCACCTGCAGGCTGCCGGCGTTGACGTAAGTGACGCCACTGTAGGTGTTGTTGTTGGTCAAAATCAACGTGCCGCCCAAACCGCCCAGCGTCAGGGCCGTGGACGAGCCGTTATCCGCGATGACGGAGCCGATGGTCAACGGGCTGGCCGTGTAGTTTTGGAGGACAATCAAGTCCGCGCCCGCCGCGCCCTCAAGCGTGCCACCGCTGATCACACTTGCCCCGGTGCCGGCGCTGGACACCAGCAATCCGCCGGATCCGAGAGTCAAGGTTGTGCCGGCAGTTTGGGTCAAGGTCACCGGCCCGAGCAGCTTCAAGGTATAGATGTTCGACGAGCCGGTGATTGAAAACGCGACATTGGTCAGGGCGATATTATTGGTTGACACCCAGTTCGTCAGGCCTGTGGTTGGATAACCAACATAATTGTAGTTGCCACTGGCCGGACTATTATTGGGCGAACTGGAGTAGTTGGTCTGCGCCAACAGCCAGTCGTTACCGACATGCGCCCAACCGCCGCCGAGCAGGCCGTTGGTCCAAGGAATGGTATTTGTGAAATAGATGCCATTGTTGCCCGTGTTGGCCTTCAGCGCGAAGTTCCCCGCATAAAACGAACTGCCGACATTGCGGATGAGGTTGGCGCCTATAGTCACCTCTGGTATGTCATTGGCGCCTCTCCCTACCAGCGTTGCTATCTGTCCATTCGCGCCAGGATTCAGGGTAAGTCCGGCAAAGCTATCGAACGGCGACTCGTTCGCCACGGAATCATTCAAGTTTAAAATGGCATTGCCACCAAAGACCAATTGACCGGGCGCGACGCCATCATACACGGTCTGGTTCGCATAATCATTTGCAATACCATAGAGTCCCAGTGTCAGGGTGCCGTTGTTCAGGGTGACCGGGCCGGTAAATGCGTTGGGACTGTTAAGGGTCACCGTGCCCGACCCATTCAACGTGATGCCAGCTCCGCCGGCAATAAACGATTCGGTGTTGGCGCTAAATGTGTAATTCGTATTGTTGTTGTTAAAGGTCATTGAGCCGGGAGTCACGGGGCTGGGCAAATTGATTGTTCCAAAACCGCTGTCATTGAAGATTACGCCGTCCCCGCTGTAGAAGTAATCCAAAACCCCGTTGTTCTTCCAATTCTGCGTAACATGGACGTCCCAGTTGTTGTTAGCCGTTGAAGTGGCCGCCCATACTATGTTGCTGGGAGTCGCAGTGCCACTGGCGGACAAATACACATTTTTGCTGTCGGTGGTGATATTGCCGACGATTCCACGCTGCGCAATCACCACAAAGTTCGCCGGCTGGCTGCCGTTGATGTCGCCGCCGGAAGTAACCAAATTGGGGCTGGTCATCAGGGTATAGGTGCCGGAAGCCAGGGAACCGTAAGCCGGGGAAACGATGATATTACAAGTGTCGCCAATGTTAAGCGTGCCGTTGGTGACCACAATCACGTCGTTGACTCCGCCGCCCAGGGTCGTGTTGGTGCCCAGCAGAAAATTCAGGTTGTTTGGCGACCCAAGGCTGTTGTCCAGGGTCAAATTGCCGTTGACGGTGAAATTGGCGAAGCCGGGGGCCGGCGCCACCGGCGTGAACGAGCCGCCATACAATGAAAAATTGCCGTTGACGTCCGCGTAGATGATGCTGACGATGCTGTTGCTCGTATAGGAATACGACGCAAAATTAGTCACATAAGTGAGATTGGTGGTATAAGCCGACCCCGTCCACGTCACGTTCGTGGTCGTGTTAACCGAATAGTTTGTGCTGGTGGTCACCACAAAACCCGGATAAGCAGGGCTATAGCTGCCAAAAAAGTTGGTGTAAGGTTTCGAGGCTGTGCCGGCGTCCAGGTTGAAAACATACTGCGGGTAATAGCCGTTGGGATTCAAGGCTGACACATCCAAAACCCCTCCGGGCGAAATGGTCATATTTTTTGAGTATAGTCCCAGTGAACCGCCGGTCGCCACCTTCAACGTGCCCTGACTGACGGTCGTCAGGCCGCTGTATGTGTTGCCGCCACCGAGCGTCTCCGTGCCAAAACCGATCTTGGTCAGCGCCACTGAACCGGCTGTATTCTGGATCACTCCCGAAAACACACCATTTGAGTTGGCATTGCCCACGGTCAAAGTATAGGTGCCGGTGAGCGCGGCGCTCACGTTGTCCACCACCCCGCCGCCGTCAAGCCCGTTGACCGTCTCGCTCAATCCGTTCAAATCCAGCGTGCCATTGTCCAGCACATTTCCAACATTAGTCCCGTTGGGGATGTGATTGCCGTTGACAGCCCCCCCCAACTGGAGGGTGCCCGACTGGATTGCCACCGCTTCCGTAACGCCGAAGATGCCGTTGGTCACATACGTGTATGCGTTATTGGTCGTGATCACATTATTGGTCACGTAGTAAGTGACAGTGTTGGTGGAAACTCCGTTTGTAACCAGCACATATGTGTTCGTGACATACGACGCGACGTTCGTGAAATAGGTGGTGTTCGTGGCGGTTATGGTGAACACCACCGTGTTTGAGCCGAACGCGTTTGGCGGAGAACCGGAGGTCGGCCCCAGCCTCGCAATGCCGCTGTTGTTGACGGTCAACGTGCCGCCGTTGGTGGCGCTGACAATGCCGTTGAGGAAAACATCGCCGGAACCGCCAAGCGTCAGATTGACGCCGTTGTCGAGGGCGACCGTTCCACCGACCGTGTTGGTTGTTCCACTGACCGTGTTCTGAAAGGTCTGCGACGCGCCGAGCGTGAGGGTGGTGCTAAGCGTGTTTGAACCGGAATTGTCCGTGATGCCGTTGGTGATCGTCAGGGCATTGCCGGTGACAACAAACCCGCTGGCGCCATAGGTGATCGAATCAATTTGCAGCCCCGTAAAATTGTTAACCGGGCCCAACTGGGTGCTGCCCGTGAAAATCAAATCATCGCCGTTGGTCGTCATCCCCGTGATTGGACTCCAATTATTGGTCGTGGTCCAATTAGCGTTGGCTCCGCCGCCATTCCATGTGTCGGTCTGGTATCCCTGAGCGTGCGCCAGTGAACTCCAGCAAAGGATTGCGAGCGCAATCCACAACTGGAGGCATGAACGCCAGGAACTGGCCGTGAGCGGGTTTTGAATGATGGATGTTTTTGGTTTCATAATTACTAGGTTTGTTGGTTGAGCGGTAAAACGATTCAGATTGGGGGAAATTTTGGTCACGGCATATTGTAGGCCGGATACTTTGCCGGACCAGAAGAGGCGGTATCAGACAAGGCACCCTGCAAATCCAACAGGGCCGTTTGCTGGACACTGCCGTCGCCCATGCCGAGGTTGCCGGTGGCCTGATGTATGTCATTGGCCGTCCATTCCCACGGTTGCACATGCGTAAGGGCCCCCAAGACATTGCCCTGGGCAAAAGCGTTGTTCACCATGTTCATGGTATTCACCGGCTCCGTCCCGGCAACGGCACCGGCGGCGGTGTCAAACCCAATATTGCGGTCGCCGGTGAGAATCATTTTGGGAAACTTGTCCGTCGTGTCGCCGCAGACAAAATAACTAAGGGAGTTGGTGCCGAAACCGGACCAGTTCGTGGCCACATTGCGGGCAATGTCGGAAGTGCAATACAAAATCTTGGGCGTGCCCAGCTCGTTGGACATGACCAGAAACACATTGGTCACCCCATACCCGGCCGCAGCCGCGCTTCCAAGCCCGCCCGCCGGGTTGGAAGCGGTCGAGTTGACGATGTTCTCCATCGCACCGCCATTCGCTATGAGCACGGCCATGGGATATTTATCGTTGTTGTCGTTTTCCCATACCTTGAACGCCAGGCCGGTTTGTTTGAGATTGTTGACGCAGTTGGCACGCTGGGCGGCGCGCTTGGCCTTGGCCAGCGCCGGCAACAGCAAGGCGGCGAGGATGGCGATGATGGCGATCACGACGAGCAATTCAATGAGCGTGAAAGCTCGTGCCGGCCTCACAATCTTTTTCATCGGTTTCTTCATAGCTGGAATCGAACAAGTTTTTTATCAAAAAAATTTACGGTGTCCGCCCCATGGACACACCAGCCTCAAACTCAAACCAGGCGGCATGGCCGGCACCCATCGGCACTGCCGTCGCGCCGGCAAACATGGGGGATTGGATGATTCGAACTGCCGGTTTTGTCTTCATAGACGCGCGTTCAACTAACTGCAAAACGCTTTGCATTCCATTTTCTGCGATCTGGCTCAAGGGGTTCGTGTCATCAATCTACACTGTTTTTTTATAATTGCCATCACCAATTCTGGTGATATTTAAACCTGCCTATCACTGCCCATCAGGGCACGGCGGTCATTTCACGCCGCGACCGCGCCTGGCCGAGGTGTTTGGCCACCGCCTCCGTCCGCGAACGCACATGGAGCTTTTCATAAATATGGCGGATATGGGTGTGAACGGTGGCATAAGTCACTTTCATCGTCTCGGCAATTTCCTTGTAGAGATAACCCTTCGCCAGCAGGTCAAGCACCTGCGCTTCGCGCGGCGAAAGGCTTTGCGCCTCCGGCGACGTTGGCGCGGGTTGTTGAAACGACTGGACAATTTTGCGCGCGATGTGGCCGCTCATGGGCGAACCGCCGGCGTGAACGTCGCGGATGGCGGCAAGCAATTCGTTCGGTGGCGTCTGCTTGAGCAGGTAGCCGGTGGCGCCCGCCGCGAGCGCGTTGAAAATATGCTCCGTGTTTTGATAGACCGTCAGCATGATGATCTGCGTCGCCGGCAACTGCGGCTTGAGCCGGCGCGCGCATTCGACGCCGCTGACACCGGGCAGGTTGATGTCCATCAACGTCACGTCGGGTTTGACCCGGGGAATTTCCTGCAACGCATTTTCCGCGCTGCCATGCTGGCTTACACAACGATAGCCCGACGAACTGTCAATCAGCTTGGCGAGGCTGGCGCGCACCTGCGCGTCGTCTTCAACGATGGAAACAGAAATGTTCATGCAAAAGAACCCAAAAATTTTATATGGGATTAAAGACTCCGATCCAGTCGAAGTTGTTCCTGCCGGTCAATGGTGTCATTGGCCAGACTCTAATCCATAAAACCGTTCTGGCCAATCGCCATAACTGGTGATGCGGTATGGTTGATGGTCACGGTCATTTCCACCCGCGTTCCCTGCCTGACAACGCTGTGGATTCCGCAACGGCCCCCGACGGCGGTCAGGCGTTTCTCCAGATTGAGAAGTCCGGAGCCGGAGGTAATCCGGTTCGCGCCGGCCCCGGTGGCGCCGTTGCCGCCGCCGGCGGAGAAGCCCTGGCCGTTGTCCTCGACAATCAAAGTAAACGACATTGGTTCGATGCGCAGGCGCAGCCAGACCTCGGTGGCCCTGGCGTGTTTGACGACGTTGTTGAGCGCCTCCTTCAACGCGAGGAACAAATTGTAACGCAACTCGGCGTCCACGCGCGCCGATGGCAGCGTCACCGGCAAATCCATGCGGCAACGGATGCCCGCCGTGCGGAGAAAATCCTCGGCGTAGGCGGAAATGTAATCCATCAAACCGTTGAACGTGTCGTGCTGCGGGTCCACCGCCCAGACAATTTCGTCCATCGCGCGCGTCAGTTGCCGCGCGGAGTTGGAAATGCGCTCAAGGTTCGCCCCCGTCTGATCCGGATCGCGCCGCGCGAGTTCAGTCAGCAAGGTGATTTGCGTCAGCCCGGCGCCGACGTCATCATGAATATCCTTGGCGATGCGGGCACGGTCGCGTTCAATGGCGTGCTGCTGCTCCAGCCGCGCGAGTTGCCGGCGGAATTTGGCCGTGGCGACCCGGCGCACGGTCAAGGCCACGGCTCCCAGCATGCCGGCGCCGACAAGAAACAAAAACCACTTTGTCTGATAAAAAAACGGTTCGATGACGAACGCCACGGCGGCGCCGTTCTGGGACCATACGCCCTCGTTGTTGCAGGCAATCACGCGGAAACGGTATTCGTTCGGTGCCAGATGCCCGTAATGCGCCGTGCGCCGCGTGTCGGCATCCACCCAGTGGGAATCCAATCCGTCAATGCGGTAACGAAACCGCGCCTTGTCGCCTGCGTCAAAGCTCAACGCCGTGAACCGGAAATCATATTGTTCGTGTCCCGGCGGCACGAGGATCTTTTCCCCGCTCAACGGCATCAGTTCGCCGTCCACGCGCAATTCCTCCATGACAACTTGCGGCGGAGTCGAGCTGGCCGTCAATTCATCCGGGTTGACCCAGACCACGCCGCGAACGGTGGTGAACCACAGCCGTCCGTCCGCGCCGCGCCAGCACGCCGGCTGGTAGCCGTCGGAACATTCGAGCGCCGGCAACCCGTCGTGCCGTCCGTAAGTCACATAGTCCAGCGTGTTGGTCAGGCCATCCGCGCAGGCGTTCAACGCCGATTTGGCGACACAATAAATTCCTTGATGCGTGCCCAGCCAGAGCCGTCCATGCTTGTCCTCCAGAATTTGACTGATGACGTCCACCGGCAAGCCCTGCTTGGCGGTGAGCCGCGCGAAATTTCCGTTTTTGAACCGCAGCAAACCGCCGCGAAAAGTTCCCGCCCAAATCGTGCCGTCCGCATCCGCGGCCATCGAATAAATCGGCTGCTCCGCCAGCGCGTCCTTCGGACGAAACTTCGTCAACCGTTCCGGCCCGCAACGGTAAATCGTGCCATCGTCGGCGCCGGCCCAGACATTTCCGTCCGGCGTTTCCACCAGCGCGCGGACGGGCGACAGCAAGGCGTTTTCGTTCGTGCCCAAAATCCGCCGCTCATTTCCCGACGCAAAGGCGATGCCCGCCTTGGTGCCCATCCACACCCGCCCCGCGTGGTCGGCCAGAATGGATTTGATTCCATGCACGTCCCACGACGCGCGCTGCACCTGCCCGTCGTGGAACTGATACAAATCCTCGCCTTCCGCCGCGCTCATCCATGCGCCGCCATCGGGCTGGGGAAAAACAGAAAATACAAAATCTGCCGACGCGCTCGTGCCAACGCTGAAGCGGGTGATTTTTCCATCGCTCCAACGGAGCAATCCGCCTCCGTAGGTTCCAATCCAAACCGTGCCGTTGGTGTCTTCGCAAACTGACCGCGCCGGCCGCGCGGTCAAACCTTCGGCGTTGCCGATGACGTGAAATTGCCGGTCGCGCAACCTCGCCAGCCCACCAAGATCCACTCCCAACCACACACCGCCGTCGCGGTCTTGGAACCACGCGCCGACGCGGTCGCTCGGCAGATAGCGGTCGCTCGGCAGATTGTTCGGCGCGGAGGTGAGCCGCTGGAAATTTCCGTCCGGCGTGACGTGAAAAAGTCCGTTGCCGTAATGATTGAACCACATCCCACCGTCGCGGTCTTCATGCGTGCCCATCGCGCGCCCCGACGCCGAGCCCATCAACCCGCGCCACTCGACCGCCTCCGCCACCCACTCGCGTCCTTGCATTTTGCGGAAGTGATCGCCGTCCAGCACCCACATCGCGCCCGCCTTCGTCGGAAACAGCAGCAGCGGCTGGATGTCCGCCTCGCCGTTCGTGGGCGTCATCGCATCAAATTGACTGCCGTCCCAGCGGGCGATTTCATTTTCCGCGCCGGCCCAGACCCGCCCGCGCGCGTCGGCGACGAGCGTGTTGATCTGGCTGCCGGCCAGGCCGCCATCCTCCGGCAGTTCCCTGAACGCGCCATCCGCAAATTGCAGGATGTGTCCGTCGCGTGTCAAAAACCACAGCCGTCCGTCACGGTCGGCGCATTGAAAAATCGGACGCGAACCAGACGGCGGCACCGCCACATTCCAGTCGGCATTGGTTTTGGCCGGATCGCGTTGCAGCACCACGCCGAACTGCGTGACGAACGTGACCAGGTTCGAGGAAGAAAAAGCCAGCGTCGTGTGCATGTCGAACTGCGATTGGTCCCGCCATTCGTTGCGGAACACGCCGTTGCGATACGACGTCAGCCCGCCGCGATAGGTGTTGATCCAGAGGGTGCCGGTGGCGTCGAGAAAAAGCCCCTGAATGCGGGTCTGGCTCAACTCCGGCTGGTTGACCGGATCGAAGGTGACGAAGCGCGCGCCGTCGAAGCGCGCCAGCCCGTTGTAAGTGCCCACCCAAAGATAACCGTCCGGCGTCTGCGCGATGGCCGTGACCGTGCTGCTGGGCAGATCTTTTTCCGTGTCCCAGCTGTCAATGAGATAATCCACCGGCGCGGCGGCTGACTTCCAGATCGCGCAAAAGAAAATCCCGGCCGTCATCCCGGCGGAAATCAGGCGACGCCACGGCAATGGAACATTTCGGTGATGCACTGCCGGTAAATATAGCGTTGCCGGCTGGAAAAAACCATCGCAAACCGAAACCCGCCCGCTTTCAACCATTTTTCAATAATCACCGCTGTTGGCCGCGCGATCGGCAGCACTGATGCACCAGATGTTAAGCGGGCTCAAGGATTGGGGAAATTTGACGTAGCTCGCGCTGCCGTCGGCCATCGTGTAATTCGACCCGCCGGTTGACGTGTCATCGCCCCGGCTGTCGTGGCGGCATTGTTCGGCCACGCCGCTAAAATCGTTTCCGTAAGCTCCTTCATAAATGTCCATGTAATAATCACCGGCGCCCGATTGTTTTTCCCCCAGCACAACGGTCCCGGATGGATAGACCACGCTGCCTTCCTTGATTGACATGGCGTTGGTGACAATGGCGCTTTCGAGCAAGGGCCAGCTGCTGGGTGGAATGCCCAGCAATTCCGAAAAATAATCGTTGAACCCGTTCATCAAATAACTGCGCGGCGCGGCGTCGGCGGGATAATTGACCGTGTCCGACGAGCCGGTCATCGGCGCATTGGTGGGTTCGCTGGGACACAGCAGCATCTTCACGTTGTGGCCGTAGCTGTCATACATCTGCGTCGGCCAGCGACCCTGGTTCTCGCGGTGCGGAAACTGGTCGCCAAAATCGCCCGTGTAAATTTTCAGCGCGATGCCGAACTGCCGCAGGTTGTTCAGGCACGCGATGCGTCTGCCCGCCTCCTTCGCCCGGCTCAACGCCGGCATCAACATCGCCGCCAGGATCGCGATGATGGCGATGACCACCAGCAGTTCAATCAACGTAAAAGCGGAACGCGCGCAAAAAAACTTTTTGCGTCCGCGTTTGCCGGAAGATTGCCGTTTGTTTATTTTCATAACCAGCCGCTCCTTTGCCGCGTCTGGACAATCAGTTTGACGCCCCGCGCCTGCGCCGCGTTACAAAATTTATGTCAAAAAAAAATGTGCTGCTCGTTGTTTTCGCGGTCGCCCTGGCCGCCGTTTATGCGATCTGGTTCACCGATTGGTTCAAGCCAAAAACCATTCACATTTTTCACACCAGCCGCAACCTGCGCCCGCGGCTCCAACTGGGCAACGCCATGCCGCCTCTGACGTTCGGCCTCGACCACGCCTACAAACTCACCGAAATCAAAGTCGTTCCGCTCGCGGAATTCCAGACCAACGCACACGTCCTGCCGCTCTGGCATCTCATCTCGGACTCCAATTCCGTGCCGGTGAAATTATTTCCCTACGGCCTGCGCATCGGGCACATGAGGCCCGCCGTGGCCGGCAAGCGGGCGGACCCGCTCCAGACAAACGTCGCCTACCGCATCTTCATCAGCGCTGGAAAAACCAAAGGCCAGCACGATTTTGAACTCGGCGGAAAACTACCCGACGCGACAAATTCCGCAAGCAACTGAATCGGAGCGCGGACAGCTTGTCCGCGCGTTGGAGTTCAAGCTTCAGCTTGCATCCGGCCACAAACTAAAGTTTGAACGCCAACGGCTCATGCCGCCATTTCAATTTTCTTCCCTGCAAAATGGCAAGCGGCAAAACTGTTTTTTGAAACTTCGCGCAACGGCGGAATTTCCGTTTTGCATTTCTCCTCTGCAATCGGACAACGCGGATGAAATGGACAGCCGTCCGGCGGATGGATCGGCGACGGCACATCGCCTGGCAAAACAATTCTTTGACGTTTCGATTCAGGATCAACTTCCGGCACGGCGGAAATCAGCGCCTGCGTGTAAGGATGCTGTGGATTGCGGATGATTTCCTTTGCGTCCGCCGCTTCCACGATTTTTCCAAGATACATCACAAGCACGCGGTGGCTGATGTGCTCGACCACCGCCAGATCGTGCGCGATGAACAGATACGCGATGCCATGCTCCTGCTGCAAATCGCCGAGCAAATTTATTATCTGCGCCTGCACTGAAACATCCAGCGCGCTCACCGGCTCGTCGCAAATGATTAATTCAGGTTCAACTGCGAGCGCTCTGGCAATTCCAATTCGTTGACGCTGGCCGCCGGAAAATTCGTGGGGATAACGCTGCGCATAGACCGGGTCGAGGCCGACGTCCTTGAGCAGTTCAAAAATCCGTTTCTGCCGCGCGGATTTGCTGCCGGTCAGTTTGTGGATGTCCAGCGCCTCGCCGACGATCTGCTCGACGGTCATGCGCGGATTGAGCGAGCCGTAAGGGTCTTGAAAAATCATCTGGAACTTGCGCCGCCGCGCGCGCAAGGCCGCGCCGCTCATCTTCAGGATGTCCTC
>Ga0182018_10003033_pt1 | contig 15717 bp, 9 predicted proteins | sample 812P2MmetaG_FD_120490 | JGI IMG/M metagenome (GOLD analysis project Ga0182018, IMG submission 120490) | Permafrost microbial communities from Stordalen Mire, Sweden - 812P2M metaG | ecosystem: Environmental > Terrestrial > Soil > Wetlands > Permafrost | place: Sweden: Stordalen | collected...
CAGGCAGCGGCAGCATGCACTGAGCGCGCGCTTGAGCGCCGAGATCGAGCAGCGCCAGGACCTGCAGAAGAGCTTTGATCACGCGCGCTATCACGACGCCTTCACCGGACTGCCCAATCGCCGCTATTTCATGAATCAGCTCGATCGAGCGCTGCGCGAAGTGCGCACGCGGCAGCGGCCGCGCATCGCCGTCATGCTCGTCGACATCACGCGCTTCAGGCTCATCAACGACACCCTCGGGCACACGGCCGGCGATGAGCTCATGATGCAGGCGGCGCGACGCTTCGCGAACTCGACGGCTGCGCTCGAGTGTGTGCTCGCTCGTTGGGGTGGGGATCAATTCGCGGTGCTGCTGCTGGATGTGCCGTCGCCCGACTCCGCCGCTGCACTTGCAGGCATTTTGCAGGACGCTCTGCATACGCCTTTTGAACTGCGCAAGCATCGCCTGAGCGTTACCGCGAGCATCGGCCTGACCGCCGTGGATTCCGCCCAGCGCGCCGAGGACGTGATCCGTGAAGCGGATATTGCCCTGTCCGGCGCCAAGAAGGACGAGTCCAACCGAACGCTTGCCTACGCTCCGGCAATGGGTGGCCAGGCGGCGAGTTTGGTGAGCCTTGAGGCCGACCTGCATGTGGCGCTCGCGAACAACGAGCTGCGGCTGGTATTCCAGCCCATCGTTGATCTGCGCAACTACCAGATGGTGGGTGCGGAAGTGTTGCTGCGGTGGGGACATCCTGTCGAGGGGCTGCTGACGCCAGATCGATTTCTCGCCATCGCTGAAGAGGCTGGCCTCATGGTGGCGATCACGCGCCGCATCATCCTGCGCGCGTGCAAACTCGCCAGCGTCTGGCGGCAGCGTCTGCCTCGCGGGCGGGAGTTTTATCTCAGCATAAATCTCTCGGCGGCCGTGCTGCGTGATCAAGGATTGAGCGAGTACGTGGCGGGCGTGCTGCGCGAGACGGGGGTTCCGGCTGCGGCTCTGAAGTTCGAGGTGACCGAAGCGGCGCTGATCAGCAATGTCGGCGCCGCGCGCGACCTGCTTGAACGCCTGCACAGCCTCGGCGTGCAGCTGATACTGGATGATTTCGGCACGGGATATTCGTCTCTCAACTATCTGCAGCTCTTCCCGCTCGACTACGTCAAGATTGACCGACCCTTCGTCAGCCGCACGGGCTCGGACCACGCAAGCAGTGGGATGGTCACGGCGATATTGCAGATGGTGCCCGGTCTCGGGCTCACAGCCATCGCAGAGATCATCGAGACGGAGGCCGCCGCACAGGCTCTGCAGCAGATGGGCTGCACGTTCGGTCAGGGATATTATTTCAGCAAGCCGGTCGCCGCGGAAATTGCCCTGCAATTCCTGCGTGACCAGCCATTCGCAGGGCTTCTGCAGACGGCCGAAAGCAGTGCCGGCGAGACTGTCGTCGTCAAGGAGGTGATCCTTTCCGAGGACGACTCTCCCACGTCGGTCTTGCCTGCGATTTCGATGTCGGCAGGCGAGATAGGGGACGATCAGCCTACGCCTTCCGAGCACGCGGCCCGGCCGAAGCGTGCGGGCTAGCCCGTATCGCTCATCGACACGTTCCCGTTCGGCCCGCGTGGCCATCGCAGGGCAGGCCGTGTCGCCCGCGCGAACAGCGCAGTGCCGGTGCCGCGCGGTGGACAGGGCCGTCAAAAATTGGCATAACAAAGAAGGCCTAGGTCAGGCCTCATGGAGGCTGCAGTGAAGATTATTAAGATTGTCATGGCATTGCTCATCACCTTGAGCCCTGCATTCGCCCAGAATTCCACGCCGCAGTCAGATTTGCGGCCGACAGATGAGTCCGTGCGTCGATTACTTCAGATTATGGATGCTAAGAAACTCGTCGAAGCCATTCCCCAGCAGGTCGAAAACATGATGACAGCCACGCTGCAACAGCGCTTGCAAGGACAGTCCCTGTCGCCGCAGCAGCAGCAGGCGGTCGACGCGATGCGGACAAGAGTGGCAGCCCTTATGAGAGAGGAGCTCGATTGGAGCGTAATGGAGCCCATATATACGAAGATCTACGCGGATACTTTCTCCCAATCGGAAATCGACGGGTTGGTGGGGTTTTATAGAAGTCCTACCGGCCACGCAATCATTCAGAAGCTTCCGCTCGTCATGCAAAATGCGATGACCCTGGTGCAACAGCGCATGGCATCGTTAATGCCTAGAATTCAACAGATGGCGCAGGAGACCGCCGCGCAAATCAAGGCACAAAGCGCGGCGGAAGCAAAGAGCAAGACGGGCTGATCTTGGGGCTATTTCGATCGGTACGAAGATGCGCCTCAGCATCACGTAGAAGTGGAGCAGTCAGTCCCTATATTAGGAATGCCCGACACTATGGAAACGACATGTTAATGTCGTTTAACCACCGCGGTGGCCCAGACGCTAGCATCGATTGCCTAACTGTGCTTGGTATACACCTGCGGAATGTCGGTCACGGTCTACCTCCTCCATGAGTGTCCGCTGTGGTTGGTTTTGATCATGCAGCGGTGGCCGGTTATCCGTCATGGGCGTCAAAATGACAGGCGCTAACAAGATGAGGCAAGAGTCGATGATCTCAGCGCGGGATGCACTCGAACGCTTGCGTGCGGGCAATCGTCGATTCGTATCTGATGTCCGGGCCGGTGACGCACTAACGAACCAGACACGGCGCCAGGCGCTGGTGGCAGGCCAGGAGCCGTTCGCCATTATTCTCGGATGTTCCGATTCGCGCGTGCCGGCGGAGATCGTCTTCGATCAGGGCCTAGGGGATCTGTTTGTCATCCGCGTTGCGGGCAACATCGTCGCCCCTTCTCAAATTGGCAGCGTCGAGTTCGCGGCGGAACGCTCCGGCACGCGACTCGTCGTGGTGCTGGGACATTCCAGGTGCGGGGCTGTTCTGGCGACCTTGGAACAGCTCGGGCGTCGCTCGGACGAGCAGTCACGGAATCTGCGTGCCATCGTTGACCGTATTCGGCCGGCCGTGGAACCGCTGCTGCAGACAGAACTCGGACGCGACCCCGACGCTCTGGTGCACCAAGCCGTGCGCGCGAATGTCCGCATGTCAGCAGACCATCTGCGACATGGATCGGAAATCCTCGAGCAATTGATCCAGAAAGATGGGCTTCAGGTCGTCGGCGCGGAATATTCACTGGATACTGGAGTTGTCGAGTTCTTCGACGGAGTTCCGCCTGCGTCAAGCTAGCAATGGGGAGGAGCCGCCGCAACCGGCGTGCTCGCGGTGAGAACTGCGCTGCTTTCAGCATCAGTGGTACTCTACTCAACCGATTGTGGCGCTCGCGAGCCGGACGTATCTACGCGGCGGGAAACACCGCCGCGTCAACGAGATAAATAAATGAGCGACACCACCCAAGACAGGCGCATCGCGTGGCTTGTGTTCGCGCTAGTTGCCGTGGCGCTGGCTGGAGCTTTCTACGTTTACGATTCCATCGGCCCCATTGCTGATCTCCTGCAGCGACAACGCGATTTCAGCGACTCGCAAATCGGGATGCTCAATGCTATTTACCACCTGCCAAATATAGTGCTGATCCTCGTAGGCGGCGTCCTCGTCGATCGCTTTGGCGCTGCCCGCATGACCCTTTGGACTACGGTCGTGTGTTTCGTCGGAACGGCCCTTACCGCGTTCAGCCCGGGCTTCGTAGGCATGGCCGCCGGCCGGCTACTGTTCGGGATTGGCGCTGAAACCTTAAACATCGGTGTGCTGGCGGCGATCGCGCAGTACTTTGCGGGCGGCGGCCTTGCCTTCGCGATGGGCTTGTGCCTCGCCATCGGCCGCGCGGGATCATTCGCTGCGGACATGTCACCGACATGGTTTGCCCGCGCGTACGCACAAGGCTGGCAGCCACCGCTCGTCATCGCAACCGTGATTGCGGCAATCGCTCTTGCCGCCGCCATCGGCTACTGGTGGACCGACCGGCGCCGCGGCCATTCGAAGGTCGACGCATCGGACACGGCCAAGCGCTTCGTGCTGAGCGACCTGTTGCGCTTCGGAACCGCCTACTGGTTCTTGCTGGTACTGTGCGTGCTTTGGTACGCGGTCATCTTTGCATTCCGCAGCACTTTCTCGATCAAATATTTTCAGCACGTGCACGGGCTCGACTTGGCAACCGCCGGGGCGATGAATAGCTACGTGTTCCTGGCAGCGATGTTCACCACGCCGGCGTTTGGCTGGCTGTGCGATAAGACTGGCCGCTACGCGCCCATGCTGGCTTTCGGCGCATTGCTGCTGCCTGTGTCGATCGCGATCATGGCGTGGACACACTGGAGCCTATGGGTCGCAACTGCGCTGATCGGAGTCAGTTTTTCACTGGTGCCTGCTGTCATGTGGCCGCTGACCAGCAAACTCGTATCCCCCGCGCGTTTCGGCACGGCGCTCGGCCTGATGTGGGTCGTGCAGAACGCCGGAATCGCGGGCGCCAATCTTGTGGCCGGATGGCTCAACGACACATCTGGAGCGAGCGCGCAGAACCCAGCCGGCTATCAGCCGATGATGCTGTTTTTCGGAGCGGCGAGCGCGCTTGGCTTCGCCTTCGCACTGCTGCTGTGGATCACTGCGGGCCGCCGGCGCCACGAGGTCGCTGTGCACGGTCGCTGAGGAGGGCCGTGCGCGCGCGCGCCCCGGGTGCTTTGCAGAATGCTGTCAGGTGTCTTCGTCTAGTTTTCGTGCAGCACGCTGGATGTGCCCGTAAGTGGTTGATTTGATGGCGCTCCCATGAGATTCCCATGACCGGCGCCGGCTGTCCAGCCGTCACATGCGGACGAGGAGGTGGGTATGGCGAGAGTGCGGCGGCATGCGGATTTGGGCTCACGGGAAGCGCGCAGGCGCCTGCCGGCGCGTTCTGAGCCGTACTGGCTGGTGATCGACCGCGGGCTGTCTTTGGGTTATCGCAAATCCACCGAAGGTGGAGCGTGGATTGTGCGACGTTACGATGCGGGACGTCGACGCCACCTCGAGGACCGTGTCGGCACCGCGGACGACTACCGCGACGCTGATGGCGCGGAGGTACTCGACTTTGGCCATGCACAGCGCAAGCTGCTGGCCTGCGCGAAACACGACGCTCAGCGCGCGAGCGGGCAGCTCTACACGGTCGCCGACGCGATCACCGACTACGTCGATTACATGCGTACACACCGCAAGACTGCGGCGGACACGGAATCCAAGCTCAAGGCCTACGTCCTTCCCTTGCTTGGCACCCGTCGCGTCGCGGAACTGACATCGGCGGATTTCGAAGCTTGGCTCACCTGGGCACTCAAGCGCCGGCGCAAGCCTAAAAAGATGCGCACCGATGAGACGTCGCACGGACAAAAGCCAATACCCTCACCTGAAGAGACGACCGAACGCCAACGCCGACGCAAAGCGACGCTGAACCGCGTCATCAATGCTTTCAAGGCGTGCCTGAACCGCGCCCACGCTGCAGGTAAGGTCCCTTTGCGTGATGCCTGGGCGCGCTTGAAGAAGTTCCGCGCGGCGGATTCCGCACGGCTGCGCTGGCTGACTGTAGACGAGGCAACCCGCATACAGAACGCTTGCGCGCCGGAATTTCGGGTTCTCGTTCGCGCCGCGCTCTTAAGCGGATGCCGGATGGGCGAACTATTCGCGGTCCGTACCGGCGATTTCGATCAGCAGTCGAATACGTTGCTGATCCCCGACTCCAAGAGCGGAAAATCTCGAAGGGTGCCGCTGACGAAAGAGGGTGTGGCGCTCTTTGAGGAGATTACGGCGGGGAAAGCCGAAGACGCGAGCCCGTTTGCGCGGGCGGACGGCTCGCCGTGGTATCGCATCGCCGTCTTGCGCGCCATGCGCGCCGCGTGTGTGGCCGGCAAAATTACTCCCCCCGCAACGTTTCATACGCTCAGGCATACGTATGCTTCACATTTGGTTCAGAAGAAGGTTCCTTTGCTGTTTGTTGCCGCAGCACTGGGCCATGCCGACACGCGCATGGTCGAGAAGCACTACGCCCATCTTGCGCCCTCGCAGGTGGCTGCCCTGATTCGCAAGAACCTGCCGCGATTCGGAACGATGAAGCGGAGCAATGTGCGAAGCATCCGTCGCTAAATATCGCCAATTTGGGGATGCGCCTGCCTATCGCGCAGCTTCAACCACGCGTCCAACTGCTCGCGGCTGATTCCAAGCCCGGCAATTCGCGAGACGTCCAGATTCTCGAGCTCCGCCAAGACGTCTTGCATGAACTTGTCACGATGCTGAGGCTCGATGGCATCTGTCATGCGCGCCTCGATCAAATTCATCGCCTCTCCTGGCGGTATTAGCGTACGCACGATCTCGGAGACTATCGCCCGACGCTGCGGACGGTAGAGCGCGGCGATCTCATCAAAGCCGACGACCTGAACGCTTGTGTCGAAGTGCTGGCAGGAGCGGCGGTAAGAGAAGCAATATAGATCCGCCAACGGCCCGGTTTCGTTGAGCTCGTAAAAGGCGATGGTCGCATTTAAATAGTCACCCTTGTCAACGTCGACGAATGACTGCGGCACGTGGTCATTGGTAATGAGCGGGATGATCGAGGCGAGTCGAGCGGTGCGTTTGTTCACGTCCACGAATGCCTGGAGGTAGGCAATGTGGCCGAGCAAAAAGAAGCTCTGCTCAAAAGGGTCCTCGATCCGGCGTGCCTTTTCGAGCAACTGCCGCAAAAGGCGCGTCAGGCGGTCTCGCCCCTCCAATGGGGCGTACGTGGTGCCACTTACAGCGATGCTGTCCTCGCGAATTTGTCCTGCCATGCCTGGGGCGACCAGACTGTCGGCCAAAAGGTAGTGCAGGGTGCGGATCGTTTCCTCATTGACGCTCAGTGACTCGACGTTCTGTACGAGGTATCGAATCGCTTCCTTGTGGTTGAGGATCATGATGCGTTCGGCGTTGGGTTTGCCCTGCGCGGCAACGCCTTGGATGACGAGCTGTTCAGTATCGGCGAGGGTGTAGGTATTGCCTTCGAGTCGGGCGGAGTTGTAGCTCAGATCGATGAGCAATCGATTGTAAATTTTCTGGAGGTAGGTGCCCGCACGCCCATAGATGGGGGCGCGCTTGCCAAGCCCCTTGAGCTCTATTCTTTGTTCGGCACTTAGGTAGGCGCTTTCGTTCGGGATGTAGCTGTCGACCCAGACCTCGGAATACGTCGTGGGAGGTCGTGTGTAGATGGGCGCCTCGATTCGCTTCAGCAGCTGCACACTCGCTGGCGAGAAGATCGGTGGCGTCTTAGCCTCCGTCGTCGGGCGGGCGGGCGGCTTGCCTGAGGGTACCGAGCGATAGCGGGTGGCTTTGCGTTCGCCGGCGCGTTCCGCTTGTCCTTTATTCACGAGCTCTCCAAGCCAGCGACGGAGGGTGCGATCCGGCACACCGGGGATCGCAGCCTTTATCTCGCCAGGAGTGATCCAGCGGTCGGCTTGCTGGCTCAGGTACTTAGCAACAGTGATTTTATCGGCCATTTATCGGCCAATGTATCGGCCATTGGCCGATAAATCAACCTTTATCGGCCATTTATCGGCCAAGCGCCGCTGCCATTGGGCGGTATCGGCCACATACTTCTAAGATAATCTGGTATAGCCAGCGAACGAGCTGCGCGTATCAAACCAAACGACCCTGTGCCATCCGATAACAACCCGGACGTACCCGCAGACCGACGCACCGTCTTTATTAGTCACGCGAACCCCGAGACAATGACTTTACTTTGTGGCTGGCGGCGCGCTTGGCGGCCGCAGGCTACGAAGTCTGGTCAGACGTAACGAAGCTCATCGGTGGCGAGAGGTTCTGGCGTGATGTCGAAGCCGCAATCCGTGGTCGCTGCGCGAAGTTCATTGCGGTCGTGTCTCCAGCGATCACAAAGAAGCGAGGGTTCCTCAAGGAGCTCTCCCTCGCTGACACGGTCGAGGGACTCGGCACGCTGGGGGACTTCATTATCCCGGTCCGGATCGCATCCTTGCCATTCGCTGATCTGCCGATCGAGTTGCAGGGCAAAAATGTAATCGACGCCATTGGCGCCTGGGATCAAGGCTTGGCGCGGCTGCTCAAGAAGTTGCAAGGGGACAATGTCCCACGCCGAGACGACGGCGCGGCCGCCGCCGTGACGCAATGGGCAAAGGATCATTTCGCTTTCGAATCGCGGCTGCGTTTTGAGAACGAGCGCGTCCTCTCGAATTGGCTATCGATCCCCGCGCCACCGCCAACACTGCACGTTGGCCGCTTCACTCTCACATCGGACGATGTGCACGCGCTGCAGGAACAGTTTCCCTGCGTCCAGCGCCATTCGCGGGTCTTGAGCTTCGCGCCCACGATGGCGTTCGATCTGAGCGGTCGTTACGGGTTGCGGGCAGCGTCGGAAGTTGCGACAGAGACCTTCCTTGCGGTGGGAGCAGGTGAGCTCTTTGGATTGAGCTATCAAGACCGCGCGAACATCCTGACGGACTTGGTGCACCAAGCCTGGATTCTTTCCGCCCGTGCACGGGGACTCGCATGTTTCCACCTCGCGAACGGTCGGGACTGTTGGTATTGGTCTGCCGCCCGCACCGACGTGTCTCGGGTCCGCTTCACTGACGCGCTCGGTGTCTCCGGACAGCGCGCTCTTCGGGGTCAGAGCCGTGCCTTGGGTGCGCATTGGCACCTTGCACTCGAGGCGCGGCCGTCGATAGGCCGTGTAAACCGATTTACACTAACTCCTCATGTTTTGTTCACAACCGACGGCGAAGCCCTCGTCGGTGACTCCGCTCGCATGCACCGTTTGAGACGACGATTCTGTAAGAACTGGTGGCAAGGGCGATGGCGCGAAGTCTCTAGGCTCTTAGCTCCGAAACTTGAGAGAGTCAGCCGGTTAATTTGGTCAAAAGTTGCCAATATCTCAGCGAATATCGCCGAGTCCGTGTGGTCGGAGTTTTGCGGTGAAATCACCCCAAAACTCGGTGGGCACTCTGAGCAAGCTCTCAGTAGCGGATGCCGATAGACGCTCGGAAGGTCACCCTAGATCGCCCAAGAGAAGAGAGCACGCGGCTTTCCTGTCGAATCGGCCCAGTAAAGAACCCGCGTGCGCTGCGAGTCGTCAGCATTAAGGAAATGCAACACTCTAAAACGGAATGCAACATCGGATGCATGTAGGCCTACAAAGCGTGCGCATGGCGCTGGCGCACGGGCACCGGGGAACCTATAGTATGTTGGGTAGGTTTCTAGTGTTCGCACTGCGGAGTTAGCATTCTTGATTCGTCGCTGGGCGTCATTGTTGACCGTGTGGGCGAGCCTTCTTGGGGTCGCTGCTCCGACTCTCGCCTGCACGTTTAGTGCTCAATCTGGCTGCTGCACAGTCCCGTGCCAGGGCGGCGTGTCCGCCGGCCCGTCTATTCACATTGCCGGCACCTGCTGCACTGTCGCGCCTCCAATGGCGCGCGCCGTCTCAATGGATGCGAGTCGAGGACGGCTCGACAGTCATCGCGTCTCAGGCTCGCCCGATCCCATTGACGTTGCCGTTTGGCCGCTTGTTACACACGCGTTCGAGCCAGTTGGCGGGAATATCCGGCACGTTTCATTTTTGTATCGCGAAAGTGCTTCGCTGACCTACCTGCGCACCGGTCGGTTGCGCCTTTAAATATTTTCCTCGACAGACCGCGCTGGTGAAACGCCGGCCGACTGCTTTCCATCGATGATTCGCCATCGTCGTTCTGCATGGGCGTGAACACGCCCCTGTCGAATCTCGACTGATCGGTGATGCAAAAGTGTTCGCACTGTCGACTCGAGGAAATCCTTATGTATCGGTTCAAAAATACACTGATGGCAGCGCGGGCCGCCGCAGCGCCCAGTTTGTGGTATCGATTGATCTGGATCGCGTTGCTTTGGCCATGGGTCGCTGCAGCAGACGAGCGAACGCTTTCTCTAGAGGACGCAGTCGATCAGGCATTGCAGGAGACTCCGCAGGTGGTTGCATCGACTGCGACACTCGAGGCGATGCAGGCGGTCGCGCCGAGCGCCGGTCATCTCCCAGATCCCGAGCTGGTCACGGGGGTGGATAACCTCCCAGTCACCACCGCAGAGCGTTACTCATTCACGCGTGACTTCATGACGATGCGCAAGATCGGCGTGATACAAAGTTTTCCCAGCGGCGAGAAGCGACGGTTGCTGGGGGAGCTTGCCCAGCGGGAAATCGCAGTAGCTCAGGGAGACGTCCGGAAGACGCGATTCGATACCGCGCGTACCGTGGCGGAGGCATGGATTGCACGTGCAGTGGCCGAAGAATCGCTCGTGCGGCTGCGCACCCTCAAAGCCGACGCGCAGCTCGAAGCCGCCGTGGGTCGTGCGGCCCTCGCAAGTGGCCGAGTGTCGGCCGCCGAAGCACTGGCGGCCCAGTCACTGGTGCCGGAATTGGACGAGAGGATCTTGGCGCTCGAAGAGGAGGGCGAGATGCGGCGCGCCGAGCTCGCGCGCTGGATCAGCACGGATGCGGAGCGGCCTCTTGCCGCTATGCCAACGGATCGCGATCTGGGTCATGCGCCGGAGTCGCTCCTTGCGGCGGTGCCGCTGCACGCGCCGTTGGCCCCCGTACTGGCAAAGATCGCGGCGGCGCAGACGGATGTGGAACTTGCGCGCGCGCAGACGCGCCCTGACTGGAGTGCGGAGTTCGATTACGAGCAGCGGGGACCGGATTTTTCCAATATGGTCTCGCTCGAATTTCATATCGCTCTGCCGCTGTTCCCAAAGAACAGACAGAACCCCGTGATCGCGGAGAAGCTCGCCCTGGTGCGCGCGAAGGAGGCCGAGCGGGATGCGGAAGTTCGGATGCATACCGCGGAAATACGGTCGGAGCTTGCGCAGTGGCGGCAGGGTCGAGAGCGTCTCAAGAACTACGCAACCGAACTCCTTCCTCTGGCGCGTGATCGATCCCGCGCGGCTATCGCTTCCTACGGCGCGGGGCGTGGCGCTCTGCGCGTTGCTATCGACGCGCTGACTCAAGAGATCAACACCCAGCTTGAATATGTGCAGCTCGAAGGCTCGGTCGCAAGCGCCTGGGCGGCTCTGCACTTTCTCCACGACTCGGGGATATCGCAATGAGCGCCAAACGATCCAGCAACGTCAAATGGTTTGCAAGTGCTCTGGCGCTTCTTGCTGCAGGCGTCGTCGGGGGTGACTGGTGGGCTCACCGAATGATGTCGGAGCCGGCCGCCGATTCACCGGCGTCCCGGAGCAACGCGGCGAACCTTCCCGGTGCTGCTGCGGGCAACGGCAAGCCCCTGTACTGGTACGACCCGATGATACCGAACCAGCATTTCGCCAAGCCGGGCAAGTCCCCTATGGGCATGGAGATGGTTCCGAAATATTCGGACGCAGAGAGCGAAAGCGGCGGTGTACGCGTGAGCTCAGGCGTCATCCAAAACCTGGGTATCCGGCTCGGCAAGGTTGAGAAAGCGAGCCTCAAATCGGGCTTGCATGCCGTCGGCAGTGTCGCCTTCGACGACCGGTTGGTTGAGGTCGTCCAGGCGCGCGTCGAAGGTTACGTGACTCACCTTAATGTGAAAGCACCGCTCGAACGCGTGCACCGCGGGCAGCCGCTCGCCACCATCCTCGCACCGCAATGGCTCGAGGCACAGCAGGAGTACCTCGCGCTTGTGGACGCACTCTCGCAGAGCGCAGAGGCGCTTCAAGATGCAGCGCGGCAGCGCCTGGTCGTGCTCGGTGTGCCCGACGCGGCGATCCGAGCTGTGGCGACGAAGCACGAAACCAACGCCACCACGACGCTCGTGGCGCCGATTGATGGCGTAATGACCGAACTTGGCGTGCGGGACGGTGCCGCATTCATGGCCGGTGCGAGCTTATTCCGCATCAACGGACTTGCGACTGTCTGGGTCAACGCACAAATCCCGGAGAGCCGGGTCTCGATGGTTCCTCTGGACTCAACGGCGGAGGCGCATGCTACTGCATGGCCCGGCAGGACATTCAAGGGTCGCGTCATTGCCCTTCTGCCGCAGGTCGATCCGCAGACGCGCACGCTCACCGTGCGCGTCGCGCTTGACAATCCCGACTTCCAGCTCTCGCCCGGCATGTGGGTCGCGCTTGACTTCACAGCGCCAGCGACCGAGCCGCAGCTCGTCGTGCCGAGCGAGGCGGTGATTGTAACGGGCGAACGCAGCGTAGTGATCGTCGCGGGCGAGAAGGGATCCTTCGATGTGGTCAATGTTTCCACAGGTATCGAGCAAGACGGTCGAACACCGATTTTCTCGGGTCTGAAGGAGGGCCAGTCGATTGTGCTTTCGGGACAGTTCCTGATCGATTCCGAAGCGAGCCTCACGTCCACGGTGAATCGACTCAAGACGACTGCCACCTCTTCCATGACGCCGCCGGAGGGCAGGCAATGATCGCGCGGCTCATCCGCTGGTCCATCCAGAATCGCTTTCTGGTGCTTCTGGCGACGGTCACGCTCGTCGCTTGGGGCGTGTGGGCGATGCTGCGAATTCCGCTGGACGCCATTCCTGATCTTTCGGATGTGCAGGTCATCATCCGAACGACGTACCCGGGACAAGCCCCCCAGATCGTCGAGAATCAGGTCACCTATCCGCTCGCGACCACCATGCTGTCGGTGCCCGGCGCGAAAACCGTGCGCGGCTATTCGATGTTCGGGGATTCGTATGTCTACATCCTGTTCGCCGATGACACCGATCTTTACTGGGCGCGTTCACGAGTGCTCGAGTATCTAAACCAGGTGCAGTCTCGGCTACCCGCCGACGCCAAGCCGTCGCTCGGCCCGGATGCGACCGGCGTGGGCTGGGTCTATGAATATGCGCTCGTGGACAAGAGCGGCACCCGCGATCTCTCACAGCTGCGCGCCCTGCAGGACTGGTTCCTGAAATACGAGCTTAAGACAGTCACTAACGTCGCCGAAGTCGCCTCTCTCGGCGGCATGGTGCGCCAGTACCAGATCGTGCTCGACCCCGATCGACTGCGCGCGTTCAATATCACACAGCAGAAAGTGATCGATGCCGTGCAAAAGGCCAATCAGGAGACCGGAGGCTCCGTATTGGAACTCGCCGAAGCCGAGTACATGGTGCGAGCATCCGGTTACCTGAAGACATTGGACGATTTCCGCAACATCCCCCTGGCGGCGACCGATGCAGGCGTGGCGGTGCACCTGGGCGATGTTGCCCACGTGCAGGTCGGCCCTGAGTTGCGCCGCGGCGTTGCCGAGCTCAACGGAGAAGGGGAAGTGGCTGGCGGCGTCATCATCATGCGCTCGGGAAAAAACGCGCTGGAGACCATCAAGGCGGTAAAGGCAAAGCTGGCGGAGCTCAAAACGAGTCTGCCACCTGGCGTTGAGGTCGTTCCCACCTACGATCGCTCAGGCCTCATCATCCGCGCCATCAATAACTTGCGAAACAAGCTGATCGAAGAGTTCATCGTCGTGGCGCTCGTGTGCGCGGTGTTTCTGTTTCATTTGCGCTCCTCCATCGTGGCGATCGCCTCCTTGCCCATCGGTGTGCTGATAGCGTTTATCGTGATGAGCTATCAGGGTGTGAACGCCAACATCATGTCGCTCGGCGGCATCGCGATTGCGATTGGCGCGATGGTCGATGCGGCGGTCGTGATGATCGAAAATGCGCATAAGCACATCGAGGCCTGGCGCCATGCGCATCCTGATACGCAGCTGAAAGGCGAGGAGCACTGGCGAGTGATTGGCGAGGCGGCAGCCCAAGTAGGGCCAGCATTGTTCTTCTCTCTCTTGATCATCACCATGTCGTTCGTGCCCGTCTTCACCCTCGAAGCCCAGGAGGGACGGATGTTTGCCCCGCTCGCATTCACCAAGTCCTACGCGATGGCGGCGGCTGCGGGGCTTGCGGTGACGCTGATTCCCGTTCTGATGGGGTACCTGATCCGCGGCCGGATTCCGGACGAGCGCAGCAATCCGATCAATCGCGGGCTCATGGCGCTGTATCAGCCGCTACTCGCCCGCGTGCTCGCGTTCCCCAAGACTGTGTTGGCGGTGGCACTCCTGATCCTGCTCGTGACGGTGTATCCCGCGACACACATCGCCGGGGAATTCCTGCCGCCGTTGGATGAGGGCGACCTGCTCTACATGCCCTCCGCATTGCCCGGCATCTCCGCCGGCAAGGTCGCAGAGCTCCTGCAGCAAACTGACCGGCTCATCAAGACGGTACCGGAGGTGGCGAGTGTCTTTGGCAAAGCCGGCCGCGCCGAGACAGCGACCGATCCGGCGCCGCTCGAGATGTTCGAGACCACCATCCAGTTCAAGCCGCCGAGTCAATGGCGTGCCGGCATGACGCCCGACAAGCTGGTTCAGGAGTTAGACCGGATTGTCAGAGTGCCCGGTTTGACTAACGTTTGGGTGCCGCCGATTCGCAATCGCATCGACATGCTGGCGACCGGAATCAAGACGCCCGTGGGTGTCAAGGTCTCCGGCCCGAAGTTGCAGGAGATTGACCGAATAGCCTCGGAGGTCGAGCGCACGGTCAAGAACGTGCCGGGAGTAACTTCCGCGTTCGCCGAACGCCTCACCGGCGGCCGCTACATCGATGTCAACATCAACCGCGAACGCGCCGACCGCTATGGACTCAATATTGCCGACGTGCAAGGCTTTGTATCCTCAGCGATCGGTGGCGACAATATCGGGCAGACGATCGAGGGGTTAGAACGCTTCCCGATCAGCGTGCGCTATCCACGCGAAATCCGCGACTCGGTGGAGAAGCTACGCGATTTACCGGTGCTCACCGAGCGCGGTGCGCAGATTCGCCTCGGCGATGTGGCAGATATCAGGATCAGCGATGGGCCGCCGATGCTCAAGAGCGAGAATGCGCGCCTCTCGAGCTGGGTTTATATCGACCTCCACGGACGCGCTCTGAGCTCGGTCGTGCGCGACATGCAACAGGCGGTGGCCCGGGAGGTTCGCCTGCCGGCCGGTTATTCGCTCTCATGGTCAGGCCAGTTTGAGTTCCTGGAGCGCGCGACGGCAAGACTCAAGATCGTCGTGCCGGCGACGCTGGTGATCATCTTCGTATTGCTTTATCTGACATTTCGACGCTTCAGCGAGGCTGCGTTGATCATGGCGACACTGCCGTTCGCTCTCGTGGGTGGCTTCTGGCTTATGTTCTTGCTCGGTTACAACATGTCGATCGCCTCGGCGATCGGTTTCATTGCGCTGGGCGGCGTCGCGGCCGAAATCGGTGTCGTGATGATCATCTACTTGGATCAGGTCGTTGCTACCCGCGCAGCGCAAGGTCAGCTCAACGATGAACGGAATCTTGTTCAGGCGATCATCGAAGGTGCCGCGCTTCGAGTACGGCCGATCGCCATGACGGTCGCGGTGATCATCGCAGGTCTACTCCCCATCATGTGGGGCAGCGGCACGGGGTCGGAAATTATGCGGCGCATCGCCGCGCCCATGGTCGGCGGGATGATCACAGCACCCCTGCTGTCGATGCTTGTGATTCCGATCGCATATCTATTGATCCGCCGGAGAAGGCTCCGCGGAATGCCGTTGCTTTCATCTCTCTCTCTGCCGCATCGAGGCACGACTTAATTCCCATATGATTCCCATAGGAATGCCGAGCTGCTGTTTTTTTGGCTAACACATTGATTATAATGGCGCTCCCAGCGGGATTCGAACCCGCGTACTAGCCTTGAGAGGGCTATGTCCTGGGCCTCTAGACGATGGGAGCGTTTGCCGAGGGTAAGGCAGAAGAGCGCGGTATTATAGGGGCCC
>Ga0182018_10003034_pt1 | contig 15714 bp, 19 predicted proteins | sample 812P2MmetaG_FD_120490 | JGI IMG/M metagenome (GOLD analysis project Ga0182018, IMG submission 120490) | Permafrost microbial communities from Stordalen Mire, Sweden - 812P2M metaG | ecosystem: Environmental > Terrestrial > Soil > Wetlands > Permafrost | place: Sweden: Stordalen | collected...
GTGCCGCACGAGGCCATTGAAATTGTAAGGACCGGAGGTCCCGGCGTAGATCTGATAATTGATAACCTCGGGCTGCTGGCCCAGATACTGGCCCAGTGCCTGCGCCACGCGAGTGGTTTGCTCCAGCGGTGTCCCATCCGGCATGTCGATAATGATTTGAAACTCGCTTTTATTGTCGAAGGGCAGCATCTTTACCCGGACCCACTTCAACGGGACAAAAGTGATCGCCGCAAGCAGCAGGACCACGACGCCACCCAGGAACATCCAACGGCGACGTGCATTTAGGATGAGCGGATTCATCATGCGGCGATACAGGCGGGTAGTCCAGCCTTCGGTCTCATGCCCGGAATGGCCGCTGGCGCCGGCATATTTCCGCAGCAGCCTCAACGCCGCCCACGGTGAAACGACGAAGGCCACAATCAGCGAGAACAACATGGCTGCCGACGCCCCTACGGGTATGGGACGCATGTATGGGCCCATCAGGCCGCGCACGAAGGCCATGGGTAGAATCGCGCCGATTACTGCGAAGGTGGCGAGAATCGTAGGGTTACCGACCTCATCCACCGCTTCAACCGCGACGTCGGCCAGCGATCGCCCTCGGCTTTCCGGCAAGCGGAAATGGCGCACGATGTTCTCGACGACAACGATGGCGTCGTCAACAAGAATTCCAACGGAGAAGATCAGGGCGAAGAGAGTGACCCGGTTCAGGGTGTAGCCATACAAATAGAAAACGGTAAGCGTGAGCGCCAGCGTGACCGGCACTGCGAGCAGCACAACGCCTGACTCGCGCCAGCCCAGCGCCAGGGCAATCAGCAATGTGACCGACAATGTCGCGATCAGCAGGTGCTTGAGGAGTTCGTCGGACTTGTCCTTGGCGGTCTCGCCATAGTTGCGCGTGACCGTGATGTTCAGGTCGCTGGGAAGCACATAACCGCGCAGGGCGTTGACTTTGTCGAGCACGCGCTCGGAAATGTCAGTGGCGTTCGTGCCTTTCCGTTTGGCGAGCGTGATGGTTACCGCCGGATACTCCGCGCCCGTTATCTGCCCCGCGCCACCGCGAGCATTCGCAAACAGGACATAGGTGTCCGGCTCGGCGGGGCCGTCTTCCAGCTTCTCCACTACATCGCGCAAGTAAACCGGACGTCCGGCGTGAACCCCGACCACAACCTGACGCAAGTCTTCGAGACTGGTGAAAAAGGTGCCCGCTTCGACCTGAAACTCGCGATTGTCGCGTGCAAAACTGCCGGCCTGACCGCGGCTGTTGGCGTTCTGGAGTTGTGCCACGATCGCGCCCGGCGTGAGGCCATATGCCGCGAGCCGTTGTGTATCGAGCACCACTCTTACTTGTCTAGGCTGCCCGCCGATGATTTTCGTTTCGGAAACATCGTCGAGTTGCTTGAGAGAGTTTTCCAGTTCGCCCGCGATTCGCCGGAGACGGTAAGAGTCGTAGTCTTTACCCCACAGTGTCAGGGCCATGATCGGCACATCATCAATCGAACGGACCTTGATGATCGGCTGCGACACGCCCGGTGGAATACGATCGAAATTGGAATAGAGCTTGTTGTAAGTCTGGATGATTGCGTCTTCTTCTTTGGTGCCGACGTAGAAACGCACGACCAGCATGCTCACGCCGGGATGGCTGATGGAGTAGATGTACTCGACCCCCGGCACTTCGCGGAGCAATTTCTCCATCGGAAGGCTGACGCGCTGCGCAACTTCGTCAGCCGACGCGCCCGGCATCTGCACGAATACATCGAACATTGGCACCACAATCTGCGGCTCTTCCTCCCGTGGGGTCTTGAGAATGCTGAACGCACCGAGAAGCAATGCGGCGACGATCACCAACGGTGTTAGCTTCGAATCGATGAAACTGCGGGCAATACTACCGGCCAGGCGCAAGCTCTTCGTGGACTGAATCGCCGGCTTGGATTTGCTATCAGGCATTACTGGGCCTCAATGCGTTTGCCATTCAGGTCGACTGCACCCGGTTTGGCCACAATCCGCTCGCCGTCCTGGAGCCCTGCCAGCACTTCGACCTCGGCCCCGGAAGGCTTCCCCAAAGTGATATAGCGCAAGCTCGCAACCTTGTTTTGGTCCAGTACAAACACACCCTGTAACTGACCGCGCTCGACCACCGCCGTGCCCGGAATCAACAATGCCTGCCGCTCGCCGCGAGAAAACTGAGCCCGCCCGAACAGTCCCGAACGCAGCCGTGCGTCTGCGGGCAGCTCGATCTTCACCAGGAATGTGCGGCTCGCGGGGTCGGCGGCCGGAACAATCTGCACAACCTTGCCTTTCAGTACCACGTTGTCGAGGGCATCGATGACGACCGAGACCTGCTGGCCCGTTCGCACGTAGCGAAGATCGTTTTCGTTGACAGTGGCTTCCAGTCGATAGCGGCGAACATCCTCGACAGTGAAGATCGGCATGCCCGGAGACGCCAATGTGCCGGAGTCAGCTTTCTTCTCTGTCACAATGCCGTCGAAAGGCGCACGAATCCGCGTGTAATCGAGAAACGTGCGCGCTTGGCTCAAAGCTGCCTGCGCCTGAGCCTGGCCTGCCTTTGCCATGTCGCGGCGAGCGAGAGCCGCCTGCTGGCGGGCTTTCACCTCATCGAACTCCTGCGGGCTCAGCGCTTTTCGTTCGTAGAGAGTTTGGTAACGCTTCAACGTCGATTCCGCCAGGGCCAGATCGGAATCGGTTGCGACCAGTTGCTGTTGGGCAGCAGTGCCGCCAGCGGTCGCACGTTCCACGGCGGCTCGCGGCTGGGAGTCGTCGATCACCGCGAGCACTTGCCCTCGCCGAACGCGGTCCCCTGCGTGGGCACTAACTTCAACAATGGTCCCCATCATTTGACTCGCTAGATCGCTGGTTTGGGCCGCCTGCACTGTTCCGACCGCCTCCAGAAGATCGGGAACCCCGGCTTGTTGGACGGCGAGCACGGGCATGTTGCGCACGCTTTCCGGGGACGGCTCTTTCGCTAGTTGCTCATTCGAGCAACTGCTGAGGCCAACCACAGCGGCTACTATCAAGGAACCGACTTTGAGTCCTGTATTCATACGATTCATGGCACCACCACGGGAGACTGCGGATTCAAGCTGCCGCTCGCCAACTCCAGGTTGGCGTAGCTGGTCTGGAAGCGATAAACGGCCTCCCAGTAGTCGGTTTGGCTGCGGCGTGCCGCTTCTTCCGCGCTCAACAGGTCGGTAATCGTGGTCAGGCCGCTGTCGTAGCGGTCCTGGTTGATCCGCAGACTCTCCTGTGCCTGGGCGATTGCCGCTCGGGCCACTTCGATCTGTTGCCGGTTTGCATCCGTCTCATAGTAGGCCCGCCTGACCTCGAGGCGAACCGCATCGCTGGCTGCCTGCTTCATCGCCGCGACCTTGTCTTCGAGCGCTCGCTGCCGCGAAAGTTCCGCCCGTTTGGCGCCGCCTTGGAAGATGTCGAATTGCACCTCGATCCCGGTCAGCCAGTTGTTGCCTCCTCCACCCGCCAGAAGTGTGGGGTTGTCCATCTCCCAATCGGCAAAGGCATTCACGCGCGGACCAAATGACGACTTAGCGATCGCCACGCTCTGCCTCTGGGCTGCCTGCTCGGAGGCAATGCTCTTCAGGTCGGGCCGATTTGTCAGCGCCTGCTGTTCGACGTCCTGAAGTGCGGGGATCGGAAGCGCGCGCTCGGCCAACCCTTCGGTAAGCTGAAACGGAGATTCAACCGGCATGCCCACCGCCGTGTTCAGCTCGGCTCGCGCCTCTTCCAAAGTGTTCGTGTCCCGAATCACTTCCTGCTGCCGCTCCGCCATGCGCACCTTCGCCATCAGCAGATCCGATTCAACCACCAGTCCGCTGTCGAATCTCGCCTGGCTACGGTCCATGATCGACCGGGTAGTCTTGGCAGACTGTTCGGCGACTTCCAGTTGCTTGGCGGCAAGCAGAACGCCGTAGTAGGAGCTGATCACCCGGAAGACGATCTCCTGATCCGTGCGCTCCAACTGGTGTCCGGCAGCCTCGTTCATCTGTCTTGCTTGATTCACCCCATGCCAGGTGGCGAACGAATCAAACAGGTTCCAAGTTCCACCAAAGCGCGTAGTGAAGTCGCCCACGGGCAAAGGTGTGTTCAAACTGTTCAGTGCGAAGTCGGCAGTGGTAAAGCGCTGCTGCCGCAACCTGCTGCCGAACACATAGACCGGGTCATCGCCGCGAGTCGCTGTTTCGGTGAAACTCAAGTGTGGCAGGAGGGACGAGCGGGCCTCGCGAATACCTGCAGAAGCCACCTTGGTGTCTGCGATGGCTGCCTTGCGGAGGGGGTTTTTCTCCAGCGCGATTGCTACTGCCTGCTGCAAAGTAAGAGACGTAGGCTGGGCCTCTTGCTGAGCCGAGGCCGCCACCCAAGATAGCCACAACGTAGCCACGCTCAGAACTACTTTGAAGAAGGCTTTCAAGCATGCACTCCCGCGGTCTGAGCCGGCTTCATCCACTCTGTTTTTTCTTCAACGATTTGGTAGGTGGTGTGAAAACTCGCCGTCTTCTGCACCATGGTCCCCACCGAGCAGTACTTTCCCTCGGAGAGACGGATGGCCTCCTCCAGCGCCGCCACGTCAATTTCAAAACCGGTTACCACATGGTGGATTCGCACTGCCGTGAACACCAGTGGCGGCCGTTCCGCTTGGTCGGCCTCGACCCGTACTTCGTAGCCAGTGACTTTCTGGTGGTACTTCTGACGGAGGATGGTGACGACATCGAACGCGGTGCACCCGGCCAATCCGGCAGCGACCAGTTCAATCGGCTTTGGGCCGGTGCCTCCGGCTGCATCGTCCAACAGCAAGTGATGGCCGCTTCCGGTCTGGGCCGCAAATTGGCGCTGTTGCTTAAGTGGTTGAGTCAATTCGACTTTGGCTGTGATCATGATCGCCTCCCTGCTGCTCCTATCGACTAAGCACACGAATAAATGCAGGCGGGCGGATTTTGTTACAGGAAAAGTTCGGTAGCCGATAGATGGCGAACTCAGTGTCTCTCGATTAGAGCTGTATGATTGGAAATCGATAATGCGGAGAGAATTCCAATGAGTCTTTCCATCAGGTTTCGGCAGATGCCCGCTGTCTTCACCCTTATTCTTGGGATCGCCGCGATTGCGCTGCCATCCTTGGCTTTCGCCGATCAGGCGAGCCTCACCCCGGCCTCACGCCTGATCAACCCCGACGAATTGGTCAGGATTCTTCAGTCTGCGAAGAGCGAGAAACCGCTAATGATTCAAGTGGGTTCCCACGTCCTTTACACGCAGGCGCACATTCCTGGCTCCGAATACATTGGCCCAGCTTCCAGTGAGACTGGCTTGCAGTCCTTGCGCAAGCGTGTGGAATCTCTGCCGCGAAACCAGTTCATCGTTCTGTATTGCGGGTGTTGCCCGTGGAGCCATTGTCCGAACATCAATCCTGCCGACGACGCGCTGCATGCGATGGGCTTCAGCAATGTGAAGGTTCTCTTTATAGCGGACAACTTCGGGGCGGATTGGGCCGACAAAGGCTATCCGGTTGCCAAGGGAGACTAGGGAACCGGACGCTTCCTAACTGGAGTCGGCATATTGAAGAAAGGGATTCTCCGCGGCCTGGCGTTGATCGTAGTTGTGGCGGGACTTTATCTCGTGGCCCGTCATCATGGCATGCCCGCCGACGCGAGGAACACGAAGGTCGGCGAGCAATCCGTGGCCCCCGATTTCTCGCTTCCCGAGCTGACGGGACAAAAGCTCGCTCTCTCATCCTATCGGGGCAAGGTCGTCCTACTGGACTTCTGGGCAACCTGGTGCGATGCTTGCCGAGAGGAGATCCCTCACTTCGTCGAACTGCAAAGCAAGTATGGCGATCAAGGCCTGCAGATCATTGGCGTTTCCATGGATGATGGACCCGAGCCTGTGCGCGAGTTCTACCAGCGCTTCAAGATGAACTATCCGGTTGTGATGGGCAATGCAAAGGCGGGTGAACTCTATGGAGGAGTTCTCGGATTGCCGATCGCGTTCCTGATCGGGCGGGATGGCCGGATCAGTGCCAAGCACATTGGCGCAACCGACGTCTCAGTCTTTGAAAAAGAGATCGCGAACCTGCTGCGAAAAGGAGCTCTGATGACAACGGATTTGAATACGACGGACCCTTCAGGGCGAACGCCCCCCTCGCTCGGAACTGGAAAGTTGCTATTTACAATCGTCTTGGCAGTCGTCCTTTTGCTGCTTGGCCAAAGCATGGTCCGTCACCGCTTCTTTGAAGGCGGCCGGTTTCACCGGAACGGCTCCGTCGGACAATAGCAGGTACTGGGAAAAGCCTTGGTCGCGGCCCGAATGAGGGCAAGTGCGCGTTTCTTGAGCTGAAGATCTCATACAGACCGCGTCATCCTCGTCAGCTTGCTCAAATATGCTGTAGAAGAGGTCTCGTGTACGAGGTTGCTCCCCCGCGGCCTGTCTATGCCTATCCGGTTGCCAAGAGAGACTAGGAACTGAACACTGCCTGACTGGGGTTGGCATATTGAAAAAAGGAATTCTCCGACTGCGAAGCAGAGCCGGTTCCAGCTAGCCAGGCTCGAAGCCAGCGATTACTGGCGGATGTTCTTTGCAACCATGCGTTCGTAATCAGCGAGTAACTTCATGCGCAGTCCGACTGCCTTCTCGCGGTTAGGGCCCTCAGCGGGTGATCTTCTGCACTGCTCGATGGTTGCCTTGAGGCTGGCGAGGAATGCCTGGCATGGTTCGCAGCCGCTGAGGTGCCGCTCCAGCTCGTCACAAAGCGAATCATCCAACTGCTCGTCGAGATAATTCGAGAGCTCAGCAAACATGGCCTTGCAGCGGGCAGGTCTGGGCTGAGCGTTGCTGGGTTGTTCGTGGGAATACGTCCGCGAAGCGGCTCTCCCGGAGCGTGGTTTCAACCCTTTCATCAATTCCTTTCGCACGAACAACCGCGCCCGGTGGAGACGAACCCGCACCGTTCCAGAACGCAGCCCGGTGACCTCGGCCACTTCTTCGTCGGTCAGCCCTTCCATATCGCGCAGCACCAAAACAATGCGGTATGGCGGCGGCAGTTTCTGAATGGCGCCTCGCAAGCGTCCCGCTTCCTCACTCCGGATGGCAAACTCTTCGGGGTCAATGCTGTCATCTGCTGCGAGTTGCCTGAGTTCCTCCCGATCGGGCATGAGTTCTTCCAGGGAGAGATTTGGCTTGGGCGCAAACTTGCTCCGGCGCCGGCTCATCAGGCAGCGGTTCTTTGCCACCTTATAGAGCCACACCACCAGTGCTTTGGGACTGTCGAATTTGGGTAGGTACGGAACCGACTTGAGTAGCACCTCTTGCATCGTGTCTTCCGCGTCCTCGCGCTGGCCGCAGACCCGCATGCTAAAGGAGAAAACCGTATTTTGGAGTAGGGCCAGTGCCTGTTCCAAAGCGGCATCATCACCCCGCTGCAAAAGCTGCACCGCTTGTTCTATCTCGGAGCGCATTGCCGTAAATGTAGCACGGACGTTCCTGGCGGTTACCGCTCCTCCCCATGGTGAGTGCCAACGGGCCGATGTGTACTATTCTGGAGCGCGGTCGGCGGTAAATCTGCATTCACGAGCTTCGCATGACCATCTGATGTTAGGCCGACCGCACCCAGAAAAATCTGGCTCCGGCTAACCAATGTCGCGGTATAATCATCAGGATGTAAGAGGCTGTGATGTCGCTTGTCCGGAATTTCCGGAATCACCTTAGCGGTACACCCTACCGCGTTGCTGCTCTGGGCGCCGCCCTAGTAGCTCTCCTGTTTGTACGCTTCACTCCCCCGCCCTTTTCCGAAATGCCGTCCGCCCAGGCAACCGTCGTTTGCCACTCGGCGCACGATCCTAGGCCATGCTTCGACCCTGATGATCAAGGGTGGAGTGTTCCCGCTGCCTCCATAGCAATTGCTCCGCCGGAAGTATCGCATCACTCGCCGTCGGTGACGGAGTTGATTCTTCCGTTCCAAACCAAGGGTTCCCATTACAACCGTCCCCCTCCACTCAGCTAGGTCGTTTCAAGCCCCGTTTTCTACCCGATTCGCTGACTTGCGACTCTGTAACCGGCTTGTCAGTTCATTGCTATCGCGCGAAAGCCGGACTGGCGGAACCGCGATTTGCAGAACAAACATCGGAGGAGACCCATTATGGCTGAAGCAGTCCGCAAGAATTGGCAAGAGTTGTGCAATGCCGCGTTCGAAGCAAAGAATCCGGACCAGTTGCTGGTGATTCTTCAGCAGCTCGACACAGTACTAAAACACGAAGAGGAAGTTCGACGTGATTTCCGGATGGGTCGCAGTTCCGGCAAGACGGGAGGGGAAACGCAATGCCCATGATCCGCTCCGCATCAACTCACCTCGGTTTTCTTCTTAATCTTGCCAACTGTGGAGGATTCAGATGGAAGGCATAAAAGTTCTTTGCGTAGAAAATCATCCTGAACATATGGCGACACTGCGGTGCATGCTCGAAGGAATCGGATGTGAAGTCACGCCTGCAACCAGCGCAGGAGAGGCTCTTGATCTGTTCGCTAATCAACCAGTCGATGGTGTCCTCTTGGAAGACAACCTGCCAGATGCGTGTGGTGTTACGGTACGGAGTCAAATGAAAACGATAAGGCCGGACATTCCGGTTTTTCTGTTTGCTGGAGTGAGCAGCCAGACGCCGTTTATGGTGCGCTTTTTCGATGCCTATCTTCGTCGGAGAGAACAAATCGTAGATATTCGGGAGGATTTGGACAATGAACTCTGAGCACGCGACTTGCAGAAGAGTCCTCTTTGCCAATTGTTTAGGCCAAGTCTCAATGTCCTGGCTTGGCTTCAATCAATCTTACCAAAATCAGGTAGCTTCCTCAGGTAGCTTCCTAAAGAAGGGACTTTAGAGATGAACAAATCAAAACTGGGTCACTACAAGTGGCGGCTTGAGTCGCATCATGGAGAGGCCGTCGGGTTCCTGGATCGAGCGAGAGAAGAAACGCGCGCGCTGGACATTGTTTTTTCGCAGGACAGCGAGGACCAATCCATCACGTGCCTGTGTCGCGAGTTTTTGTTTGAACAGATCAGCCAACGCAGGGTCCTCATTCGGAAAGATCGAAGCCGCACTCCAGCGAATTCGAGAAGGAACCTACGGAGTGTGTGTCGCGTGCGGCGACGACATCCAGTCTGGGCGGCTGGAGGCTCTGCCCTGGACGCGACACTGTCTTCGCTGTCAGGAAACGATTGAGCGCGGGGTTACACTGAAAGCTATACCCGAGTGCGCATAAGGCTGGGATCGTTTGGAAGCAGGCCGGCTGACCGTCAACGTTTCGCGCGTCCGAGCCGGCCCTTCAGAGTCTGCGCGAGGTAATCTGTCCGCATGGCACGAGTTTTGAGGTGAGAAGCAATTCGGAGGTGCTGTATGAAACCGATAATGTGGTTTGCGCTGTGGATCGGCCTATTGATGCCAGTCTACGGCCAACAACAATGGTATTTTTCCAAGAACTGCCCCGAAACCCCGGCTACAAGCTTCACGCTGGATCGGAGCAATAGACAACTGGATAACATATTTCGGGCTTCGGCTGCTCTCCCGGCATACGAGCCAGTTGCGCCCTTGACGTTTTCACTTTCGACGCGCCAGTTTTTTCTGTATCCCACGCCAGCCGTTTACGGGTTAGAGCCCCCAAACGCTAGCGGGTCGGTCCAGGCGCTTGCCGCCGGCAGTGTCGGCACCGCGAGGACCCACGCCGTTTCTGGCGTGAATAATTTGACCGCGGTAGACCCTGGATTCTCCACGGCCACAGGAGGAATAAGTTTCACAGGCGTCACCCAAGTTCTGAAAAGGTTGCCGCCAAAATCAGATTGAAAATAACACTCACCGTACGTTACTCGTGTACGGATGGGAGGTTGTGCGGAATGATGGAAACGGCGCTAATCGCTTACGCAGTGTGCGCGTCCGCGCTGCTGATCTGCAGCGCGCTGCCTATTTATCCTGCTCGCAAGGCTGGACGGCCAAATCCGGCGGGAACAGTGGACTATGTGGTTATCTCCGGTTTCTTACTCCGCGATTGGGAGCATGGTTGCCTGAATCTTCTGATCTTCGACTTGCATTCTGACCGTGAAAGCAATTGGGGACACAAGAACATTCCGGGAGTGCTAACGATTTCTTTGCGCGACTTTCAACACTTGGCAAGATGGCTTCCGCCCGGCAGCAGAGCCGTCTTCTGTGGTACGGGTCTAAAGCGGCCCTTCGACGCGCAGACCGAACGCATACTCTTGCAGCTCGGAATCGAGGCCATTTACCTTCTGGAAGGAGAGCTAGGGCTCCCGCTGATGGCCCTACCAAAAGAATCTCAAGTCCTGCAAATAAATGACGACTGCGGACATTTGTACCAAGGATAATTTCACATGATGCGAACGCCGACGGCAACGATCTTGGAGGTAGCGTCCATGAAATTCACACTGTGGATCGTTCTATTGGCATTCTCAACACAACTGTTTGCCCAGAGCGCAGTTCCGGCCGGGACGATACTCCCGGTGGCGCTGAGTTCTTCACTCAACTCCCGTAAGAGCAAAGTCGGGCAAGTGATAACGGCGCGAATTATGCAGAATGTTCCTCTGGCCACTGGCTCAAGACTTCGGGCGGGTACCAAGGTCCTGGGCCGTGTGGTTGAGATCAGCCCTGCAGATGGTATGCACGGAGCGACAATGTCCATTCGCTTCGACACCCTGGTAGTTTCGAAGCGGCAGATCCCCATCACGACCAACGTCCGAGCATTAGCGTCGATGATGGCAGTGCACGAAGCGCAGCTTCCAGAGACTGGCCCCGACCGGGGCACGTCCGAGAATGCGTGGACTACAGATCAGATCGGAGGTGACGTCGTTTACCGCGGCGGAGGGCCGGTGGCCAAAGGCTTACTAACGGTCGGAGAACCAACTGCCGACGGTGTTTTGGCTCAGGTCCTTCCGCCGCCCGGCGGAAAGTGCCGTGGCGAAATCGGCCAGGCGGCGCGTTTGCAAGCGCTGTGGGTGTTTTCCTCCGATGCCTGTGGAACCTACGATTTGGCGAATATCACTATAACCCGTGCGGGACGAACCCATCCCTTGGGCTTGGTCACGCTGACTTCAGACAAGGGGGACATCAATGTAAGAGCCGGTAGCGGCGCGCTGCTACGTGTGGACGGCAACTCGGAGAGCCCGTGAAGAACTTTGCGCGAAAGACTGTCCATCGGTTTGCGATATATCGCAAACCGCTAAGCATCGCGTGACCTAGCTTGTTCATCCAACGTAGTAGAGGTTAGGGGGAGACGGCACATGCGGCTAACAAAGTTGCGCGCTGTTGGGAGTTTCTTCCTGGCCGCGATTCTATCTGCGCCCGCGCTAGGGACTACTGCAAGCGCAAAGTCTGCGGTACCAGGAACTCTCAATTATGTCGAAGGCCAGGCGTCGTTGAACGCACAGGCCCTCGATTCCAAGTCGGTTGGCTCGGCGGAGATGCAGCCCGGCCAATCGTTGACGACTGAAAAAGGGAAAGCCGAAATTCTGTTAACACCGGGCGTCTTTCTGCGAGTTGGCAACGATAGCTCGGTAAAAATGATTTCTCCTGGTTTGACCAACACCGAAGTGGGAGTAACCCACGGTCACGCAATGATCGAAGTCGCGGAGATCCACCCGGAGAACGACATTCGCGTTACTGCGGATGGTACGACCACGCAATTGCTGAAAACCGGGCTATACGATTTCAACGTGAATCAAGGCCAACTCCGCGTCTTTGACGGCAAAGCAGTAGTTGAGGATGGAAGTGGACACGTTCAGGTAAAGGGGGGGCGTGAGGTCAGCTTGGCTTCCAATACTCCGCGCAAGGCGCAGAAGTTCAATAAGAAGTCGTACGAGGAAGGCGATTTGTATCGCTGGAGCAGCCTGCGGTCCGCATATCTGGCGGAAGCCAACGTGGATGCCGCGGGTACGTACGCGGCGAACGGCTTGGGCCCTTGGGGATCTGGCTGGATGGGAGCCGATTGGTATTGGGACCCTTGGTTTGACGCCTACACTTTCATTCCGGGAGACGGGATTTTCTACAGCCCGTTCGGTTGGGGGTTCTATTCTCCCTGGTTGGCGTATGAGGCGCCGTTTTACGGATACGGGTACGGGGGCCAGTACCACCACTTCAGTACTAACTATCACAACTGGGGGCCTGGCTCTTCCTACGTTGGGGGCCGCAACTACGCCAACGGCATCTACCGCGGACCTGGGGCCAGTGGCGGAGGCTTCCACTCCGGACCCAGAATGATGACCACTTCGCGTGGATTCAGAGGCTTTGGCGGCGTCCGCAGTGGGGGGATTCGCGGTGGCTTTCAGGGTGGAGGTTTTCATGGCGGTGGCTTTCACGGCGGCGTGGGCTTCCACGGTGGGGGCGGCTTTCATGGGCGCTGACGCAATGCATATTCCGGCAACGTCCTTGGGGTCCGCCTTGTGTTCCTGGTTTTCTTCCCGAAAGAGAAAGCGACAACTGGCATGAAGATCATTTTTTCTCTGTTGCTGCTGTTGCCCGCAACGCTGCTGGCGCAGAGTCCATTTGATGGAACCTGGATAGCCAAGTTGGACATGGCTCAGTTGCCCAAGCGGCCGGAGGTCTACATGTTGCACAATGGGACCTATGAATGCCCAAGCTGCCTTCCGAAAATCAAAGTAGATGCCGACGGCAAGGACCACCCAATTGCTGGGTCGCCTTATTTCAGCACCGTCTGTATTCGGGTCGTCGATAACAACAGCATTCAGTTGACGGAAAGGCAAGACGGCAAGGTTGTTTACTCAGAAACCGACTCGGTTTCCCCTGGCGGCGACACCCTGCAGCAGATCATCGTGGATTCAGCCGCTCCCGCCGGGCAACCCGTAACCGCGGAGGAAACCTACAAGAGGGTGGGCCCAGGTCCAGCCGGTTCAAATGCGATTTCCGGATCATGGCAAGCGCAGAGGGTCAACGTCACTTCTGAGAATGGAATCACCGTCACCTACCGCAGTACTCCGGGTGGTCTGGAGGCTTCGAACCCAGGTGGTGAAGGTTATGACGCTAAGTTTGACGGAAAGGAATACCCCATACATGGGGATCCCGTCCACAGCACAGTGTCGCTGAAGCGGATCAGCGATAACACCATCGTGGAAACCGACAAACAGGATGGAGGAGTCCATTACAGACTTCGTTTGGCCGTTTCCCCTGACGGGAAATCAATGAAAGTTATTGAGACGGATAGCGAGCGAGGCACGACCATGACATACATAATGAAGAAGAAGTCGCAATGAAAGCAGGACGCTGATCCAAGGGAAGGCAGCGATCCCGCCGGCAGCCCATGGTCAGCGACGATACCCCCGCCGCGATCCAATTGTTAGCCTCCAGGGTCAGTGGCCGTGGCTCTCAAAACCATGGCCGGTGATCATGCCGCCCATCTTCGTGGCACCGTGAAGAGGGAACAAGTCGGCGAATCGACGATTCTGACACTAAATCTGAGAAAAGCCTCGATCACGAGCTGAGCGCGACCGACAACGAATGCTCAGAATTTATGGCTCTTAGACTCGCGGTACAAGGACGGTACACCTTGAGCCTGTTCCTTCCCATCCCTAACCGTTCCTTACAGGGCATTGCAGAGCGACCGCTGCCTTGCAATTACAACGTGATCCAGTCTGTCAGCGCCCTTTCACGGCGCAAACGCGGGTTCAAATCCCGCCGGGGACGCCAAACTCAAAACCTTACAGGAGAACTATCTATTCTCTGCTTAACGTTGAGCACATGCACCCTTGTCATTCCTATCGTTAGCCTCGGCAAACCACTCCCTGGGTTGGCCGCTCGCGGGAAGGACTTATCAGAGCTCAAAGTTCCCATCTGTGGAGATGGACAACTCAAGCCAGTTTGCCCTCTCGTTGCTGACGGCTTGAGGCTTTTCTCTCACCTTCTCCATGTCGTCCCAGCCAGCGACCGATCAACGGCGAAGAGCTCATTTTCCGCGCAGGCGGAATATTGTGACTGTGGTATTGGCGGCGCCGATCTCGGGAGCGATCGAGTCGTATACCCCCACGAAGCCCGAGAGGATCGCCACGTTCTGTACGGCCGACACCATCCAGCAAGCTGCCGACGACTTTTATCCAGGCTACGCGCACACGTTCACCGAGATCGGCAAGGAACGCGGCTGGCCGCCGACCACTCGGGCGCAGTTCGATGCCGTGCACGGGCCCAGAAAGCCGATGGCGTGAAGTCCCACGAAGAGCTTCCCGGCGGGGTGCCTTGCACGAAAAGGTTACGCCTCAATAGAATGATGGCTATGAGTGCTGTTGCGATTGAGACTACCACGCGATCGGGTGGTGGGAAGTCTTGCGGCGGGCGGGTTTCGCCCTAAGTTGGAGATGGAATACTTGGCCGGAGGTGCTCTTGCCCATCCTGCGAACCTGCAAGGCATGTGGACGTCAGAACCGCATTCCCGCTCACCATCTTGCGGATACGGGACGCTGCGGAGTCTGTAAAGTTCCACTGAGTCCCGCAGCCGAGCCGCTGGAAGTAGATCCTGAGTTGTTCAATGAGATCATCGAGAAGGCTCGCGTCCCAGTGCTGGTCGATTTTTGGGCAGCCTGGTGCGGCCCTTGCCGGATGGCCGCTCCTGAAGTTGCGCGAACCGCCGCGGATATGGCGGGACGTGCGATTGTTATCAAGGTGGATACTGAGCGTCATCCTGAGTTGGCTTCTCGTTTCAATGTACGCGGCATTCCCAACTTCGCCGTTTTTTACCGCGGCCATCCCGTCAGGCAGCAAGCGGGATTGGTGGACCATCAGCAAATGGAGCATTGGCTGAACTCTGCTGCGCAAACCTCTGTAGCCTAGTTACACAGATGGGAATCGGACCGAGGGTTCGCTTACGAGTATGGTCTGATCCTTAACTCAACCGAATTTACGCTTAAAAATCCAGATCGCGGTTTCGACGGTCATACCCAGGAGGTCTCGACTTGAAAGCTCCTGCACCGCGCTTTGTGGACCGGAATGGTCGTAGGAAACGGCGGATTCTGTTCTACCCAATTTGTATGATGCATCGGAGAAAGCATATTTCATTAGCAAAGGAGAAACGCGGAAACGGGCAGCTACGAGAACCTTTCAATGCATTACTGTTCTGAAGCGCCCGGTGGTGACCCGTGCCTTGAGATCCATCTGGGCTGTGTTTTCCTCCCCGCCTCATCTGGGATTGCGGTTCGCGATAAAGGGCTTTCTCTAATACGTTCTAATGTTTTCGCGACTGTCTAATGAAAATCGAGTGCTCAGAGAGCTAAGTAGCACTCGTGAAAACGGAATTTTCTTTGCTCCCGATGAGCTGCGGCGCATCGCAGTGCCGTGTGACGCAAACCGAATCGCAAGAATTCGTGAGGGGGTCGGAATACTGGACCATTGAGCTCGGGTGTTCGAAGCCTCGTCGCCCGTCAGAGCAGGATTGAGCGAGCATAATTCTCAGATCGTGGTTTTCCGCGCCTGCTGTCCGAGCATGAGAGATACGAGCAAGGGCATGATGATGCGTACTCTGGGAGTGATTAAAATCGGATGGTTCGAATCGGGCGCGAACGGCTTACGCGCTCTTGCCGCCCACCTTCCAGTAAACCGCGTAACGTTCATGGATCACCCGGTACAGAGGAACCAGGGTGAGCGGGCTGGCTTGTCCTACGGTCTCGAAGGCGTGGGGTTGTTTCAGATCCGGCCGGAGCCA
>Ga0182018_10003035_pt1 | contig 15710 bp, 15 predicted proteins | sample 812P2MmetaG_FD_120490 | JGI IMG/M metagenome (GOLD analysis project Ga0182018, IMG submission 120490) | Permafrost microbial communities from Stordalen Mire, Sweden - 812P2M metaG | ecosystem: Environmental > Terrestrial > Soil > Wetlands > Permafrost | place: Sweden: Stordalen | collected...
CCTTCGATATGCTCGATACGCTCGCTGCACAAACACGCTCCTGACAGACCCAAGACAGAAACCCTCATCGCAAACCGGCATCCCATCGCAACGCTGGAAAACCCTTCGAACCCCGCTGGATACAAACCACGGCCCCGCGGGACCGTCCGCTTCCTGTCTTGCGCGAACGCTCTTCATCGCTATTGAGGTGGCGCGGACGGCGCGGGCCGCGCCACCCCGCGCGTTCCCCGCTGAAACGACGTACCCTCATTCACTTGGCTCACCTGGTTCACGCCCGCTATAGAGGAAATTCGAATCACTCGCCGGTCTCCGCTGCAAGTTCAAATCCTGTCGGAATCTGCTAATACAGACGGTGCGCCGGAAGGAAAGGACGCGACAACCCCAATAATTACCATGCACCTTCGGCGTCATGAATTCCCCAAATGATTTCACGTTTGCGCTATGCGATACACTCCCGAAATGCACGACATAGCCCATCCCTCCCACGTTGAAGGACACTTCGAATCCAGCGAGAGCGTCCGCGATGTGGTCATCGGCCTCTCCGACGGACTCACCGTCCCCTTCGCGCTCGCCGCCGGCCTCTCCGGTGCCGTCTCCAACTCCCACATCATCGTCCTCGCCGGCCTCGCCGAGATCGCCGCCGGCTCCATCGCCATGGGTCTCGGTGGATACCTCGCCGCCCGCGGCGACGCCGAACACTATGCCTCCGAACTCGCCCGGGAGCAAGACGAAGTCATCACCCGTCCCGACGATGAAGCCGAAGAGATCTATGAAATATTTGCCCAATACTCCGTCCCCCGCGCGGCCGCCGCGCCCGTCCTCGCCGCGCTCCAGCAGAACCACCCCGCCTACGTCGACTTCATGATGCGCTTCGAACTCGGCCTGGAAAAGCCGGCCAGCAACCGCGCCCACCGCTCTGCGCTCACCATCGCCTCCAGCTACATTGCCGGAGGCCTCGTCCCTCTGCTGCCCTACATGTTCGTCGGAGCCGCGGTCCTCCCCAACACCACCACCGCGCTCGGCTTCTCCGTCATCATCACCGTCCTCGCGCTCGCTCTCTTCGGCGCACTGAAAGGGCGACTCCTCGGTACCGGCGCCATCCGCAGCGGACTCCAGACAGCCCTCATCGGCGGCGCTGCCGCCGCAGCCGCCTACACCCTGGCCCGCTTGCTGAACAGCCACACATAGGAGCATCCGCGGCTCCAGGTAACCTCGCAACCGCCCCCGCGAGTAACCCCGGCACGGTTACCGTAAGTTGCTGTTTTTATGCCACTTGGGTTTCCCCAAAGTGGAAAATCCTTTCCCACATATCCGCACTTCTCACCCCGTAATCCATCGCTTCGCCTCGAAGCGATTCCGCTAACCCCTATGGATTCGCGTTGGGCTGCAAAAACCATATTCTCCAGCCTCCGGCCCGGCTCCGTTTTCCCAACACCGAAGCTTTGGTCAGTCGCTTGCATACAAGGGGGCAGATGGTTCTCTCACTAGGAGTCTCCCCATGCGCTTGAAGCATGCATTGCTCGCCTTGCCCCTCTCTCTGGTCGCTCTCGCGCCACGCCTCTGCATGGCCGACACCCTCACCTTTACCGGGACGGGCGGCACCATTGTCGACGACACTGTTATCTACCCCTATGACTTCACCGTGACCGGCCCCGGCGGCACCAATACCAACGTCGCGATGATCTGCCTCAACTTCAATCGCGAAATCACCCCAAATGAGATGTGGAACGTGACCGCGGTCAACGTCGCCAGCATCACCTCCAATGTCGACGGCGAAACTGAGACCGACTATCGCGCGGATGCCTGGCTCACCAACCAGCTCGGCACCTCGGCCGGCTCCCTCGCTGAGATCCAGTTCGCCATCTGGGACATCATGGATCCCTCCGACATCGGGCCACTCGACGGCTTTGACGCAACCGCCCAATCGCTCGCGGCCCAGGCGTTGAGCAACGCGACCACCCTGCCCACCAGCTACTTCGGCAACGATGTCGCCTACGTCCCCACCGGCGACACCACGGGCTGGACCGACGGCCAACCCCAGATCTTCATGGTCAACGCTCCTCAACCTCCGTCCGCGATTACGCCGGAGCCTTCCAGCCTTCTGCTCTTCGGAACCGGCCTGCTCGGAACCGTGGCCATCATGCGCCGAAGATTGCAGATGCAGCCGCAGCACGCTGCGAAACGTTAGCCCTGCAAACGACTTGCTTCACTTGATGTTCTGAATGGCCCCGCGCAGCAACTCTGCGCGGGGCCACTGTTCGTTTGCCGTCCATCGCGCCTCATCCATTACTTCCTATGCGACCATGAGAGGATGCCTCGCGACCCAGTCGACAACAAGCAGTTCCCCCGCCCGGTCGCGACCATCACCCGCCGCGCGGCGGACCGCCTCCGCGGAGGCCATCTCTGGGTCTACCGCTCCGATCTCGAACGCCTCGCCCCCGAACAGGTCCAACCCGGTGCCCTCGTCACCGTCGCCGACGCCCGCGCCATCCCCCTCGGCACCGCCCTCTCGAGCAGCGCCTCCGAGATCGCCCTGCGTCTCGTATCGCGCGAGCCCAACCTCTCCCGCACACGCTACCTCGACCAGCTGCGCGAGCGTGCCCAGGCTGCGCTGGACCTCCGCGAGATCCTCGTGCCCGAGGCATTCTCCGAGACCGCGCAGCACACCGACGCCTTTCGCCTCCTCTTCTCCGAGGCCGACAACCTCCCCGGCATCGTCGCCGACCGCTACCACGACATCGTCATCCTCCAACTGCTCACCCAGGGCACTGCACAGCCGGATGTCCGCCAGACCCTCGTCGATCTCCTATCTGCTCAGGCTTGGCTCACCACCCTCGTCGAACGTCCCGACCCCCGCATCCGCGAGCTCGAACAACTCCTACCCGCACCCGAAGCCCCCCTCTTCATCCGCGAAGGCCACGAGCCAGCCCTGCAAACCATCTTCACCCTCAACGGCCTGCGCTTCCACTTCGACGCCGAATCCGGCCAAAAGACCGGCGCCTTCCTCGATCAGCGCCTCAACTACGCCGCCGCCGCCCGCCACACCCACGGCCACGCCCTCGACATCTGCACCTACCAAGGCGGCTTCGCCCTCCACCTTGCCGGCTCCTGCACCCACGTCACCGGAGTCGACGCCAGCCGCGCCGCGCTCGAAGTCGCCGACCGCAACCTGTCCCTCAACCCTCACCTCACCGCAAAGGTCAACTGGATCGAAGCCGACGCCTTCGACCTCCTCCGCGAGTGGGAAGAGTCAGCCGAACGCTTCGACACCATTGTCCTCGACCCGCCCGCATTCGCCAAATCCAAGCGCGCCGCCGAGGGCGCCCTCCGCGGCTACAAGGAGCTCAACCTCCGCGCACTCAAAATGCTCTCGCCCGGCGGCACGCTCGTCACCTGCTCCTGCTCCCACCACATCGGCCTCGAGGACTTCCTCGCCGTCCTCCGCTCCGCCGCAGCTGACGCCAACCGCCCCGTCCAGCTCCTCGAACTCCGCGGCGCCGCCCCGGACCACCCCGCCATCCTCACCCTCCCCGAAACCTCCTACCTCAAATGCCTTATCCTCCGCGTCGAGTGAATCTGGATCGCGAGTCTCAGCGATTCACGACTTCAAGACTCAGAAGTGATACGCAACCTCCCCCGTCAGTGCCCGCGGCGTCAGGTAGTGCGTCCCGGAGAACGTCGACAAGAAGTTATACAGCGCATATTTGTTGGTGACGTTGACCGCAGTCAGCCGAAGACTCCACTTCTGCTTGTCGCCCGCCAGCAGGTTGTCGACCCCAAAGGACGCGTCAAAGACGTTCCGCGGCGCGATCCGCGGCGGGTTCTTGTCGTCGTCCTCGGTATTGGGCGCAGGGATGGACAGCAGCGACGAACTGTACTGCGCCACCAGGCACTGCGTGAACCCGGACGACGGAGTCGCCTTCACTCCATTGCACGCCAGCCCAGCCTCAAACTGCTGGTCCGGCGTTAGACCGCTCAGGTCGATGCCCGGCTGGCCACCAATCGAGATCGAGGTTGCCGTGCACAGCGTATTCGCCCCCACCACGTTGTAGCACGGAGCCGAACCGGCCACCAGCCCCGAGTCGTACCGCCAATTGATGCCCGCCCATGGCGCGTGCTTATTTGAGAACGAATACTGCGCATGCGTCGTCTCGTTGAACTTCTCGTCGTGGTCGATGCGGAACGGGAACCCGCTCTGCCCCACCGTGGCGCCCGCTCCGGCCACCTGCGGCGGAAAGAACCGCGCCGCCACCGAAGACATCACGACGAACGCAGAGATGTTGTGGAAGTTCGGCACATCCGCGCGCAGCGCAAACCCCGGGATCTTGGAGTTGTGCCAGTCGATGGGAAATGTGATCGGCGTATTGCCCAGCACCGAGAAGTCGAACGCGTTATGCGTGTACTTCCAGATGTAGTCGCCGGAGAAGACGAAGTTCTTGCCAAACGCCTGCTGCAACCCTGCATGAACCTCGTTGCGGAAACCCGGCTCAAGCGTCGTTGAGACCCCCGGCGTACAAGCCAGCAGCGGCGACAGCACCGCACTTCCGCATCCCTGGCTCGAAAGCACCAGGTTCTCGTTGAACGGGGTCTCCAGCGTCCGCGCGTAGGAGACGCGCAGCACAGTGCTCGTCTGCTTCACCGTATAGGCAACGCCCACCCGTGGTTGGGCCTGCCGCGCAATCGCCAGCCCGTTATATAGATCGCCGCGCATGCCCAGGTTCAAATTCCAGTTGCCCGCCTTCACCTGGTCCTCAGCATAGAGCGCGATCTCCTTCACATCGGTGTGCCCGTTGAAGTCGTAATCGCTGCCTCCGCGCGTCAGATCGAACGGCAGCAGGGCGGAGTTGAAAGTCCCTCCAACCGACGGGTCGTTCGAGACATCGCCCGCCCCCGTACACTGGCTCGGGCTGATAAATCCCGGCAGCGGATTTCCACTCGTGTCGACGCACGGCGAGTTGAGCGTCGAGTTCACCAGCCCCAGCAAGTCGTTCTCGCGCAGGAACGTCTGCTGATACACCGCCCCTACCTTGATATTGTTCCTTCCACTCACATAGGAAAAGTCGCTGCGCAGTCCCGCATTGGTCAGCGACCGCTGCTGCGAGATCGATTCATTCTGGATCGGCCCCAGATCGGCGAATCGGTTCCCGCTCGGATAGTAGTCGTAGGAGTCGCGCCGCACAAACCCAGCGAAGTTGAACACAGAATTCGCCCCCACCGTGCGCGTATACGTCGGCGCAATGTTGAACGTCACGATCTTCGATCGTTGGTCCGTGTTCCCCACTGTTCCAAATACCGGGTTCGCGCTCGTCCCGCCGCTCGTTACGTTCACGACCCCCAGGTTGTCGTACGAGTTCGGCGTCTGGAACCACGAACGGCTCAGCCCCAGGTTCAAATGCACCGAGTCCGCCGCCGATATCTGCCGGTCGACCCGGTCGAAGACATTAATCTCGTTGCCTTTATCGTGAAACACGGCAAACTCCGGCGGATCGAGGAACCGCCCCGTGTTCAGCCCGTCCACCTCGATAAAGTTCCCCCAGCTCTTGCCCCCATAACTCAGATCGATCGACCCGGTCGCCGATCCAAAGGTCCCATACGACGCAGACACCGACCCGGTCGGCGTCGTGTCCCCCTGGCCAGAGCGAGTCGTCACCTCAATCACCACGCTCGTCTTGCCGCCATACTCCGCCGGAGGCGCGCCGTCGATCACCTCCAGCGACTGCACCGAGTTCGACGGTATCTGGTTCGAAAACACCTTGCTCTGTTGGTCCGTGATAGGTTGCCCGTCGATCGAGAACGAGTTCGACGCATGGTCACCCAGCCCGTGAAACAGCCCATTCGAGTCCGCCGCAATCCCCGGCGAGGCCAGCGTCACCAGCGAGCTCAACGAAGACGACTGGCTCTCCAGCGGCAGCTTGTCGAACAGCCCCCGGTCCACATCCGTATGCATCGTCGAGTCGCTCTCGATCAGATCGCCGCTCTCGACAATCACCTCGGTCGAGGTCGCACCCACCTGTAGGCTCGTCGCCAGCGTTACCGGTACAAATGAGCGCACCTCGACGTCCTGTGCCACCGCCGCAAACCCCGTCGCCGAGATCTTTACGTGGTATGGGTTCAACGGCAGGTTGGTGAACTGGTAGTGGCCAGCGCTGTCCGTCTGGGTTTGCCGGCTTAATCCACTCACCGGGTTCTCAATGGAGATCGCGGCACCCGGAACAATCGCGCCCGTGGGATCGGTTACCGTGCCATAGATCGTGCCGGAGTTGCTGGCCGACTGCGCGAGAAGGCCGGAAGCGGCCAGGGCAAGAACAAGAACAATAATTGCGGAAATGCCGCGTCGCATGGACGTGTGCATGGAGTCCCCCTTCTGGGTTTCATGTTGCGTTATGACGAGGTTCTAAGTGCGAACGATGTCAGGCAACAGGCGGGGGACGTGTGAAGAGGGCAAATGTCGAGAGGACGCTGGGGGTGATGGTAGGCGCAATCGCTTCAATCGTGGCGACGACGCTAACCGACGGTGCAGGCGCAGGAGTCTGCACCAGATGCACCGTGACATGGGAGACCGCGCAGAGCGAGCAGTCGGCATGGTTCGCCGTGCCGTCGGAGTGGCTGTGCGCAGCCTGCACAGTCCCCGAGACCACCGCCAGCACGACGCACACAACCGCGAGGAGAACCCTCCACGAACAGCTGCTGCCGCGTTTATGCTTCCCGCCCATACCTGAGCCCACTATACCGCGAGTTCATTTCGCGCGCGAGACAGGATCGCCTGCGCGCACCACTTCAGGCAGCCGCATGGAACAGACGCTGGCCCGCTAGCGTTCAACGGCGGCGCGAGGCGACATCAGACCGACACTGTCGACATTGGCCTGATGGGCAATATCGATCACCTCAGCAACTTTGCTGAAGTCGAGGTCCGCATCGCCCCTCACGAACACGACCTTCGACTGCCGGGTCGCAAAGATCGACGCCAGCTCCGGCTCGATCTCCTGCTTGCCGAACGCCGTCTCATTGATCTTGTAGATCGGGTCGCCCGCTCCGTTCGACAACACTTGCACCAAGATCGTTGGATCGACCGCCGGCGGAGTCGCCTGGCTCTTAGGCGGTTGGGGAATCAGCGCATCCAGCCCCCGCGGCGTCGCCGGAACAATCACCATAAAGATGATCAGGAGCACGAGAAGAACATCAATCAGGGGCGTAACGTTGATCCCCGATACAGCACGTCCGGTACCGCTGTTTCCGTCCATACTCATCGCAGCCTCCTGCTCGATACCAACCCGCGAAGGGCCCTACTGCCCCGCCAGCACCCGCGGCGTCAGCAAGCCGATGTTGTCCACATCCGCCTGATGGCCCATGTCGATCACCTCTTCCACCTTGCTGTAGTCGAGATCCGCGTCGCCTTTCACAAACATCACCTTCTCCTGCCGCGTCGCGAAGATCTCCGCCAGCTTCGGCTCGAGCGCCGACTTGGCGAAGCTGTCCTCGTTGATCTTGTATCCCGGCTCGCCCTTGCCGTTCGAGATCACCTGCACCACAATCGTACGGTCGTTCGGCTGGTCCTGCGTCTTGTCCTTCGGCGGCTGTGGGATCAGCGTATTCAGCCCATGCGGCGTCACCGGAACGATCACCATGAAGATAATCAAAAGCACCAATAGCACGTCGATCAGCGGCGTTACGTTGATCTCCGAAACCGCGCCCTTGCCACCACCACCGCCCATTCCCATAGCAATCTCCTCTTAAACCTCGCCTGCCCGCCTCCGGCAGCCGTTCATTTTGCCGAAATCGTCTGGTCGCGCTGCTCCGTGATCAGACCCAGCTCGCTTACCCCAGCCGAGCGGATACCATCGACCGCGTCCATCACCTTGCCGTAGTTCGCCCGCTCATCGGCCCGCAGGAAGACCTCTTTGTCCGTCTTGTTCTCCAGCTTCGCCGAGATCTTCGGCCCCAGGTCGTCGACCGACAGCGGATCCGCGCCGAGAAAGATGCGCCCGTCGCGGGTCACCGCTACGATTACCGCGTCTTCCTTGTTCGCATTGTCCATGATGATCGCCGCGTTCGCCGTCGGCAGGGTCACGTTGACCTTGTTATTCAACATGGGCGTAATCACCATGAAGATGATCAGCAGCACCAGCATCACGTCCACCATGGGCGTCACGTTGATGTTGGAGTTGACCTTCTTGCCTTCGTCGCGCTTGTTGATTCCCATAAGAGTGCTGTCCAATCCGCTGCTGCATAAACTGCTTACTACCTGTATCGCTCCGCGGGCTGGGTGCGCCTCCGGTGGCGCTCGCTGCGCCCTCCGGAGGCCATCTCCCAAAGTGATCCCGCAATTGCCAGCCCTGTCAGTCCCGGCAGGGCAACCCCTATTACAGGTGGCTCTGCTTGATAAAGTAGTCCACCAGCTCGCTCGAGCTGTTGTCCATCTCCACGTCGAAGGCCTCAACCTTGTTCGTGAAGTAGTTGAACGTCATCACGGCGGGGATGGCGACCAGCAGCCCGAACGCCGTCGTCACCAGCGCCTCCGAGATACCGCCTGCGACCGCGCCGATTCCCGAGGTCTTCTGCGTCGCGATGGCCTGGAACGCATTGAGAATACCGACCACCGTGCCGAACAGCCCGATGAACGGCGCCGTCGATCCGATCGTCGCCAGTCCGCCCAGGCCACGCTTCAGCTTCGCGTGAACGATCGCCTCCGACCGCTCCAGCGCCCGCTGCGAGCTCTCCACCTGCTCCTCGGTGATCGCGCCGCCCGAACCGAAGCTGCGGAACTCCTGCAGGCCGGCGGTCACAACCTCAGCCAGGTGCGACTTCTTGCTGCGGTCGCCCAGCTTGATCGCCTCGTCCAGACGGCCGTCCTTCAGCGCGCCCGCAACCTTCGGCGCGAACTCGCGCGACTGCTTGCGCGCCGCCGAGAAGTAAAGCGCCCGGTCGATGATGACCGCCAGCGACCAGATCGACATAATGAACAGAACGATGACGACCCCGATGGCCAGCCAGCCCATGTTATGGAGAAGCTGCAGCGGGCTGAACCCGACCGCCGGAGCAGTAGAGTCCTGAAAGTACATGGCGAGCGGTGCGGGAACGTGGGAGATGTTTGCGAGATGAGCGAGAATCACTGGAATCTTTCCTCCTGATTTCTGTTGAACGACTGCCAAGCTTACTATCTTTACCGCACACCCCGGTGGGATCACCATCCAACGGGAGTTGCACGAAATAACCCTGCTAAATACGCCTCCGAACTAGCCTCCGCCGAAGGTGAAGTTCACCGTAATCGTCGTGTCCACCTCGGTGGGCTCTCCGTTCAGAAGATACGGCTTATACTTCCAGCGCCGCACTGCATCCATCGCGCTCCCCACCAGCATCGGAGGGCCGGTGACCAGCTTCAGGTCCTCGATCGTCCCCTGCTTCGATATGGTGGCATGAAGGATCACTGCGCCCTGTACGTGCGCAGCCTTCGCAATCGGCGGATACACCGGGTCAGGCCGTGAGAGCAGCGTGCCTGCCATCGTTCCGCTTGAGACCCGCACCGGCCCGGTTGGCTTCGGCGCCGCTCTCACAACCACGGGTGGCCCGTTGCCGATGCCGCCCATCACGCCGCCCAGAACGCCGCCGCCCGCGCCGCCCATGCCGGACATGCCAGCCACGCCCGCCATCTGTGTCGGCGGAGCTTCGTCCTTAACCTGTTTGATGTCCTTCGGAATCTTCGTCGGCGCATGCAGGCCCTGGTCCATCTCAGAGACCATCTTGATCGGCTTGACGATCTGCTGCGGCGGGGGAGGGGGTGGAGGTGGGGGCGGGGGAGGGGGCGCGGTCAAAAGCGCCGTCATCGCCGTCGTCGGCAGCGCCTCAGGATACAGCAGCGGAATCAGAATCAGGATCGCCACAATCGATGCATTGAAGCTGAACGTGGCAATCATCCAGTACTTGGACTTGGTCTTGATCTTTCCGCCGGATTCCATCAAAGAGTCTTCAAACATGGACCGCCTCGCTTGCTGGGGAGAACTACTACCTCACTTAGACACCGAGCCGCTCTGCTTTGTTCCCGATCCCGGAATCGCCCTCAACTCCGGGTGCCACCCATCTCAACTCTGAGATGCGGGTTTCAGCCCAGACCGCTCAGGCCCGGCCACGCACCCAAGAGCCTTGCACAGCCCGCAGCCCGGATAAATCTCCGCCCATGCATCCTACAACACCAAACCCAACCCGCGAAAGCGGCGCCTTCCACAATGCCGCCGCTTAGACCCGCGCCCGCTTCGCCGGCAGCGTCGCCACCTTGCCCCTGCTCTTGCGCCAGTCCTGGTACGCCACCAGCATCGGCGCCGCCACCGCAATCGACGAGTACGTCCCAATCAATATCCCAACCACCAGCGCGAACGAGAACCCGCGCAGCACCGGCCCGCCAAAGAGAAACAGACTCATCACCGTCAAGAAGGTAAGCCCCGACGAGATCACCGTCCGTGTCAGCGTCTGATTGATGCTCCGGTTCACCACGTCCGCCAGCCCCTCCCGGCGCGAGAGCGCCAGGTTCTCCCGTATGCGGTCGAAGACCACGATCGTGTCGTTCATCGAATAGCCAATCAACGTCAGGATCGCCGCAATCACCGTCAGCGAAATCTCCTGGTTGGTCAGGCTGAACGCTCCCACCGTAATCAGCGTGTCGTGAAACACCGCCACCACCGCGGCCACGCCGTAGATCAGCTCAAACCGGAACCACAGATAGGCCAGCATCCCCATCAGCGAGAAAAAAGTGGCCCACGCCGCCTGCTTCTGCAGCTGCCGGCCCGCCGTCGGCCCCACGATCTGAACGCTCGGCTGCCCAAAGCTGGAGTCATGGTAGTTCTCATGAAGCGCATTCTCCACCGCCAGCCGCCCCGCGTCATGATTCTGGTCGGTGGCGCTCGACGCCGGCAGCGAGATCATCTCATCGTTGCCCATCTGCCCCATCACAGTCGAAATGCGCTGGATCTGCGCATCGTGGATGCCCGCCTGCGCCAACGCCGCGCGGATGTGGTCCTCATTGGGCGGCGCGTCGAAAGGCACCCGCACCTCGGTGCCGCCCTTGAAGTCCACGCTCAACGGAAGATGATGCCAGAACAGCATGCTCAGCACGCCGGCCACTGAAAATATCAGCGAAAAGCCGAGGAAGTACCACTTCTTGCCCAGCCAATCGACCTTCGCATCGCGAAACAGTTCCACGCTTCTCAACCTCTTTCAACCAGCCATTAGCTCTCAGCTTTTAGCCTCTAGGCCTAGTGGCTAGTAGCTAACAGCTAAAAGCTGTTCCTCTAAATCGACAACGCCGCTCCACGGTCCTTCCGCGCCAGAATCGCATCGAAGATCGTCCGCGACACAAACACCGCGGTAAACAGGTTCGCCAGCAGTCCAAACGTCAACGTCACCGCGAAACCCTTCACCGGCCCGGTTCCTAAGAACATCAAGATCAATGCCGCCACGATCGTCGTCACATGCGTATCCACAATCGTGATCCACGCATGACCAAACCCCTGCTGCACCGCGGCCGCCGCCGTCTTGCCCGCGCGCAGCTCCTCGCGGATGCGCTCGAAGATCAGCACATTCGAGTCCACGCCCATACCAATGGTCAGGATCACGCCCGCAATCCCCGGCAGCGTCAACGTCGCTCCGAAGAAGCCCATAAATCCAAGCAGTATCACCAGGTTCAACACCAGCGCCAGATCCGCATTGATCCCCGCGGCGCGGTAGTAGAACAGCATAAACGCCATCACCGCTAGCATCCCCGCGATCGCCGCCGTCACCCCCTGCCGGATCGATGCCGCACCTAAACTAGGCCCTACAGTCAGCGTCTCCACCGGGTCCATCGACGCCGGCAGCGCGCCCGTGCGCAGCATCAGCGAGAGGTTGTCCACCTCGTCCTTGCTGAAGCTGCCCTCAATCTCGCCTCGGTCGCGGATCGCCGAATTGATCGACGCGACCTCCTTCACCTTCCCGCCCAGCACAATCGCCATCGACCCCGGGTCCGGACTGTCTTTGGAATGCTCCGACGTGTACTTGAAGAAACGGTCGCCCGCCGCCGTGGTCAGCGTAAACGTCAGGTTCGGCCGTCCGTTCACGTCCGTCGAAGGCTGCGCATCGCGGAAGTCCGTTCCCTCCACCTCGCTCGCCCGCTTCAGCAGAAACACCTGGTCCACCGAGGTCGGCGTGGCATTGCCATGCACCAGCATGTCGTCCGGCGGCACCACCCCGTTCAACGCCGTCTGCGCCGCCTGGTCGTCGTCGTAGGGCCCGCTCACCACCGCGTACACCGCCAGCTTCGAGGTCGACTCGATCGCATCCTCTACCTGACCCGGGTCGGAGATGCCCGGCAGCTCCACCAGGATCTCGTTATCCCCCAGACCATACTGCTGCACCGTCGTCTCCGCCACGCCCAGCGTATTGATCCGGTCGTTGATGACCTCCTGCGTCTGCGTCATCGTGTGCGTATCGATGTCGCGGATCACGCCCGGCTTCATGGTCAGCTTCATGCTTCCGTCGGGGTTGCTGGAGAGGTCGTAGTTCACATAATCGCTGCCCTCCATCAGGGTGCGCGCGTCGCTCACCTTCGCCGCCGGGACCCCCTTCACCGTGATCGTCTCGGGATGCGCCGGATCCAGCTTGCCCACCGTCACCCCTGTAATCGCCGCCTTCTGCAGGTCGTCCTGCAGCCGCTCCACGTCGCGGTCCGTCGCCGAAACCACCGCATCCTGCACGTGCACCTGCAGCACTAGGTGGGTGCCGCCCTTCAGGTCCAGCCCCAGCTTAATGCGGTCGGCCAGCGCCTGCTTCAACGCCGCCGGGCCCAGCCCATGGGGAATCCCCACAATGCCGTAGCAAAACACCACGAGAAACGCAACGATGAACGCCGTCTTGCCCTTCAGATTCTGACTCATTGCTCCCGATCCAATAGCCTCTAACCACTAGCCTCTAGCCACTGCCTCAATCGTCCGTCGTCACCGACGCAATCGCATTCTTCGCAAACTCCAGCTTCACATTGTCCGGCGCAATCCGCAGCTGCACCACATCGTCCTTCACCGAGATCACCACGCCCCGAATCCCGCCGTTGGTCGTCACCTTATCGCCGTTCTTTAACTGGCTCAGCATCTCCTGCCACTTCTTCTGCTTCTTCTGGTTCGGCGCAATCATCATGAAGTAGATGACCGCTATGAATACCAGCGGCAGCAGCAGTTGCCCCGAACTCCCGAACATGCCCATCCAAACCTTCCTCAGTCTTCCGTGAAGCAACCGCGCGCCCGTCGCCGCCGGAGCATAACCCCGGAGCCTCTTGCCTGGCCTGGGCGTGCATTGTCGGGGTGAGCGTTACTGACGGGCTGCCGTGCCATGCGCCAACAGCGCGCACCAAGCCGCCCCGGGCCCGCACTCCGGCCCAGCATCTAAGCATCGCGTAACCCACCGCCCCTGTCAAGAATCCAAGCGCGGTTCGCTCCGCCAAATTGGCGCGAATATAGCCCACCGTCAGTCCAAAGTGGTATATCTTCCCCGCTCCGCGACTGCTATCTTCCGCCCATGCAGGACCGGGCCCAGACTGACTTCCAATTTCTCGCCGAACATAGCGCCGACATGATCTGCCGTGTCGATCTGAACCAGGTCCTGCACTATGTCTCTCCCTCCTGCCTGCACACCCTGGGATGGACGCCGGAGGAGATGATCGGCACGCGCCCCGAAGCCTTCGTCCCCGCGGAAGACATTCCACACATCAAGGACGCGGTCGCCCGCCGCGAGACCCCCGGCGGCGAAAACACCACCATCACCATCAGAATGCGCACCAAAGCCGGCCCTTACGCCTGGATGGAGATCAACGGCCATCTCGTGCGCGATCCCGCTACCGCAGAGCCAGTCGAAGTCGTGCTCGTGATGCGCAACATCACCGACCGCAAGCTCCGAGAGGACTGGTTGCTCAGCCAGGCGCTCACCGACGGACTCACCGGACTCGCCAACCGGCGCGCATTCGACGCCACTTTGAACAAAGAGTGGAAGCGCACCTTGCGCGGCGGAACTCAGATGTCTTTGCTCATGCTCGACATCGATTTCTTCAAGCAGTTCAACGACCAGTACGGACATCAGTTCGGAGACGACTGCCTTCGGGCCGTCGCAACTGCCATCACCGGCGCCATCCGCCGCGACATCGACTTGGTGGCACGATACGGAGGGGATGAGATCGCTGCAATCCTCGCCTCTACTGATGCGGAGGGCGCACTCATCGTCGCGGAAAAGGTGCGGCGGGCAGTCTTCACCCTTAGCATCCCTCATGCAGGGAATCCAGAAGCCGGCGGTATCGTGACCGTTAGCATCGGCGTTGCCACCGCCCTCGCTCGGCATGGCGGAACCATGAAGATGCCGGAGAGTATTCTCATGTCAGCGGATCATGCCTTGTACAAGGCAAAACAACAGGGTCGCAACCGGGTCAGCGCGACTCTACTGATGGCCACTCAGGAAGACCACCAGCCGGCATCCGCCAGTTAGAAAAGTACGGGCCGAATCGATCGAACACCGTCCCTACTTCGCCGCCGTCTCCTGCTCAAACACGCAAACATACCCGCCCCGCCCCGCGCCCCGCTCCCACACCGAAGACACATTCACCTTAGCCGTAAACGGTTTGCCGTGGTCCATCCCGCTCTCCGCCACCGTGTAGCTCACCACCCCATTGTCCGAAGACACCGGCACGAACCGCACATCGCTGATCGTGTAGTCCTTCAGCTGGAAGTCCGCCAGCCGCTTCACCAGGTCCGGCTTACGCTCGATACCCCCATCGTCCACGATCACCGCATCGTCCGTGATCATCGCCTCATACCCAGCCACGTCCCCGCTCTTCAGCGCCTCCAGGCTCGCTCGCGCCGCCGCGATCAGCCCATCGCGGTTCACGTCTCCGCCATTCCCCGGCATCTGCGGCAGCGGCTCCGGCCTCTGCCTCTGCCCGGCCGCCGGCCGCGCGGGCGCCGAGGGCGTATGGTCGTCCGGGTCCTGCGCCCGCGCCATTCCCACCGCCAACACCGCCACCGCTACCCCAATCGCAATCCTCACCAATCCAGAATTCTTCATATAACCTTTCCTTTATCGCTAAACCCTCGCAGCCGGTCGCCCGCGCCGATCCATCATACCCGCGCAATCGCCCTCCGGCCATTTTTTTCCATTCGCGTATCGACACGCCACCACGCCGCGCCGCTTTTCAATACACTGATTCAGCCCGCATCCCGAACCGGCAACCCACACCGCAGACCAGGAGCCCCATGTCGATCCCAGAAGATCTCGACCGCATCGCCATCCAGGAATCCACCATCATCCTGCCCGCCTTCACCCCAGAGATCGCATGGCAGCTCGGCACCCTCCTCCGCGACCTCGCCATCGCCCGCAAATACTCCATCGTCGTCGACGTCCGCCGCTTCGGCTCGCCCCACCAGCAGCTCTTCTACGCCGCGCTCGAAGGCACCACCCCCGACAACGCCCGCTGGGTGCAGCGCAAGGTCAACACCGTCGCCCGCATGCATCGCAGCTCCTACCGCGTCGGCCTCACCCTCGCGCTCGAAAACATCTCCTTCACCGACCGCTTCGGCCTGCCCGACGCCGACTACGCCGCCCACGGCGGCTGCTTCCCCCTGCGCGTCGCCGCCGCCGGCGTCGTCGGCGCCGTCACCGTCTCCGGCCTGCCCCAGCGCGAGGACCACAACCTCGTCGTCGAGGCCCTC
>Ga0182018_10003036_pt1 | contig 15709 bp, 9 predicted proteins | sample 812P2MmetaG_FD_120490 | JGI IMG/M metagenome (GOLD analysis project Ga0182018, IMG submission 120490) | Permafrost microbial communities from Stordalen Mire, Sweden - 812P2M metaG | ecosystem: Environmental > Terrestrial > Soil > Wetlands > Permafrost | place: Sweden: Stordalen | collected...
ACGAATGGCCGGTTTAACTGCGCTCCCCTCGCTAAGTGCCTGCGACTTTCCGTGAAGAAAGTCGCATACGCTATCCCAAATAACTGCCCATGAGGCGGCCATTCGTGGTTTAGCCCCTGAGGTGCGCGCCAACACACGCTGCGGCTAAGATCGCGAGGAGAACGGAGAGCCCCCATTTTACTTGCGGGCTACGGCCTTTTCCGACGGAAGCTGCGAGGTGTCCCATCCGCCGCCCAATGCCTCAATGAGCTGAACGCTGCTGGTCATCTGTTCGACTTGCAGGGTAATCGCCGTTTGCTGATTGCTCAGTAGAGATGTTTGGGCGGTAAAGACGTTGAGGTAGGTGTCCACGCCGGTCTTGTAACGGATGAGGGAGAGGTCATAATAACGCTGGGCTGCGGCAATGCTATTCTGCTGCTCTCGTCTTTGCTCGCCCAGCCAGCGTACGGAAGCCAGGTAGTCCTCGGTCTGCTGGAATGCTGTGAGAACAGTCTGCCGATAGGCTGCTGCATCGGCCTCGTACTGCGCCTTGTATTGGGCGATGAGACCTCGGCGCAGGCCTCCATCAAATAGTGTCTCGGAGGCGGATGGGCCAGCGGAAAAGAAACGGCTGGGCCAGGTAAACAGATTGCCGATCTTCGCGCTTTCGAGCCCGAGGTCACCGCCGATGGTAAAGGTCGGATAATAAGCTGCGGTTTCGACGCCGATCAAAGCATTGGCTTCCGCCATCGTCCGTTCCGAAGCGGCAATGTCCGGACGGCGCTCAAGGATCTGGGAAGGCACTCCAATGGGAATCGCAGGCACGTTGTTGGTCAACTGCCGTTTGGGTATGGAAAATGACGACGCGGCTTGCCCTGTGAGCAGCGCGATTGCATGCTCATACTGGGCGCGGGCAATGCGGAGACTGGTAGCGGATGCGATGGCGGTGTCGAGGTTCAGCTGCGCCTCCGCAACCGATTGCTCGGTGTCCACTCCCGTCCTGCTGCGGACTTGGGTGAGAACGAGGTCTTTCTGATAGGCCTCGATCGTTTGCTGATAAAGGTCTATGAGGGAATCCTGCCCCCGCACCTGGAAATAGTAGACGGCGAGGTTCGCCTGCTCTGTCAATCGTTCGTTTGCCAGATCGGCAGCGCTTACCTGGGCTGCATTGGCGTACTGGCGAACTGTATTTCGAATGCGTCCCCAAACGTCGGGCTCCCAGGAAACGTCAAACGGCAGACTGAAATCGTTACTGTTCGGATTGATACCGGGGAAAGTCTCCGACGTATTGGCAGACGTGCGCCCCCTCGTATAGGCAGGACCAACCGAGACCGTCGGGTAATAGGCGGCGCGCGCTTGCCTGACTTGAGCGCGGGCCGCCATGAAATTCTGAAACGATTGCGCGATGTTCTGGTTTGAGATATTAAGCTTCTCTTCCAGGGCATTGAGCTCCGGCTCCCGGTAGATCTCCCACCAGTTTCCTCTCACGGTCGAGTCCTGTGGAGTTGCCGGCATCCAGGTGGTGCCGTCGGAGGACTGTTGCGGTTGCGGCACGACTTCCTTGTAGGCGGGTGGCGCTTGCGTAACCGGAGCAACGTACCGGGGACCCACCACACATCCCTGGAGCAGCAACAGGCAAGCGGCGAGGGCGATTGTGCCGGTCGAATATGGCAGCGCGTATCGCAGTGCGTATGGCCGTGCAGTTCCGGATTCGAGCGTTTTGGCGAGCTTCATACTGTCTTCCTAAGTTGCTGGATTGCTCGCCGCTCCAGTGTACGGAAGAGCGCGGCGGCGGCTGAATCGATGACTGAGGCGATCGAAATAGAGGTAAATAACTGGTGTGGTGTAGAGAGTCAGCACCTGGCTGAAGATAAGGCCTCCGCAGATGGCGATACCGAGAGGGCGGCGCAACTCTGAGCCGGTCCCTGTTCCCAGGGCAAGCGGCAGGGCGCCAAAGAAAGCAGCCAGCGTGGTCATGAGAATTGGCCTGAAGCGCAACATGGCTGCTTCGAAGATCGACTCTTCGGTGCTCATTCCCTGCTCACGTTCCGCCATGAGCGCGAAGTCGATCATCAGGATCGCGTTCTTCTTCACAATGCCAATGAGCAGGAAAATGCCAATGACAGAAATGACGTCGAATTCGCTGTGGAACACTAACAGCGCAAGAACGGCGCCCACGCCTGCGGAGGGGAGGGTGGTCAGGATGGTGATTGGATGAACAAAGCTCTCGTACAAGATTCCCAGGACGATGTATATCGAAAGCAGAGCGGCGACGATGAGCAGCGGCTCGGTCGAAAGTGACGCCAGGAAGGCCTGGGCGGTTCCTGCGAATTGCTCGCGGAGTGTCGGCGGTGCTCCGATGCGCTGCTGCATCTGGTTGATGAGCACAGTCGCTTGTCCGAGCGATGTGCCGCGCGCAAGGTTGAACGAAATGGTCACCGAGGGAAAGAAAGACGAGTGATTCACCGCCAGCGACGACGTGGCGGCGTGCGCCCTGGTGAAAGCCTGCAGCGGTACGGATGCCTTACCGGAGGCATGAACGTAGGTTGAGTTGAGTGTGCTCGGATCGCGATAGAACTGGGGCGCAGCCTCCATCACCACGTAGTACTGGTTCAGCGAGGTGTAAATGGTCGACACTTGCGACTCTCCGAACTCGTCGTACAAGGATTGATCGATAAGCCGAGGGGTCACGCCGAAGCGAGCTGCGGTTCGCCGGTCGTAGTCCAAAAACATCTGCATGCCGCTGTTTTGCTGATCGGTGGTCACGTCCTTGATCTGCGGCATCTTCAACATCTCTTTGTAGATCAACGGTCCCCAGGTTGTGAGGTCGCCCACAGAATCGGCCGAGATCTGGTACTGGTATTGCGCGTTGCTCTGTCGTCCTCCGACACCAATGTCCTGCGCAGCCTGCAGAAAGGTCGAAGCGCCAGTCAATGCGGCAAGCCTGGGGCGGAGTCGATCGACCACCTGACCGGCGGTGACGCCGGGGCGCTGCGCCAGCGGCTTGAGCGACATAAAGACGAAAGCGGTGTTGCTGGCCCCACCCCCTCCGGTAAAGCCCTGGACTGCCTGAACGGCTGGATCTTCCTTGATGACCCGTTCCGTGTTGAGCAAGGAAGCTCTCATCGCTGAAAAAGAGGCGTCCTGGGAACCTTGAAGACCGCCAAAGATGAGGCCTGTGTCCTGCATGGGAAACAGGCCCTTGGGAACGTAGACGAAAAGAACAACATTGAGGGCGACGGTTCCAAACAGGCTGAGGATGACGAGGCGCGGATGTTTGAGCGCCCAGGTAAGGCTGCGCCGGTAGAATTCAAGCAAAGCGGAAAAGCCACGGTCGCTGAGACGATAGAAATAACCGTGCTGCTCCTGATCAGTGGGTCGCAGCAGGTAGACACACATCATGGGTGTCACGGTAAGCGAGATAAACATCGAAATGGCAATCGATAGGCAGAGGGTCACGGCAAACTCATGGAACAAGCGGCCGATCAAGCCGCCCATGAACAGCAGAGGCACGAATACCGCAACCAGGGAAAGGCTCATCGAGAGCACGGTAAAGCTGACTTCCTGGGCTCCCTTCAGGGCTGCTTCCCAAGGAGACATCCCGTCTTCGATAAAGCGGGCAATGTTCTCCATCACCACAATGGCGTCATCGACCACGAAGCCGGTGGAGACGGTCAACGCCATGAGCGAGAGATTGTTGATGCTGTATCCCAGCAGATACATTCCGGAAAACGTTCCGATCAGCGAGGCGGTCACAGCCACACCAGGCACCAGGGTGGCTTGCGGGCTGCGCAGAAAGACGAACACCACGGCCACCACCAGCAGGATCGACAGCCCCATCGCGGTTTCCACGTCTTTGACCGAAGCTCGAATGGTGGTGGTGGTGTTAATGGCGATCCCGAGCTTGTCACCAGCCGGGATGGACGCGTTGAGCGCGGGCAGCGCCCTGATGATGCGATCGGTTGTGTCGATAGCATTCGCATTCGGCAGACGGTAGACAAGAAGCACCACGCTCGGCTTACCGTTGGCAAAACCGGCAGAACGAGTGGTTTGTATCGAATCAGTCACCTGGGCTACATCCCGCAGACGCACAATGCTGCCATTGCTGGAGTCGGTGCCAATCACTATGGGCCCATAATCCCTGGCTTTGGATATCTGATCGTTGGCAGTGATGTCCGCGGTCACTGAGTCGTCGCTCAGTTGACCTTTGGGACGGTTGGAGTTTTGTCCAGACAGCACCCGGGCCACATCCTGCGGACCTAAGCCGTAACCGCCAAGTTGTTGCGGATTGAGATCGATGCGCACTGCTGGGAGGGAGCTTCCGACGACCTGCACTTGGCCGACACCGGAAATCTGCGATATCTTCTGCTGAACAATCGAGGATGCAGTGTCAAACATGTCCCCCTGGCTGTGGGTATCAGATGTCATGTTGAGCACCATCAGCGGGAAAGCGGACGAGTTCACCTTGCGGTAGGTTGGGTTAGATGGCAGATTCGCGGGCAAGTAGGTTCGGGCGGCATTGATGGCCGCCTGAACGTCGCGCGCTGCGCCATCCACGTCCCGGCTGTAGTCGAATTGCAGGGTGATTCCCGTAGTGCTGAGGGTGCTCGAAGAGGTCATCTGCGTGACACCGGCAATACGCCCGAACTGGCGCTCCAACGGAGTTGCCACCGAGGAAGCCATGATCTCAGGGCTCGCGCCGGGTAGCTGCGCGGCAACCGTGATGGTGGCAAAATCCACCTGCGGCAAAGAGGCAACCGGAAGCTTCACGAACGCCATGCAACCCGCAATGATGATCGCCGCCGTCATCAGGATGGTAGCTACAGGCCGCTTGATGAAGAAGGCGGATAGGTTCACAGAGGTTCCGCCGTTCTGGGGTTGTTCAGGACGGCGGCGCTCCTCCACGAAAATCGTCGCGCCAGCCGGTCAAAGAACACATAGATGACGGGAGTGGTGTACAAGGTGAGGACTTGGCTGACAAGCAGACCGCCCACCATCGCAATCCCCAGAGGACGGCGAAGCTCCGAGCCAATCCCTGAACCGAATGCCAGCGGGAGACCGGCGAACAGGGCGCAGAGCGTGGTCATCATGATCGGCCGGAAGCGGAGCAGGGACGCCTGAAAGATAGCGTCCGTTGCATTCATGCCCTGAGTGCGCTCCGCATCGAGGGCGAAGTCCACGATCATGATGCCGTTCTTCTTGACGATGCCGATCAACAGGATGATGCCAATGATGGCAATCACATCCAGGTCCTGGTGACAGATACGAAGCGCCAACAGGGCGCCGACACCCGCCGAGGGCAGGGTAGAGAGAATGGTGATGGGATGAATGAAGCTCTCATACAAAATGCCGAGGACGATGTACACGGCCACCAGGGCGGCAAAGATCAGCAATGCTTCATTGCTACCGATGGACTGGTAAGCCGCGGCCGTTCCTTGCAAATCACCCTGGACACTGGCCGGCATCTTCAACCGGTCCTGTGTTTTTTCGAGGGCCTCTACGGCCTGGCTCAACGAATGGCCCGGGGCAACATTGAACGAGATGGTGACGACCGGAAATTGTCCTTGATGGTTGATCGTCAACGGGGATGGGGTGGTGGTGAAGCGACTAATTGCGGAAAGGGGAACGGGGTTGGAGCTGGATGACGAGGAGCTTGAGGAATTGGACGACCCGCCGCTACCGCCCTGGCTGCTGGAGGAGGATTGGGTTGAGCTGATCGCCGTGGCAGGCGTCGAGGACGCCAGGTTGATGTTGCCGGCAGCCGAGGAGGACGACGTCGCACTGCTGATAGAGGAAGTTTGATTTCCAGGGGTATTGGTAATGGAGCTGGCTGGAGTAGAGGACGCCACGCCGCTGCTGGAAGAAGGACTCAATGTGCTGACGGTGCCGTTGGAAGCAGCCGAGGTGCGGCCGGAAGTGCTTTGCGCAGCCGAGCTGGAGCCGGAACTGCTCGCGCCCTGAATATAGATAGCCTTGAGCTTGTCGGCGTTCTTCTGGAACTCGGGAAGCGTCTCCAGAATGACGTGGTATTGATTCGACTGCGTATAAAGAGTGCTGATCTGCCGCTGACCGAACGCGTCATAAAGGGTAGAGTCGATCTGGTCCGGCGTAATGTTCAGGCGGGAAGCGGTGGCGCGATCCATGTCGAGATGCACGCTGACGCCATTGTTTTGCTGATCGGTGGTGACGTCGGCCATCTGGGGCAACTTGCGCAGCTCAGTCACCATTTTTGCAGTCCACTGATTCAGCTCCGCGACATCGGGATCTTCCAGTGTGTATTGGTATTGCGTCCGGCTGACGCGATCGTCCACCGTGAGGTCCTGGATGGGCTGAAGATAAAGGTGGATCCCTGGAACCTGATCAACGCGTCTTTGGAGACGAGCTATCACTTCGGTTGCGGTGAGATGGCGTTGGTCAACCGGTTTGAGATTGATCTGGATCCGTCCACTGTTCAAGGTAGTGTTGGTGCCATCGGCCCCGATGAAGGAGGAGAGGCTCTGGACTGCTGGATCTTTGAGGATTTCCTCGCTCAGCTGCTGCTGCTTGTGCGACATGGCTGCAAAGGAGATGGATTCGGGCGCCTGGGTGACGCCCTGGAGAGTCCCGGTGTCCTGGGTGGGGAAAAAGCCCTTGGGGATCTCAATGTACTGATAGATGGTCAGGCACAATAAAGCGGCTGCCACCAGCAGCGTCGGTGTCTCGTACTGCAGAACCCATCGCAGGCTTCGGCCGTAGGCTGCGATGATTCGTTTGAAACGCTCTTCGGTCCAGCGGTAAAAGGCATTCTGCTCGGCTACGGGAGTGTGGCGCAGCAGGCGCGCACTCATCATGGGTGTAAGCGTGAGCGATACGAAGGCGGAGATAAGAATGGTGATGCTGAGGGTGACAGCAAACTCACGAAACAAACGCCCAACCACGTCCCCCATGAAAAGCAGTGGGATGAGCACCGCGATCAGTGAGATGGTGAGCGAGATGATGGTGAAGCCGATCTGGTCAGCACCCTTGAGCGCGGCTGCGACTGGCGCCATGCCCTCTTCGAGATAGCGGGAGATGTTTTCAATCATCACGATGGCATCGTCGACGACGAAGCCGGTGGAGATGGTGAAAGCCATCAGCGTGAGGTTGTTAAGGCTGTAACCCAGCAGGTGCATCAGGGAAAAACTGCCGACCAGCGAGAGAGGGACTGCGACAGCGGGGATGAGCGTGGCAGTAAAGCTGCGGAGGAAGACAAAGATAACCAGCACCACCAGCCCGATGGTCAGCATCAACTCGAATTCCACGTCCGCTACCGACGCACGGATGGTGTTGCTGCGGTCGGTCAACACCTTCAGCTTGACGGAGGCGGGTAAACCAGCCTGTAGTTTGGGTAGCAGGGTCTCAATCTCTTTGACCACCGCGATGGTGTTCGCGCCCGGCTGCCGTTGCACGTTCACGATGACGGCGGGGGTTTGATTCATCCAAGCGGCGAGCCTGGTATTTTCGATGCCGTCGGTGATTTTCGCCACATCCGTCAGCATCACCGGTGCGCCGTTCTTGTAGGCCACGACTACATCTTTGTAGCCTTCGCTCGATAGCAGCTGGTCGTTGGCATTGATCTGGAAGTTCTGCGCCGGACCATCAAAACTGCCCTTGGCGCTGTTGACCGATGCGTTGACCAGGGCGGAACGCAGATCTTCAAGATTAATGCCGTACGAGGACAGCGCCACCGGATTGGCCTGAATGCGAACCGCCGGCTTGTTCCCTCCACTGATGGTGACCAGGCCGACGCCACTGAGTTGGGAGATCTTAGGGGCCAGGCGCGAATCGACCAGGTCTTCCACCTTGGAGAGGGGAAGAGTTTCCGAAGTCAGCGCCAGTGTCAGCACGGGCGCATCCGCCGGGTTCACTTTGCTGTATACCGGGGGCACGGGAAGGTCTGTAGGCAGGTAGCCCTGGGCAGCGTTGATGGCGGCCTGGACTTCCTGTTCCGCTACGTCGATGTTCAGGTTTAAAGAAAACTGAAGCACGATGATGGAGCTGCCATCGGAGCTGGTGGAGGTCATCTGCGTCAGGCCTGCGACCTGACCAAACTGCCTTTCGAGCGGTGCGGTCACCGCCGAACTCATTACCTGCGGACTGGCGCCGGGATAGAACGTCTGCACCTGGATGGTTGGATAGTCGGCCTCCGGCAGGGCGGAGATGGGAAGCGTGGTATAAGCGACCAGCCCAAGGACGAGGATGGCAACCATCATAAGGATGGTTGCGATCGGCCGCAGGATGAAGGTCCGCGAAGGACTCACTGGCCACTCACAGCCTGACCGCCCTGGGCCTGTCCGGATGCGGAGGGCGTCCTGCCACTCTGCCCCTCGACGTTGATTGTGGAGCCGTCCTGCAGTTTGTCAAAGCCGGTAATGGGGACGGTTTCTTCGGCGTTAAGGCCGGTCACGGCTGCCATGCCGTTTTCCGTGGTCAGCTCGTTGATGGTCCGTATGTGGACGGTGTTGCCGGAAACCACAAAGACAAAGGCCTGGGTTCCGTTGTGCTGCACAGCAGCGGTGGGAATAAGGACCGCGCCGGTCAACGTCTTCACCAGCAGGCGCGCATTGACGAACTGGTTGGGATAGAGCTTGAGGTCGGCGTTCTCGAATTGACCTCGAAAGCGGACGGTACCGGTCGAGGTATCGATTTGATTGTCGAGTGTGAGCAGCTTTCCGGTAGCCAGCTTTGTCTGCTGCGATCGATCGAAGGCATCGACGGTGAGGCCGGTGCGGTGAAGGATCTGGTCTCGCACCTGCGCCAGATCGTCTTCGGCGACGTTGAATACGACGGTAATGGGCTGCAATTGGGTAATCACGACGAGCGGGTTCGAACCGCCGGAGAATACTGTGTTGCCGGGATCAATCAGACGGAGGCCGACCCTTCCATTGATGGGTGAGGCTAAGTGGCAGTAGCTTAGCTGCACCTGGGCGTATTCGACCGATCCTGTATCGTTTTGCACCGTTCCGCGATCCTGTTCGACCAGCTGCTTCTGGTCCTCGTAGGTCTGAGCCGCGATTGCCTGCTGGTCAAAGGCGTCTTTGTAGCGGGCCTGGTCCATTTCGGCTTGCGCCAGCTGACCGCGATCGCGCTGCAAGGTCCCCTGCGCTTGCTTCAACTGGGCTTCATAGGGCCGGGGATCGATGTCGATCAGCGGTTCGCCGCGATGGACCATCTGGCCTTCGACGTAATGGACGGCCACAACCTGGCCGTTAATCTGGCTATATAGGTTCACCGTTGCCACTGGGGTGACGGTTCCCAGCGCTTCCACGTAATATCCGATCGACCCGAGGTGCGCGGTGGCCGTTTTGACGGTTGGGATGGCTGGCGGTTCAACCGCAGCCGTTTTATCTGCTTCGCTCTTGCGTATGCCGCGAACCACCCCGGCCACGATCACTGCTGCAATGGCCATCACCAGCAGCCATGTCCACCTGCGGCGCTTAGAGGCTGATCGCGGCGGTGTGAGTTCGGCCTTTTCAGCAGTACTCATGATTTGTTCCTTCGTTAACTGGCGGAAGTGAAATTGCCGCTACTTCAAAAAATTATTACACGAAACGTAACGTTCGGTACGGATAAATGATAGACTCAGCTGGTTGAAACAACGATGCAAAGAGACAAGGCACTTTGGTCCCATGGCACCTGAAAGTACCGCCCTGAACCAGTCTGCGCGCACGAGGTCGGAAATCCGTACGGAACGGGTGACCAACCGGCTGCTGGACGCTGCGAGCAAATTTTTTATGGAGCGGGGGTTCGACGCCACCAGCATGGGCGAAATCGCGCGCTATGCCCGTGCCTCGAAGGAAACGTTTTACCGTCATTTCCCCGGAAAAGAAGATTTATTCAGAGCGGTCGTGATCCGGGGGGCCAGGTTGGTTGCGGCCGAACTTTCAGCCGTTCTGCTCACCCATGAGACGCCGGAAAAGGCTTTGGCTGCATTCGGGGAACTGTTCCTCGATCGCATCCTCTCGGTGGGTTTCATTTCCTTTCACCGCATTATGATGATGGAAAGGGAGCGCTTTCCCGAACTTATACAGAGCCTGCGCGCAGACGGTCGTGAGCGACTGCGTGCCTCTCTCGCTCGTTACCTTGATGAGCAAGTGGCAAGAGGAAGACTGCGCAAAATGGATACGGCTGTCGGGGCGCGCCAGTTCCTTGATCTCGTTGCCGCGGAAATGATCATGGCGGCTACCCGCTGCGGGCGGCCCAAACCCAGCAAGGCCCAGATCCGGCAAAGAGTAAAGGAAGCTGTCGATTGCTTCCTTCATGGCTACCAGGCTTGAACAATGGCTGACATCCCCCCAAGTCCGGACTGCTACTTCATTGCCGAAAATCTCTGACGAGCTCGGGCGGAAGTCTAGAGCATTCAATCACCACAAGCCGGCTTAGAGTAGTAATTGTTTCCGTCCGCATTTCTACATCAGAGTAGTTCAGTCGGCTGCTGGGCCAGCAATGAGGATGAGATTCTCATCCGGATCCGAGACGATAAAGGTTCTGGCGCCCCAGGGTTCCTTCTTAAGTGCCTGATGGAAGGAGACTCCTGCAGCCTGATAACTCAGAAACAGTTGTTTGATTTCGTCCGCGGTGGCAACCGTGATGGAAGCGGAGAGCAGATGTTCGCGCTTGCGAACATCGCCAGCGAACACAGGTTCGCAGACCAGCCTCAAGTTGAGTCGTGCATTGTCGCGGATGACCTGCCCGTAGTATGGCGGATCGCCATAAACGAATGCGACCGCGAAGCCGAGCTTGTTTGTATAGAAATCGCAGGAACTCTTGACGCTCGCAACGAAGAGTTGGGCCTCAATTGAATTGAGAATGGGACGTGGCGTCGTCTGTCTAGGTTCATCGGTCATGGCATCTGCTCCTGATTTGAGCGCCTGCCACCCGTCAAACCCCATTTGCCGCGCGACAAGCTCCTGAGCATCCGCGAGCCTGAAGCTTGACTCCAGTATCTGCACGTCCCCGATGTCGCGAAATCGAGGTAACGCGGCCCTGATTTGGGCTGCGACGGGATAGTACCGTTCACGATGCCAACGCAGATACTGTTTGGCTTGCTTTTTGAGGTTTTCGATATTCGGCATGGGCGCAGTGGTGTTCACTTACCGTAGGTGGGCGTTGCCCTTTCGATCTGCACCGATGCGCCCTACGCAGCAGTTAAAGGTTGCCTCGATCAGTGCGGGATTGTCAATAGCCGAACCTTATGGGTAGTATCCTCATTTGACGCCTGGGCGGTTTTGTTGCGTAAAGGAGATCTCTATGGGCGCAAAAGAGAAAATGGGCTCAATTCGCCAGCCAGTGCCGGAGTTGCCGGGCGCTGATGTCGAACGCGCACAACAACATTTACAGTGATGCCCTCGGCTTTGAGCTCGGATGGCTTTACCCAGGCGAGGCGTTTCTCTGAGCTAGCCGTTTTCTACGCGCGCCTTTATGTCCGAGTACGCCGTCTCGATGAGCCTGCTGAGCGATTTGGCGTCTGTGGCCGTTCCCGGTCTCAGCTTCACATGGCGCATGAACTTGCCGGTGCCTTGCAACGAGCGGGCCGGATCCGGCAGCGCTGCGCCGTGAAAGAACCCCACGTTTACGTGCGAACTGAATACATTGACGTAGCCGAAGGGCGCATCGCCCAGACATACAACCGGACAGCCGTCATGCAAGATCTCCCGGACTTCGTCCCCGCATTTTCGCATCACCTCAAACCACTCATGCGCGATGGCTCCCAATTCACCTCTATGCTCTTTCATCCACGCATCGATGGCGGGATCGCGCTCGACAGCGCCGTTGAATCGCAGCAATTCCGTTCTCATCGTTACCTGTATCCCAGACTATTCGGCAGCTTATTTCTGAATATCATCAATGAAATGCTTCACCACGGTAGATAACCATGCGCCAGCCATCCGGGTCTTCAAACGTGTAACTCTTGTCCTTCCAGTATGGATTCTCGGGCTCGACTGGCTGATAACCGTGATCTTTCATCCGCTTCACTGCTTCTGCATATACCCTATCTTCGGGAATATAAAAGACAAGCAAGTTGTCTTTGCTGGGTGCGGGGCAAGGACTCCCGGCCTCAGTATGTGTGAATTCGAGGTGGAAGTGACCTGTCGGTGTCCCAAGAATGACGCCGGAGTATCCGGCATGGTTTTCAAAATGAGCGATCATTGGCAGCCCCATTCCATCACGGTAAAAAGTAACAACCTCAGTTAGCTTATCTGTCGGCCGGGCGACCCTGATTTGCATGAAGGCTGTCCTCACAAGCTGTGCGTCTGCGGTCACGCTAACGCTCCATGGCGATCTCCGCACCGTAGAGCGCCAGCAGCGGATGGTGAATGACGGCGCGAAATTCGTATTTACCTTTCGCGGAGAGGCCGTCGATATGGGCTGTAAAAGGGCCGGGCTTCGAGATGGTCTGCGCCGGCGTCGCCGTCCAGGCGGCGGAACGTGAGTTGACGTCTTCACCGAGAATCGGACGGTATTCGAAGCCGGCCTGTAGCGATGAGCTGTCACCCATATCGAGCACTTCGCCCCGCAGCGTCTCCTGCTGGCTGGATGATTCAGCGGCTGACCCGGTGGTCAGCACGTGCGGCGGAGTGAAAGCCGGCTCGGCGTTCGTAATCTTCAGCACCGCCGGGTTTGGCCAGCGAAAGTTGTCCTGCAGGCGTTGGGTCTGCATCACGCGCACATGGAGACCATCCTTTTCCTGGTGCCAGCTGGATTGAGGCTTGATTTCCGGGTGGTACTCGACTACCTGGTCGTTCTGGCCGAGCACGCTCACTTCGGTCTTGCCGGTCGCGCGGACCGAATGCAGCGTGAATTCCTTCCAGGTCGCGCGCGGCCAGGGTGTGTCGGATTCGACGATAGCGTAGAGCGCCTGGCTGTCTTTCTTTTTCGTGAACCAGATGTCGCCTTCATTGGTGATGACCCACGGCCTCACGGCATAAATCGCGTCGGAGTTCACGAACATCCAGAGGGCTATTTCGCGCAGGCGTTCTTCTTCTTCAATCGGCAGCTCGCCATTCGGCTTAGGCCCCACATTGAGCAGGAAGTTTCCGCCCTTCGCGCGCGTCTGGATCAGCAGGCGAATCAGCTCACCTCCTGATTTGTAGTGCTCATTCTGCGGCTGATATTGCCACGCGGTGCCCATGGTCATGCAGGTTTCCCACGCGCCCGGCAGCGGCATTCCAGGAACGGTGAGCTCAGGCGTTTTGATTGCTCCTCGGGTGACGATGATGTCAGGATTCAGCTTCCATGCAAGATCGCGAAGGCCGACGGCTTCTCCGTCAAGAAAAAGCGCATCGATTTTGCCGTAGTGGGTCAGCAACTCGCGGAGCTGGCTCTGGTCGTATTCCATCAGGCCAGGGTTATTGCGCGGCTGGACACCGGGAACAAGGCGCTCGATGGTCTTGCCGTTCTGGTGAAGCCACCAGAAATCATCGGGCGAATAATAAACGCCCGCGGCGATACCTTGGGAACGGAAGGCGTCGAAGACTTCCTTCGTGATATCGCGATGAAAAGGGGTATTCATGATGCCGAAGGGGGTCGTCGTCGTGTCGAACATGGCGAAGCCGGAATGGTGCTTGGCCGTGAACATGACGTATCGGACGCCGGCCAGCCGCGCCAACCGAGCCCAATCCAATGGATCAAAGTCGTGCGGGTCAAAGGTTTTGGGCAGCTCTCCAAAGAAGCGGTCAGTATATTCCGCAGATGCGCCGACCAGTGAGTGGCTGATGACCACGCCCAGCTGACTGTCCACGCTCCAGTGGATGAAGAGGCCAAAACCCTGATCACGGAACCACTCCAGCCGCTCCGGCTTATTCAGCGAGCCCGCTTCGGGATCATCCACGGCAGCGGAGCAAGTCAAAGCGAACAGATTACCGGCCAGGAGCAGGGACGCCAGCAGACGGATGGTACGGATAAGAAATCGCGTTCCGGACATGGGAAGTCGACCCATTCAAATGTAGATTGAAGATCCTCGTATGAGGCAACCACAACCATATATGAAATTGCTCTATATCCAGAAATTCATGATCGTGCTGGGAGGTGGTCCCGTTTCCGATATGCCGGTTTTCGGCAACTTAGATGCGAGCCCCGCAATCATTGGAAACAGTCGCGTGCAGTCACTGTTCTCGGAGCATCGTTGCCCGTTCCGCAGTCAGAACTCTTTCCATAAAGCCGATTCACTCCTCGCGCAGCAGTATCACGGGATTAACCGACAGCGCGCGTTGCGCTGGAATCCACGTAGCCAGCAGCCCCAGCAACGCCATAGCCAGAACAACGCCGGCCAGGACCAGGGGATCGCGGGGATTTGCCTGATACACGATGAAAGCCAGCACCCGGGTCGCCAGGAGTCCGAGGAGCAACCCTGCTGCCGAACCAAAAGCCAACAATTTGAGGGCCCGTCCCAACGCTGCCTCTAACACTTCCTTACGCTGCGCGCCGAGGGCGATACGAATTCCCAGCTCCCGCAGCCGCTTGCTGATCGAGTACGCCGCCATCCCAAAGATGCCCGTGATCGACAGCATTGCACCCATCACGCCCAGCACACCCAGCGATGCCGTAGCCATACGCGGAGCAAACAGGGCTCCGTTCATCTCTTCGTTCCATGTCTGGATGAAAGAAGGCAGACCCGCATCCAGGCCATGCAGTTTGCTCCTGATGGCTGCCGCCAGTTCCTGCGGATCGCGGGTCGAACGCAGAACCAGCCACGTATCACTCGAGGGTGATTGCAGGATGGGGAGAAACATTGCCGGCTGTGGATCCTCGGCGAGGTTCGCCGTGTATTTACCGTCTTCTGCGATGCCCACCACTTGCACGCGCGTGCCATCCGGCATCTTGTAGTAGCGGCCCAGGGCGTTGGTTGCGGAGCCAAAGATTTTGCGCGCAAATTCCTGGTTGACGACGCCTACCGGCGGCGCGTCTTTGTCGTCACTCTGGGAGAAGGTCCTCCCCGCCAACATGGGAGTGCCCGCCGCCTGGAAATATTCGGGAGATATCGTGTAGGTGACGGCTTGCGCAGTAGCATTCCATGGCCTTAGATCTGTCGTTTTGTCGGTAAAGACAGGCGAGACAGCCCAGCCCAAATGTAATGGTGGAATATCCACCAATCCCACTCGCATTACGCCAGGAATCGCCTCCATGGCTTCGATCATGCGCTTTTGCAGGGCGGGCACCTGGTCGCGGCTGTAACCGGCCATGCTCAGATTTGTTTCTACCAGCATGGCGTTCCGCGGCTCAAAACCGAAGTTGCTGTGCAGCGAGCGTACCAGTCCGCGCACGGCAACGAAGGAAGAGGTGACCAGTACTGCGCAGATCGCAATTTGGACCACAAGCAGAAGATCGCGGACAGTCAGCCGCCGGCCGGCCCTTGCGATTGATCCCGACTTGACGACCTCATACGGATTGGTGCGCAGTACCTGCCTCACCGGGACCGCGCCAAAGAGCAACCCGCTCGCCAAAGCCAGCAGCAAAGCTACCAGGTAAACATTTGCATCCGGGGTCACAGGTATAGTCATGGGGAATTGGGGAAACGGCTGCCACGCGCTCAGCCTTTTCAACAGCACTACGCCGCCCCATAGTCCGGCAGCGCCTCCCACCAGTGAAATCAGAACGGCTTCGGTGAAGAGTTGCCGCAGAATGCGCATGCGGCTCGATCCCAGCGCGAGCCGCAGGGCAACTTCACGGGAACGGTCAGAGGCGCGTGCGGCAAACAAACTGCCCAGGTTGG
>Ga0182018_10003037_pt1 | contig 15706 bp, 13 predicted proteins | sample 812P2MmetaG_FD_120490 | JGI IMG/M metagenome (GOLD analysis project Ga0182018, IMG submission 120490) | Permafrost microbial communities from Stordalen Mire, Sweden - 812P2M metaG | ecosystem: Environmental > Terrestrial > Soil > Wetlands > Permafrost | place: Sweden: Stordalen | collected...
CACTCGGTCGGGGCGCATGCGCAGTGCGTTGATCACCAGCTCTCTCTGCTTGATCGCACCTTTCCCTTCCACGTTCGGCGGACGCGTCTCCAGCCGGACCACATGTTCCTGCTTCATCTGCAATTCGGCCGAATCTTCGATCGTGATAATGCGCTCGCGTTCGGAGATGTATCCAGAGAGGACATTCAACAGCGTCGTCTTACCGGAACCGGTACCGCCGGAAACCACAATATTCAAGCGCGCCTTCACGCAGCCGCGCAGAAACTCCAGCATGGGCGGGGTCAGCGCCTGGTTTCTCAGCAGGTCCTCGGCTCCAAGCGGCGAAGTGCCGAAGCGGCGGATGGAGAGGATGGGTCCGTCCACGGCCAGCGGCGGGATAATGACGTTGACACGCGAGCCGTCTGGCAGGCGCGCGTCAACCATGGGCGATGACTCGTCGATGCGACGCCCCACTCCGGAGACGATCTTGTCGATAATATGCATCAAATGCCGGTTGTCCTGGAAGGTCAGGCTGGTCTTTTCCAGCATCCCGCGCCGCTCAATGTAGATCGAGTTATAGGTATTCACAAGAATATCGCTGATGCTGTCGTCCTTCAGCAGCGGCTCCAAAGGCCCAAGGCCAAAGACCTCATCCACCACCTCCTGGGCCAGTTTGTCGCGCTCCACGCCGCTCAGCGGGACGCCTTGCTCGGTGATGATCTGCTGAATGGCAAGGAACAGCTGCTGCTGGCCGCCACGCTCCTGCATCTCCCCAAGCTTTTCCAGGTCGATGCGCTTGATGAGTTCCTTGTGGACGGAGGTCTTGATGTGCTGCTGCACACTCTCGCCAACCGCGCGCGCCGCGCTATTGGGTCGGACCAGACTTGGAGTGGCAGCAGTTATATCAGGCATATCAGTGGGCCCCTAAATTCATTGAAAAAGTAAAAAAGACATGAGTTACTTCAAAAATGCAAATATTGATTTCTTGGCCGGCGCAGCTTCCTCCGTCGCTGGCGCGGCTCCTACCAGTCCAGACACCCACTTCAAAATCTGCGTGGAGAAATCCGTCTTCACCTTGGGACTGATCGGCTCACCCAAAATTCCGGAACGCACCACATCCGCGTAGCTGTTCGGCAGCTTAATCGTCACCGGCAGACGGATCGCCTTCTCGATCTGCTCAATGCTGACGGCATGCTGCGCCGAAAAGCGATTGATCACCACCTTCACCTTGTCCACATTCTGTTCGCCCTGGGAGAGGCTGTCGACATGTCTGGATAGGTCGCGCACCGCGCCGATCTCGGGGGTCGCAATCAGGTAGACCTGGTTGGAGGCTTCAATCACCGCAAGATTTGTTTCGTCCAGCGAAGTCGGGCAATCCACCACCACAAAGTCGTACTCGCCGCGCAGAAAGTCGAGCGTCTGGGCCATCGCCTCCGGGTCCGCCGGCTTCCTGCCGCCACAGATATCCGGTGACGAAAGCACCTCCAGGCCGCTGGAGTGGGTCGCAATGTAGCCGCGCAGAAGCTCGCTGTCCAGCCGGCTCAGGTTGCGCACCAGCTCATGGAAGTGGTAGCGGCTGCCATCGATCCCGAGATAGATGCAAACGTGCCCCAGCTCAGGATGATTGTCGATCAGCAGGGTCTTCTTCTGATGGCATTGCACAAGATACATCGCAAGGTGTACCGCAAGGGTCGACGTGCCAACCCCTCCCTTGGCTCCGAAAAACGTCACGACCGAGCCGCGCACCGTGCTGCGGACCTTCTTGGTGTTCCACTGGGTATTCAGCCGGACCAGAGTATCTGAGAAGCCTGTCTCGTCGAACTCCCCGCCGATAAACTCAGTGCAGCCCGCTCGCATCGCGCGCAGAAGGATGTCGGGATCCTGGCTCGCGGAAAGCGCAATCAGAGCAGCCTTCCCGCCGAACATCTCCTGGATATAGGCTGCCGCGACGATGGCCTGCTCGATGTCCTTGTCGAAATCGATGATCGCCACGCAGCAGTTGGCCGACTTGACCGGCTGGGGAAACGGCGGGCGCTTCACCGCTGAAATGTAGCCTTCGCAATCGGCGCGATGGATCGCCCACAGCATCCTGGACGCAACCTCAGCGACCTGGTCCGCGACCTTGTGGTCCAGGCTCACAGTTATCAGCGCGACGCTGGGAATACTCGAATTATATTGAATAGGAGTCACTGTGACTTTTCCCTCTTCACCACTTATTTGTGCGGGTCGACTTACCGCCCTGCTCCATCTCGTGTTTCATTTAACCGTTGCGTTATAACCCTCAAGAAGCAGCCGCTGGCGCATCGCCTGGGCTGCCGAGTTGTCTGCAAAGGGCCCGACTTCCAGATGAAGCAGCGAATCCTGCGGCTCGTGTGTCACCGCGACGTTATAGCCATGCCGCCTCAACGCGGCGACCATGGCATCGGCGTCCGAATTGCTGGAGAGCGCCATAATCTGTACCATTGGGCGTTCCGCGCTGGCATTGGCCGGAACAACAGCGCTCACATTCGCCACTGCGGCTGGCGCCTCCGGCGCGTGCGGCTCAGAGTCAATCGCCGGGGCGATCACAGTGGGCACCGCAACGCTCGCGATCGGGGCATCCGTCAGCGCTGCCGGAGCGGAAGCTAACTGCGGAACCGCCGTGGCCGTAATCGCCAATGGCTCGATGTACGCAGCACGCGGTGCAGGAGCGAACGCCACAGGTCGCGGCTGGACCGGCGCCGGCGCAACCGGCGGAGCCACTGCCAGGACCACGGGATTAGGTGTCGAGATGGTCGGTGCACTCTGCGGCAACGCCGTTCGCGCAGCCACCGCAGGAGCTGCTACCAACACGGGAGTCGCTACAGCCACCGCAGGTGTCGCTACTGGAGCGGCCAACCGACTGGGCGTCGCGGCGGCGGGCGCGGCCTGCGGAACGGGCTTCTGCGTGGCCACCGCTGGTGTTGCTACAGGCGCCGCAGCCGGAGAGGCAGGCGGCTGCACGCTCGTGAATGGATTGCCGTCCTGTAGAGGCGGCGCGGCCGGCGAGGGATTGTGGTTCTTCCCCAGCGACTTGTCAAAGCTGCCGGTGTCCAGCGTCGGGATAGGCAGGTCGGGCTGCTTAGGCTCGAAGGTCTCAGACAGTGGATCGACCACAGTGGGAGTAACCACCACCACCAGCTCGGTAGTCGAATGGTTCGTGTTCTTCGACTTGAACAGCGCCCCGAGGACCGGGATACTGGACGCGCCCGGCGTCTTGCTCAATAGATCGGTGGTGCGCTGGTCCAGCAGGCCGGAGATCGCGAAGCTCTCGTTACTGTGCAGCTCAACGTCGGTGTCCGCCCGCCGTGTGGAGAGCGCCGGAATCGTCGATCCGCCAATCGTGACAGAGTTGGTGTAGTCCAGAGAACTTACCTCAGGAGTCACATGCAGCCGGATCGTCCCATCCTCGTTCACAATCGGCGTAAACTCCACCTTCACGCCATACTCGCGGAACTGAATGGTCACCACCGACGTGCTTCCCGCGCCGCTGCCGGGCTGGACCACGGGGAAAGGAAACTGGCCGCCGGAGAGGAAGCTGGCCTTCTCGCCGCTGATCGTGGTGATCGTCGGCTCCGCCAGTATCTGCAGCACCTGCTTGCTCTGAAGGTCCTGAATGGTCGCGCCCAGATTCAACTTCGCGCTGTACAGCATGAAGTTCAAAGGATTGGTTGTGGTCAGATTGCCGATGCCGCCGCTGGTGCTCGGCGTCAGTGTTGCCGCCGAAGGATACTGCCCGGTCGTCGTCGCCGCCAGAAAGCTTGTGTTTCCCCCAGGATTAAAGAGGTTGATGCCCAACTGCAGCAGCTTGGTGCGGTCGACCTCCAGGATCCGCACATCCAGCCGCACCTGTTTGGGGTGGCCCGGTGAGACGATCAGCGCATTCGCAACATCCTTGGTGTAGAGCGAAGCGAGCTTGACCGCTGCATCCGCGGCCGCATCGCTGCTTACCCTGCCGCTCAGAACGACGCGGCCAACCATGCCCTGCACACTCACGTTGTCGTGCGGCATCGCCTGCGACATCGCGGTGCGCAGATTCTCAACGTCGAGGTCGGAAGAGACCACAAAGGACTGCGCGTGGCCTTCCTCGTCAAGCAAAATGAGTGAAGTAATTCCCGGAGTCATCGCCGTCACAATGATCTGATTTGGGCTCAGCGTGATCGAATCGAGCACCGCAGGGTCGGCAATATAGACCCGGCGCAGGCGCGACTTGGTATCCAGAAAAAAGGAGTGACCGACCGTGACGTGGATCGTCCGGGCGTCCGTCTCCGCGCGGTGAATGGTCGCCGGCGCATCCGATGCCGCGGCCTGCGCATAGCACACAGTGCTGAGCGAGGCAATCAGGATTGCAGCGCCTGCTATCGCACGGCCCGGCCAGCCGCACCGTTCCGCCCGCTCTTCTCTATTCGTCTTGAGTTGAGATCTCACTGGAAGTTGTCCGTCCTCTGTTTAGCTCCCAAATAGGTCTCAACCGTATAAGGCTTCGCAACCACGAGCTGGGTGGGTCTGTGGACCTGCGGCTTATCGGTCGGCGCAGGAGGAGTGACCCCGGAGAGCTCCGAGAGAAGCGCGGGCGGACCGGTATACTGCTCGCGATCGACGCTGTTTCTCAGGACGAAGTGCACCGCGCCCTGGGTGCTCGCCAGCACCACTCGCTCCGCGTCTTCCGGCTTCACAAGAAGAGTGACTACGGTCGCAGTCGTCGGCTTGCCCTCAGGGTCAGGCTCGGTCTTCTGTCCGATCGCCAGCACTTCGGCATCCTGCAACACAGTGGAGGTCACCGGATCGGGCTGGTTCGTTGGGTGCAGCGTAACCAGCACATCCACGTGAGTGCCCGGCAGAAGGAAGCCGGCCACTCCAACTACCTCATCGCTGCGCAACGAGATGGCTCGCATCCCGTCAGGTATCTTAACCGTCAAACCGCCGCTTGCGCCCTGGCTGGATAGCTGCCGATCCAGGATGGGTTCGCCTGCCGACAACGGATACATCACGATCCGGCCCACCAGTGTCTGGGGGTTGGTGTATGCCCCGCTCAAGGGCATCGCCGCGGGCCAATCCACCATGCGCAGGTTCTCCGCGTGGATCGCCTGTCCAGCTTCCATGTTGGATGCGGCAGCCACATACTGGCTCTTCGGCGGAGGGGGCGCCGGACGGTTGGTCTTCGTGAATCGCTGGCTCAGCCAGTACGTGAAGATCCCCGAGACTGCAAGGGCGATGATAAAAGCGGTGGTGAGTCGTCGGTTAATCACGCGGCACCCTTATGCAACCTGAAAGTAGAGCGTTAGTATGCTTCCGCCGGCGATTGCCAGTGCATAGGGCAGACGCAGGGTTTGGGCATTGCCGATGTTGAGGTCCGGATGAGGCTCCAGGCCCTGGTGCGTGTGGTGCGAGGCAAGTTCACCGACGTTCAAAATGGTCTGCCGAAGCTGTCCGCGGATCAGGGCGACGCCAATCGCCATCACCCCGCCGGAGATCGCAGTCAACGCCAGCAGATACGCGACGTGCGGCAGGCCGGCGACCGATCCAATTGCCATCATCAGCTTCACATCGCCCGCGCCCATGCCTCCGGCAAGATAAAAGACCAGAAACACCAGGCCGCAGATCGTCCCCGCCGCCAGTGAGCTGAGCAACTGCCTCCATCCACCAAGCGCCGTGTGCAGCAAAAGGCCAAGCGCGAAGCCGGGGATCGTAATGAAGTTGGGAATCCGGCGGCTCTTTACATCGAAGACGGATCCCGTCGCCGCACAGCTTGCGGCAATCGTGAGATACGTCAAGTCCGAGGGTTGAAGCGCCATTGGATGATTCCCTAAAATGAAGACAGACCCGGAAAAGTTAGCGTTGCATTTTGCCGTTGCTTCGGACGGCGTTGGACTGGACCGGGAAGGCGAGGAAGCAGCTTATGTGAGCGTCGACGTCTCACGCTCACATAAGCCTTATCCAGGTTAGGAAGTAGCCAGCGTGCTGCCGATGTTGGCGAAGGTGTTCCCAATGACGTTCGAGAGACCCTTCATTGCGACAACCGCACCGAGACCTACCAGGGCAGCGACCAGGGCATACTCAATGAGATCCTGACCCGAATCCTCCGCGACCAGGTTCTTGAGAAGCTGTTTCAAGTTGTTCATTGTTCCATCTCCTATGTTGCAGGGTTTCCAGACACTCCGGGTTGCGAGCCCCTGGGGATGACATGAGGTTAGGACTCAGCCAAAACATTAGAAATCCCCAAGAAGTGTCATCGGGTAACACTTTAGTTCGCCAAAGATTGCCTGTATCCTACTGTTGATAAAAGAGTTGTTTGCCTCAGGAAAGCGCTGCGGAAGGCTCGCCCAGGCTCCCGCAACCTACTCAAGCGCACTCGCAAGCAATGCAACGCGCAGGCCCCGCGGAGAAGCGTTGCCTGACCAGGGACGCCGGACAAAACCACGGATGGGCGTCTGCAAAACGCAGGTATTCTTCCAGAAGATGACACACTCCGCTCCCGCCGATGCACTCGTTCCCGGCATTTCGGCAGCTCTCCCCGGCGTTGCTCCCGATAGTCAGCGACGTCGCACCACTCGGACCATTCTGGTAGTGGCGCTGGTAGCCCGGCTGTTGGTCATGTGGGGCGTGGTCGAGATCAATCCGCGCAACTGGCTCTTTACCCGGGGCGTTGAGATGGGCCTGCTGGCGAACTCGCTCATCCACGGCCTGGGCTACAGCTCTCCGTTCGGTATCAATACCGGTCCAACTGCATTTATCGCGCCCGGATATCCCACCCTTGTAGCGGCTGTATTTCTGGTCTTCGGCAGCGACTCGTTCGCCTCCGCGATCACGATCATGCTGCTGCAGTTGGTTGTCTGCTTATGCACCGTCTGGCTCATGATGCACGTCGCCCGCGAGACCTTCGGCGACCGCGCAGCGAACCTCGCAGGCGCCTTCTGGGCAGTCTCCATTCCCGTCCTCTGGATGCCCACCGTCTTCTGGGAGACCAGTCTCTCTGCCTGTTCTGTAATGGCAATGATCGCGCTTGCGCTGCGCTGCCGCCGTCACCCCACAAGAGCCGCCTGGGTGCAGTGGGGAGCAAGCGCCGCGATCGTCGCGCTGATCAATCCGGCCCTTCTGCCTTCGATCCTCGCCATCATGGGATTGGTGGCGTATGAGACTTGGCGCGTCGCGCGCGCGGCGCCGCTCCTCGGCCTTCTGGCGCTGCTGCTGGTCTTTTCGCCATGGCCCATCCGCAACGCGTATCGCTTTCACGCATTCATTCCCCTGCGCAGCACCGTTGGATTTGAGCTATGGATGGGCAACCGGCCGGGAGCCACGGGATATCTGGACGAGTCGATCTTCCCCAGTTTCAACAAAAAAGAGCTGGACAACTATATCGCCGAGGGAGAGGTGGCCTATACGCGAGGTAAGACCGAACAAGCCTGGACGTATATTCGCGCAAGCCCCGGGACCTTCGTCGCGCTGACTCTGCGCCGCATCTTCCGCTTCTGGACCGGCACCGGCAACCAGAACGGCATTTTCCTCTACCCGCTCTTCGTAGTGCCCACGACTGTGCTCGGATTCACCGGCCTCGCAATGCTCTACCGCAGACGCATGCGCTGCATCGCCGACCTCATGGCGCTGCCTCTGCTTCTCTTCCCACTCCCCTACTACATCACCCACGCCGAATTCCGCTACCGCCTCAACATCGACCCGCTGCTCACCATCCTCGCCGCCTACGCCGTCACCCAATGGGCCAACCAAATCGCCGCTCGCAAAGATCCCAAGCCCGCCTCCAACCTATAGACACTGCCGGAATCTACGCCACCACCAACCCCTTCTTCTTTGCCATCGCCACAAACTCCGTCGCCGTCTTCACCACAAAGTCCAGCATCTCCTTGGTCAGCCCCGGAAACACCCCGATCCAGAACACCCGGTTCATCACAAAGTCGGTGTTCTTCAACTCTCCCACCACCCGATGCTCCCAACCCTCATACGCCGGCTGGCGCAACAGGTTCCCCGCAAACATCAGCCGCGTGCCAATCTTCTGCGCTTCCAGCGCCCGCGTCATCTGGTCGCGCGTAAACGGCGCGCTCGTCTTCACCCCAATCGGAAACCCAAACCAGCTTGGGTCGGAGTGCTCCGTAGCCTCCGGCAGAATCAGAAACTCCTCCAACGGCTTCAGCGCCGCCTTCAGATACCCAAAGTTCTCCTTGCGCCGCTCAATAAAGTGCGGCAGCTTCTCAATCTGCGACAGACCCAGCGCGCCCTGCATGTCCGTCGCCTTCAGGTTGTACCCAATGTGTGAGTAGGTGTACTTATGGTCGTACCCGCACGGCAGCGTGCCCAGTTGCCAGTCGAACCGCTTGCCGCACGTATTGTCCATCCCCGGCTCGCACCAGCAATCCCTGCCCCAGTCGCGGAAGCTGTCGATCAGCACCTGCAGGATCGGCTTGTCCGTCATCACCGCGCCGCCCTCGCCCGTGGTGATGTGGTGCGCGGGATAAAAACTCACCGTCGCAATATCCCCAAACGTCCCCACCTTTCTTCCCTTGTACGTCGACCCCAGTGCATCGCAGCAGTCCTCAATCAACCAAAGCTTGTGCGCCTTGCAAAACGCCGCCACCGCATCCAGATCGAAGACATTCCCCAGCGTGTGCGCAATCATCACCGCCCTCATCTTTGGGCTGTACGCCGCCTCCAGCTTCGTCACATCGATCTCATACGTCGGCAGCGTCACATCCACAAACACCGGCACCAGCCGGTTCTGGAAGATCGGATTCACCGTCGTCGGAAACCCCGCCGCAACCGTCAGCACCTCATCGCCCGGCTTCAGCCGCCGCTCTCCCAGCTTCGGTGAGGTCAGCGCACTCAGCGCCACAAGGTTCGCGCTCGAGCCCGAGTTCACCAGCGACGCCGGCCGCACCCCCACAAAACGCGCCAGCCTGCCCTCAAACTCATCCGCAAACCGTCCCGTCGTGAACCACCCGTCCAGCGCCGAATCCACCACCGAGCAGATGTCCTCCGCCCCAATCACCTTGCCCGACACCGGCACCCGCGACGTCCCCGGCACAAACTCCCACGCCGCAGACCGCGCCGCATGAAACTCCGCCGTTAGCTCCAGTATCTGCTGTCGAAGCTCTTCCGCACTCTCACTCATATCTCTCAACGATACCCCGGCAAACCTATTCGCTGCGCACCCTAAAAGTTTATCCGCTCCTTCTCCGTCACCAGCGGCCGGTTCTGCACAATCCCATGGATCGACCCCACATACTCCCCAATAATCCCCAGCGACACCAGCTGCACCGACCCCAAAAAGAACAGCCCAATCATCGTCGGCGCCAACCCCAGCTCAAAGTGGTTCCAGAAGACCAGCTTCGCGATCAGGTACACAAATCCCACCAGCAAACTCAGCAGCGCGCACACAAACCCAAAAAAAATCACCGCGCGCAGCGGAATCTTCGAGAGGTTCGTAATCCCCAGCATCGCCATGTCGTACAGCGTGTACCAGTTGTTCTTGGTAAGGCCGCGCACCCGCCGCTTCTGGTTGTACGGGACCTGCTTCGCCGGCAGCCCAATCTCCGCAATCTGTCCGCGAAAGTACGGATTGGGATCGCGAAAGTCCCTCCGCAAAATGTCCATCACCTTGCGGTCGTACAACCCAAACCCCGTAAAATGCTCGAACACCTTCACGTCCGTCAGCTTCGCAATCGTCTTGTAGTACGCGCTGCGAATCTGATACATCAGCCCGCTCTCATCGCTGGTCGTCTTGATCGCCACCACAATCGGCCAGCCCGCCTCCCACTCCCGCACAAAATCCCGCAGCAGCTCCGGCGGGTCCTGCAGGTCGCTCAGCAGCACAATCACCGCATCCCCCTGCGCCTCCAGAATCGCGTGGTGCGGCGACCGGATATGCCCAAAGTTCCGCGCATTCACAATCACCTTCACGTTCTTGTCGCGCGCCGCAATCTCGCGCAGCTCCGCCACCGTGCCGTCGGTCGAGTTGTTGTCGATAATGATGTGCTCATACCGGTACTGCGGCATCTCCGCAAAGATCTCGCGCACCCGGTCGGTCAGCACACCGACGTTCCCTTCCTCGTTGTAGCACGGACTCACAATGCTGATCAGCTTCATCTCATCTCCCATCCCTGAAACCGTACCACGCCGCCGTCCTCCGAATCGTCTCCTCCAGCCCAACCGTCTCGCGCAACCCCATCAACTCCTCCGCCCGCGCAACACTCGGCACATACCGCACCGGCGCCGCGCCTGCAACCGCTTTCTTCGCAACCCTGATCTCGGTCCCCGGCGCCAATACCCGTGCAACCGTCTCCGCCAGCTCGCGAATACTCACATCCCGCGCCGAACCCACGTTAATCGGCACCAGCGCCGGCGCGTGAAACAGCATCGTCCACAGCCATACCGCCAGGTCCGCCGCATACAGATACGACCGCCTTGGCGTCCCATCCCCCGCAATCTCAATCGCCCGTCCCGCCAGCACATCCCCAATAAAATTCCCAATCGCAAAATGAGCATCCAGTGGCAAATGCGGCCCGCAAAACGCCCAGCATCGCGCTATCTTCGCTTCGAACTCCTCACCCCGCGAACGCGCCGCCTTCTGCTGCAACACACACATCAGCTCGCTCGCCCGCTTTCCCTCCGCATACACGCTCGCCACGTCCAGCGGGTCGGGCGCGCCCGCATAGCTCTCCGGCACATGCGTCATCTCCGCCGGCTGCCGCCCATACACCGCCCCGGAGCTCGTCAGCAGAAACTTGCGCGCCCCACACCGCCCCGCAAACCGCAACACCCGCTCCGTCCCCGCCACAATCGTCGACAGCATCTCCAGTGGCCGCTCCTGCGATTGCTTCAGGCTCGCCTCCGTCGCCGCATGGATCACATAGCGAAACTCGCCCGCAGGAAAATCAAAATCCCGCACATCGCCCGCCAGCAGCGTCACCGCCGCATCATTCGCCAGATGCGGACACTTCGCCGCAAACTTCGCCGGATCGCGCGACAACACCGCCGCCTGCGCACCCAGCCCCAACTCTCGATTGATGTGACAGAAGCTCTCCACCAGCCAGCACCCAAAAAATCCGGTCCCGCCAGTGATAAAGATGCGCTCTCCGCGCATCTCCTCCCACAACCCCTCAGTCGCCAACCGGATGTGTTCGAGATCGTCCCAGAGTCGATTCATCGCGCCGGCCAAGCCTTCTAGCTCGCGTCCAGCCCGCGGTTGTAGATCGTCTTGCGCAGCGAAGGGATCTGCGCGTAGGGGCTGTCAATGTCGTCGATGCGAATCGGCTCGTCCTTCTTCACCGGCTTCATCATCATCTCGCCGCTCATCAGCTCCCGGCAGGAGAGCTGTCCCTTCTGCAGCGGGATCGCCAGATACACGTCGTCATCCGTCAGGGAGTGTCCTTCTTGAAGGTCCTCCTTCGCGTAAACGCCGCGCACCAGCGCGTCAAGATACTCAATCTCTTTTTTGGGAGGCATCCGCTTCTGAGTCCCCGGCGCGCCGCACATCTCCTTCGCCTTATGGAAGGCCTTGAACCACTCATCGATCTGGTGCGGCAGGCTGCAGTAAGGCGACACCTTCACCCCATCGGAATTGATATCGATGTGCCGCTCAAACGTGCGCGCGCCCTTTGCATACGCAATCATCATCGAATGCGTCCAGTCCGAGCACTCGTGCGTAGAATAGCCGACCGTGTTGTTCGGGTAGCGGCTGCGCAGAAAGTCGATCTGGTTGATCTCCAGCTCCGAGTCCTCTGCCGGATAGATCGAAACGCAGTGGTTGATCGCCAGCGGTATATTGCGGTTTCCGAAGAACGTCACAATGTCGTCCATGTCCTTCAAGGACGACCCGCCAGTCGAGACGATCACCGGCTTCTTCGTCTTCGCAATCCTCTCCAGCAGCAGCCAGTCGTTCATGTCGGAGCTGGCGACCTTCAGCATCGGCAGCCCCAGTTCCACGCACAGGTCGACCGAACGCTCATCGAACGGCGTCGCCGTCGCAATGCATCCCGCCTGCCGGATTGCCTTCACCAGCACTGCGTACTGCTCGTCGGTCAACCGCGAATCCAGCGTCTTCTTCACGTAGCGCAGGTCCGCGCGGTCGATAAAATCCTTGTGCACAAAGTTGCCCACATCGCGGAACTGCAGCTTGATCGAGGCGCGCACGTTGTTGAAGCGCACCACCTGCGAGAACTCCTGGATGATCTTTAGCCCGCGCTCCACGCTGCCCAGATGGTTGTTCGCCATCTCCAGCACAAAGAGGTCTTCAAATACATCTTTATCGATCAATGCCCCTGCTCCTCTGCCGGGCCCGGCATCAGTTCAGAAAAATGGCCAAACCGGAACGCCACCGGGATGCTCGAACCCAACGGCACATCGCCATATCCATGGGTCATCAGATAGAACCGCATCTTCGCGTGCAATGCAGCCTCGGCGTCTTCGATTGTATCGCCAACCAACACACACTCTTCCGCCCTCATCTCCCACTTTCGCAGCAGATGAACCAAGATCTCCAGCTTGTCCGCATACGCCGGCTCACGCGAGTCGCGCGTCACCACCTCATCGAACAACCCCAGCGTCCCCTCCGCCTCCAAAATGCGCGTCGAGATATGCCGCGGCTTGTTCGACACCACAAAGAGACGCTTCCCCTCCGCCTTCAGCGCCCGCAACATCTCCGGTGCCCCCGCGTAATGCGGCGTTTTCTTCCAGCCTTCGCTGTCGTAGCTCACGCGGAACGCCCGCTCCAGCGCATCCAGCTCACCCTCGCTCGCGCCGCGCGACATCTTCGCCAGGATTGTCCGGATCGGTGGCCCAATCAGCCCGCGCAAATCAACCTCGCCCCGCGCCAGCCCGCACGCCGCAAACGCCGCCTCCGCCGAGTAGCGTATCCCCGGCAGCGAATCCAGCAGCGTCCCATCCAGATCGAAGAACAACGCCCTCACCGACCGGAGCTCTTCCCTGCCCTTCATGCTCACTTGTCCGAGACCAACATATTCTCCGCCAACTCCTCCGCCGAAAGGAACGGATACATGTCCTCAAGGTTCGGCGTCTGGATCGTCCCATCCGGCAAAATCCGCGACCGCAGCCGCGGTTCAAACTCCTGCGCCACGTCCAGCTGCACATCGAACAGCGCCGGCCCCGGCTTCGCCAGCTCCGCCTTCACCACCTCCAGGTCGCTCAGCGTCTCCACGGCAAACGAAGGAATCCCATATGCCGCGCCCACCTTCAGAAAATCCGGAAACGTCACCCCGCTCGTCGCGCCCGTCCCAATCAGTCGTCCCTGAAAGAACCCATTCTGCGTCTGCCGGATTGAAAGATACCCGCCGTTATTCAGCACAAAGATCTTCACCGCCAGCTTGTTCGTCACCACCGTTTGCAGCTCCTGCACATTCATCTGCAGGCTTCCATCGCCCGCCAGGCAGATCACCCGGCCGCCCTTCGCAACCGCCACGCCAATCGCCGCCGGCAGATCGTACCCCATCGACGCCGACCCCGAGTTCGAGATCAGCCGCGTCCCCCGCTTCAGCTTCCCCGCCTGGTACGGCACAATGCACGCCGTCGCATTCCCACACACCACAGCATCATCCTCATCCAGCAGCGCAAACAGCCGGTCAATAAAGTAATACGGATTCAGCGGCGGCCCATCGTGCTTCTGATCCTCCTGCAACACCGGATACTTCCCCTTCCACTGCCGCGCCCGCTCCAGCCATGCCTCGTGCGTCGCATTCGCACCCCAACCCTCCTCCAACTGCCTCAGCATCTCCCGCAAAAAACCCTTCGCATCGCAATGGATCGCCACATCCGGCCTCTGGGTCGGCTTCGTAAACTCCGCCGCATCCACATCCACCTGTATCTTCGTCGCGAACCGCGCAAACGACGCCCAGTTGTAACTCGTCTGCCGTATATTCAGCCGCGATCCAATCACCAGCAGCACATCCGAATTCTGCACCGTAAAGTTCCCCGCCCGCTCGCCAATCGTCCCCGGCCGCCCACAGAACAGCTCGTCGTCCGACGCAATCAGATCATGCGTCCACGCCGTCACCACCGGGATCCGCAGCCGCCGGATCACCGCCTCAAATTCCTCCAGCGCGCCAGCCAGCCGCACCCCTGTCCCGGCAAACAGCACCGGCCGCTCGGCCTTTGCGATGCGATCAAGCACATCGCGCACCTGCTCCGTCACCACCCCCGCATCCCACAACAGCGCATCCTCGCTCGGGTCGTAGTGCCGCAACTTCGTCTCATCAATCTGCGCCGACTGCACATCCACCGGAATATCCAGCCAGCACGGCCCTGGCCTTCCATTCTGCGCCAGATACCACGCCCGCTCCAGATGGTACGCAATCGTCTCCGGCTCATTCACCCACACCGCATACTTCGTGATCCCCGCCACCATCCGGACGATGTCCACCTCCTGGTCGCCCAGCTGCCGCAGGTCCGTCATCCCATACGTCCGCATACACGTCTCGCGCTTCACCTGCCCCGACACAATCAGCATCGGGATCGAATCCGTCCACGCCCCAAACACCCCATTCAGCGCATTGATGCTCCCCGGCCCGGTCGTCACATTCAGCAGCCCCGGCGTATTCGTAATCCGCGCATACCCCTCCGCCGCCATCGCCGCCGCTTGCTCATGGTGTGTGCACACATACGCAATCCCCGACGTCCCCACCGAGTCGTTCAGGTGCATCGCCCCGCCGCCCGTCACCAGAAAGATGTGCCTGCCGCCCCACCCCTTCAGCCGCTTCAGCACATAGTCCGAAAGCTTCATCATCACCCTGTGTTCCCCATCCAACTATCGCCCACCAACGCCGCAAACGTCGCCTCTCGCGAACCCATAGAATACACAAGGCCCCTCGGCCCGATTCGCATAAGATCGCATGTCATACTTGTAGACCGAGAAGGGAAGCTCAATGAAGGCAGTGATCCTCGCCGGCGGTCTCGGCACCCGGCTCAGCGAAGAGACCACCGTCCGTCCCAAGCCCATGGTCGAGATCGGCGGCCGCCCCATCCTCTGGCACATCCTCAAGCTCTACTCCCAGCAGGGCATCAACGATTTCATCGTCTGCCTCGGATACAAGGGCTACATCATCAAGGAGTACTTCGCCAACTACTTCCTGCACACCTCCGACGTCACCTTCGACATCGCCCACAACAAGATGACCACCCACGGCTCCGTCGCCGAACCCTGGCGCGTCACCCTCGTCGACACCGGCGACGACTCCGGCACCGGCGGCCGTCTTCGCCGCATCCAGAAATACCTCGACCCCTCCGACGATCCCTTCCTCATGACCTACGGCGACGGCCTCTCCGATGTCGACATCCAGGCCACCATCGCCTTCCACAAATCTCACGGCAAGCTCGTCACCCTCACTTCAGTCCAGCCCGTCGCCCGCTTCGGAGCCCTCGGCCTTAAGAACAATCAGGTCTATGCCTTCCAGGAGAAACCTAAAGACGAGGGTGGATGGATCAACGGCGGCTTCTTCGTCCTCTCACCCAAAGTCATCGCGGAGATAAAAGACGACAGCTGGATGTTCGAGCGCGAACCCATCGAAGCCCTCGTCGCCCGCGGCGAGGTCCAGGCCTACCCCCACCACGGCTTCTGGCAAGCCATGGATACCCTCCGCGACAAACACCAACTCGAAGACCTCTGGGCCTCCGGCCACGCCCCCTGGAAATCCTGGTAGCGCCCCCGGGCTAGCCACCAACCCGGGTGCCGGGTGCCCCATCCTCACGA
>Ga0182018_10003038_pt1 | contig 15705 bp, 11 predicted proteins | sample 812P2MmetaG_FD_120490 | JGI IMG/M metagenome (GOLD analysis project Ga0182018, IMG submission 120490) | Permafrost microbial communities from Stordalen Mire, Sweden - 812P2M metaG | ecosystem: Environmental > Terrestrial > Soil > Wetlands > Permafrost | place: Sweden: Stordalen | collected...
AGGTGGACTTGTGTGTCCACGCCTACGCAGGGTTGGTAAACCGTGCTGCACTTGCTGACCACGGCACCAGGGTCCAAAAGTCAGGGCCAAACGTGTCGAGAGACCACGCCTCGGTCCGGCGTTTGGGGGCAGGGCTTTCGTGACACCCGTTCACAAGGCCACGGCTACGATTTCGCGATGTCCGAGGCCAGCGATCTCGTCGCCAGCGGGTACAATGCGTTCTACTCCATGTGGGGCAAAAGCCCGACATTGCGTCGAATCTGGCGACAGCATGTGACCGGATCGGACTATCCGGAAGAATTTGCTCACATCAGCTTCCTTCCGTTGGCTGAACTACAGGCGCTCGTTGAGGGCTTGGCTCTTTCTGCCGGAAAAGTCCTTGTGGACCTCGCATGTGGAGCGGGTGGTCCGGGCCTGTGGGCAGCAAAGGAATCCACTTCCCGGCTCGTTGGCATCGACTTCTCAGCGATGGCGATCCAGCGGGCATCCGAGCGAGTCGGTCCTCTGGGTATGAGCGGAAAGGCGACATTCAGGCAAGGGACGTTCGAGGCGACCGGACTCGAACCAGCCTCGGCCGATGCCGTCATGAGTGTCGATGCCCTCCAATACGTACCAGACAAGGCAGCGGCCTTGGCCGAGGTTGCAAGGATTCTCCGTCCAGGTGGTCGTTTTGCTTTCGTAGCGTTTGAGCTGGACCTCGATCGGGTCTTAGGGCTATGGGACGACGCCGTTTCTGATTACCGACCCTTACTCGAAGAGTTGGGATTCGGCGTCGATCAATACAAGCAAATACCCCACTGGCAAGAGCAAGTATCGGCGGGATTCGGCGCTGTCCTCGGAGATCGAGAGGCTTTGGAAGCGGAACTAGGTGAAGCGGCAGCGGCTGCAATACTCCTTGAGGCGGCAGCAACCACCGAGCTGAAGCCGTACTGCGGACATGTTCTAGCGGTGGCGACCCTAAGTTCACATTCGACGCCGCCCTAGCCCCAGAGTGCCGCAGTGGGGCACCCGCCGGCGATTCTACAGAGGGGTCTGATTAACGACTTGTGGACAACCTCAGCGGCATCGGACGGCCAGGCCGTTTTCGTGGCTCCGAACCGGCGATCTGGGATACTGCATTTACAGCGAAACAGCTGAGCATTCTGGGGCACCCGGGTTAGAGGTGACGAGCGTCCGAACCGTGCCATTCGATGTCCCATACGACCTACCTGTTCGTGAATCTTCTCCGGGCGGGTCTTATAGGATGGTCCTGCTGCGAAGGACGTCTGGACTGGGCCGCTCCCGGAGCGGGTTGGGCATACGGGAATCGTTTTGAAGACCGATGGCCGGCGAGCGGTGAGGCGGTTCTGCACGCGGTACTGGGGCCGCGAAGGTGCGTCTCGAAAGCGGCGACTGTTCGGGGGGGCGTGACCAAAGGGGTGTTAGCACCAGCCTCACCTGTGTAGCCAGCCTCCTCGATTCTGGCGCATAAAGGAGCAGACTTGGAGTTGCAAGCTGGTCGTTGCGTCCTCGGAGGTCATTTGCGGTATGAGCCAGGTGTTCGGTGTCGCCTGGTATCGGTTCCGTGCCACCTTCGGCCGTCGCTGGGGCGGCTATCTCACCATCGTGCTTCTTGTGGGGCTCCTTGGCGGCCTGGCTGTGGGGGCGGTGGCTGGCGCGAGACGGACTCAGTCTGCCTATCCGACCTACCTCTCCGGTTCGCACGCTTCAGACCTTGAGGTGACGGTCTACCTCGACGACGGCAATGACCCTGCGCATAGCTTTTCCCCGCAACTATCGAACGAGATTGCCCACCTTCGCGATGTAGCCCAGGCAGGGACAGACCTGGAACTCTTCGTAACACCGTTGAACTCCAAAGGTCTCCCGGCCAATGACGCCGCCGTTGCTGATGGGCAAGTACTCACCATCGGAAGCCTCAACGGGCTCTTCTTCAACCAGGACCGACCGGCCGTGGCCCAAGGTCGCCTGCCCGATCCCGACCGAGCCGGCGAGTTCATGACGACCGTGACCGCGGCGCGGCTACTCGGGTGGCACGTCGGAGAGAAATTCACGATGGGCAGTTACACCCTTGCGCAGATCAGTTCGTCGGGATTCGGTATCCCCAAAGTGCGCCCCGCACGGCGGTTCACCGCCACACTGGTCGGCACGGTGGTGTTGAACACTCAGGTTGTGAGCGATGACATCGACCGGTATCCCACCGATGCGATCTTCACCCCCGCGCTTACGCGATCTCTCTTCGATGCGGGCGAGGCCGTGTACCCGTCATATCAGTTGAGGCTCGTGCATGGAAATCAAGACGTGCCGGTGGTTGAACGCGAGATCATCGGCCTGCTGCCAAAGGACACGCTTTACAACTTCCACGTGACGTCGGTGTCCGTTGGGGACGTCGAACGTGCCACCAAGCCTGAGTCGATAGCCATGGCGGTATTCGGCGCCATTGCCGGATTAGCCACGTTGGTGATCGGGGGCCAGGCCATCGGACGTCGCATTGCCTCTCGACGTGAGGAATTGGGGGTGTTGCGAGCCTTGGGCGCCACGCCGTCCATGACAATCGCTGACTCCTTGATCGGCACCACCGGCGCGGTCCTAGTTGGGGTCGTCGTGGCGATCATCCTTGCAATTCTGCTGTCGCCGCTAGCGCCCATTGGCGCCGTGCGCCAGGTCGATCCGTCACCCAGTTTCGTTGTCGACTGGACCGTTGTTGGTCTCGGATTTGCACTGTTGGTGATCGGGCTGGGCGGGATCACGCTGATGGTGGCCTATCGGGCGGCCCCGCACCGCTTGCCCCAGATCGACGACACGCCCGCTACGCGGTCGAGGATCGCCGCTACGGCCGCAGCCAGTGGCATGCCTGTCTCCGCAGTGGCAGGTATCCGATTCGCCCTCGAACGTGCCCGTGGAGCCGTGCCGGTCCGTTCTGCGCTGGCGGGATCGGCCGTGGCAGTGATGCTGGTAGTGGCAACTCTTACCTTCGGCAGCGGCCTCAGCACGCTCGTGACGCATCCGTCCCTGTATGGATGGAACTGGAACTACGGCATCGTCGAGGTGGGGGGCGGTCAGGTCCCCCCTTATGCGCAGCGCCTGCTAGACCGCAGCCCTGTCGTCGCCGCGTGGACCGGTTTTAATTACGCAGACGCCGAGATCGACGGTCAGACCATCCCGATCCTGCGCGTCAACGCCAGCGCGTCCTTTTCACCCCCGATCCTGTCCGGTCATCGGGTCACGGGAGACCGACAGATCGTGCTCGGCGCGGCGACCCTGGCACAGCTCCATAAGAATCTGGGCGATACCGTGGCGCTGAGCTACGGCGCGCCCAAGGATGCGCCTGCCTACATCCCACCGACTCGCTTGCGGATCGTCGGCACGGCCACCCTGCCGGCCATCGGCAACGCCGGGGTCCTGCACCCCTCGATGGGTACCGGGGGCATCGTCGAGAATGACGCCGCGCCGGCAGCGTTCCGGCGGACGCTTACCAACCCTGACCCCAACCTCAACGGCCCAGCGCTCGCCGCAGTGCGTCTGCGCAAGGGCGTGAACCCGACTTCAGGGCGCGCCGCGTTGGAGCGGATTGCCAACGCCACCACCAGGGCCTTGGCGTCCGACCCGAATGCCGGCGGCACCTTCGCAGTCCTGGGCGTCCAGCGACCGGCTGAGATCGTGAACTACCGGTCGACCGGTACCACGCCCACATTGCTGGCCGTTGGACTGGCGGCCGGCGCGGTGGCGGCTCTCGGCCTGACCCTCGCCGCTTCGGTGCGACGGCGCAGGAGGGATCTCGCGCTGCTCAAGACTCTCGGCCTCACCCGCCGACAGCTGCTCGCCACCGTGGCGTGGCAGGCGTCAGTGGCCGCGACGGTGGGGATCGTGGTGGGCGTGCCGCTCGGAATCGTGTCCGGTCGCTGGTTGTGGACCCTCTTCGCCCGAGAGATCTTCGCAGTTCCCTACCCATCTGTGCCCGTGGGCCAGATCATCATCGTCGTCGCCGGGGCGCTGATGCTTGCGACCCTGGTCGCGATCCCGCCAGGACTATCCGCGGCCCGAACCCGGACGTCGCTGCTACTTAGAGCGGAATAGGAGAACTTCGCCGCGTTGTGGGCAATATCGTCCGCCCTTTCGGAAGCATCGGCGACCACGGGCGGGTGCCCCCGACGCCGCACCGCGGCAGGCAATTTTCGCTAGCACTGCGCCCCCCTCGACATGTTTCACCGTCCTATAGGCCGATCGTGTTGTGGGACGACGCTTACTGGCTCGGCTCTTCACCCGTGCTGCCGTCTGCCTGCTCCCGCAGCACGTCGATGTGTCCGAGGTGACGGGCGGTCTCTTCGATCAGGTGCAGCAGGATCCATCGCAGCGACATGTTGCGCTGAACCGAGACGACGTCGAGGGACCGGGCTGCTGTCACGACTGCGTCGCACTGACGGGACTCGGCGACGTAGCCGGCCAGTAGGTCAGCCATCCTCGTGGCCGCCGGCACCCGCCACTCTGCCTCGGGATCCTGCTCTGTCCGGTCGTACGCGAGGCCCTGCTGGCCGGCGAAGACATCACGCAGCCACGAGCGCTCCACATTCGTTAGGTGGGGTACGAGACCGGGCAGGCTCATGCCGGTCGGGGTCGTCGCCACGCCTAGCACCTCGTCCGGGGCGTTCCGCAGTTTCCAGCCAACCAAGTCTCGTTGCCGCTGCAGGACTCCAAGGAGGGCTGTGCGCTCGTCCCCGTGATGAGCGGCCTCGGTGATCCCGAAGCGCATGCCGTTCGCGGTCCCGCTGCCGTCGTCCATACCGCAGATCCTCCCAGATGCTCGGCCAATTCCGAAGTCCGGATCTGCGTCGAGAGCCGTCACCGCTTCCGGATCCCCTTACGGCGAAACATGGGGCGCGGCTGTCCATCTCGAAATCGTGTCGTTCACCGTTCCCGTTACGAGAACGGCAGGCCACTCTGTGCCGTGACAATCGCAACAGCTGAAACGTTCGCGTAAACAGCAATTTCGGCAGGAGGACTGTGATGCGATAGCTCATCACCAGGCTGTATGGGACATTCCCTGTCCTCTGCCCGCTCACCCTTTGGGGCCGGAGGGGTGGTAGCACGAGGTCACCACTATGGCTACCAACCTCGACAGTTCCCGTCCGGGTAGCAATACTCCTAACGAGTGAACGCCCGTCAATGCCTACTAGTCCGTAGCAAGTGACGTGAGCCGAATCTTCAGCGTCGCGTGGTACTGCTTCCGAGCGACGTTCCGGCACCGCTGGGGTGGATATCTAACGATCGTCATGCTGGTCGGCTTGGTAGGCGGTGTGGCGATGGGCTCGATCGCCGCAGCGCGGCGCACGGAATCGTCTTTCCCTGTGTTCTGGGCCAGCACCCACCCCTCGAACCTGGTCGGTGCGACCGCAGTCCTCAACCCGACAATCGGCAGCAACTCGGGCTACAACGCAACGTTGATCCGGTCGATCGCTCGCCTTCCCAATGTCAAGCAGGTAGAGAGCCAGTCGGGCATCGACTTCCTCCCATTGCAGCGCGACGGTGCCCCGCTCAACGTCCCCAACTTCTCTCCGCAGGCGGGCCTCGGGAACGGCAGCGTCGACGGCTTGTACTTCGACCAGGACAAGGTGACGGTGACGGTGGGCCGGATGGCCGACCCACGCCGTCCGGACGAGCTCATGCTGAGCGCCGAGGGGGCTTCGGCGCTCCGCGTCCACGTGGGCGACATGCTCCCGGTGGGGATCTATACCAACGCCCAGACCCAGCTCCCCGGATTCGGCACGGCGAAAGTCAAGCCTTACCGAGTCGTCGACGAAAAGGTGGTCGGGATCGCCGTCTTCAACACCACGATCATCGAAGACCAAGCGGGCGCGGGAAACTCGTCGTACAACCTCTTTACCCCGGCTTTGACTCGGCAGCTCTTGCACTGCTGCGTCAACTACACCCAAAGCGCCGTTCAAGTGAAGGGCGGAGAGCGCAACGTCGCCACGGTCGCAGCCGCGATCGCGCACCTTCTTCCTAAGGGATTCCCTCCCTTTCTGACCCAAACCAGCGTCTTGGCCAAGGCGCAGCGCGCGATCAAACCCGAGGCCATCGCCCTGGGCGTGTTCGGCGGCATTGTCGCCCTCGCCGCCTTGCTCATCGCCGGACAGGTAATAGGCCGCCAGCTGCGTCTGGGCGCCGAAGAGCGTGAGGTACTGCGCGCTCTCGGGTCAAGTTCGACGATGACTTCCATTGTTGGGCTCATTGGCGTCGGCGGCGCAGTGGTCGTCGGAGCGTTGCTGGCAGCTGCTGTGGCAGTGGGGGTTTCGCCGCTCGCGCCGCTGGGGCCGGTGCGTGCGGTCTACCCGTATCCCGGAGTCGCATTCGACTGGACGGTGCTCGGACCTGGGATCCTGGTCCTCATTGTCGTGCTGAGTGCGATCGCGGTGGCGATCAGCTACAGGGGTGCGCCACATCGGCGCGGCCAGCGAGGCCGCTCGGCGCTCGATCGGCCCTCGCGCGTCGTCAGCGCCGCAGGGGCCGCAGGCCTGCCCGCCCCTGCGCTCACCGGCCTGCGTTTCGCGCTCGAATCGGGCAGTGGCCGTAGCTCGGTGCCGGTTCGCTCCGCGATCCTCGGTGCCGCGATGGCGATGGTGGCGCTGGTCGCCACGGTCACGTTCAGTTCCAGCCTCGACTCCTTGGTCTCCCACCCCGCTCTCTATGGTTGGAACTGGGACTACATGCTGGCCTCGTCGGGTGGCGACATCCCCCAGCGGCAAGTAACGACTCTGTTGGACCACGACCGCTCCATCGCTCAATGGTCAGGAATCTACACCTCAACCTTGCAAATCAACGGCCAGAACGTGCCTGTGCTCGGGGAGAGCCCGAGCGCCGCGGTGGCTCCGCCGGTCCTGTCGGGTCACGGGCTAGAGAGCACAGGCCAGGTGGTCCTCGGCGCCGTCACCCTGGCGCAGCTCCAGAAGCACCTGGGTGACACGGTGGAGGTGAAGAGCGGGACATCGGTGTCCACGCGGCTGCGCGTCGTGGGGACCATGGCTATGCCGACGCTCGGGTCCGGACTGGAGATGGGTACTGGAGCACTTGTCTCGGACCAGCTCCTGCCTGCGATCGATCGCAACCCATTCGACGACCCCATCCCAGGCCCCAACGCGATACTGGTGCGCCTGCGCAAGGGGTTCAATCGCTCAGCCGAGCTGCGGTCACTGAACAAGATCGCCCAAGCCACCAGCAATACGGCGAACTTCGGCGTCATTGTGACAGGGGTACTGCGCCCGGCCGAAATTGTGAACTACCGCTCCCTTGGCGCCACACCGGTCTATCTCGGGGCTGGCCTTGCCGTCGGCGCGGTGGCTGCTCTGGGGCTCACCTTGATCGCCTCAGTCCGTCGCCGCCGGCGGGACCTCGCCCTGTTGAAGACGCTCGGGTTCACTGGCCGTCAGTTAGCAGCGACTGTTGCCTGGCAGTCGACGATCGCCGTCGTAATCGGAACCATCGTCGGCGTGCCGCTCGGGATCGCGCTAGGCCGCTGGCTTTGGGACCTGTTCGCCCGCAACATCCACGCAGTACCTGCACCGAGTGTGCCCTCGCTTTTGGTCATACTCATCGCCGTCGGCGCCATCGCTCTCGCAAACGTGGTGGCTTTTCTCCCCGGCCGAGTCGCATCAAGCACGCCGACTGCACTGTTGCTCCGTTCTGAGTGACCTCTGCATCTTTCCCTTCATACGTCGGGTTCTTGGTCTCATTAGGCCGCCGATGACGACCCTCTCACCGAGATATGGGTATTCGAAATGAGTCCGGAGGTTCGCGCGTCGCTACCAAGTGTCCATAAAGTGCGGAGTGGATGCGAAGGTCCGGCCAAATGTCCGGCAGAGGATCGGTCTACGGGATGGTGAGAGCCCGTCGGGATAGGCGCCGCGCTCGCGAAATTTCCCTGCTGCGGAACGGCACATCGGTGTCGTGCCCCACTTCAATATGACGCCGTCAAAGTGGGGTACCTGAACTTCCGTGGCCGTCCGAGTGCGACCTCGGTCGCGAACGGCTCGCCGACGCAGGCGGTGCGTCAGCGCCCTGTTCACCGTGCGGTGCCGAGGGTGACTACCTCTTGGGTCTCCACCTGGCGTTGACATTACGGAGTCAACCTCTATAGTGTTGTCTTATGACAATAGGACAGGGGGACAGCGAACAGGTCGGTTTCCAGGTGTCGCCGATCGAGTTCCGGCTCGACCCCGCTTCAGGAGTGCCGACCTATCTCCAGCTCGTCCATCAGGTCGAGCACGCGCTGCGACTCGGCTACCTCAAACCGGGCGATCAGCTGCCCAAGGTCAGGGATGTGGTCGCCTCGCTGGCCATCAACCCGAACACGGTGTCCAAGGCTTACCGCGAACTGGAAACCAAGGGTCTCATCGTGGGGCGCCCGGGCCAGGGCACCTTCATTTTGGCCACCCTCAGCCAGGTCGCGCTCCCCGAGCTGACCGGGCTTCGGCGTTCCCTGCGGGGCTGGCTGGCCAAGGCCGACACGGCCGGCCTCGACGAGAGCGGCATCGCGGCACTCGTCGCCAGTGAGCTGCGGGATTTCTATGAGCGCCTGGGCGGTTCGAGCACGCGCAGTGGCGCGGCCGAGGACGAAACGGAGGGGGTTGCATGAACGTCATCGAGGCACGCAGCCTCGGCAAGCACTACGGCAGCACGTGGGCCCTGCGCGAGTGCTCGCTCGCGATCCCAGCCGGTCACGTGGCCGCGCTGGTCGGCCCGAACGGGTCGGGCAAGACCACGTTGTTGAGCCTGGCTGCCGGCCTAGCAGTGCCGTCCGTGGTCGGCGTCACCGTACTCGGCGGCCGGCCGCCCGGGTCTCCTGTCGCGCTGGACGGCATCGCGTTCGTCGCCCAGGACACGCCGCTGTACAAGAACCTGTCGGTCGTGGACATGCTGCACCTGACCCGCAACCTGAACCGGCGATTCGACCAGGCATCTGCCCAGGCCCGGCTGGCCGAGCTCGGCATCCCGCTGAAGCGCAAGGCCGGCAAGTTGTCGGGTGGTCAGCAGGCGCAGCTCGCACTGACTCTGGCGCTGGCGAGGCGACCGCGGCTGCTCGTGCTCGACGAGCCGATGGCAATGCTCGATCCGCTTGCCCGGCACGATTTCATGGCGACTGTGATGGCCGCGATGGCCGACGACGGCGTATCGGTGGTGCTTTCTTCGCACGTGCTCGCGGAACTTGAGCGAGTGGCCGACTACCTCGTCCTGTTGTCGCGGGGAAGGGTACAGGTAGCCGGCGAGGTCGAGGACCTGCTCGCCGGCCACCGCCTGCTCACCGGCCCCGCTGGCGAAGCCGAGAGGTATTCCGAACGCCTGAGCGTCGTGCACGCGTCGCGCGGCGGAACCCAGGCACATCTGCTCGTCAGGCAGAACGGGACAGACGGCCTGGTGCCACCCGGTTGGGAGGCGCATCCGGTCGGCTTGGAAGAACTCACCCTTGCTTACCTGCGCGAGCCCGGCGCCGCGGCGCTGCCCGGTCCCGCCCGCGGCCGAGACGCCGAACATTCGGAGGTGACGACATGACCACGCTGACGACGCGGTCCGTGCCCGTCCATCTGGAGGAGGACGCGAGTCTGCAGCCGCTTCCGTGGCGGCGGATGGCCTGGGTCACCTGGCGCCAGCACCGCGCGGCGCTCGTTGGCCTCGCCGTTCTGCTGGGCGCGCTCGCGGTGTACCTGTGGCTCCAAGGCCGCCAGATGCACCACGCGTACGGAATCGCTATCGCTTGCCACCCAGCCAGCTCAGGTGCCTGCGTGAATGCGATCAATTACTTCCAGAGCACCTACAACATCACCGCGCGGCAGCTCACCCCGTTGCTGCTCCAAGCGGTCCCGGCGCTCATCGGGGCGTTCCTCGGCGCTCCGATGCTGGCCCGCGAACTGGAAACGGGCACCTTTCGCTACGCCTGGACCCAAGGGTTCGGGCGGTGGCGCTGGACGATCGCCAAACTCGTGTCGCTCGCAGTTGTCGCCGCGGCTGCCGCTGAGCTGTTCAGCCTGCTGTTCTCCTGGTAGTACCAGCCCTTTATCGCTGACGCTCAGACCAACTCGCTCGCTGCTTCCACCTTCGATCTGCGCGGCGTCGCGTTCGCCTTCTGGACGCTGGTCGCCTTCGCCATCGGCGGCTTCGCCGGTGTGCTCATTCGACGCGTCGTGCCCGCGCTCGTTGCCACCCTGGTCACCTATGCCGGGCTCGTTTTGGTCGTCGGGGTGTTCCTGCGTCAGCACTACTTGACGCCGTTGATTGCTCGCCAGCAAAGCCTGAGTCTCTCCGCGTTTGTGACTGGGAACTGGGGCACGAAGGGTGGCCGGACCGTGTTCTCGTTCACCGGCGAGCCCACGAACAACATCCTCGGGCAGTTCTGTCCTTCCGGGGTGACCGTCAAGCCGTCGTCGGGACTAGTGGGGGGATTCGCGCAGTGTCTCAGCCAGCACGGCTACACGCTCTGGGCCAGCTACCAGCCGGCCAGCCGATTCTGGCCCTTCCAGTTCATTGAAGCGGGCTGGCTGCTCGCGCTGTCAGTGCTGCTCATCGCCGCGACCGTGTGGCTGGTCCGGCGGTGGGCATCCTAAAGACTGGTCAATCCGCGAACTGCCCCCGTATGCGCGTCGTTCACGGCGTCCAATGCTAAATCGCCCCGTACATTGCCGGTCTCGTGAGACGCCTTCGCGGTTCTACGGTCGACATTGCTGCATATCGCGAGCGGCGTCCGCGCCCGACTTCCAACCAGCGGGCTATTCCCGCAAGCCGAACGGGTAGCGGACAGGTCGGGACTCTCTTCAAGGGCATCGACTTATCGCCAAAAGGGGATCCCCTGCGGGCACCCGCGCTGCCGTCGAAGGAGGGTCCGGATGCGCCCGCAAACCGTTCCTCCTGCGGAGCGCTGCTATCGCACTGTGTACGGTCCGATCGAGTTCTAGTGGTAGCCCTTGGCGCCCACTGCTCTCGCGAGTGGGCTGCGCGGACTCCGCACGTTCTCTGGGTCTACGGGGCATCGCCTGGTCCCGAGGGAATCGGCTGTTTCCGCGTCGAGACGCCGAGTAGCTCGCGGCGATGATCCCCAGGGCGACGCTCCATTGGATCGACGATGCTCTGATTTTCCGCGCTCGCTGGACCAGCCCGGCGAGGTGGCCGCGTGATCGGCCATGTGACCACTTGAGTCATCGACCAGACATCGCGGTAAGAAGGGCCGACATCCGACCTCGATTCAGCGTCCTTTAATCAACGGATGGAAGTCAAGGTGACCCAAGCGGTGTCAACTGCGCCTCGGTGGGCTCACTACAACAGAACCAGGGCTCGGTGAGCCGAGCTCGCTCCCCCGCCGCTCCTTTCGAGATGGCTCCGCGGGGCGGGGGGGCCCGAAAGGTTGCCGCTTTGGCACGAATCAGGGCGTCAATTTCCCCGAACGTCTGGGCGGCGGGCTGCTCAACGCGGTCTTCGACCAGCGCTGCCAACTCTTGCTGCAGTTGGTCGACCGCGGGATCGGGATGCGACCACGTCCAACCCAGGCGGGTCAGATCGTAAGGACCAAGGTGTGGTGTCATAGCGGCCCGCCCAAGCAGCAGGGAACCCTCCGGCACCAACAAGCGCACGGTGTACTGCACCGGGTCCACGTTGGGTGCGAGGTCATGGGCCACCACGAAGTCAACGAGGTCGACCAAGTCGTCGATCGTGGTCCAAGGGGTGAAGGGCAGCCATGAGGGCCGAACCTCGATGCCGTGGTCGCGCAGGAGCACCACGGCCTTGGACGCGTCGGCCAGGCTATGACCTTTATCGAGGTGCTCGAGAATCGAGTCGCTCACCGACTCGAACGCCGAAACAACAAACGCACACCTGGCATCCGCCAGTTCGGGCCACAGCTCTGGGTAGCGCAGGATGTGCTCTACCTTGGTCGTGCAGTCGAACGTCAATTGCGGGTGGCGCTGGTGGATGGCCGCAACGACGCGGCGAGAGTGCAGCGGGGTGTTGAGGAAGTCGGGGTCGGCGAACGTGATGTGGCGGGCGCCGGCGGCAACCAACTGATCGACATCGGCCACGACTGCGGCCTCGTCCACGGCCCGTACTCGCCCGTCGTAGACGACCGGCACAGGACAGTGCCGGCATCGGTGCGAGCAGCCCCGGCTGGCCTCGACCGATCCAACCAGTCGCTCCTCGCCGTCGACCGCCAATCGGGCGTAGCGATCGAGGGGCGGCAACAGGTGGCGGGCTGGTACTCGCGCCCTGACCCGGGTCAGCTGGATTGCGCGACCGGGGTCTTGACCGCCCGCCCACGCCACCAGGCCCGGTTCATACTCACCCGCGATGACTGCATCGGTGGCCGACCTGACGGTGAGACTCCGGCTCACCTGTGCGTAGAGTCCATAGAAGCACAGCGGAAGCTCGGACCGCCGGCTCCGGATCGTCTCGGCGACGCGCAACGCCAGGCGCATCGCGGTGTGCATCGGCACGGAGAACGCGACCCGCTCGGCCCAATCAACGGCGGCCTCGTCGAGCGGGTCGACGGCCAGGTCGAGACATCGGACATCGTGGCCAACAGCCAGCAGCGCCGTGGCGGGCATCGCCAACTGCAGCGGCTGGTGCCCCAGCTCATAGGTGGAAATCAGAAGGACCCGCGTGAATCGAGCCTACCGGGGAGCTGACAGCGCCGCGATTCAGCGCAGACGCACGTCGAGAGCGGCCTCTGCTCGGCGGAGGGCATCTTCGACCATCTTCGCCGTCGGTCCCCGGGCAAAGATGAACCCCAAGTAGCGATCACCTTCGGGGAGGGGGCTTACCGGCCGTCCCGACGCGATGGCGATCTCGATACCGACGACTCCTTCGATGGCGAGGGCCCGCTCCTGGCCGGATACGCCCTCGAGCATCCCGGCCGATCGGATCGGGAGCATCATCACGCCCGACGCATTGGGCTCCCGAGCGAGACCGTCGAGCTCCATAGCGAGGGCGTGACGGATAATGATTTCTTCGAGGCTGATCCCCGCTCCAAAGCGCAAGGTCCGGGCACACAAGCCACCGATGGAGCGAGCGGCAAGCTCGAGAATGGTGACGATACCTGTGGCGCTGAGGCGCAGCTCGATGTGCACTGGGCCTTCTACGAGCCCCAGCGCCGCGGCTGCTCGGGCTGCGGTGGCCTCGATGGCGGCGAGGATCGAGGGCGGTTGCCGGGACGGCGTGACGTAGATGGTCTCCTCGAAGAAGGGACCGTCCATGGGGTCGGGCTTGTCGAACACGGCCAGCACCCTCAGCTGGCCTCCCAAGAGCAGGCCTTCAACCGCTACCTCGGCGCCGGATACGAAGCTCTCCACGAGAAGGGGTTCTGGACTATCCCCCAATATGGCCCGGATACGTACCCCGGCCGCGTCGGCCTGGGTCGCGTCGTCGACGCGAATGACGCCCTGGCTGGCCGACCGTGAGATGGGCTTGACTACGCACGGGTACCCAACTTCAGTCGCTGCCGAGGCAACGTCCGCATCACGAGCAACGATTCGGTAGGCGGGCTGGGGGACCGACGCAGTGGCCAGGCAATCGCGCATGCGCGCCTTGTCCTTGGTGTTGGCGACAGCCTCGGGCGGGTTGTGGCGTAGCCCCAGCCGCGCCGCCGACGCCGCCGCGACCGCCGCTCCCTGGTCATCGACGGCCAGGACGGCATCGAGCGGTGTCCGCCGATGGAGGGCCACGATGGCCTCTACGGCGGCGGCGCCGGCATCGAGTGGCACGACGACGGCCCGGTCGCCCATGAACCCGGCCAAGGCCTGACGGTGCTCGGACCCCACCACGACGTCGACACCCAGACGAGCGGCCGCGGCCAGGAAGTCCGCGGCTCGGTAGGTCCCAGTTGGCAGCAGCAGGAGGATGCGGGGCACGACCCTAGGATGGTACCGAGCAACGAAGGCTGAGGCGAAGGCACTATGACCGAGATCGGGACCGACGGCGTGCCCGTCCTGCGGGTGACCGACGCCGCTCTGGCCATGGTGCTCGAGGTGCGCGCCAGCGAGGACGGCGAGGACTCACTCGCCCTCTGGCTCGAGATCAGCGGTTCGAGCGGGGACGCCTACACCTATGACATGTATTTCCAGACGGCCGCCGACGCCCAGCCCGAGGATTGGTCCGCTGCGCCAAACGGACTGGCGCTCGTGGTCCCCAGCGACAGCATCGAAAAGATCCGCGGGTCCGTCCTCGACGTCGGTGAGGGCGGGTTGGTCATCGAGAACCCCAACCATCCTCGGGCACCGGCCGCCGCCAGCCCGGCGATGGCGGGACCACCAGCCGACCTCAGCGGCGATGTAGCCCAGCGCATCCTCCAGGTCCTCGAACAACAGATCAACCCGAGCATTGCGGCTCACGGCGGCCGCGCCGACCTCGTGGCCGTCGAGGACGACGCCGCCTACCTCCGATTGAGCGGAGGCTGCGCGGGCTGTGGGATGGCAACGGTGACCTTGAGTCAGGGGATCGAAGTGGCCATACGCGAATCGGTTCCTGAGATCATTCGGGTGATCGACGTCACTGATCACGCGGCGGGAACCAACCCGTACTACGAGGCAGCCAAGAAGTAGGTTCTACCCTCCGACGAAACGGCGAGCATCCTGCGCCGCGTACGACGCGACAATGGCATCGGTTGTTGCGGTTTCTTGGATCCGAATGATCAAGGCCTCAAGGCGGCTGGTTGGAATGGCGCACGTCATCTCTGCGCTCGGCATCGCGGTACGAGTGCGGCTCAGCATGCAGCCCACGCTGACCGCCACCTCCCCCTGTTGTTTGGCGACCGCCACAATGTGGCACTGGGGTTTGCCCTCGATGCGCAGGCCCGGGAGGGCGTCGGCGAGCACCATGAGCTGTTTGCCATTGATGCGGATCAGCACCACGTCCGGATCGACCGGCGTTTCCGCCAGCGGACCATAGACCACGAAATCAGGCCGTTCTGCCACGACGGGGATACCGGGAATCATGTCCATCGTCACCCACCCCGACTCCAGCAGGGCGGCCACATCTGCGCGGCCGGAAACCTCGTCCAGGGTGACGAATCCGTGGGTAAGACTGCCCACGGAGCAGTTGCCGTGGTCCGCGGCAACCGTGGTGAAAGTCCGGTCGACAGCCTTGGTCCAAAACACGCACCCTGCTGGAACCCGACCGGTGCGGCCGTCCGGGGTGGGTGCGGGCATGGGGGCATCGAACGGCACGATACCGGCAGGGACCGATGCGGAGAACGTGATGGCGATCGGTGGCGTCCTGAGGTCCAGTGCGGCGATGAGAGCGGCGGAGGCGTCGGACCAGCGCGCGCGAAGGGACATATGTGCAGTCTTGCCGGGCCAGCTTCATGGGGCAATCCCTGAGGTGCCCGAAAGCTCGGTTCAGTACGCTCCCTCTCTGCCAGTCGAGGGCAACCCGGCCTCTTCGAGGGTGGACCACAGCCGTGGCACGCTTCACGAACCGCACGCGCGAATCTGGTCGAGGGGTCAGCGCCAGTTCAGCAGCTTGAGGAACCGCTCAGCGGTATCTCTTGCCGGCACGCTCCTACCTTCAAGGACCGTGACAGCATTCCACTACGACGCGCCTCGGTGGGGCCAGAGGATCGACCACTACCAGGGGTCATATCTCGACCGGTACCTCGGCCAACGACGGGGGCCACACCAGTCGCTTGCCCCCTTGGTGCCACTGCACCACGAGCACCGCGTGTTCGGCCTGGCGCCCGTC
>Ga0182018_10003039_pt1 | contig 15704 bp, 13 predicted proteins | sample 812P2MmetaG_FD_120490 | JGI IMG/M metagenome (GOLD analysis project Ga0182018, IMG submission 120490) | Permafrost microbial communities from Stordalen Mire, Sweden - 812P2M metaG | ecosystem: Environmental > Terrestrial > Soil > Wetlands > Permafrost | place: Sweden: Stordalen | collected...
CGGATCACAGCTCCCCGGCTAGCAAGCCAAAGCGAAAGCCAGCCACCTTTAAATCCGGTGTGCCCGGTTAAGAAAACCCGCCGTCCTTGCCACGGATTCACCAGGTCTTCCACGGAGCCCTCCGGGTGGCCCAGAGCTCTTCCAGTCTTCGCTTGTCGCTGAGCGTGTCCATCGGCTGCCAGAATCCGCTGTGAAAGAACGCCTGCACTTGATTCTTTGAGGAGAGACTTTGCATTGGTTCTTGTTCGAACATCGAGGCTTCATCCGGAATCTCGCTCATCACCTTTGGAGAAAGGACAAAGAAGCCGCCGTTAATCCATCCACCCTGGCCCACAGGCTTCTCCTGGAATGCAGTGACTGCTGTTCCCTCAATGTTTAAGCCGCCGAACCGGGCCATGGGCTTGACCGCAGTGACCGTTGCCAATTTGCCGTGGCTCTTGTGGAAGGCAATGGTTGCGGAGATATCAAGGTCACTAACTCCATCTCCGTAAGTCATGCAGAAGGCCTCCTCGCCATCGAGATACCTAGCAACCCTTTTTAATCGCCCACCGGTTCCCGCGTGGTCGCCGGTATCGACAAGAGTGACACGCCAGGGCTCAGCCACGCTCTGGTTCACCTGCATCCGATTCTCTTGCATGTCAAAGGTCACATCCGACATATGCAGAAAATAGCTGGCGAAGTATTCCTTAATGAGATAGCCCTTGTAGCCGCAGCAGATGACGAAGTCATTGATGCCATGCTGAGAATAGATTTTGAGGATGTGCCACAGGATGGGGCGGCCGCCAATTTCCACCATCGGCTTGGGGCGCAGGCCCGTCTCTTCGCTGAGGCGCGTTCCGAATCCGCCCGCCAGAATAACTGCTTTCATTTCAATCTCGTAGCGCTGCCAGATGGGCATTGTTTGGTGCAAGGAAACTACCACTTAGGCGGGAGCGCTGTTTCCTGAATAATACAGTACACTGACGACTCCGGATTTTGTATGCTACCTTTGTGGACCCTCGATGACAGACAGAACAGCTCGGCTTCGGCAGCAAATACTCGACCTCACTGCCGAGTATTTTAGAGAGGGATTTCCGGCGTCGGAGTTTGAACCAGGACAGTCGTCTGTTCCGGTTTCAGGCAAGGTGATCGATGCGGACGATTTTAGTTCTGTTGTGGATTCGGCTCTCGACGGCTGGTATACAACCGGCCGCTTCGCCGAGGAATTTGAGCGCAAACTTGCTCGCTTTGTAGGCGTTCGCTGCGCTTCGCTGACCAATTCCGGCTCTTCGGCAAACCTGCTTGCGGTGAGCGCGCTAACATCGCCAAAACTCGGCGAGCGCCGACTTAAGCCGTGCGACGAAGTCATCACCGTGGCCTCAGGTTTTCCGACGACAATCAATCCGATTATTCAAAATCGACTGGTCCCGGTGTTTGTGGATGTTACTTCGCCGACTTACGAAATTGACGTGAGCCAGTTGGAATTGGCACGCAGCGGAAGAACCAAGGCAGTGATGATTGCTCATACACTGGGCAATGTATTCGACCTTGATGCCGTGGCCGCATTCGTGAGGAAGCATAACCTCTGGCTAATTGAGGATTGCTGCGACGCTCTGGGCTCCACGTGGAAGGGACAAAACGTCGGGACTTTCGGCGATATCGCGACGGTGAGCTTTTACCCCGCGCACCACATCACCATGGGCGAGGGCGGGGCGGTGCTCACGGACAAGCCCAATTTGCAGGTACTGATCGAGTCGTTCCGCGACTGGGGCCGCGACTGCTGGTGCGATCCGGGGAAAGAGAACACCTGCGGCAAGCGATTTGACTGGCAGCTCGGGAACCTGCCTTGCGGGTATGACCACAAATACACCTATTCGCACATTGGTTACAACCTAAAAGCGACCGACATGCAGGCCGCACTGGGCGCCTCACAGATAGAAAAGCTGCCTCAATTCATTGCGCGCCGGAAGGAGAACTTTCGCTACTTGTACTCTGCACTCAAGCCATTGGAGGACTTTCTTGTGCTGCCGGAGGCAACGCCGGGTTCGGATCCTGCGTGGTTTGGGTTTCCGATCGCAGTTCGCGAGGCCGCGCCGTTTACCAGGGAGGAACTCATTCGGGTTCTCGATCGAAACAAGATCGGCACCAGGCTCCTGTTTGGGGGTAACCTACTACGGCAGCCCGCGTATGAAGAATGCGAGCACCGGGTGGTTGGTGATCTGCCGAACACAGATTTTGTAATGAGCAACGTGTTTTGGATCGGCGTTTATCCGGGACTTACAAAACAGATGCTCGATTTTGTCGCAAGTACAATTACTGAATTTGTCATGCAGCCTAACGCGGGATTGGATCATTCACGACCGACTTTCATTCAAGTGAAGTAAGCATGTCAGGAGACATGACAATGAATCCGCCGAGTAGAGAACCAATGTTTATATATGAGATGGCTAACAATCACATGGGTGATGTTGAGCATGGCATTCGCATTGTTAAAGATCTGAAGGCCGCTTCAGAAGGATTTCCGTTCCGTTTCTGCGTTAAGCTGCAATACCGGGATATCGACTATTGCATGCACCCCGATTTCAAAGACCGGTTTGACCTGAAGTATGTCAAGCGTTTTTCAGAGACGCGGCTTTCGTGGGAGCAGTACCGGCAGATCAAGGATGCCATCGTAGAAGCCGGGTTTTTATCCATGTGCACGCCGTGGGATGAAAACTCAGTCGACAAGATTGCTGAACACGGCTTCGATTTCATCAAGATTCCAAGTTGTTATTTGGTCGATTGGCCTCTGCTTGAAAAAATAGCAAAGCACAATTTACCGATTGTGGCATCGACTGCAGGCGAACCGCTGGAAGAGGTTGATCGCGTCGTCAGCTTTTTCAAAAACCGGAACAAGTCGCTCACACTCATGCATTGCGTAGGCGAATATCCTGCGCCAGACGATCATCTGCATCTGGGCCAGATTGTCCTGCTCAAGAAGCGTTATCCGGAAATCCCGATTGGCTACTCCACACATGAGCGTCCGGACAACGTTGAAGCCGTGAAGATTGCAATTGCTTTGGGCGCAGTGATGTTTGAGAAGCACGTCGGAGTACCGACAGAACGGTATCCGCTGAATGGATACAGCGCCAATCCCGATCAAGTACGCAAGTGGCTCCGGTCTGCCGCCGATGCCTTCACAATGATTGGCAATCGGGAGGAGCGCTACCCTGCGCCCCCGGGGGAACAGCGTGCGTTAAGGGATCTTGCTCGCGGCGCATTCATCAAGAGTGCGGTTGCGGCCGGCGAAACGGTCCAGCCCTCGAATGTCTTCTTTGCGATGCCGAATGTGGACGGACAGCTTGTGGCGCAAGACTTTTCAAAGTACAGCGAGTACATCGCAACTGAAGGAATCTCAGCAAACGGCGCAATTATGCGCGAAAGCGTAAAAGCGCGAAACACGCGCACGATGGTACACAAAATAGTCTCGGATGTTCGGGCGCTGATCAAGAAGAGCAGGGTGCAGGTGCCAGGCCAGTGCGAACTTGAAATCTCGCATCATTACGGACTAGAGAGGTTCAAGGAGTTTGGCATTACGGCAATCACCGTCGTCAACAGGGAATACTGCAAGAGACTCATGGCCGTGCTTCCTGGACAGAGGCATCCGCAGCAATGGCACGATCTTAAAGACGAAACGTATCACATCCTCTATGGGGATGTGACTGTGGAGTTGGATGGAAATCATTCGACTCACAAATCAAACGACGTGATCACCATTCCTCATGGAATCAAGCATTCATTCTGGACAGAGCACGGCGCGATCATCGAGGAGATTTCCTCAAGCTACTTTGCGAACGATTCCTTTTACACAGACGAAGCGATTATGGCGAACATAAATCGCAAAACCTTTGTCACATACTGGATTGGATGATGCTGACTGTTGTCTGGGATGTGGACGATGTCCTCAATGACCTGATGGAGCAATGGTTCAAACATTGTTGGCTCATTGAGCATCCGGACTGCAAGGTATCCTATGCGGAATTTACTGCGAACCCCCCGCATCAATCTCTTGGTGTGACTGTGGATGAGTACTTAGCTTCATTGGATTCGTTTCGCAAAACAGAGAGAGCATTCAACATGCAGCCCAACCCGCGCGCGCTCGCATGGTTTCGAGACGAAGGGAAACGGTTTCGCCACATTGCCCTGACAGCTCGACCGCTTGAATCCGCTCCCGACGTAGCCCACTGGGTAATGCGCCATTTTGGAGCATGGATTCGCTGTTTTGGCGTGGTGCCGTCGCGCATTGAGGAAGATATTCCGATCTATGATGGCAGCAAAGGCGAGTATCTGAAATGGCTTGGGCGTGGAGATATCCTCGTGGATGATTCGGTTGAGAATTGCCTGCAGGCGGACTCTCTTGGATTGAAGACGCTGCTCTATGCCCAACCTTGGAATCAAAGCACATTGACAGCCGATGCCCTGCTGCGCGAGCTTTCCGATTTGGCGGAGGAATCTTGATCAAGCTTTCGGACTATGTGATGCGCTTTGTTCACGATGCCGGCGTAAGGCGTATCTTTATTCTCACGGGCGGGGGCTGCATGCACCTTGTCGATTCCGTCGGCCGCCAGCCTGGGCTGGAATATATTTGTTGTCTTCATGAACAAGCTGCGTCGTTTGCGGCACAAGCACACGCCGAATACACGAGCAGCCCAAGCGGCGTTCTGGTGACCACCGGACCAGGCGGGACAAATACCGTTACGGGCATTGCGGCTGCGTGGCTCGATTCTTCGCCTTGCATTTTTCTTTCTGGTCAAGTGAAGCGTGCGGACTTGTTGACAAGTCGCGGTGTGCGTTCGATGGGCCCGCAGGAAGTGGATATTATCTCCGTCGTCAAGCCATTGACAAAGTATGCAAAGACGATCGTAGAACCGCGCGACGTGCGCTATGAGCTTGAGAAGGCGTTACACCTGGCGACCACGGGGCGCCGCGGCCCGGTGTGGTTGGATTTCCCGCTCGATGTGCAGGCCCAAATGATTGATGAGACTGACCTGCCTGAATTTGTACCGGAATTCAACTGTGAAGGCAGTAACGAGCTGAGGGAAAAGGTATCTGAATCAATTGCATTGCTGAAGAAGGCGCAGCGTCCTGTGTTATTCGTCGGGAATGGGGTTCGGCTGGCACATCTGGATGGACTGGTTAAGCGATTGGTCAATCAGCTCAAGATTCCGACGCTTTTGACCTGGAAAGCAATGGACATGCTTCCTGAAGACCAGCCCCTCTTTGCAGGACGGCCGGGTTCCATCGCGGCGCGGGGGGCAAACTTCACACAGCAGAATGCAGACTGGATACTGGTAATCGGCGCTCGGCTGGATATGCCGCAAGTGGCTTTCAGCCATAAGAACTTTGCGCGTGGGGCGAAGAAGACGATAGTGGATGTGGATCCGCGCGAACTTGCAAAATTCGAGATGGAGATTGACGTTCCGGTGACCGCCGACGCGAAAGAGTTTGTCACCGAGCTGCTCGCGCAACTGGAAAAGGCGGAACTCCCCGATGTAAGCGCGTGGGTTGCGAAGACGACGGAATGGAAAGGAAGATATCCTGTGATTCTCCCGGAGTATTGGAAGGAGAGCGGTGGATTTGTTAATACGTATGTCTTGATCGACGTTCTATCGGACCTGTGCAAAGCGGATGATGTTCTTGCACCCGGCAGCTCCGGAGCTTGCAGCGACATCTTTCTGCAATGCTTCAGGCTCAAGCAAGGGCAGCGAGTGGTGAACTCGCCTTCGCTTGGCGCAATGGGGACGGGTCTACCGGGAACGATCGGAACGTGTCTGGCAAGTGGAAGGCGGCGCACGATCTGCGTCGTCGGAGACGGCGGATTTCAGCTGAATATCCAAGATCTTGAAACGGTGCGACGGCTGAATCTGCCGATCAAGTTTTTCGTTCTATGTAACGGAACCTATGCTTCGATCATCTCATCGCAAAAAAACCACTTTGAAGGCAGGCTGGTGGGGAGCGACCCGTCAAGCCATTTGACGCTGCCAGATGTGAGGAAGGTGGCTGAGGCATACGGAATCCCTACGCAGGAGATCAGAGATCACTCCCATATTAAAGACGAAGTGCAGAAGGTGCTTGATCAGGATGGACCAGTAGTCTGCGCCGTCAACATCTCCTCCGACCAAGTTACTGCGCCGCGCGCGACTTCAGAGATACGGCCCGATGGAACCATTGTCAGCCTGCCGATGGAAGATATGGCGCCACGGTTGCCGCGGGAGGTATTCCGCTCCGAGATGATCATTTCTGCTTCGGAGAATCAGCTGTGACCGCGGAGTCGGTTAACAGCCTCGGGGCGGCATGGGAATTGTAGGCCGCTGATGGAGCACACTGGTTCGAGGTTCGGATCGTTGGAAGATTTCAGGAGGCAAGGCCGTTGACCGAGAGACATCCAATTGTTGCGGAGGACATGCGGAAGATCGTTTCGGCCGGAGTTCCCTGGGAGCGGCTATTCGGAAAGACGGTCCTGATCACTGGCGCCAACGGATTTGTTCCGAAATACATGCTGGAGACACTTCTCTACCTCAATGAGACTGCGAACGCGGGCATTCACGTCATCGCCCTGGTGAGAAATCACGAGAAGGCGATGAGGAGACTGGGTCACCTTGCCTGCCGATCCGACTTGACGACGGTTGTGCAGGATGTGCGGGAACCCTATCGTGGACCGGAAAAGGTGGATCTTCTTGTCCATGCAGCGAGCCAGGCCAGCCCAAAGTATTTCGCAACAGACCCCGTCGGGACGTTTGAAGCAAATGTGATTGGGACGCGGAACATGCTTGAGGTTGCAAGAAACGCGAAGAGTGCGGGATTCCTGTTTTTCAGCAGCGGCGAGGTCTACGGCGAGCGAGCGAACTTATCTGTGCCGGCGACCGAGAGTTCTTACGGTTACCTCGATCCGATCAACCTTCGCTCCTGCTACGCGGAGGGTAAGCGCGCGGGCGAAACCCTTTGCGCCTGTTGGCATGACCAGTTTGGCATTCCAGCAAAGATTGTGCGCGTTTCTCACACGTATGGGCCGGGGATGGACCTGAACGATGGCCGGGTGTTCGCCGACTTTGTCGCCGATATTGTGGGCGGACGCAATATTGTGATGAAGAGCGATGGGAGCACGCGGCGATCATTTTGCTACCTCGCGGATGCGACGGTCGCGTATTTCACCGTTCTGCTACGGGGAAACAGCGGCGAGGCATACAACGTGGGAAGCGATTCCGAGTGCTCGATTCTTGACCTTGCCGAGATGCTTTGCGGCATATTCCCCGAACGGAATCTAAAGGTAATTCGGCAAGAGCGCAACCAAGATGACACATATGTTGCCAGTGCGATTGCCGGAGGCCACTTCGATCTTTCCAAAATAAGGTCGCTTGGATGGGAGCCGACAACCAGCATAGAGGAAGGCTTCAAGAGAACGGTGCGAAGCTACGAATAGAAATGGCCTGCCGTCGGCGTGCATCGGAGCCTTAGGCTCGCTCTGACCAGCCTTCTCTGAACGAGATGTTCTTGTGGCCAAGGAAGCTGAAGGCGACTGTCACGAGAGTCGTGATGGCGGCTGCGATATAGGGGGCACTCTGCGGGCTAGCGAGGTGGTGGCGGAGGATGGGGACCAGGATGGGCATGGCCGCCAAACCGATCAGCATTGTGGTTCCATAGACGCCGATACAGCGAATCCATTCAATGAGGTAGTTTCCTCGCGTGCGGAAGACGAACCGCTTGTATCCGAGGAAGGCCGCCGTGATTGTGATCAGGTTCGCAGCAACCGTTGCGTACATATAGCCGTAGGGGCCGAAGCCTCTGAAGGCCCAAATCGAAAGTGCGAAGACGCCGTAGCCGAATGCGGTATTGAAGACGCCAACCGCGAGGTATCGCGCCAGTTGCCCGATCGACTTGTGAGAATTCTGATCCACGCTGAGTAGTGGCACCTAGCAGTTGATGCGTTCTCTTTCAGTGACCAGAGGGCGATTGAGTGCGAGGGTGTGAATGGAGCCAACGTACTCGCCGATGATGCCCAGTGCGATGAGCTGAATGGATCCCAGGAAGAAAAGGCCGAGAACCAGCGGAGCAACGCCTACCGTAAAGCTGTTCCAGAACACGAGTTTGTAGGCCAAATAGAAGATACCCACGACAAAGCTTATGAATGCCGAAATGAAGCCGCAGAAGATTACCAGGCGCAACGGGACCTTGGAGAGGTTGGTAATGCCGAGCATGGCCAGGTCGTAGAGGGTATAGAAGTTGTTTTTCGTGATTCCGCGCTCACGGCGTTTTTGATTGTAGAAGACTTTAGCGTAGGGAAGCCCGAGTTCAGCAATCATGCCCCGAAAGAATGGGTGCGGATCGCGGAAGTCAGTGCGGATCTTCTCAATCACGTATCGATCGTAGAGCCCGAAGCCAGTGAAGTGCTCCAGGACCTCAACATTGGTAAGGCGGGCAACGAGGCGATAGTAAGCTGTGCGCAGACGGTACATCAGGCCGCTTTCATCGCTTGAATTCTTGATGGCTGCGACAATTGGCACACCCTTTTCCCATTCGTGAATCATTTCGACAAACAGCTCGGGGGGATCTTGCAAGTCGGCAAGGAGGATTCCAACCGCATCGCCCTCGGCCTGCAACAACGCATACATTCCTGAACGTGCGCCGCCAAAATTGCGCGCATTCACGATGACTTTCACACTCGGGTCAGTCGCGGCCATTTCGCGGAGCACACTGATCGTGCCATCTTTGGAAGCATTATCGATGAACAGATGGTCGAAGCGATACCCGGGGAGCCCTTCCGCCATCACCTGCACTCGTCGATGAAGCTCCCGTACATTGAGCTCTTCGTTATAGCAAGGGGTCATGATGGTGATTAGTTTCGCGGTCATAAAGCTCACCTCCGAGACACAAGCGTAATGCTGCAGTGGTTAATGCAGGGTAATCTCTGTGATTTCGATCAAAAGCTAGCATATCCTCTCTTCCCCTCTGGCGCGACCGATGCACCACAATTATCATGCAGTCATGCATCATATTAGGCCATACAGGTTTTTCACCCTTCTCGACGCGCCGACCTCCGAGCGCATGACGCATGTGCCATTGCCAAGCCGCCGCGGCCTGGGAGGCGTAAGCCTTCTCGAAACCTTTCTTCTTGTTGCCGCCGCCCGAATTGTATCTGCAACCCGCATCTTCGAATTTGGCACCTTCCTGGGGAGCACGACGCTGAACATTGCTCTCAATACCCCCGATGACGCGAGCATATTCACCCTCGATCTCGACCAAGAATCCGCGCAAGGCCTACGCCAGGACGACTGCGACGCGCCCCTGACGGGCATCCATCTATCGGCTGGTTCAAACTTGGACTTTGCGAACACCGCAGTAAGCAGCAAGATTGAAACCCTCTTCGGGAACTCCCAGGAATTCGACTGCTCTCCGTGGGCAGGAAGCATTGACCTAGTCTTCATAGATGGCGGGCATGACGTTCCGACTGCAACTTGTGATACGAACAACGCCTTGCTCATGACAAAGCGGGAAAAGCCTTCGTGCATTCTCTGGCATGATTACGGAAACCGGGATTGCCAGGCCTTAACTGGCTACCTGGATCAATTGAGCCAAAAAATCGAAATGTTCCACATTGAGGACACAATGCTTTGCGTTTGCTTCCAAGGTCCCTGTGAGACCCTCCATAGACAACTCTTAATCCCCTGATGTTCCCTAGATACGGGTCAGCGACCAGCGTTCAATGGGAATCTAGACTTTTAAGGCCAAACACCATGCCATATCGGCTTCCCCAGCCCTGCTTCCGTACGGATATGTCCCCGGGGCAATCACTTTGCCGCTGCAGGTCTCGGTGAACACATTCAGCGACTGCTCAGAGTAATAGTTGATGTGGATATGCATCAGGTAGAGAGCGGCAGGACACAGGATGTAGCGTGCTATGGACGGGCGCAACAGCCTCATATTGCCTATCTGGGCCTTGCAAGCAAGCACAACCCGAAGGGAGATTTACGAAGCGCCTTGAGGAAGATCAGGCCCACCTTCGGAGTACAAAAGGGATTATCTGTTTGCAAAACACATGAATCATGATCGTTGCGACTGTGAGTGTGCCCTAGGCATTGATTAGGCTGGCTTCACGGCAATCATCGTAATGATGTCGTGCAAGTTCTTGTGGAACTTGATCTCGCCAACCACGGTGCCGTTCAATCTTTGGTAGAACCGGTAATACGCTGAATCCTTGCTGGAGCGCGATAGCCGCAAGAATACCGTTTTGACTTTGAACAGGTGACCGATAAACTTTGAATTTACTACCTGAAAGCCTGCAATGGACAGAGTATGAGCTAGCGTCTTCTTGTCGTAGTAAAAAAGATGCGATGGTGGGATGACAGCATAAAAGTTTCGACCCATGAGCTTCGCGTAGAGGCAGGAAATGTTATGTACCTTGATTGCAATCATCCCGCCTGGCCGTAAAAGGAGAAGGCACTTTTGAAGCATTGGCAGCGGGTCACGAATATGATCGAAAACGTCTTGCAAAGTGATCACGTCAAAGTAGTTCTCCCGCGGGGAGTAGTCCTCGAAAGGGCCAATGACAATTCTGTCACCATAACGTTCGCGGGCAGTCGCGGCATAGGCTGGAGCAATCTCGTTGCCGTGGCACTCCCAGTCATTCATGGTGTCAAGAAACCAGCCGCGCGAGCATCCCACGTCCAATAGCTTGCCCGGCTGGGAAAAGCGGCTGCGAATTATTCCCCCAAGTTTCTGATAGTAATAGTTGAGGCACTCGACGTTTTCCTCGCCGTACGAGTCATCAGTGAAGCTTGCGTAGTGCTCGATAAGCTCCTCCGTCGTGACCTGGTTCTGCACAAATACGAGTGAGCATGTGGTGCAACGCGCGATCGTGTAGGCGTTGACTTCCCAGAGGCCCTTGAGGGCGGTTCCACTGCAAACCGGGCAGGACGAATACAATTGGATTGATCGAGTCGAGTTCAAGAAGTCCCTCGCTTAACCATTACCATATATTGGGATTTGTTTGGGGTGCTGGAACCAGTGTCATAAATACTTGAGCTTCTTACCCGCCAATGTTCATGAAGCAGCATCGATGTTACCTCTCACGTGCTGAATTCTGTTGAGCCTTTTGACGCTAGACACCATGCCATATCGGCGCTTCCCACTCTGCTTGAGTAAAAATAGCTGCCAGCGGCGACTACAGTACCTCCGCAGGTGCGCACAAGCGTGTTCAGACAATGCTCGGTGAAGTAGTTGATGTGCTGATGCATCATGTAGAGCGTGGCGGGGCGGAGGATGTGTCGAGCGATCGTCGGCCGCGTGACGGCCATGATTCCGATCTGAGCGACCCGCCTCGCAAGCCGAGTGAGGCCGAAGGGGAGTTCACATGGAACTTCAAGAAACACCAAACCTCCCTCGGGAGCAGCCTGCAGAATCTCATTCACAAGGAGGCGCGGGAACCCGACATGCTCCAACACGTTACTATTGATGATGAGATCGGGCTTGCAGGCACCGGGATCGGCCGTAACCGTCACGCCGGCTGCGGGCGGAATCCCTGAGATGTCGTACACGAAGGGCTCGGCACCGTCGAGTAAGCCGACTACAAGATCGCCACGGTCGCCGCCATAATCGAGAATGCGATTGATCTTCCGCTGGCCAACATGTTGCTGAAGAATAGGGGCGAGTTGGTTCCTACGGAATTCGTACGAGCTGGCCGAGGCGAGATCCTCGTTGAAGCTGGGGGTATACCACGGTTCTGAGGCGAAGCGCATTTGCTGGTACTCCTCAGAACGGTAATTGCTGTAAAGGTTGCGCAAATCGTCGTCATCGAGACGGGGATTGTAGAACATGAATCCGCAATTCCCGCACTGAACAAGATCTACGCAAAATGGCGTCCTGTTCCATGTCCGTCTGGCGACGAAGGGAGCCACTAGGGCTCGCTTAAGATGCTTGATTGGGCCATCACAGATCACGCATTTAGAGACTTCAATCATCTGATTCGCTCTCTCCTGGTCAACCCAACCTTCCGGATGATTGATTTCTATCATCAACATGGAAATCAATCCCATTGTCTCAATTTTACAGATCACAAGCCGATTCAGCTCAGATCCTTGACTCCGGGAAACCTAAAGTACAACTGTTCACTGGAGTGGTGACTGGCGGCAATCGAGTCCGCGAAACTCTTCGTCGGAGACGACGGATGGCAGTGTCCATACCCAGTCGGTCTTATCGTTCCAAGCGGGATCGAAGGTGCGGGCGACGAGATACTGAATGCTGAACTGGCGGCAGGTGTCCCGTGCCTGTTCCGCGGTGGCGCCTCGGAAGAGGGAATCGATAGCGGCAGCCATGGAAGGGCATCCGCTGGGATCGCCGCCCAATTCGGCTCCGCACCCTTGTTGGTCCATACCTATCACTGCCTGGTGGCTGATTCCGATCCAATCCACACTATTCCAGAGTGGGTTCGGGCGGACGCCGGGGTTGTATTGCACGATGGCATCATGGGAAATCAAAACGTCCAGATGGGTATAGCCGATGTACGAGATGTAGGCATCGTGAGAGAGGCTACCGGCTTGAAGAGTGCTAGTTGCGCTCCTATGCGCAGCATCGACCAGAGGAAGAGTAAAGCGCATCATGAGCGCCTGGTAAAGTGTGCTGATGACTCCAAGGACAAGTGCGAGGGCGGCGATCGATCGTAACCATTGCGGAGTGTTGTGAGGCAAACCCGTAAAGTCGGCGGGCACGCTGGATTTGCGGTCTGTGAGGCCCCACGAAGTGACTACCTCCGACGCCATAAGGAGAAGCGGGAACTGTAGTATGAGCGCAGCTCGCCAGCCAAAGTCGTTGGTTTCAAGCACTCCTGACCGCACCAGGGAGAGTAGAGGGATAGTGGCGGTCGCGATGACAAGGAGAGACCGCTGCGCCGCGGTAAGCTTTGTGCTGCCGCGCCATGCGGGAACAAGATAGATGAGCAGCACGGCGAAGTAGAATCCCAATTCGACGGCGTATCCAGGCGCCAAGAGAACCAGCTTGGCCAGATTCAGCGCCGCCAAGGGATGGCCAGTAGCGATGTGCTGAAAGAGTGGGGATGCGAGCAACCCACCGGGAGGAATCATCTCGCGGACAGCGAAGGCAAAGAGGGCGCCTTCATCCAATTTGGACGAAGTGTGTGTGAGTTCCCAAAGGAATGGGAGAAGCAATACGACAGTGCCCGCACCACCCGCTGCCAGCAGCACTGCCGGCCGGAAAGTCCGCTCGATGACGACCTGCCATAGAGCCCAGACCACCATCACCAAGAAAAATGCAAAGGCCACATAGATCGAAAGGCCGAAGGCGCTCGCCAGGGCGAGGGAAATCATGGCTACATTGGCGATACGTCCGTGTTCTCCTTCCTTACCTGCCATCCACGCCAACAAAAATGCGAACATACAGCAAACCAAACTGGCGACGTGATGGGGATCCCAAAGAAGAGAAACGAACCAACTGGTAATCTGGCCCGCCTTCCATACATTGAGGTAACCAGGAAGTGGGCCTTGGAAAAAAAAGAAATTTCCGAGGTTTACACAGACATCGAGCCCTGTGACCAACAACAGGAAAACGGAAAGGAGAAACTGTTTGCGTAACCGGCTGCCGGCTGCGAGAAAGTGTTTCAGGTACAGCCCGCTGAGCGCAGCCACATTGAAGCCTGCCCATACGCAACTTGCTGTTAAGACAGCACGGACGGAGATGTGGGCGATCTGCGCGATTGCTGCGCAGAGCACATACCAGAAATAGTAATAGCGCATCGGCGCTGAGTGTTTGTAGAAGTAGAGGGAGTTGGCGGGCGGAACTCCGGTATGGAGGACACTCTGAGTCCAGTTGACACGCGGAGCGTGATCAAAGATGGCAAGGCTCATATAGAGCTGGTGGTTACTTTGGAAGTCAACCAACGATAGAATTGTCACGGCGATCCAGAAAGTTGCCAGGAGCGACGCGGGGCCACCTAGCGGACGCCAGCCAATCGTCCACATTCGGCCGGTGCGGCGAAGCTGAAGCCATTCCATGCAAAGGGTAACGATGCAACCTACTGCGCACACCACAAAGAACACGATCACAGCGGTCAGGGAAAGGGCTTTGCCGATCAGCACCGAAGCGATGGCCGAGACTGCTAGCGAAAGCGGCACACTCCAGAAGATGCGCTCTACCAGTGAGCGCTGCCGAAAGCTGTGCAGGTTGGTGAACCAAGCAGCCAGGTAGCCGGTACAGAAGGTAGCAGGAAGAAAGGCGGGGATCGCCAGGAGGCTGGCAGTGATCTGATCCGCGGTGATCGCAGGAACGTTAATGATCTTCGCCTCCTACTCCTCTGGAAATGCCGAGTCCTGTGCTCGATGTCCGGCATTCCTTGTGTTGTTGCTCAACGGCTCTGAATAGCAATGCACGCGGAAATCTGAGCCCACTGAGTGGAGGAATGTTGGCGGCATTCAAAAGCAGGTGCATGCTCATTCCCCAATCAGGCGCCTTGACCCTTCACAGCAGGAAATCCAGCTCTTCTGAGGCGTTTCTGCGTCATGCTCGACCACAGAGCCGTGTCGTTCAGGAACGATGCGCAACCTCGGAATAATACTGTCGAGTGATCTTCCTACCATTCGGGTCAAAGCGGCGAATGCGAACGATGTGCAGTCTGTGTGCAACGAAAGAGACGGTGGTGCTCAGCACCCCAAGTCCATATTCCACGCTGCGCTTGAAGTTGATGGATGAGGCCTCCTTGAAGTATTTTGTCGGGCAGGAGATTTCTCCAATGCGAAAGCCGAACATGACGGCCTGGGCGATCATCTGGTTATCGAAGACGAAGTCGTCGGAGTTCTCGAGGATGGGGAGAGTCTCAAGTAGCTCCCGCGAGAATGCGCGAAAGCCGGTGTGGTATTCAGAAAGTTTGACGCCCAGAAAGAGGTTTTGAAAACCAGTGAGGAATCGATTGGCGATGTACTTATAGAGCGGCATTCCGCCCTTGAGGGCGCCTCCGCCGAGAATGCGGGAGCCGAGGACCATGTCGTAAACGCCGCTCGCGATCATGCCTGCCATGGCTGGAACAAGAGAAGGCGTGTACTGGTAGTCGGGGTGGACCATCACTACGATGTCGGCACCCGCGGCGAGCGCTTCGCGGTAGCAGGTCTGCTGGTTACGGCCATAGCCATAGTTGGCATCGTGGATGAACGTCTGCACGCCAAGCTGGCGGGAAAGGAGCGCCGTCTGATCGTTGCTGGAATCATCGACAAGAATCTTGATGTCCACGACGTCGGAGAGTTCTCGCACTGTCATTTCCAGTGTCTTTTCCGCGTTGTATGCCGGCATCACGACCGCGATGCGTTTTTGGTTGATCATCGACTCAACACTCGCATATATCCATTTTCAGCCCTGAGAGGCACAACCGAAATAGCACGATGGTGCGGGTACCTGTTCCGACACGGGGTGTAGAGGAATGGCGGCCGGAGGGGGGTGCGGGTGGAGAGATTGGGGAGGTCCAGGTCTTCTAATCTGAGGCTGTTTGCCGGACGTACGTCGACATATAGAAGATCGCCATAAGCAGCAGGACAAGGGAGGCAGGCCGGGTCAGTACCACGGTCACGATTTGCCCAAAGAATCCTGCCGTGCTCATCTGAAGCTTATCAGCGATGATCACGAAGATCGCCAATGGAATATCGCTGGTAAACAGAATGCCAGCGGTGCTTATCAGCAGAGCAATCCTGCCA
>Ga0182018_10003042_pt1 | contig 15690 bp, 19 predicted proteins | sample 812P2MmetaG_FD_120490 | JGI IMG/M metagenome (GOLD analysis project Ga0182018, IMG submission 120490) | Permafrost microbial communities from Stordalen Mire, Sweden - 812P2M metaG | ecosystem: Environmental > Terrestrial > Soil > Wetlands > Permafrost | place: Sweden: Stordalen | collected...
CGAGTCGAGGAGGACTTGGTCGATCAGCTCTTCAACTCCATTGAGAAACGTTTGGCCCGCGCTCTGTTGCTGCTTGCGAGGTACAGCAAGCAAGACCAGCCGCAAAAGACGCTTCCGAAAATATCTCAGGAGACGCTGGCGGAAATGGTCGGGACAACACGCTCCCGGATCAACATGTTCATGAATAAATTCAAGAAACTGGGCTTCATTCATTACGACAACGGCGCAATCCAGGTCCAGAACTCCCTCCTGAGCGTGGTCCTGCACGAATAGGCACCCAGGCACTTGCCTCGCCACACCGGCCGCGTTAGGTTGGGCCGGTTTAGTCGGGTCGCTCGTTTCAGTATGTATTAGGCTTGGTACCTCAGATCAGAACGTTGGTAGATCGCTTTTTGCCCGCAGCCCGGACATTCCAGCTCGGCGCCTTCCGGGGCAAGTTCAGGTTTTGCAGGTAGGTAATGGTCTTCGAGCTTGCGCGGTTTGATTACGGATTGCGTGAAGTTCGACCCACAGCTCGCGCAATTTAGAATCCAGGATGGCATCCAAACACCTGGTTCAACAGTAGACGGATCCGAGGATCCACGATATACCCTTAACCCCGCACTTGGGCGTTGACGTTCTCAACTAGAGGATCGCAGGTCAATCCGTCGGCCGCGAGGGTTCTATTCTATTCGATCCGCCTGACAAGAGTGCGGTTTACGACGGGAGATTTTCTCTCCTTGTCAGCAAACTTTTTCGCTCTCCCCTTGCTGAGATATACGCGAGCGAATTTTTCCCCGTCTGCATAAAAGATCGTGGCCTGAAAGTGGTGATGCTTTCGGCGCCGATCTTTGCCGAAGGCCGATTTGTTTCGTTTTTTAATCGAGGGGGATTTTGGCATGAGCCGCGCGGTTTAAATAGATGGCCTGCCTCGTCTTAGCTCTTGCCCACTTGGCCCATCGGCTCTTTTGAGCGGCCGATATCTTGGTCCTGGCGGCCTTCGACATCCTCCGGCGCTTCCGGCCGGCGAATTTCGGCTTTGCAGAGTCGCCGCAGAAGTTCATCGTGGCGCGAATAATATTAAGATGCTTTACAACGCTCTTCACATTCTTTTCGAGCTTGCTTCATAAACCGCGATCAAACTCCCAAACCTTGCTTCTGCATCAGTGTCGCGACTCCGACCGCCGCTGAGTCCGCGCCCTGCTCCAACGAACCGATCACTGCGGCTTGGTCCGCCTTGGTGCGATTTTGGCTGATCTTAAACTTGGCTTCGATGCGGGAAGCCACAATCTCAAAGCCGACGATGTGCTTCAACATCCCGTCGCGAAATTTATCGCTGAGGCTGCTCCACTGAGCGAAATAGCCCGGATCAAAGGCATGGATAATTTCACGCGTCTCTTCCAGAAGCCAAGAGGGTTCGGAAAAGACGCGAGCGTGACCGTAGACATGTACGGCAGCGTAGTTCCAGGTGGGCACGCTCTCCCGGCTCTCGTACAGGCTAGGGGAAATATAGGCGTGCGGCCCGTGAAAGATCGCCAGGGACTCCTGGCCATTTTCCAGCAGGCGCCAGTGCGGATTCGCCTTGGCCATGTGTCCGTGCAAAACCATCTGATTATCGTTGCTCCGGACGAGGATTGGAATATGAGTAGCAAATGGGCCGGTGTCCGACGCAGAAACCAGAATGCCGAATGGATTCGCCTGGACGAAAGAAACGATGTCGGTGTGGTCGCGAACCCGGTTGAACTCAGGAATGTACATGTTTCGAATCTCCAGTGCTCTATAGACCGTATCACGAACCGCTCCGCTATTTGGACTTCACTTTGATTTGGCTCGGCTCGCTCCTTGTGGGTTAGGTCTAATCCCCTGAGATTTCACGCGCAGATTCGTCGGTCGGACGTTTTTGCCTTTAAGGAGATCGTTCGTTTGCTTAAGGATCGAACTGAGCATTTTCGGGTCGGATTCACACATGGCCTGCCTGCTCAATTCCAGTCACCGTTTCGGCACGCAATAGTCTAATCATCGATTCTGCGAAGAATTCTACGCGATTGGATACGGCAAAAGGGCGGGCCAGGCCCCGGAGCCATTGGTCCGGCCCTAACCGTGGCGTGCCTAGAATCACGTTCGGTACGTGAACTTAAGAACCCGGCGACTTGGAGGTAACGAGCCTTCTCTCCGATGTCACACTTCATCATACCGATCTTTACCTGCTGCACCTCGAAGTTAGAAGATTGGCTGCGTTGTACTCTGGGGCTGACGCTCTGGCAATCTATGTACAACACCGGGATGAAATCGCTGTCGTTCTCACGGACATGATGATGCCAGTGATGGACGGTATGGCTATGGGACTACATCTCCGACAACCCAGTACGCAAAACACGACTCCCAAGAAGGGAACACAAATCGGAACGGTCCATCCTGACTCCGGAGCAAATCAAACAGCTACTCGTTGCTCTTCCAGAGCCATCCAAATCCGTGGTCACGTTGCTCCTTCTGACGGGACTTCGGATTGGTGAGCTTCTCGCGCTTCGCCGGAAGAGCATCGATTTGGACGCGAGGACGCTCCGCATTACGGAAACCGTTTACGAGGGACACTTCGACAGCCCGAAGACAAAGCGCAGTGTCCGTTCCATTCCAATTGGGTCCGAATCCATCTCCATCCTTATAACCTATGCTATTCTTAGCACATGGAAATTACTTTCAACATCCCGGACGAACTTGCGCGGCAAGTCACTTCCGAAGGCAAGGACCCGGCATGGGTCGCGCTTGAGGCATTGGCCCTTGAGGGCTACCGTTCAGAATTACTGTTCGAGTCCGCAGTTCGCCAGATGCTGGGCTTCGAGACCAGGATGGAAGTGCATGATTTTCTGAAGCAGCATGGCGTTTACCTTCATTACGATGTTGCGGATTTAGAGCAAGATCAGGTAACCGCCCATAAGTTGCGCGAAAGACTCCAAGACGAGAGGGCTTCCGGTAAGAACCGTTTGGGATGATCGTTGTCGCCGACACCTCCCCCAATCAATTATCTGATTCTCATCGAAGAGATCGACATCCTCACAAAGATGTACGGCAGGGTTGTAATCCCGCGTGCGGTGCGTGACGAACTTCTGCGCCCTTCAGCACCCGAGATGGTTCGGGCTTGGATCGGTCAATTACCCATTTGGCTCGAAGTTCATACCCCTGTGAATGCTCCCGACGCATTGCTGGTCAAGCTGGACCCAGGGGAGCGTGACGCCATCCTGCTTGCAGGAGAGCTCCGGGCCGATCAGTTAATTGTTGACGACCGGCAGGGACGGCACGAGGCCGAAAAGCGCGGCATCCCAGTTTTGGGTCACTGGGCGTATTGCGGGAAGCTGCCACGATTGGGCTCCTGGATCTTCGAATCGCGGTGAAACGCCTTCAGGGCACCAGTTTCTATCTTGCGCCGGAGGTTCTGACGCGCCTCTTGAAAGATCAGCCTTAACCGGCGCGGGGACGGTTTCCCGTTTAGTTTAGCTTCACGACCGCCGAGTTTCCGAACGCAATCGACCACTCATAAGCTGTGCCGTTCTTTCATGCTAGTCGTAGGCATGAAAAACAAGACTTGCACCTATTGCAAACAAGAATTCCCCTCGTGCCGATACCACCCGGATCAGAGGATTTGCGGTTCCGCAGAGTGCCAGCAGCGACGCCGCACTGATTACCATAGAGAGAAAATCGCCACGGACTTTGTCTATCGCGAGCAGTGTCGAGACAGCCAGAAAAAATGGCGGGAGAATAATCCCGGCTATATGAAACAGTATCGAGCCAGGCGCAGACTTGGAGGCTGCCGCCATTCCGCAAAGTACCGCCTGTTGACCGCTCTTCACCAACTCGTTGATTCTGTAAAGAACAACGCAGTCTTGGATCTCCGGCCTATGGATGCAAGCATTTGGCTCGTCTCAGACTCTGTGTTCCAGGAGAAGAACAACTTAGCCTCAGCGAAAGTGATTATTCTGCAAGGCGATGTGCACACCGTCGCTCAAAGGCAGAGGCTGAAAAGAACATCTCTTTGAAGCTTGGTCCCGATTCGTCATATAAGGACCACGGCAGTTCAATATGAACTACTGGCGGGAGCAGACTCTTCGCAAGACTCAGAGATGCGCCGCCTGTCATTACTAACTATCAGACGAGTGGCGGCAATGGAAAGCATCGAACCAGGATCATCTGAAAGCAAACCGAGCGCAGCCCGCGCCGTAGAATACGTCCGCATGTCCACCGAGCACCAGCAATACTCGACCGAGAACCAGCGAGAAATCATTCGCCAATATGCCGAACGCCGGGGAATGCTGATTGTGCGCACGTACACAGACGCCGGCAAGAGCGGGTTGCGGATTGATGGCCGGGACGCTCTGAAGCAACTGATTCATGACGTAGAAAATGACCGGGCCGACTTCAGTGCGATTTTAGTTTATGACGTTAGCCGTTGGGGACGTTTTCAGGATGCGGACGAGAGTGCATATTACGAATATATCTGCAGGCGCGCGAAAATCGGAGTCCACTACTGCGCTGAGCAATTTGAGAATGACGGCAGTCCCATTTCGACCATTGTGAAGGGCGTCAAACGGGCAATGGCCGGCGAGTATAGCCGTGAGCTATCCGCCAAAGTCTTTGTCGGGCAATGCCGCCTCATCGAACTCGGCTTTCGCCAAGGCGGTTCTCCTGGTTACGGGCTTCGTAGGATGCTACGCGACGTGAACGGGGAGCACAAGGGCGTGCTCAATCGAGGAGAGCAGAAAAGCATCCAGACAGATCGCGTTATCCTCATTCCGGGGCCGCCGGACGAGGTTGAAATTGTTCGTTGGATCTACCACATATTTACAGCAGAAGGATTCGTTGAATCGAAAATCGCGACCATTTTGAACGAACGCGGCATTCCCACGGATTTGGGTCGGCCTTGGACACGCGGTACCGTTCATCAGGTTTTGACGAGCGAAAAATACGCGGGGAACAACGTCTACAACAAGGTCTCCTTCAAGCTAAAGAAGAAACGCGTGGTCAATCCATCAGAAATGTGGATTCGGGGCGATGGGGCCTTCCAGCCCATCGTCCCGCCAGAATTGTTTTCAAAGGCACGAAGCATCATTTTGGAGCGCGGTCGCAAGTTTGCGAATGACGAATTGCTGGACCATCTTCGCCACCTGTTGGAGCACTCAGGCCGTCTTTCCGGCCTGTTGATAGACGAGGCTGAAGGCATGGTTTCAAGCTCCATGTACCGCAATCGGTTTGGCAGTTTAGTCCGTGCATACCAACTGATTGGTTACACGCCCGAGCGCGACTATCAATTCATCGAAACCAACCGGCAACTTCGTCTGATGCATCCCAGAATTACCGCTGACGTCATCACGCACATTTGTCAACTCGGGGGGAGTGTGAGTAGCAATCCCGACAACGACTTGCTGACGGTGAACGATGAATTCTCCGCGTCTCTTGTCATTGCGAGATGCAGGCAAAGAATGTCTGGCGCATTTCGATGGCTCATTCGGGTTGATGCTGGCTTGAAGCCGGACATCACTGTGGCCGTGCGAATGGACGCCGACAATCGTGAGCCGCTTGACTACTATCTGCTGCCGCACCTTGATTTCACATTTGAGAAGCTGCTACTCGCTGAAGATAACGCCGTCAGTTTGGATACATATCGTTTTAGCACGCTTGATTTCTTTTTCGGCATGGCTCGACGGAAGCGAATCCCGGAGGGAGCATGAATGACACCGCCCCAATGGTTCAGATGATCCCGATCGACCAAATTAATGTCCTAAATCCACGAAGCCGCAATAAGGTCGTTTTCCAAAGCATCGTCTCAAATATTTCCAATCTTGGCCTGAAGAGACCCATCACCGTTGCCCGTCGGACAGAGCCTGCCGATGGCAAATTCTACGACCTCGTCTGCGGTCAAGGTCGGCTGGAAGCATTCGCCGCACTGGGACAAGCCGAGATTCCGGCGATTGTTAAGGAGGCATCGAAGGAAGAATGCTTCTTGATGAGCCTGGTTGAGAACATTGCTCGACGCCAACTTCGCCCACTCGAGTTACTACGAGAGATCAGTAGCCTGAAGTCCCGAGGTTACAGCACTACGGAGATCGCGAATAAAATTGACGTTCATAAGAGCTATGTCACGGGAATTAGTCATCTGCTAAAAGACGGCGAGGAGCGTTTGATTTCTGCCGTTGAGACGGGCCGGATACCGCTGTCGGTTGCGATGCAAATCGCCAACACCGATGAGGATGGCATTCAGCGGGCTCTCTGCCAGGCGTATGAGGACAAAACGCTCCGTGGGCGCAAGTTACTGGCTGTCCGACGCATCATCGAAGCGCGGACAGCCAATGGTAAGAGTTCCAACCAAGGCGTCCGGCGAAAAGTTGATCGTCTGCAATCGGCCGAGGGGCTGGTTCGCGTTTATCGGCAAGAGGCCGACCGGCAAAAGCTGCTGATAAAAAAGTCACAACTGACGGAGCATCGTCTCCTGCTTATCCTATCCGCGCTAAAGAATCTCTTCCGGGACGAAAACTTCGTCACGTTGCTGCGTTCGGAGGGATTGGACACAATTCCAGCGCCCTTGGCAGAAAAAATTCAAATCACGGACAAGGCTTCAATATGACAAAACAAGTCCAACTTGCGTTTGACCCTCAAGGGATGATCGTGCCGATTACAAGCATTCTTCCGCTCAAGCATATAAAGACTTCCATAAGGTCCGGCCAGAAGTACCAGCAGGTCCTTTCGTCCGTGCGCGAAGTCGGCATCATTGAGCCGTTGATTGTCTTTCCGCAAAACGGCAAGTCCGACTCTTTTCTGTTGTTGGACGGACATATTCGGCTCGAAGTCTTAAGGGAACTCAAAGAGACCCACGCCCGCTGCTTGATCGCAACCGATGACGAGACGTACACCTACAACAAGCGCGTAAACCGGATGGCCACGATTCAAGAGCACTCGATGATTCTGAAAGCTACGCGGAATGGTGTCTCTGAAGAACGGATTGCCAAGGTATTGAAGGTGGATGTCGCCAGCATCCGGCAGAAGCGAGATTTGCTAAATGGCATCTGCAAGGAAGCAGCCGAGATCCTCAAGAACAAGCATGTTTCGCTGGGGGCATTTTCTTTCCTCAGAAAAATGAAGCCAATGCGACAGATCGAAGTGGCCGAGCTTTTGGTGGCGACGGCCAATTACTCGGTCCCGTATGTTAAGGCGCTTCTCGCGGCAACCAATCCCGACATGCTCTTTGAACCTGACGATCACAAGGTCGTTGGCGGTCTAACGCCGGAACAGGTCACGAAGATGGAAAAGGAGATGGAGGCTCTGCAACGAGATTTGAAGCTGATCGAAGAGTCGCATGGGAACCAAGTTCTAAACCTGGTTCTGGCGCGAGGCTATCTCGGGAGGCTGTTCGGCAATGCCCGTATAGTGCGCTATCTTGGCCAGAATCACGCGGACATCTTTCGTGAGCTGCAAGCCGTGTCCGATGGTCCCTCATTGGAGAACTGAGGATTGGGAAACCGCGTTTGATTGCGCCACACCCTTCCGGCACCTGACTTAACCCGCAAAAAGCTGGCGTCCGCTGTTCTTTTCAAGGCAGGCGGTCACGGCTCGGCGAATCTGTTCGGATAACCAACAGCTTTTGCGGAGATTCGTACTCGACGCCACCCCTGCGCCTGGATACCATTTGAGTTAGTCAACTGACTATTGGACGGTGCCATGCACAAATGGAAAGCAGACAGCCGCACCCGGCTCCTTCAAGCCGCTGAAAACACTACCTATCGCTACGGGTTCGCCAACACCGCGCTCGCGGATATCGTGAAGGAGGCGAAGGTTCCTCTGGGCAATGTCCACTACTACTTCAAGACCAAAGAGGAGATTGGCGACGCGATTGTCGCACTGCGTCTCTCCCGATTTAGAAGGCTTCTGCAAGAGCTGGACCAAGCCGATTCTCCCAAAGAGCGGCTCTGCGGTTTCGTCCAGATAAAGATTAAGAACTGTGAGAGCCTGGCGCGCAGTGGCTGTCCTGTCGGGACCTTATGCTCCGAACTACACAAGACCGGCGGTGCGGTTGCCAAGAAATCGACGATGTTGCTCGCGGAGGCTCTGGCGTGGATGGACGCGCAGTCCAAGGCATTGGGCAAAGGAGCGGATTCGCGCGGTCTCGCTGTACATCTTCTGTCCGCCGCACAAGGCGTGTCATTGCTGGCTCACAACTTTCACGACGCCAGCCTGATCGAAATGGAGGCAGCCCGGCTCAAGCAATGGATTCGCACGCTTTAACCGAGCGGAGGGCTCTTCGATGCGCAGCTGGGTACCGGGGTCGCAAGTCAGTGAAGCTCGACGGGAAAGGGGGTTAAGAATTCCTGCGAATGCTCTCGGATCTTTGCGATTTCTGAGTAGGGATGTGGCGTTGTGCAGAGAGAGGGAGCGTTCGCACGTCTGCGAACCGAGCTCACAGCGTTGGACTCTCACGGCATTACGTCTTCTGCGCGGAAGGTTACTTCTTTATGCGGTTCAGTCTCCGCATCACCGCCGGAGTGGCCATCAAAACCCATACTCCCACCGCCATAACCAAGAGTGCCATTATTTTCTGCAGCATTTCGATGTCTCCTCGCCTGTGTGGGAATGCAATTGCCACATGAGCCCACCAGGCGTAATGCACTTGGGCCGCCAGGCGCGGCCCCAGGGCCCGAGGCACGCGTGCGCGGAAACCGCTGAACTGAAGGTACTTAGGAAGATGGGCGGAAATCTCAAGGTGCGAATACAAGAAAATGATTCACCCGGCCGGAACATCTGTTCTCAACAATGGGTGGGTATCACTGCCTGTGGATCGAACGCGAGTCGATTTTTTCCTATTCCGGCTTCAAATCCCAAATGTGCCGGGGATGTCGCGAATGTTAATGTTTCCATGGCGCGCGAACTCTTGCCGTAAATGTCGGATCGTCGGCCACTCCTAGGCGTGAAATCCCGTGCATAACTCATTTAGAATAATGCCTGGATCACTCAGCCGCTTTGGAGGATACAGCCATGGATAAATTTGAGGAAATCGGTCGGCGTCTGGATGAAGAGGTTACGCGGCTTCGGCACTACGTGGAGGAAGAAGTGGCGCCGGAAACGGAGCGCCGCACGGCGTCTTTTCTCAGGGATGTGTCGGCAAAACTCACGGAAGCGGCTGTGAAGCTCGAGGCGCGTATCGCGGCGCGCAGATCCTCATCGGCGCAGAATCCCCAATCATGAACGGGTAGCCTGTGACCCGCCGATGCATTTTTCTGCCATTTTGTCCAAGCAGCTTTACTTGATTCGCTCTTTGCCTGCCTGATCTACAAATGCCTATGTCGGTGAACGATGACGCGCCGACGGAAAGTGACCTGGAACGACGAAAACGGAGAAGAGGGGCCGCCTGCGCGGCCCCTCTCCGTGCCTACGCTTACCAGCGTTACCTTTCGAGCTGCGCCTCAACTCCGGGCAGCACCGCGGTGCCTTCTGCTCTCACCGCGTCCAGCGCTTGCGGATCCAGCCCCAAGGCCTCGAGGATCGTCGGCGCCACCTGTACGGTTTGTGTCGTGGCTGAGACGGTCTGGGCCTTAAAGCGTGGGTTCGCGACCAACATGATGACATTGGTGTCGTCGTGCGCGAAGCCGCCGTGATCTCCGATTGCGCCGCCAGGTCCCACATAGGTCACGCCCACGTTCGGCGTTACGATAATGTCTGGCGACCGAGGATCCAATCCTGGCCCAACGCCCCCGATATTGTAGTTCAGCGCCAGCGTCGGACCGTAGTAGATCTGCCCGAGCCCAATCAATGCCGCATTCGTTTCGAGCAACTGCACCGCCGAAGTTACGCTTGCGCCCGGCGCCAACCACAGCACCGACACATCATCTTCGGTTGCGCCAATGCCGCCTGAGAGTGGCGACTCCGACCACGGAATGGCAGTTCCCAGAAGCGTTGCCGGCGAATTGGCGCCGTCAGCCACGTATAGGGTCGGATCGATTGGGGATTCGCCGTGCTTAGCGGTGACGATCACCAGAGTATCGTCATAGATGCCCTTTTCCTTGAGTGCGTTGACGATGGCTCCGACTGCGGCGTCCACGTACTGAATCTCATTCAGCAGATTGGCGGTGGGCACGGCCGCCGCGCTCTGGTACCCGCCAGAGGCCGAACTCGACTCAATCAGACTTTGTCCGAAGTACACGGATTGGAAATTCATGCCGAAGACCGCTGGTACAGCCGCCGATCGGCGACCCGAGTGGTGCTTGCCGGCAATCTCGTTCAACAACGCATTCACCTTAATCTGGTCATAGCACTGGATGTTTGCGAAGCTGTTGCCCCACGCGGTGAGATCGGCGCTGGTGTCGCGGATTGTGGCGCAGGAAGCGCCGGTCACGGTGGTTACACCGGGCAGAGGCACCACACCGGAGTCGACCTCAGGGGTATACAGGTCGTCCACGTTATGGCCGTTACCGGGCCCGTTTACAAAAGCGGAAGAGGGGTGCTTGTCGATCCACGCGGTGTACATGCCAGCATTGTGGATGACGCCAAAGATGGTGTTGGTCCGAACGAAGTTCCACGGCCACACCGGGGCGCAACCCTTGCTCGGGTCGCGCGACAATTTATTCACATCAATGGAGGCCTCACCTCCGTCGGTGAGCCCTGCGCCCGGTGCACCACCGTTCAGCATCGTATCGTCGATGTCGATCCCTTGATCGTTGTCGGTTGTTGTTCCGGTGGCCGTAGCACCAGCTGTGCACGTACCCCCTGGTAACCCAGTACCGGTGGTTTCCGCCGGAGGAGCGAGGGTACGGTCATACGCCACGTCGTAGTAAAGGCCGGTCGATTTGGGCGTACCGCCGGTAACCAGCGCGGCCATTCCAGGAAAGGAGTCTGAAGGCTTTGACGACTCCGCGCCCACATAGTTGATCGCAGTCTCGCCCAGCGCTGCCAGATTCGGGCAGTACGGGTTCCCATCGTTCGCGCCTGCAATCCCGTGCGCGCAATTGTAAAAATCCACCGCGTGCATGCCGTCAATACTCAGAAGCAGCACGTGCTTGATATGCTGCGTACCGGACGTCCTAGTATCAGCCGCCACTCCAAGTGTCCACCATCCGAGCGCTACGGCCACCGCCGCTCCAGCTAGAATCAGTCTATTTGCTTTCATAAAATCCTCCGCGAGGACTCTACCCGCGAAAAGTAAAAGTAGGTGTTAATTCTCGGTAACAATTCAGCGTGCCATTCAAAGGCAGGAATGGCCTAGCTTGAGCCAAGTCACAACCCTATGAGAACCCAATTGACGCGGTGTTCGTTAAAACGAAACGGATACTTCATCTGCGAGTAACCCGCCGACGCTAGTTATTTCTTTGTTGTTTATCTCCTGCGGAAAAGGACGGACATGAACAACAAATTTCGCAACAAGTGGAAGGTGGGCGCAATTCTCGGTATTTTGTCGTTGGCAGCAACAGCAGCGGTTCCATATCTCCACGCCGGGCCCCGGGATGGCGATTGGCAGGATGGCAGCACTCATCCGATCCGTCACGTTCTCCTGATCAGCATTGATGGCATGCACGCGCTGGATCTCATCAATTGCTCGAACCGAATCGACGGAGTGAATGGCGGAGGGCCGTACTGTCCCAATCTCGCCGAACTGAAAGGAAACGGAGTGAACTACCCGGAGACATCCACCTCGAAACCATCCGATTCATTTCCGGGATTGATGGCGCTGATGACTGGCGGCTCTCCGCGTAGCGTGGGAGTATTTTACGACGTTTCGTACGATCGTTCACTCGATCCGCCAACGATCACTACCGGCAATGGACTGGCAGGGGGAACCTGCACCGCTAATGTCGCCCCGGCTGGAACAACGACGGAATTTGACGAGGGAATCGATCTCGATCAGACCAAACCGAATGGTGGCGCACCAGCCGGTTTCGACGGCGGCATTCTTTCTATCGATCCGAAAAAGTTGGAACGCGATCCGAGCAAGAATTGCGTGCCCGTATATCCGTGGAACTTTGTAACACAATTTTCGGAGTTATACATGCCGCGGGCGGCTATACCGCATGGTCCGATAAACATCCGGCATACTCGGCGGTTGCCGGTCCCGGCAATGGTTCTAACGTAGACGACTACTACGCCCCCGGAAATCAATTCGGTTCCGGTGAATCTGCCTGGCGTGAAGGCAGGCGCAACCAGCTGCAATCCGTTGCCCGATCAGACCGAGGTAAGTTCATCGAACGCGTGGACCGATAGCTTCCAGAAGATTCAGTGCTACGACACGCTGAAGGTGAACGCAATTCTGAATGAAATCAACGGCAAGACACATGACGGCAAGGCCCGGCTCTCTTCGGAATGAATTTCCAGGCAGTGAGCATCGGGCAAAAGTTGATTCAGAAAGCGGTGAGCGTGACCGGCGGCTCATCGTCATTTCCGCCAGGCACGGCCAGAGCCCTGTCGATTCCTCGCGCTACACGCCGATAACCGCAAGTGGCCTGGTAACTACATCACCAGCCACCATTTTGTCAGCCGGCACCTGCTTGCCTTACTCCGAATCACCGGCCAACCCCACCGGAGTGGGGCCAACAGAAGATGACGTCTCGCTGATCTGGCTCAGCAACAGTTGCGCACCACTGCGAGTGCTGTGAGCACACTGTGCAGTCGCAATCTCCGGCTACTGCCAACGTGGCCGGGATTGGCCAGATCTTCTGGGGGCCAGGGATCACTCAACTTTACAACGCACCCGGATTGCCGCCGAATGGAGATCCTCGCACGCCGGACATTCTGGTCACCCCGAATATCGGCGTTACCTACTCGGGCAATACCAAGAAACTAGCCGAGCATGGCGGTTTCGCGCACGACGACGTCAACGTACTGATGTTGCTGTCAAATCCACACTTCGGTGCGAAAACGGTGACCAACCCGGTGGAAACCGCGCAAATCGCCCCGACGATCCTGAAGGCTTTGGGGCTCGACCCCTCTAGTCTGCGGTCCGTCCAACTGGAGGGGACGCCAGTGCTGCCTTCTCTGCCTTAGGGCAGCGACAACCACTAGCGATCGGCACGTAAGGTAAGGATGAGGCGGCGATCCGGGGAGTACTCGGAGCGCCGCCTTTCTACCTGCATCGGGTTCAGCGCTTCTCGGACGAACGCCGGGAATATTGCTTGGATCCTTATCTTTTGTGGAATGTTTTCGAAAAAACCCGGGTTTGCGGGCTTACAGGTCGGGGTTTCCGTTCGGCTGGTTCCCCTTCAAGCCTGCGAATCGAGTCAATCGCGTAAACCCCTTCGTTTTCGCAGCTCCTGCAGCGTGCCATAAAGGTACGCGGCGTTGCCGCCATGTCATCGCGGCGTTCTTCTTGCAGACCTGCGATTTTCTCTGAGACGGGGATAGCTGCGCCGCATCGACCGCAAATGATGGCCGTATAGTTTTTGTCCAGTTGGGCAATCATTGCCACCTCGGAAGGTGAGCGGACTACAAACGGCATCGCACTCCCGCCAATCCCAAGGATCCAGAGACGAAGGCCGAGCAGCCGCTCAAGAATTGAGCTGTTTCGCGCGCCTCGCATAAAACCGGACGCCGCACGCGTCACACCGAAAGGGATATCTGCCGATGGCTCGAAGCACGATTCTCTCGAACATTCCCCGGCCACGCGAACGGTGCAGCGCTTCACTGTGGCACCTAGGGCAGGTCATAAGGGTCCCGTTACCAATCGAAATTCCCATCGAGAATTCTCCGGCTTCGATTGAGCCTTTGAGTTGGCCTGTTGACAACCGACGCGGGGGGCCCGGCGTCAGAGCGGACCAGCGACTCAACGCCCACTTCTTGCCCGATGGCGCCGATCATTACAATTGGGCGCTGCGGAATTGTAACTGAGGCTAAGGACTCAGACTGTTAAGGACAAATGAAAAATGCTGAAACAAACCCTGACCCACGGCCGGGTAGCAAAGCCTCGACGTCCGCTGTGTATCTTATCCTTGGTGTGCTGCGCGGTGCCCGTTGGCGGCGCTTCGCTATAGTTCTTAACTCTGCTCTGGCGGGAGACGATTCTCGTCCGTCGTGAAGCGCTTCGCGAGCCTGATGTCGCTCGCGTGGCAGAGCTAGGCTCGATGCGCGGGAGCGCAGAATCGCGGAGAAAGCCATCCGGGGAGAAATTCACACTCTTGTAACATTGGGTTGATATCTCCCGGGCATAACTCACCGCAGCCGAGATGAGCAATCCGGCGCACTGAGGGGAAAAACAGATTATGGTCGAAGGTCGAATCAGAACAATTGTTCTTGCAGTTGCATTGCTATTGCTGATGTCCGTGCCCGCGTTTGTGCAAACGCGTGGCGACGGTACGCCCACCCATACCACCGCGACATCGGTGGGGGCGAACGAGACTGATATTGCTCAGCCTGATGGAACCCCCAAAACCGCTCTTGCCGACGCAACCCGCGACACAGGAGATGATCCTCGCGTCACGCCGGAGAATGAGGCTGCAAACGAGAGTCGCATTGCGCAATCTGATGAAACCCCCAAGACCGACTCTACCGAGGCAACTCCAAACATATCCGGTACTTTTTTCACGCCAGGGAATATCGTCGTGGCTGTTACAGGCTGCGGCGTTTATGGAGGCACATGTGCGACCACCCCAGTCGGAGGAACCGGCAGCGGTGGCACCTATGGTGACGATCAGGCAGCTCCCTGGCACCTGTTTCAGTACACACCGAACGGCGCGTCTAGCGTCACGTACGTGAATACTCTCGATTTGCCGACAAGCATATCTGGTGCGAACTATCCCATTTCCAGTGATTACGGATCTCAGTCGGAGGGCACGATACAGCTTTCCGGTGACGGCGCATACCTGACGATGATGGGTTACGGCATAAATGCCCCGGACTTCAACATCAACTATCTTTTGTACTGTCCCGGTTCAACAAACGCCAGCAATGCATGCGTCCCGGAGAACGGAAACCCGGCGGCTGCCCAGTCGAATAGCCTGACGGGACAATCCAACCCGGCAGTACCACGCGTGGCGGCGTTGATCGACCCCAACGGCAACGTCAATACGTCAACCGTGAACTACAACGTTTACAATCAAAACGATGCACGTAGCGCGTACATGCCTTCCTCAACTGGAACGAACATCTACATTTCCGGCCAGGGATGCAAAAACTGGGTAGCGGCTACCGGAACTTGCGCTTCGACGGGGGGCAGCTTTGATGACGCTATGGGCGTGTTCTTAACCTCGGTGGGAACGACCAGCACTGCTCCCACGCCCATCACTGGGCCTGACAACGGACCGACGGGATGCACGAACACAACTACTTGTACGGCCTCACAAGACACGCGGATGGTGCAGATCTATAACGGAACGTTGTACGTTTCGACGGACAGCAAGCCAGGGGGTACGGGGTATAACCGTAGCTTTATCGGCACGCTGGGCGATCCTCCGGCGACCTCCCTGTTCACGTGCACAGGGGTCGGAAACGGCTGCGGAACCGGCTACGGTCCCTACGGCCCGGCTGAGATACCCGGTTTAAGCAACGCTGGCGGAACGGGCAAGTACACCACCAATACGCAAGGATCAGGCAGCACCAGCAACGGCAACAGCCTCAATAATACTGGGCTCCAAATTAACTTAAGTCCGCAGAATTTCTTCTTTGCCAGTCCGACCGTGTTGTATGTGGCGGACACCGGCAGCCCGAAAAACCATTCCAACGGCCCCGACGCCATCTGCACCACCGACGGCA
>Ga0182018_10003044_pt1 | contig 15678 bp, 14 predicted proteins | sample 812P2MmetaG_FD_120490 | JGI IMG/M metagenome (GOLD analysis project Ga0182018, IMG submission 120490) | Permafrost microbial communities from Stordalen Mire, Sweden - 812P2M metaG | ecosystem: Environmental > Terrestrial > Soil > Wetlands > Permafrost | place: Sweden: Stordalen | collected...
CAACTTTGAATTCCTGGACGCGCTGGGACAGATCGCCCGTGACAAGGGAATTTCTGTCGAAACATTGCTCGATGCCCTCGCCAACGCCCTGGTGGCCGCTTACAAGAGGATGCCCGACGCCGCCGAGGAAGCGGTGGTGACCATCGACCCCGATTCGGGGGAGATCCGCGTCTACGGACAGGAGCTGGACGAGGACGGCGAGGTCATCCGCGAGTGGGACGACACGCCCGATGACTTCGGTCGTATCGCGGCGCAGACGGCGAAGCAGGTCATTCTGCAGCGGATCCGCGAAGTAGAGCGCGACATGAAGTACGAGGAGTACGCCGGACGCGAGGGCGACATCGTGACGGGGATCGTGCAGCAGACCGACAACCGCTACACCCTGTTGGACCTGGGCAAGGTCGAGGCGCTGCTGCCCCAGGCCGAGCAGGTCTCCTACGAGCGCTACGAGCACGGCACCCGGCTCAAGGCCTACATCGTGGAGGTCCGCAAGACCAGCAAGGGACCGCAGATCGTCGTCAGCCGGACCCACCCGGGCCTGATCAAGCGCCTCTTCGAGCTCGAGGTGCCGGAGATCTCGTCCGGCGTGGTCGAGATCAAGGCGGCGGCGCGCGAGCCGGGCCACCGCACCAAGATCGCCGTGTGGTCGAACGATCCCAACGTGGACCCTGTCGGCGCCTGCGTGGGGGCGCGGGGCTCGCGGGTGCGCATGGTCACCAACGAGCTGCGGGGGGAGCGGGTCGATGTCGTGCCGTTCTCCGACGATCCGGTCGACCTGATTCAGAACGCGCTGGCCCCGGCCCGGGTGCGCGAGGTGCGCCTGGACGAAGAGACGGGGACGGCCACGGTCGTCGTGAGTGACTTCCAACTCTCGCTGGCGATCGGCAAGGAGGGGCAGAACGCCCGCCTGGCGGCACGCCTGACGGGCTGGCGCATCGACATCAAGAGCGAGACGCAGCTGGCCGAAGAAGAAGCAGGCTACGGCGACCAGGAATGGGCCGAGGGCGAGTGGGTCGAGGACGAGTCGGGCGAGATGGTCTAGAAGCCGGCCGAGGGCGGCGCGGCCATGTCGGCCGAAGAGTGGACCCACCAGGCCGATGTCGCCCCGAGTGCCGAGGAGGGCACGACCGGCGGGACCGCCAACGAGGCGACCGCGGCCACGGAGGCAACCGTGGTCACAGAGTCGGACGGGGCCACGGCGGCGACCGCGGTCACGGAGTCGGCCGGGGCCGCACCGGAGGCCGAGGCATAACGCCGATCCGGACCTGCGTCGGATGTCGCACGGCCCAGTCCGCCGACGCCATGATCCGGGTGGTGCGCCGGGCCGACGGTCGGCTCGACGTGGACCGCGCTGGCCCGGGGCGGGGCGCCTGGCTCTGTAGGGAGTCAGCGGCGTGCTTGGCCGAAGCGGCCCGCCGTCACGGCTTCGAGCGGGCGTTCCGCGCGCCCGTCAACGCCGCGGCGGTCGAACTGCTGGCGGCGAACCTGGAGCGGTCGTCGAAGCAGGCCGCACTCGATGTGCGAGGATAGGGGGCTGCGGGTCACCCCGGCGCCCCAACAGTACGAAGGACAAAGAGAACCACTTGCCGAAGAAGATACGCGTCTATGAGCTGGCCAAAGAGCTAGGCCTCAGTAACAAGGAAGGGCTTGACCTGGCCCTTTCCCTTGGCATTGGCGTCAAGAGCCACTCGTCCTCCATCGAGGACGCCCAAGCGGACCGCGTCCGGCGCAAGGCCGACGCCGACGGCCTGCGGCGCGTGGTGACACCCGAGGCCGCGCCGGAGCCCCCGGCGCCCGCCCCGGAGAAGAGGGCGGCCGGGAGGACCATCTCTTCGTCCTCGTCGTCGCCTCCGTCGTCGACGGCGGCGAGGTCTACCACCGGCGAGACCCGGGCGCCGCGTCTGGTCAGCAGCCGACCGGCGAGTGCACCGAGCGCACCGCCGGCGCCCAGTCCAGCCCCGCCGCGCATCGTGAGCCGTCCGGTCAGGCCCGACGCCCCGAGTGCACCGGCCGCGTCCCCGCCGCCCGCACCAACAAGGGCACCGGCGGCGCCCAGCCCGGCACCCCCGACCCGACCCGACCATGCACCGGCCGCCGTCGCCGCGGCTCCGCCCGCAGCGAGCGCGCCCGCGCCTCCGGCGCCCGCCCCCGCTCCTCCGGCGGAGCGCGCACCGCGCCCGCCGATGAGCCCCTCGGGCAAGCCCGTCCCGCCCCCACCCCCGCCGCGCCCGCCGGTCGGGCCGAGCGGGCGTCCGATCCCGCCCCCGCCGGGAATGGGTGGCCGCAAGGTGGCGCCTCCGCCGGCACGCCCCGGTGGTGGCAGTTACCCGCCGCGCACAGGGGGGCGCCCCGCCCCGGGTGCGGGCCGTCCCTCCGGTGGCCCCGGTGGCCCCGGCAGCAGCAGCTTCTCGAGTCGCCCGAGTGGTGGCGGCGGTTTCGGTGGTCGTCCGGGAGGAGGTGCCCCGAGCGGCGCACCTCCGGCAGCCGGCCGGGGCGGCCTGCCCGGACGGCGGCCACCGCAGCGCCGCGCCCGCCGGCGCCGGCGCAACCTCGAAGAGCTCGAGCCGACGCAGCTCACCAGCTACCAGCCGTCCACCGCCCCGGTGCCCGAGGGCGAGGTCATCATTGAGCGGGGTTCGACGGCGCGCGACCTGGGGCCCAAGCTCAATCGCAGCGCCGGGGACATCGTTCGTTTCCTCATGCTCCAAGGCGAGATGGTCATGGCCACCCAGTCGCTGAGCGACGACATGATTGAGCTGTTCGCCGCCGAGATCGGGGCCGAGGTCCGTCTCGTGGACCCCGGCGAGGAGCAAGAGGCCGAGTTGCTGGCCCGCTACTTCGAGGAGGAGGACGAAGAAGAGGACGCCGACCAGCGGCCCCGCCCGCCCGTCGTGACGGTGATGGGCCACGTCGACCACGGCAAGACGCTCCTGCTCGATCGCATCCGCTCCACCGACGTGGTCGCCGGCGAAGCCGGGGGCATCACCCAGCACATCGGGGCCTACCAGGTGGTGTGGAACGACAAGCGGATCACGTTCATCGACACGCCGGGCCACGCCGCGTTCACCGCCATGCGGGCCCGTGGGGCCCAGGCCACCGACATCGTGGTCCTCGTGGTCGCCGCCGATGACGGTGTCATGCCCCAGACCGTCGAGGCCATCGACCATGCCAACGCAGCCGAGGTGCCGATCATCGTGGCCGTCAACAAGATGGACCGTCCCGACGCGGACTCCGCCCGCGTCCTCCAGCAGCTCTCCGAGCGGGGGCTGGTCCCCGAGGCCTGGGGTGGCGACACCATCGTGGTGGAGGTGTCGGCCCTCCAGGGCACCGGCATGGACGAGTTGCTCGAGCAGATCACGCTCTTGGCCGAGGTCGAGGAGCTGACGGCCCGGGTCGAGGGCGAAGCGCGCGGCGTGGTGCTCGAGGCGAACCTCGAGGCCGGCCGGGGCCCGGTGGCCACGGTCATCGTCCAGCAGGGCACCTTGCGGGTGGGCGACCCCGTGGTGGCCGGCGCCGCCTGGGGCAAGGTCAAGGCCCTGGTCGACGACCTGGGTGACCATGTGAAAGAGGCGCTTCCCTCCACGCCCGTCCAGGTGCTCGGGTTCTCCGAGCCGCCGCATGCCGGCGACGAGATGCGCGCGGCCAAGGACCTGGCGCGGGCGAGGACGCTGGGCGAAGCGAGAGCGCAGCGGTTCCGCCTCTCGGGGCACAAGCCGGTCGCCTCTGCCGCCACAGGGGCCAAGCTCGAGGACCTGTTCGAGCAGATCCAGCGGGGCGAGATGGCCACCCTCAACATCGTGCTCAAGGCCGATGTGCAGGGCTCTCTCGAGGCCGTCACCGAGAGCCTCAAGCGCCTCGAGCGCGAGGACGTGAAGCTGAGTTTCGTCTTGCGCGGCATCGGGGGTATCACCGAGAACGACGTGCAGCTGGCGGCCGCCTCGAGCGCCACCATCATCGGCTTCAACGTGCGACCCGACCGGCGCTCGCGCGAGCTGGCTGAATCCTCCGACGTCGAGATCAGGACCTACGAGATCATCTACAAACTGCTCGAGGACATCGAGGCGGCCATGCTCGGCCTCCTCTCGCCGCTCTTCGAAGAGGTGGTCACCGGGGAGGCCGAGGTGCGCGAGATCTTCCGGGTGCCCCGCGTCGGTGCCATTGCCGGCTGCTACGTGCGGGAGGGGAAGATCACCCGGGGCTCGAAGGTACGGTTCCTGCGCGAGGGCACGGTCATCTGGAAGGGCAGCATCACGTCGCTGCGGCGATTCAAAGACGATGCACGCGAGGTGGCGGCCGGGTTCGAGTGCGGCGTCGGCCTCTCTGACTTCCAGGACCTGCGGAGCGGCGACATCATCGAAACCTTTGAGGAGCGCGAGATCGCGAGGACGTGACGCCATCGTGAAACGGCGGACGGCGACGTATCCCCGCTCGTTGCGGGTCAATCAGGTGTTGCGCCAGGTTCTGGCCGAGGAGCTCGAGCGTCTGGCCGACGCCGACGAGCGGTTCAGGATGGTCACGGTCACGTCGGTGGACACGGCCCCCGACATGCGGACGGCCACGGTGTACCTGGCCACGCTGGAGGCCGACGCGGCGGAGGCGCTCGAAGAGCGCCGCCCGAAATTGCAGCGCCACATCGGCTCGCAGGTGACGATGAAGCGCACGCCCCGCCTGCGCTTCAAGGCGGACCCCGCTATCGCGGCGGGGAGCCGGGTCGAGGAGTTGCTCCGCGGCCTGGACAAGGACCACGAGCCCCCTGCCACATGAGCCCGATGCAGGCGCCCGACTCCATGCGACCGACGGGGCCGTGAGTGTCACGGGCCTGGTGGTGGTCGACAAGGAGGCCGGATGGACGTCGCACGACGTCGTCGCCCGCTGCCGCCGCCTGTTCGGCCAGCGCCGCGTCGGCCATGCCGGGACGCTCGATCCCGACGCCACCGGGGTGCTCCTGGTCGGGCTGGGGCGGGCCACGCGCCTGCTGCGGTTCCTGACGGCGCTGCCCAAGACCTATGTGGCCGAGATCGTGCTCGGGACGGCGACCTCGACCCTCGACGCGTCCGGTGCGGTGGTGGGGGAGTGGGACATGTCCTCCGTCACGCCGGCGCAGGTGCAGGCCGCCGCAGCGGCCTTGACGGGGAACATCGAGCAGGTCCCGCCGATGGTGTCCGCCGTCAAGGTCGGTGGGCGGCGCCTCCACGATCTGGCGCGCCAGGGTATCGAAGTGGACCGTGCCGCCCGCCCGGTCACCGTGTACCGCTTCGACGTCGAGCCGGACGCGCCGCGCCCCGGTGTCTACCGGGCCATGGTGGAGTGCTCGTCGGGGACGTACGTCCGCGTCCTGGCCGCGGATATCGGTGCCGCGTTGGGCGGCGGTGCCCACCTCGGGCTGCTGCGGCGCACCCGCATCGGGTCGTTCGGCGAAGCCGATATGCGCACCCTCGACCTCCTCAGCCACGACGCCGTCCTCACGCCGGCGCAGGCCCTGCGCGATCTGCCCTTCGTCACGGTGGAGCCCGAGATCGCCGGCCTGATCGGGCGTGGCCTGGCGCTCGACCGGGTCCCCATCGGCGCGGCGGGCCCCGGCCCCTGGGCCATGGTCGACAGTGCGGGCAACTTGTTGGCCGTCTACGAGGCCACCGGGACCGACCGCATCAAACCCTCGGTCGTAGTGACCGCGGGTTGACGTCTAACCTCGATCGCGATGTCCGGAACAGCCGTCACCATCGGGGCCTACGACGGCGTGCACCTGGGGCATCGGGCCCTTTTGCGCCAGTTGTCCGATCGTGCCGCCGCAGCGGGGCTCTCGACGGTGGTCGTCACCTTCGATCGCCATCCCGCCGGGGTCGTGCGACCGGAATCAGCGCCAAAGCAGCTGACCGATCTGGAACAGAAGCTCGAGTTGTTGGCCGCGTGCGGTGTCGAGCGCACCGTCGTCATCGAGTTCGACCGGGCCCGGGCGGACGAGTCCGCCGAGGACTTTGTCAAGGAGGTTCTGGCGGACAGGCTCGGGGCCCGGCTCGTCGTGGTGGGGGAGGACTTCCACTTCGGACATGGCCGCAAGGGCAACGTCGACCTGTTGCGCGAGCTCGGACGCGACTACGGCTTCGAGGTCGTCGGGGCCCACCTCACCGGCGACGGCATCGCGGCCGTCTCGTCCACCCGCATCCGGACGCTGGTGACGCAGGGTGACGTGGTCGGCGCAGCCGAGCTCCTGGGGCGCCTGCACGAGGTCCGGGGGCCGGTGGTGCGCGGCGACGGGCGCGGGGGCCCTGAGCTCGGCTTTCCCACCGCCAACCTGCAGATCGGCGACGACATCGCCCTCCCCTCCGACGGGATCTACGCCGGCTATTTCACCCGGCCCGACGGATCGGTGCACCCGTCGGCCATCTCGGTCGGACGGCGGCCGACCTTCTACGAGGCGGGGACCGCGTCGGTCCTGGTAGAGGCCTATCTGCTCCACTTCGAGGGCGATCTGTACGGGGAGCCGGCCCGGGTCTCGTTCGTGCGCCGTCTGCGGGACGAGCGCCAGTTCGACTCGGTCGAGGACCTCGTGGCCCAGATGCACCGCGACGCCGCCGACGCCGAGCGGGCGCTCTCGGCTGCCGACTAGCCACCTGCTACGCTCTTTGCCGGTTGGGCTGGTCCCGGCCGCTTTCCTACAACGTCTCCGAGGTTCTTCGATTTATGCCCGACACGCAGGCCACTATTGCCGAGTACCGGCTGCACGACAGTGACACTGGTTCACCAGAAGTGCAGATCGCACTGCTGTCGGGGCGGATCAACCATCTCACGGAGCACCTGAAGGAACACAAAGGGGACCACCACACCCGGCGCGGCCTGATGAAGCTCATCGGTCACCGCCGGCGGTTGCTCGATTACGTGCGAAAGAACGACGTCGAGCGCTACCGCGCCATTATCGGCCGCCTCGGCATTCGGCGGTAACGAAACACATCCGGGCCCTCGAGACGCTGGCTGCCAGTCGCCGGTCACTTCCGCATGGGAGGTGGTCGACCACTGGGAACCAGACATGAGATGCCCCCAAACACCACACGAGGAGCATCATGGCTGACGCCATTTCCGTGTCGGGCCCCATAAGTGGCACCGACCGCACCCTGACGTTCGAGACGGGGAAGTTGGCCCAGTTGGCCGACGGCGCCGTTCTCGCCCGCATCGGCGACACTGTCCTGCTGGCCACGGCCACCGCAGCCCGGTCCGTCCGGGAGGGGACCGACTTCTTCCCCCTCACCGTCGACATCGAGGAGCGGACGTACGCGGCCGGGAGGATACCCGGCTCGTTCTTCCGGCGGGAGGGGAAGAGCTCGGACCAGGCCATCTTGACCTGCCGTCTCATCGACCGCCCCCTACGGCCGTCGTTCCCCAGCGGTTTCCGCAATGAGGTGCACGTGGTCGGGACGATCTTCGGCGCCGACCAGGTCAACCCCCACGACGTGCTGGCGATCAACGCGTCGTCGGCCGCGCTGATGCTGTCGGGCATCCCGTTCGACGGCCCGATCGGCGCCGTCCGGGTGGCCTACACGGTCGACGGCACCTGGATCCCGCATCCCACCTTCCAAGAGGGTGACGCCGCCACCTTCGAGCTCGTCGTGGCCGGCCGCGCCGAGAGCGAGTCGGACGACACCGAGATCGCCATCATGATGGTTGAGGCCGGCGGGACCGAGCACTCCTGGGACTACTACGAAGCCGGTGCTCCCAAGGTCACCGAAGAGGTGCTGGCCGAAGGCCTCGAGACGTCCAAGACCTGGATCCGCGCATCGATCATCCTGCAGCGCCAGTTGGTGGCCGACGTGATTGCCGCCCACGGCCCGATCGAGATCATGGAGTTCTCGACGCAGACCGATTACGCCGATGAGGTGTGGACCCGGGTGGAAGCGGTCGGCACCGACCTCATCGCCAAGGCCAACCTCGTCACGGCCAAGGCCGAGCGCAACGCCGCGCTCGACGGGGCCGGCAAGGAGATACAGGCCGCGCTGACCGACGAGTTCGAGGGCCGCGCCGGCGAGATCAAGGCGGCCATCCGCTCGTTGACCAAGAAGCTGGTGCGCAAGCGCATCGTCGAGGACGGCGTGCGGGTCGACGGGCGCGGCACGGCCGACATCCGTCCCCTCTCGGCCGAGATCGACCTCTTCCCCACGGCGCACGGCTCGGCCCTGTTCCAGCGGGGCGAGACCCAGGTGCTCAACGTCACCACCCTCGGCATGCCCCGCATGGCCCAGATGCTCGACACCATCACCCCCGTCGACAAGAAGCGCTACATGCACCACTACAACTTCCCGCCCTTCTCGACCGGCGAGACCGGCTTCATGCGCGGTCCCAAGCGCCGTGAGATCGGCCACGGCCTGTTGGCCGAGCGGGCCCTGCTGCCGGTGGTCCCGAGCGCGGAGGAGTTCCCCTACACACTGCGCGTGGTCTCCGACGTCCTGGCTTCGAACGGTTCGACGTCCATGGCCTCGGTCTGTGGCTCGACCCTGTCATTGATGGCCGCCGGGGTTCCCCTCAAGGCTGCGGTGGCGGGAATCGCCATGGGCCTGGTCTATGACGGCGGCACCTATGTCACCCTGACCGACATCTTGGGTTCAGAAGACGCCTTTGGCGACATGGACTTCAAGGTGGCCGGCACTGCCGACGCCGTCACGGCGCTGCAGCTCGACACCAAGATCGCCGGCCTCCCCGCCGACGTGTTGGCCAAGGCGCTCCTGCAGGCCAAGGAGGCCCGGCTCATCATTCTCGGTGTCATGGCCGGCGCCATCGCCGAGCCCCGTGACCACGTGGCCAACAGCGCCCCGAAGATCGTCTCCATGGAGATCCCGATCGACAAGATCGGCGAGGTCATCGGGCCCAAAGGCAAGGTCATCAACACCCTGCAGCAGGAGACGGGTGCCGATATCGCCGTCGACGACGACGGCATGGTGGGGACGGTCACCATCGGAGCGGTGGACGGGAATGCGGTCGAAGAAGCGCGTCGCCGCATTTCGCTCATCCTCGATCCTCCGACGGCCGACGTCGGCGCGGTGTACGCCGGCAAGGTGGTCAACATCACCAAGTTCGGCGCCTTCGTCAACGTGCTCCCCGGCCGGGACGGCCTCCTGCACATCTCCAAGCTCTCGCCGCTCGCCGGTGGCAAACGGATCAACAACGTGGAGGATGTCTTAACGTTGGGCCAGCCGATCGAGGTGCGGGTGGACGACATCGACCCGCAGGGCAAGGTCTCCCTGTCGCTCGCATCGGCACCCGAGAGCGGTGCGGACGCTGGCGGCGCATCGTCGACGCACGGCGGCGGGCGAGGGTCCGGTAGCGGCGGGAACGGGAGTGGAGCATCGGCCGAGCGCGCGCCGGCCCGCCAGGCCGCCGCGAGCAGTGGATCGGCACCGGCGGTCACCTCCTTCGAGGACGCCTTCGAAGCCGAACTCGTCTCCGAGCTCGGCGACCTCGGCCCCGGTGCCGTCGAGGCCGAAGGCCGCAGCAACAGTGGCGGCGATCGCCGCCCGCCCCGCGGCCGCTCGCGTCGCCGTTGATCGAGACGTCGGTTCTCCCGAGCGGGATCCGCCTGGTCACCGAGACCATGGCGGATGTGCGCTCGGTGGCCGTGGCCTACTGGGTGGGCTCGGGTTCGCGCGACGAGTCCGACGAGCTGGCCGGCGCGTCGCACTTCTTGGAGCACTTGCTCTTCAAGGGCACGCCGACGCGCTCGGCCGCCGCCATCGCCGAGTCGCTCGACGAGGTGGGCGGGGATTGCAACGCGTTCACCACCAAGGAGTACACGACGTTCTACGTGCGGTTGCTTTCCGAGCACCTCCCGCTCGGGCTCGACATCTTGAGCGACATCATATGGAACCCGGCACTGCGCCCGTCCGATGTCGATGCCGAGCGCACGGTCATTCTCGACGAGATCCTCATGCACGCCGACGAGCCGGCGGACCTGGTGGCCGAGCAGTGGCAGTACTCGCTCTTCCCGGGCCACGCGCTCGGCCGTGACACGCTGGGCACGCAGTCCACCGTCGGCTCCCTCGGCGCCGAGGAGATCCGGCGTTTCTTCGCCCACCACTACCGCCCGGGCAACATTGTCGTGTCCGTGGCGGGGGACTGCAGCCATGCGGCGGTGGCCGCCGACGTCGAGCGGCGCTTCGCCGGTCAACCCGGTGGAGCCGCCCCCAGCCGCACGGCTCCGGGGCCCGAGGCCCAACGGTTGCACGTGGTGCGCCGCCCGACCGAGCAGGCCCACGTCGTCTACGGCGTGCGGTCGGTGTCGCGTTTCGACGACCGACGCTGGGCCCTGGCCGTGCTCAACCACGTGCTGGGGGGCGGTCTTTCGAGCCGGCTCTTCCAAAAGGTGCGCGAAGAGCGTGGGCTGGCGTACTCGATCTGGTCCGAGCGCGCCGCCTACCAAGATGCCGGATCGTTGGCCGTCGTCGTGGGCACGGCACCCGATCACGTCGACGAGGTGCTGCGCATCGTGACGGGCGAGCTCGAATTGCTCGCGGCGCAGGGGATCACCGATCGTGAGCTCGCCGTGGCCAAGGGCAATTTGCGCGCCGAGATGCTGCTCTCGGGCGAGGACTCCGGCGCCCGCATGAGCCGGATCGGGGCTTCGTTGCTGCTGCACGGCGAGGTACAGAAGATCGACGAAGTGCTGGCGCGGGTCGAAGCGGTCGGGCGCGACGAGGTGCTGGCCCGGGCCCAGGAGCTGGTCGAGGGGCCCCGCACGCTCAGTGCGGTCGGACCCTTCGACGAAGAGGCCTTCGACGACCACGTTGGTGCGTTGGCCGGCCGGTAGGGTTCACCCATGGTCAAGGTCGGGGTCGTCGGAGCCGGCGGCCGGATGGGCCGAGAGGTGTGCCGCGCCGTGGTCGAAGCGGACGATCTGGATTTGACGATTCTCGTCGATCCCGCACACGAGGGCGAAGAGATCGAAGGACGCGCGGTCGCCGGCGCGGTGGGCGCCCTCACCGAAGGCGGCGTCGAGGTGGTCGTGGACTTCAGCGTGGCCGACGCCCTCCGGGAGCACCTGCCCTTCTACGCCGGCGCGGGAATGCACGCCGTCGTCGGCACGACGGGGCTGAGCGAGAGCGAGCTCGAGGATGCGGCCGCGCTCTTCTCGGGATCGACGGCCAACGCCGTGGTGGCGTCGAACTTCGCCATCGGTGCCGTGCTGCTGATGCGTTTCTGCGAGTTGGCCGCCCCCCATATGGACGACGTCGAAGTCATTGAGCTCCACCACGACGCCAAGCGCGACGCGCCCTCGGGGACAGCCCTGCACACGGCGGCCGGCATCGCGGCGGCCCGCCGGCGCGCCGGCTGCGGCCCGCTTCCCCCCGACCTGACGACCGAGTTGGTGCTTCCAGGGGCACGGGGAGGCGAAGGGCCCGGTGGGGTCCGGGTCCACTCCGTGCGGTTGCCCGGCTTGATCGCCCACGAAGAGGTGATCTTCGGCGCGCTGGGCCAGAGCCTGAGCATCCGCCACGACTCCTACGACCGGCGCTCCTTCATGCCCGGCGTCTTGTTGTCCGTGCGCGCCGTAGCCGATCGCCCCGGTCTGACCGTGGGCATGGAGTCCCTCCTCGGGCTGTGAGGGCGGCCGACGGTGCCTGACGTCCGCGAGCGGCTCTTGCAGGCCACCTACGACTGCGTGGCGCGTTGGGGGCTGGCCAAGACGACGGTCGAGGACGCCGCCCGGGAGGCCGGGGTGTCCCGGGCCACGGTCTACCGCTACTTCCCCGGAGGGCGCGACGAGCTCGTCAGCGCCGTGGTCGGATGGGAGTTCGCTCGCTTCTTCCTGCGCCTCTACGACGAGGTCCATGACGCCGACACGCTCGAAGAGGTGATGGAGCGGGGCCTGGTCTTCGCCCACAACGCCATCCTCGAGCACGAGGTGCTCCAACGCATTCTGCAGACCGAGCCTGAGATTCTGCTGCCGCGCCTGACCGTAGAGGCGAACGAGACCCACAAGTTGGTGGCCGCCTTCCTGTCCCCCTACCTCGTTCGCCACGGAATGGCCGAGGGCACTGATCTCGACGCGGCCGCCGACTTCTTGGCCCGCATGGTGCTGTCCTACATCGAATCGCCTGGCCGCTGGGATCTCAACGATCCCGCCCAGGTGGCGCGCCTGGTCCGGGCCGAGCTCTTGGCGGGCATCCGTTGACGCAGGCCCCCTGCACCAATCATCCGGACCGGGTGGCATCGGTGGTCTGTGCCCACTGTGATCGGCCCATCTGCACGGATTGCATGCTGCACGCGCCGGTCGGTTGGCAGTGCCCCCAGTGCATCTCCGCCGGTGCCAAGCGGACCCGGGTGATCCGGCCCTTTGCCGGCGCCAGCGCCAACCGCACCGGGATCGTGGGGTCGACCAACCCGACGCCGATGGTCATCGCCCTCGTCGTCGTCAACGCAGTCTGCTTCGTGGCGAGCGGTTTCGGCCGGCCCAGCGTGATCGACCGGCTTGGCATGTTCCCCGACGGGGTCCACTACGACCACCAGTACTACCGGATCATCACCTCCATGTTCCTCCATCTCGATTTCCTGCATATCGCGTCCAATATGTTCACCCTGCTGATCGTGGGGCCAGCGGTCGAGGTCATGCTGGGCAAGGCCCGCTTCTTGACCCTCTACTTCCTCGCCGGCATCGGGGGCAACGTCCTCTCCTATCTCATCGCGCCGGCGAATGGGCTCAGTGCCGGCGCCTCGGGCGCCATCTTCGGTGTGATGTGCGCCTACGTGGTGCTGGCCCGTCTCCAGCACAAGCCCCTGGGAGTCGTCGTGGCGCTGATCGTTTTCAACCTGGTGATCGGCTTCGTGGGCAACATCGAGTGGCAGGCTCACATCGGGGGTCTGGTGGTGGGCTCGTTGGTGGCGCTCGCCTTCCACCAGGCATCCACCCTCCGTCGCCGGGCGCAGGAGGTGGCGCTCACCGTGGGCGCGAGTGCCGTCACCCTGGGCATCCTCGCCGTGCTGGTGTTCGCGACCGCCCCTGGTCACGTCAACGTCTCTTGAGCATTTTCGCTGTCGCTGTCGCCTTCGCTGTCGCTGTCGCCTGAACTCGCCACCGCCGTCTTGTGGCGGTCGCACGGGTGGTTGACACTGAGACAAAAAGCGCCATAATGTTTCAGTGGTGCAAGTGTCCAGCGCAACGTCCCAGCTGCGACCCCTGAGCGACCCCGGTCAGGGCCGGAAGACCCTCCACCACCTGGGCGCCGATGATCGCTCGTCGACCCGGGTCCGCATCGTCGACGCGGCCCTGGCCTGCATGGCGCGCCAGGGGCTCGGCAAGACCACGGTGGACGACATCGCCCGGCAGGCCACGTTCTCCCGGGCCACCGTCTACCGCACGTTCCCCGGCGGGAAGGACGCCATCGTGGCGGCGGTCACGGAGACCGAGGTGGCGCGCCTGTTCTCCTCACTGGCCGTCGTGATGGGCGAGGCCACGGACCTCGAGGACGTCCTGGTGGCGGGGATGGTCGAAGCCGCCCGTCGGCTCGGTGGGCACGCCGCGCTGGCCTACCTGCTGGCACACGAGCCCGGCGTGATCCTGCCCCGGCTGACCTTCGCCGACATGGACCGGATCCTCTTCGCCGCCGGCGACTTCGCCGCCCCGTTCTTTGCCCGCTGGCTCTCGCCGGACCAGGCCGCCCGAGCCGCCGAGTGGGCGGTGCGCATCGTCTTCGCCTACATGGCCGATCCCGCGCCGGACACCGACCTGGCCGATCCGGCCGACACCCGGGCGCTCGTGCGCACCTTCGTGTTGCCGGGGATCCTGGCCCTGCGTGCCTCCACCGATGATGCACCCGGCCCGACACCCATCCGTTCGATCCGACCCGGTTCGCCAACCAACACCACCAAGGGGGCAGTGCAATGACCACCGTCAATGACGACGACCGCGCCACGATGAAGAGCAACCTCGAGATCATCGGGCGCGACGACATCAACGACCTCGAGGCGGTGCTGAGCTTCGTGGGCCACTACGAGGCGGAAGGGTTCCACCGCGTCCCGGATAACTGCCCGGCCGAATTCACGTGGGATTACGAGAAGGGCGCCAAGCCCCAGCTCGACAAGCTCTACGAGAAGGCCAAGAAGGCGCAGTGGAACGGGCAGACCGATCTGGACTGGTCGATCGAGGTCGACCAGGAGAAGGTCGTCATGAACAACGCCGAGGCCAACCCCGACCAGATGCAGTGGGGGACGGCCGACCTCAGCGGGACCGTCGTTGAGAGTTGGGGCGACAAGGAGTGGCTGAAGTTCGGCATGGAGAACCAAAACTGGATGCTCTCCCAGTTCATGCACGGTGAGCAGGGCGCGCTCTTGTGCACCGCCAAGATCGTCGAGACCGTCCCGTGGATCGATGCCAAGTACTACGCCGCCACACAGGTGATGGACGAGGCACGCCACGTCGAGGTCTTCTCCAAGTACCTCGACACCAAGCTTTCGGGCCACTACCCGATGAACGGTCACCTCGGCCTGCTCCTCGACGACATCGTGAGCGACTCGCGCTGGGACATGACGTACCTCGGCATGCAGATCATGGTCGAGGGGCTGGCGCTGGCCGCCTTCGGCTTCATCCACGCCATGACCACCGAGCCGTTGCTGAAGAAGCTGCTGCGCTATGTCATGGCCGATGAGGCCCGCCACGTAGCCTTCGGTGTCCTCAGCCTGCAGGAGTACTACAAGGAGCTGAGTGCGGCCGAACTGCGCGAGCGCCAGGAGTTCGCCTTCGAGGCGGCCATCCGGATGAAGGACCGCTTGATCATGCAAGAGGTGTGGGAGCGGCTGGAGGTCCCGCCGGTCGATGTCATGAAGATCATGGCCCAGGCCCCTGAGCGCGACGACTTCCAGATCCTGCTCTTCTCCAAGATCGTCCCCAACCTCAGGAAGCTCGGTCTCCTCGATGCCGCCGACGGCTGGCTGCGCGAAAAGTTCACCGAGATGGGCGCCATCGCCTTCGAGCACCTCACGGATTCGACCGAGGACGAGGACGCCTTCGCCGACGGCTCACCGGCCGATCGCCAGGTGGCGTAGCGCCGCGCCGGCCGCGGTTCTCCCTCGGGGCTGGGGGGCGGCTGGTAGCGTGAAACGCCAATGAGCACGTTGCCCGACCCGCCACGCTTCGGGCGGGTGGTCACCGCCATGGTGACCCCCTTCGACGACGCCGGGGCCCTCGATATTGACGCCGCCGTCGAGCTCGCCCGCTGGTTGGCCGCGCACGGCAGCGACGGCCTGGTCCTGAGCGGCTCCACCGGGGAGAGCTCCGTCCTCACCGACGAGGAGAAGTGTGACCTGTGGCGTGCCGTGGCGGGAGCGGTCACCGTCCCCGTCGTCGCCGGCACCGGATCGAACGACACGGCGCACTCCATCAAAATGACCACACTGGCGGCGACGTGCGGAGTCGACGGCGTGCTGGTCGTGACGCCGTACTACAACCGCCCCTCCCAGTCGGGCCTCTACGAACATTTCCGCGCCGTGGCCGAGGCGGCCGGCGGGCTGCCGGTGGCGCTCTACGACATCCCGGTCCGGACCGGGCGCCGCATCGCCGGCCCCACCCTGTTGCGCCTGGCCCACGACGTGCCGGCCATCGTGGCCCTCAAGGATGCCGCCGGTGACCCGGCCGGCACGGCGCACCTGGCCGCCCGGGTGCCCTCGGGATTCGAGATCTACAGCGGCGACGACGTCATGACG
>Ga0182018_10003046_pt1 | contig 15671 bp, 18 predicted proteins | sample 812P2MmetaG_FD_120490 | JGI IMG/M metagenome (GOLD analysis project Ga0182018, IMG submission 120490) | Permafrost microbial communities from Stordalen Mire, Sweden - 812P2M metaG | ecosystem: Environmental > Terrestrial > Soil > Wetlands > Permafrost | place: Sweden: Stordalen | collected...
AAGGCAAAGACGTCGATCAGCCCCGCAACCTGGCCAAGACCGTCACGGTCGAGTGATGGCTCGCTCCGATGGAAGAAGGCCCGACGAACTGCGGCCGGTCTCGATCGAACCCGGCTTCCTCAAATACGCCGAAGGCAGCGCGCTGATCAGCGTGGGGAACACTCGCGTTCTCTGTGCCGCCTCGGTTGAAGATCGCGTCCCAATCTGGATGAAAGGGCGCGGCCTGGGCTGGGTGACCGCCGAATACGCCATGCTGCCGCGAGCGACGCAAGAACGCACGCAACGCGAAGTTTCCAAAGGGCGGCTGGGGGGCCGTACGCACGAAATACAGCGCATTATTGGGCGCGCTCTGCGCGCCGTAACCGACACGGCGAAGCTCGGCGAGCGAACGATCTGGCTGGATTGCGACGTGATTCAAGCCGACGGCGGCACGCGGACCGCCGCGGTCACCGGAGCGTACGTCGCGCTCGAGCTGGCGTTGCGCACGCGCTTCGATCCGGCCGTGCGTGCGCGCTGGCCCTTGCAAGCGATGGTGGCGGCGACCAGCGTGGGGATCGTCGGCGGCCGTACGCTCCTCGATCTCGCCTACGACGAGGATAGTGCGGCGTTGGTGGATATGAATGTCTTTATGACCGACGCTGGACGTTTCGTCGAGTTGCAGGGCACGGCCGAAGGGGCGCCCTTCGACCGGCGCGAGCTCGAGGCGCTGCTGGGGCTCGCCGAGGATGGAATTCGCCGGCTCTTTGAAGTACAGCGCGCCGCGCTGGGCCCCTCGCCCGTTCATGCCGGCTGATCCCGGGCTGCGGGATCTGGTGGCGCGCGTGGGAGCGTTCCATATCACCGACGGCGCGATGAAACGCGCGCAGCGCGCGATCGAGACGGCTCTTGAAAAGGACGACGTGGACGCCGGCGCGCAGCACGCCTACCGCAGCGCCGTACGCCGGTACTTTGAGAGCTTCGATCGGGAAGCACGCGCGCATCTGCGCGACGTGGATCGCCGCCTCGAACATACCAATCAGGTCGTTTTCAATCTCACCGCCGAACGCGGCGTCGCCGTCAAGCGCATCGAGGCGACGCAGGCCGTGTTGAACGTGCTAGCCGGCGCGGAGGATTCGCCGTGAGAATTCTCGCTCGGGTCGGGCGCGCGACGAACGACTTTTTCGAATATGCCGGCGGCGTGACGCTGCTCACTACGGAGTCGCTCGGCTTTTTGGTGCGGCTTCGCGTACGCGTCGCGGAGACGATGTCGCAATGCGCCTTGCTCGGGGTGCAGTCGCTGGTCATCGTCCTGTTGACGGCGCTCTTCACCGGCATGGTCATTTCACTCGAGTCGGCGCAACAGGCGGTCGCCTACGGCTTTTCCAGTTTCGTAGGAGGAGCCGTGGCATACGGCGCCGTGCGCGAGCTCGGGCCGATGCTCACGGCCGTCGTTGTGGCTGGGCGCGTGGGTGCCGCGATCGCTGCTGAAATCGGCTCGATGGTCGTCACCGAACAGGTTGAGGCATTGCGCTCGATGGGCCTGGAACCAGCGCGTTTCCTGGTCGTGCCGCGGCTACTGGCGTTGCTCTTGATGCTGCCGTTGCTCACGATCTTCGCCGACGTGGTCTCGATTCTCGGCGGCATGTGGATCGCTCGCGAGTACGCGCACATCCCATACCACGAGTTCATCCGCTCCGTCCGCCAGGCGATCGATTTTAGCGACGTGGTTAAAGGCTTGCTCAAGACGTTTGTTTTTGCGGCGATCATCGCGATGGTCGGCGCATACCAAGGCCTCTCCACCCGCGGCGGGGCCGCGGGAGTCGGGCAGTCCACGACGTTTTCCGTCGTGCTGTCGATTATTCTGATATTTATCTCGAATTTCGTGCTCTCGTTGCTGCTCTTCGGCGGCCGGTGAACTCAAACGGCCGCAGTCTCATCGCGCGAATCGATGGCGTGACGTTGTCGTTCGGCGACCGCATCGTATTGAAGAACTGCAACCTCGACGTGGTCGAGGGTGCCATCACCTGCATCATCGGACTCTCGGGAGCCGGCAAGTCGACGATCCTGCGGCTGCTCGACGGCCTGCTGCTTCCCAACGAAGGCCATATCTACGTGCTTGGCAGCGACCTTTGCCACTTGTCCGAAGAGCAGGTCAACGTCATGCGTCAAAAAATCGGCCTCTCGTTTCAGTTCGCCGCCCTGCTCGACAGCCTCAGCGTGGGCGATAACGTGGCGCTTCCGCTGCGCGAACACACGAAACTCTCGCGCGCGGAGATTCGGCAGACGGTCTTCGACGCGCTCGATAGTGTGGGACTCGCCCACGCGTACGACGACCTGCCGGAGGAGCTTTCCGGCGGTATGCTCAAACGCGCTGGGTTCGCGCGCGCCATCGTTACGCGGCCGGCACTGGTCCTCTACGACGAGCCGACGACCGGCCTCGATCCCATCGTCAGTAAGCTGATCACCGAGACGATTCTGAAACTTCGCTCGAAGCTCAATGGAACGGCGGTCGTGATCTCGCACGATCTGCCTTCGATCTTCACGATGGCGGATTATATCGCAATGCTCTTCGAGGGAGCGATCATCGCCTACGACACCGCGGATCGCATCCGCAACTCCCCCAACCCGATCGTTCAGCAGTTCCTCCAAGGCTCCGAGGCGGGGCCGATTCAAATATAGGCTCTTTGCGCCGGTAGACTAAATAAGGAGAAGTATGACGAAGCAGGCCCAGGTCGGTGCGTTCACGATTGTCGCGCTGCTCCTGCTCTTCGGAGTCTTTTATCTGGTGACCGATTTCGGCACTCGGCATACCGGATATCGCGTGGGAGTTCGCTTTGAGTCTGCGTCCGGCTTGACGCCGGGGGCGCAAGTCTACTTTAGCGGCGTTGACGCGGGTGCGGTCGAGTCGGTGCAGCTCCTGCCGGATAACACGGTCGACGTGATCTTGGCAATGAACCACGATATCAACATACCGGTCGCCTCGCGCTTCCTCATCCAAGCTCCATTGACCGGCTCGCCGGCCGTGGTGATCGTACCGCCGCGAGAAAAGCCGCCAATCGCGCTGCTCCCGCGCGAAGTCCTGCCCGTCGACGAGCAGCCACGCGGCGCGAATGCCGCAAGCATCGGCGATCTGCTGCAAGAAGGGCAGGGAGAGATCAAGCGCCTCGACTCGCTGATGGCGCTCTTGGAGAAGCGCACGCCGCGACTGCTGGACACACTTCAATCGACACTCGACAACGCGAACGAGCTGACGATCACGACGAAGAGCTCGATGCGTCAGCTTTCGAGCGAGCTGCTGGCCTTCGGTGCAAACTTGCAGAGCAGTCTCATAACCGCCAGCACGAATGTGGAGCAGCTCTCCGCCACTCTCAATAGCGCCGCTACGACCGATTCTAAGAAGGTCGGATTCCTGCTCGACCAGTTTTCGTCGACCGCCGTCTCGCTCAACCACTCGATGGGGGCGCTCGAGAATCTTGCGACCGATCCTCGCCTAAAAGCAAATATCCTTGCGACCACGCAGAGCATTGCGGACACGACGGCAACGATCGCCGCACTCACCAAAGACCTGCGCACGGTGACGGGTAATCCGCAAACCCAAGCGCAGGTCCGCAGCACGGTCGCCAATCTCGATGCCGTCATGCAGAGAGCCAACTCGCTCCTGGGTCAGCTAGGAGGGACGAGCAGCGTCTATGGCGTTGACGCCGGGGCGACGCCGGCGCCGGCCGTCCTGCCGAGCGTCTCGCCGTATCCGGACGTTCTGCCGACCGGCGGTACGACCCAAGGCACCGGGATTTCGCCCGCGGCGCGCGCGCATCTTCAAGGTCAGCTCAACAAGCTGGCCAGCAATCTCATTGCCATTCAAGTGCGACTTAGCGGGCTCTCGCCGCAGCACAACCCCGGATTGAATCCCGTGCTGACGAGCAGCCAAGGTCCGCTTGGAGACCTCAATCTAGTGCTGCTACCGCACGGTAACACGAGCGTTGTCGTGGGCGCAAATGCGATCGGAAACAACACGACGTGGAACGCGCTGCTCGAGGAAAATAAGGGCGACTTTCACGTCGCCGGAGGCGTTCTCTATTCGCAAATGGGCCTGCTCGGACAGTACCAGCCCCTGCACGGCTTCGGCCTTGAGACACGAATCTACGATCTCACGTATCCCATGATCGACGTATACGGAAATTTCAAGATCGCTCCGGGCGCGCAGCTTTTCTTCGGGCAGCGAGACATCACACATGCGTCTCGCCGGAACACCTTCGGGCTGCAGTATCAGTTCTAATGAACATCGGAATCATCGGCGCGGGCGCGATGGGAACCCTCTTCGGGTTCCATCTCGCGGCCCGTTGCAGCGTGACGATCCTTGACGATAACGCGGACGTCGTGCGAGCGGTCGAGCGCCACGGCCTTAGAGTCAACGACGAGCCCGCGCGTTTCGTAGCGATCGCGGACCGGCCTCGCGATTTGTACGGCTCACACATGCTCTTTCTCTTCGTCAAGGCAGTGGACACGCTACGGGCGCTGCGCGCCTTCGCCGGCGAACTCGATCCCACGGCGCCGGTGATCTCGCTTCAGAACGGCGTCGGCAACGAAGATGCGATCAAGACCGCTTTGGGGGGTGCGGTTCCCGTGATCTTGGGCATCACGACGGAGTCTTCACAGACGGTCGAGCCGGGGCACGTACGCAGTTCTCAAGCAGGCAATACGATCATCGGATCGACGACCGCGTCGTCCACCATTTCGCGCACCGTCACCGAGCTTCTCACCGGGAGCGGTCTGCGTGCGGCCGTCGTTTACGACATTCGCCCGCACCTCTGGGGAAAGCTCGTCGTCAACGCGTCCATCAACGCGCTATCGGCGATTCTCGATTGTGACGCCGGCGATATTCCCAACGACCCGAATGCCGCGCGTCTCGCCGAGGCGCTTGCCGAGGAAACGGCCGGCGTCGCTGCGGCACTAAAAATCAATTTGCCGTTCGTCAATCCGTGGCAGTACGTCACCGAGGTAGTGGCGCTGGGAGCGGATTCCAAGAGCTCGATGGCCTACGATCTGGAATCGGGTCATCCCAGCGAGATCGCTCACATCAACGGAGCCGTCGTGGCATTCGGGCGCCGGACGGCGACGCCGACTCCGTACAACGACGCCATGGTGCGCCTGGTCAAAGCGCGAGAAGCACTGCTCGCGCGCTCACGGTTGCGGCTGCAAACGTAGGAGCTGGATCCCGCCCGACGCCGCCTCGACGTCAATCCGGCGCGCGCCTCCGCCGTTAACGCTGCCGTCAATGGTCTCGGAGCGGCCGTTCGAGACGCCCCGCAGTCCAAAATCGGTAAAGAGCGCGCCATCGTCGGTATGCAAGTGCACGGTAAACCCAACGTTCGCGCGAACCCGCAACTGCACGTCGCCGTGCTGCGTCGAGAAATGCAGCCTACCGGGCCAATCGCTCGCCCCCATCGTGACGGTGAGGTTGCCCCGGCCCACCGCGGCTTGCGCGTAACCCGGCAACAGCAACATAACGTTACCGTTTTGCGCAACGATGCGCGCGTTACCGCTAATATCCGTAGCGTTTACGTCACCGCGCCGTGATTCGACGACCAAGTTCACGCGGTTGGGGACACGCACGAGCAGCGCCGCCAGCGGATTGGGAGCCGTTACCACGAGGCCGCCGCCCGCTGCGCGGAGCAGTGGCGGGGGCGGAACGGCAGCCTTTGGAAGCGCCGTCGCCGCCACCGTAAAGAGATCGCGGTGTTGCGAAACTTCGGGCGCGAACGCGTTGAACGGCGCGTCCGCGACCCGTACCGTGAGCGTCGTCCCGGCCTTGAGAACTCCGACGGTCGTAACGTAGGGGGTCGTGCCGTTGCACGCGCCCAGTCCAAAAGGGATGAGAAGAAGGAGAAGCAGCCGATGACGCACGTTGGGTGCTCTTTCGATGCGCCGAGGGTGGTATACTGGCCGCAAATGATACGCCTCACTTATTGCGCCGTCGCGTTGTCGTTCGTCGTGGCCGGCTGCGGCGCGCCCGCCTCGCTCTCACCCGGTGCGCCGCCGGCCGGCGGAAGTGCGCCGCTTACCTCGTCGCGTTGGATTCCAACCGCCGGCGAGAGTATTCAAATCCAGTACGACGGGAAGCTCGATCTTAGCGTCGACGCTGCGATCTATGACCTCGATATGTTCGATACGAAGGCCTTGGTCGTCCGCAAACTCCACGACATGGGGCGCAAGGCCGTCTGCTATATCTCCGTCGGCACGTGGGAGAAGTGGCGCCCGGATGCCGGTAAGTTTCCCAAGAGCGTGATCGGAAACAACGACGGGCACTGGCCAGGCGAACGCTGGCTCGACATTCGACAGACCGCGATCCTGGAGCCGATTATGACCGCGCGTTACCAACTCTGCAAGAAGAAGGGCTTCGACGGGATCGATCCCGACAATATCGCCGGGTACCAGAGTAAGACGGGCTTTCCCCTGACGGCATCGGAGCAGCTGACCTACAACGAATGGGTAGCCACCGAAGCACATAATCTGGGTCTGACCGTCGATCAGAAGAACGACAACAACCAAATCAAGGATTTGGTCAACTACTTCGACTTTGGCGTCGACGAGCAATGCTTCGTGCAGGGCTGGTGCAAACAGCTCACCGCGTACACGAATAACAACCGTCTCGTGGTTGACATTGAGTACACGAACCAAGTGACTCGCACGCGCTTCTTGAACGACGTCTGCGCGAGCGACCCGAACTACAAGCTGACGCCGATTCTCAAGAAGCTCGAGCTAACGGCATGGATCGTCACCTGCCCGAGCTCTTGATTCGGTTTTCACGACGGATTTAGAAGGCGCCTACTCCGTTGGGCGTTCCGTTTCCAGTCGGTCCGTCGTAACCGGCCTCGCCGGTGCAAAGGTACGCCGGCGAGCACGATCCATCGGAACCACTCGTTACGTCGAAGAGATCCTGCGTATTTGCGTATGAGATCGAAGCCGGAATGCCGGTCGTATCCCCGGAGAGCGCGTAAATCGCGGCAATCGCCGGCGAGCCGACGCTCGTGCCGCCCCAAACCTGCCACCCCGGTGCCTCGCCGTCGCCTGGAATGGACTCATAGACGGCTACTCCGGTATTTGGGTCAGCGATATACGCAACGTCCGCAACGATGCGATTCGAACAACCACCAAGTTTCTGTTCGGTGGCCACCTGCCAGGAAGGGGTAGGTTCGTAAGCACTGCACCCACTGCCGCTGCCGGGCCAGACGGTCTCCGCCCAGCCCCGAGACCCGCTGCTTTGTCTGAGCGTCGTACCGCCAACGGCCGTGACCGTGTTTGCCGCTGAAGGAAAGATAACGCCATATCCGCCGTCCCCGGCCGACGCCGTGATCGCAATGCCGGGAGCATTAAAGGGACCCTTCGCCGCGTGCCGCTCGCCCTTGTATTCCGATCCGCCCCAGCTGTTGGAAATAGCGACCGCATGGAGGTTTGCGGCGGTCCTCTCCGCGGCGGAGAGACTCGTAGCAGCTTCAACGACCAGAATCTTACAGTTGGGACAGTTCGCAGAAACCATGTCCACGTCGAGCGACTGCTCAGCAAGCCAGCCGTCGTTAACCGGCGGAAGCGGTTTTTTCTTACCCTTTTGATTCACGATGCGAAGGCAGCCAGAGGCCTCGTCGCACTTCGGTAATCCAAACTCTTTGCGATAGACTGCCAGATCACTTGCGAGGTTGGGGTCTCCGTACGCCTCAACAACTGCGACGAGGCCGCCGGGCTTCTTCACATCCTTCGTGAGGTTGTACGCAGATTGAAGGTCCGAAGGTCCGTAACCGGCGACGGCATCCTCACGAACGCCTTGCGCACGTGGCGCACCGCTAGTATCCTTTAGGCCTAAGGCCTGGCAGCGCCAGTGACCAAATACGAGAGTCGGGCACGCCTCGATGAAGTTGCCAGTTGCGATTTGCTGCTGAACGTAACCTGCACTCTCGACGATCGCAAGAGCGGCTTGGTTGCCTCCAACCTGGGAAGGAATTGACGGGGTCGTCCCGCCGCTGCAGCCCGCCCCGAACGCTGCGATAATGCACGCTCCGGACCAACGCATAAGATTTCGCGCCGTTAGCTTTACTCGCATCAAAAACAATCCTCTCGAAGCTCCGAACGTTGCAAAGACCAGGTGGCCGTTTCCGTCTCTCGGACTGGCCCTCCTGATATCTCTGTAACGCCCCAAGTCTCGCAAAGGTGCCCGCGCCCTTGGAGATTCTCTTTACCGATCGGCCCTAAGGAGGGTAGAGCTTGACTTTCTTCCTCTCGAATGCGATAAAAGATTTATTATGTCGCATTCAGAAGCGGAAGGCTGCGTCCGAGACCTTGCCGCCTACCTGCTGACCGAGCGGAGACGCAGTCCTTTGACGGTCGCCGCCTACGAGGGCGACCTCAAGGAGTTCGCAGCGTTCGTGAAGCGCGGCCATGAGGAACGGCCCGAGGAGTTCCCCGACGCGTCGCTGCGTGCCGTAAAATCGACGCAGGTTCGACGCTACATCGCATACATGTTCGACGCTCGGAAGTACGATAGCCGGACCGTCTGTCGCAAGCTGTCCTCCATTAAGGCGCTCTACCGTTTCTTGAAGATTACCGGCGAGCTGCCCGACGACCCGGCAGCCGCGATTCCCGGCCCCTCGGTGGCCAAGCGCAAGCCGGCGCCGCTGAAAGTCGACGAGGTCATGCGGCTCTTGCGGACCCAGCTTGCCGGGCGGACGGATGTCGCGCGATTGAGGGATGCGGCGATTCTAGAGCTCCTTTATGCCAGCGGCATGCGTCGCGCCGAGCTCGCCGGCGCGCGCCTCGCCAACGTCGACCTCGCCGAACGGACGATTCGCGTCACCGGCAAGGGGAACAAAGAACGAACGGTACTGATCAATCACACCGCTGCCGAGGCGATTGAGGCGTATCTGCGGGTGCGGCCCCGCAGCTCCGATCCGGCGCTCTTTTTGGGTCGCGGCGGGAAAGCGCTTACGCCGCAGCACGTCTGGCGAATTTTTACCAACATTTATCGCGTGAGCGGCATTCAAAAACATGCCAGCCCGCACACGCTGCGTCACTCCTTTGCCACGCATCTCGTCGAAAACGGCGTCGACCTCGAGACCGTCCGCGAGTTGCTCGGCCACGAAAGTCTGGCGACGACGGGCATCTACTTGCAGCTCGCAATGGGGCACAAACGCCGAGCCTACGACGAAGCGCACCCGCGCGATCGGATGCCGGATCGGTAGACGTTCTTCTTCTTCTTTTGCTGGCTTGGATATAATCAGCGCTTTGGGGGAAATACGGGAACCTATGAGTCAACTCGTGACGCGCTTTCCCGTTGCCATTACGGTCCTGCTGCTGATTTGCTCGAACGTCTTCATGACGATAGCATGGTACGGTCACCTAAAGAATACAAAGAGTGCGCTGTTCCTTGCAATCATCGCAAGCTGGGGGATCGCATTCTTTGAATACTGCTTTCAGGTTCCGGCAAATCGAATCGGATACACGACACTCAGTCTCACGCAGCTAAAGATCTTGCAAGAAGTAATCACGCTCGTGGTTTTCACGGTCTTCGCGCTTCTCGTCTTCGGTCAAGTCCCAAAATGGAACTATCTCGTCAGCTACGCCCTCATCGTAGGCGCAGTCTACTTTGCTTTCAAAGCATAGTCCGACCGCGTGCCCTCTATGGTTCCTCGACCCAGTCCCTCGTGAGGAAGAGCCAGAACGCGAGCCCTGCATACTCTCCATAGCGCGCGAAGGCCCGCCGGATGCTCGAATCGGCGGCCCGCTTCTTTCCGGTGAGACGGAGATACGTTGGGCGTGTCCAGGAGTCGAGGACGAGCAAGCGATGCCGCCCAAGCAACTGCAGGACGTGAGCCGCGCCATACGGCCCGATACCCGGCAGCGCGAGAAGCATATCCTCTGCCTCCTCGTCGGAGTGGCGCGCCGGCTCCGTCAGCGATTCGAGGTCGAGCTTTCCGCTAACGACGTCGTTTGCGATGCTCCGAACGTATGGCCCGCGATAGCCCATGCGTGCGACCTCTCGATACCACGATTCGGAAGTTCGAGCCAGCAGCGCCGGCTCGGGGAAAGCGCCACCGCCAAGCTCCACGAGCGCAGTCGTCATGCGGACCGTCGCAGACCACGCGCAGTTCGTAGTGCAGATCGTCTTAATCACGTCTTCGAAGGCGGTCGGGCTGGCAAGAATGCGTCCGGCGCCGCTACTCGCCCACCCGAGGATTTTGTCGCCGGCGATCTTCGTGTAAAAGGGCGTGAGATCGTCGCGAAAGCGAAACATCTTTGCAACGAGTGCTCGCGTGCGTTCGGCGTCGACGTGCCCCAGCCGCGATGCCGACCGCGCAATTAGCCTGCCGTCGCGCTCTTCGAACGCAAGCTTCACGACGCGGTTCCCGATGCGAAAACGCCGCAGATAGCGAAGCGGCGATAGCTCCACTGCCGCCGGCGGCAAGCGCGCGCAACCATGGGAATGAATCGTACGGGCAAATGAGATGGGCTCACCCCCAGCGCCAACCAGGGGGAAATCGCAGAGAACGCTCATGCGACGAGAAATCCTAGGCTACATAGGATACGTTGACGGCGACACCCGCGGCTTGTGCGCGCATCAAAACGCCGTACACGGCGTCGAGTTCCTCCTCGATCGAGGCGATTTCACCAACGCTCACTTGGAAGCGGGCGGCATGGGTCCAGAGCAGACTACGGGCTCTTTCGAAAGCGCTATGGAGCCGCTCGGGCGTCGCTTCCAGTACGGGCCAATCCATCTCGCCCTGGGCCGGAACCACTCGCCAGCCGCGCCCCGAGACAAAGGCGACCTCTTCCTCTGGCCCCAGTGCGTGCGGGATCGCTGACAGTACGTCGACCGCCTCTTGATCCGCAAGCGTAAGCGGCAGTCCGAACTCGCCCAGGCGCAGGATGTAGCGAAAAAAGGAGATGCTGCCGACCGTATAGGCGCCCGCGGGCGACGCAACGTTCACGTGAATGAGGTCGAGGTCGGGTTGGTTCGCCGGAGAACCGCTCATGAGCCGTACTTCGTTCGCAAGCCACACGAGTCCGTTAGCCGCTAGGCCGGAATGAGCCCAAGCTCCCTGACGGCGTCGCGTTCCTTGCGAAGTTCCTCCAGTGTTTCCTGAAGCTTGCGCTTGCCGAACTCGTCGTGCGAAACGTTTTGAACGATTCGCGAGACGCCATTTTCAGTGTGCGAAGGGAACGAAAAGATCAACCCCGGGTCGACGCCGTACTCCCCATGAGAGTAGCGTCCGACCGAATACTGCTCGCCGGCCGGCGTGTCGTGGGTGAGGTTGTAGACGCCGGTGATAGCGGCATTGGCCGCCGAGGCGGCCGACGAGGCACCGCGCGCTTTGATTACCTCAGTTCCGCGATTCTGTACGGTCGTTATAAAGTCGCCCTCGAGCCACCGCCGCTCGAGTACCTCGGCGGCGTTCTTCCCGGCAATCGTCGCGTGAGCAAAGTCGGGGAACTGCGTTGCCGAGTGGTTGCCCCAGACCACCATCCGAGCGATCTGCGTGGTGTCGACGCCGGCCTTGCGCGCCAGCTGCGCTCGCGCACGAAGCTCGTCAAGGGAGGTCATGGCAAAGAAATTATCCGGCGAGATCCTCGGCGCATTGTTCATTGCGATCAGACAGTTCGTGTTAGCCGGGTTGCCGACCACGAAAACGCGCACGTCCGGCGACGCGTGGTCGTTAATGGCGCGCCCTTGCTCGGTGAAAATCTTGCCGTTGACGCGGAGAAGATCGGAACGCTGCATATCGGCTTTACGCGGAATGGCACCGACTAGCAGCGCCCAGTCGACCTCGTTCATCGCCTCGTTGACGTCGGAGCCGTAGCGCACGCTCTTGAGCAGGGGAAACGCGCAGTCCTCGAGCTCCATGGCGATTCCGCGCAGCGTTCCGAGCGCCTGTTCCAGCTCCAGCAACTGCAGCTCGAGCTCCGTCTCCGGGCCGAACATCTGACCCGACGAAACTCGAAAGAGCAGCGCATAGCCGATCTGTCCGGCCGCGCCGGTCATCGCCACTTTGATCCGTTTTTTCACGCTACCCCCACTGATTTACTCGCCAAGCCCGGCGGGAAAGTTCGCTGGCTGCAGGGCAAGCCTCTACGTGTCGATGATCGAGCAAGACGCGTCCATCTATAACGCCTGCATTCGCTGCGGTCTCTGTCTGCCGTCCTGCCCGACCTATCTCGAAACTATGACAGAAACCTCCGGCCCACGCGGCCGGATTAGTCTCATCAAAGACGTCGCGCAGTCGCGGCTCGACCTCCGAAGCCCCGGATTTCTCGAGCAGATGTCCCAGTGCTTGGATTGCCGTGCGTGCGAGGCGGTCTGTCCATCCGGCGTCCGCTACGGACAGCTCGTCGAAACTGCCCGCGCCCAGATCCGGCAAACAGAACCGGAAGAACCGGCAAGCCGGCGTTTCGCGCGCACTTTTCTCTTGCGCTCGCTCTTCCGCGATCTGCGTCTCATGCGGGCGGCGGCGCGCATCCTTCGCTTCGCGCAGCAAACGCGCTTAACGTCGCTCGCGCAAGCCGTCGGACTCGGCGAAGCCGCAAAGCTCGCGCCTCGGATCCCAGCTTCGTTCTTCACGGCTCGCGGTCAGCGATTCGAAGTAACCGGCGCGAAGGGCGTCGCGTTCCTGCACACCGGTTGCATCATGCCCGTAGCCTTCGGCAACGTTCATGAAGCGACGGTGCGAATGCTGCGGCGAGTCGGGCTCTCCACGATCGTGCCGGCGGGACAAGGCTGTTGCGGAGCAATCGCGACGCACGCCGGCGATCCGGATTTCGCGCGCGAGCTTGCCCAGCGCAACATCGCCGCGTTCGAGCAAAGCCGCGCCGACGTCTACGTAGTTAATGCCGCGGGCTGCGGCAGCGCGCTCAAACACTACGGCGAACTGCTCGCCGGAGATCAACGGTGGGCGCTGCGGGCTCGCGAATTCTCAAAGCGGGTACGTGACATCAGCGAGGTTCTCGACGCGATGGACCTTGGACCGGCGCCGCACGCGATCGACGCCGCAGTAACGTATCAGGAGCCGTGCCATCTCGTGCACGCACAGCGCATCTCGGCAGCGCCTCGACGACTGCTGGCACTGATCTCCGGACTGCGATTTGTCGAAATGGACGAGAGCGCCGTCTGCTGCGGAAGCGCCGGGATCTACAATCTAACCGAGCCGGAAATGGCGGCGCGCCTACAGCGACGCAAGGTGGCGGCGATCGTGCGCACCGGAGCGACGATTGTGGTCACGGCGAATCCGGGCTGTGCGATGCAGGTGACTGCAGGCCTGCGTGAAGCCGGCTACCAGGCGACGGTCAAACATCTCGTCGAGCTGCTCGACGAAGCGTACGAGGAAGGCTAGAGTGCGGCGGTAAGGCGATCGCGGTCGCGACGGGCGTCTTCCATGGAGCGGTAAACCGAGAACACGACAATCAAGCCGGTGATATTCAGCAGGCGCAAGATCGGCCCGTCGTTGACGATTAGGTGCAGGGTTTTGCTGCGTTCGGTCGTCCGGCGATGCGCGCCGATCAGTACGCCCAAGCCGGTCGAGTCGAGAAACTCGAGGTGTGTCAGATCCACGATCATATTGTGGCTGCCGCGCTCGGTTGCGTCCGTCAGTGCGGCCCGAACCGCGGGTGCCGTTGCGAGATCGAGGCTTCCGCGCAGCCCAAAAACCAGCGTCTCTCCGCCGTCTTCGGTCTTGAGGTCGATGCTCAACTCGTCATGTGACATCTTCGCGGGCGCCTTTCGCGCCCCGAATAACCTTGGCCTTGCATCGCCGCGACGATATTGCGGCGCCAATTCATACGAAGCGCGTGGCGTCTTCGTCCCATCGAGTGAGATTCTCCGGCATAAGGTGCACCCCGCCGATCCAGCGATCGATACGGTGCTCGTCGAGCCAATCTGCGTCGCCGGCCAAAACCCGGCGGCCGAGGGGCGTCAAACGAAAACCGTCCTCCTCGCCTTCAATGAGCGCCCCCTCGTTCGCGCGCAACTCGTCGAGCATAACGCCAAACGCGCGGCTACCTAGAAAGGAGGCTTCTTCTCGCGCTTGCGTGCGCGTGAAGAGTTCGTCCTCGCGCGCCGCACCCTGGGCGACCGCCAAGAGCGCTTGTCGCTGCGAGCGTGCAAGCCCATCGCGCGTCGACGGATACTCCTCGCACAAGCGCTGCAGTGCGGCGCGCAAGAACGGCAAGCCGATGGCTTCTTCCCCAGCCGCGGCGTACAGGTCGTTGGGCGACGGAGATGTGAAGCGTTCCCAGTTGCGCCGCGCAGATTTAAAAATCGCCGCCGTAGCCGTCCGCCGTTTTGGAAACAGGGGCAGAATCTCGTCCACGGTCATGCTCCCCAGATATTCATCGCTCTGAATGGTCGCCACGCGCCCCGGCTCCAGATTTAGCTCCTCCAACGAGGTTAGTACCTGCAGTAATTGTAGCTGATCGTAAAGGTCGTGCTCGAACCAGAGCACGACCTCCTCAAACTCCGCCGCGCGCCGAAGCTGCGCGTCGCGCCGCTCGAAGTCGTGAATCAGTTTGATGGGACTGCCGTAACCGCGCGAAGCAAGATAGTGCGCGCGCGTCTCGCTGGTTTTCTCGAGCGAAAAGCCCAATGGGACCGGACCGTCGTTGAGCGCGTCCCGCCATGCAAGGCGCGTCCCCAAGATACCGGCCTTACCCAGAAGGTGGAGCGCTCCGTCGCCGTTGGTGATGTGCAGCGCGTGCGCCATCAGACCTCTACGACCGTCATGGCTGGGGTGGCTGGATTCGAACCAACGCATGGCGGATTCAAAGTCCGCTGCCTTACCGCTTGGCGACACCCCATTGCGACTTAGCTTCGCAGATGGCACCGCAAACGGCAAGCCTGATTATCGCCTTCTCGACGAGTCCTTCGACGGAGCCTGTCCTGAGCGCAGTCGGAGGGCACAGGATGACAAGCAGAGGTAGGGAGGAACGCCTGATGCCCTAGCGGCTCGCGATCAGCCGTTTCGCTCCCACATATCGGGCTGCCCAATACGAGTCCGAAAGATGGCTTACCATCACTCCGTGGCTGGAGCTCGCGTGGACGAACTTACCCTTGCCGAGATAGATACCGACGTGCGAGACGCCGCCATACGTATCGAAGAAGACCAAGTCTCCAGGATGGGGACCGCCCACCGCGGGCTTGCCGGCGTCATACTGCGCGTCGGCCGTGCGGGGCAAACCGATCCCCAGCATCGCGAAGACGTGCTGGACGAAGCCCGAGCAATCGAATCCGGCGGTACTGGTGCCTCCGAAGACATAGGGCACGCCCAAGAAGCGCAGGGCACTGCTGGTGAGAGCACGCGCCATTCGGGAGGTTCGGGCGAGAATGCCACCCGCGAAACGCCCGATGCCACTTCGGTGGCGAGTCGGCGTGGCCATGATCAAACTCGAGGTCCACTCAGCAACGTCTGGGCTAATGGCTTGGGTGCGGACCGAGCTGGATACTCCGGCGTACTGGATGCTGGATGTTACGGTATCGGCTTGGGCAATAGAACTCAAGCCCGAAACGACTAGGGCAAACGCCCCAACGGCTAACGCGTGACGCAAGAAATCGCTCCTCTTCCACGACACTTGCGGGGTTAGTTGACGGGTTCGGACGGGAAAGAATCGCCCTAGGGCCGACCGGCCCATTCACCCCTACCGGGATATCCCCCGCTCGG
>Ga0182018_10003047_pt1 | contig 15656 bp, 19 predicted proteins | sample 812P2MmetaG_FD_120490 | JGI IMG/M metagenome (GOLD analysis project Ga0182018, IMG submission 120490) | Permafrost microbial communities from Stordalen Mire, Sweden - 812P2M metaG | ecosystem: Environmental > Terrestrial > Soil > Wetlands > Permafrost | place: Sweden: Stordalen | collected...
GCGCTGCGCGGCCGGCCCGCTCAGCCTTCCTGCCGTCTGGGATCGCGCCGAGATCGTTGCACCAGACGCCTCAGCCGGCGAGCGCCTCGTGCTCGCCGAGGCGGCCCTCAATCACCTGCTCGCCGAGCGTCGCGTCGAGCTCTGTCGCGGCGAGGATCCAAGCGCCGCCTCGCTGCCGCCGAGCGAAGCAGACGCGGTCCTTCGCGCCAGAGAAGCCTGGAGCACCGAGCGCTCCAACGGCCTCTTCGTGCGGTCGGCAACCTGATCCGAGCCGCGCCGGCGCTGGCCCGAGCCCGCACCGACCATCTACACTGGCTACCCGGCTTGGTGGGCGTAGCTCAGCTGGTAGAGCTCCGGGTTGTGGTCCCGGCGGTCGCGGGTTCGAATCCCGTCGCTCACCCTCAGGATAAAGCCCCATTTTGCGGGGCCTTTTCTATGCCCGTCGCGACCTTCCCGCGCAAGCAACCCCGACCGTATAGCGATTTCTTATAGCAAACGTGCGCCTTGACGGGCGCGTGTCCTAGGCGAACGGCCGCGCTGCGAGCAGTGTGGTGGGGGACGTCTCGGTTGGGGCGATCTACTGCAAGCGTGCCCACAAGGCGCGCCACGCCGGAGTTCGCGCCTAGTCTGATCTGTTTCGCGCCGACGCCCTTTGCGACTGCTGAACGATCAAGTCCATTCGCGCAAGGATCGTGCGCAGGCGGCTCATAGATGAACCGTGCCGGATGTGCACCCTGTGCGCGTGCCCACGCCTCTCCCTCCGGTGTCCGCTCTTCAAAGTGTTGAGGCGCAGGGAGCTGCCGAACCTCCTTCCGTAGTGGGATATGGTCCGACCCGACGCGGAGAATCCGCAAACACGCGGACCGGGAAATCCCGATTCAGAAATGCCACGATGCCCGTGACCGGCCAGCTCTACCGTTGCGCGTGGCGCGTGGCGCTCATCGCGACGTTAGCTGCGATTGCGCCTGCTGCGAACGCGACTGCCGCGGTTCATTCCGATGAAGTCACGTACAACCAGCCGACGCAGCCGCTGTCAATTGGTCCGACGCTGCCGATCATTGAGCAGGCCCCATATTTTGAGTCGGTTGCAGTTTCTTACGACGACATTGCTGGGTCGGTAACGCTTTCAGTTACCCAGTTCGCTTCCGGCTGGTGGGGCCCGTCCTTCGCTGGCATCGACGTGTACGTCACGGGTCAGTGCGGCGGGACGAAGATCGATAGCGACGACGGCGTCAAGATGGCTAGCAACGAATTGCATATCAGCGTGCCGGAGAGCGACAGCGACTTCCCGGCCGGGCCGCTATACCCGGCCGATGGCCTTTCGACCCCAGCTCCGCCAACGGCTACGGCGACGCTCGCCGGACATACTGGGGAGGTCTCCGGTAGTGGGACGTTCGACGGCACAACCTTCACGTTCACGGTGTCCGACCCAGCGTTCGTGCAGCAGGACTGGTTCTGTACCACGGTGGACGGCTCCGATCAGGGCTTTGCCGAGCTAACAGGCTGGCCGGTGGGAACCGCAGCTACGCGAGCGCAGCTGCGGGCGATGACAACCGCGGCGAACTTGCACCACGCGGCCGGGTTCGTACGCAAGACCGACTACCTCTATGACGCAGGGGTCGTCGATCTACCTGGCGGCGACTGGGCCGCGGCGAGCGCAACCTCTCACGGACACAAGTCCGCCGGGAACGACACGATTGTTTTCCGGTTCTCAGGCGGACGATGGCGCGTAGTGGACTCCGGATTCCTCGCAGTCGCTATGCCGACCCCGGCTTTTATCGCGTCCCTCCCGCCGTTGGTCCAGTGGACGCTCTTCTTCGCGTAAGTGCCGTTTCGTGCGCGGCCTAGTCGTTACGAGCACGGTCCACTCCGGTGGCCGACCGGGGCTCCGCTTGCGGCCAGGCTGCCAGCGACGGACGCGCGTGTCAACATCTGCGCACGATGCCGGACCGTAATCTCGCCCTGCTGAGGAGCCTCCAGAGCCGAGCAACGTCCGCGGCGCAAACCGGCCTCTACGGAGTCGACGAGATGCGCAAGACGTTTGATCGGCTGCGCGCGGAGGCACGCCAGCTGCACGTCCGCCTCGGATTTCCTCCGGGCGAGTTCGATGCAGAGGTTCCACCGCTGTCGCGCGGCAACACGGGCTTGGGGCCTCGCAGGGACCTTGAGCGGCACACTGCTGTGAAGCTTGCGTTGGAGCAACTTGCTGCCCACATGGGCGGTTACGCAAGTGCGACCGAGTTCGATGCAGAGCGCGCGCTGGTAGCCAAAGAGAAGGCGGAGGCCGAGAACGCCGAGGCCGGGCGTAAGACGCGTAAGGTTGGATTCGGGCAGTGATTCAGGGGGCGTTCCGCCCGCCTTTCATAACGATCCACGACGTGGTCGAGGATCTACGTAGAACCTTTCCTTAGCAGCGTCGTCATGCGTTGTGGTCCAAGACCGGCGCGAGATAACGCCGTCCGCCCCGATGCTTTTGCGCGAGTCGGCTAGCGCGCTTGCCCGCCCGCGCGGTACGACGCCGAGCGCTGGTTCGCTCTCGATCGGATTCCGATGGCGGCATATTCCGAATCAAGACCGTCGCCGCGACCAGCTCACCGCGCTCGTTTTTCCATAGAGGTAGCGCGATGTCGTCCCCGACGCGCATGAACGCGTGAGCGCCACGATCGGGCAGCCACTCCGGTCGCTCTCTCGTAACGACGGCGGTCGCCAGCAGGCGGCTGAGTTCCCGTCTCGCGTCATCCAGCGGCATTTCGCGGATACGCGAGACGTACTGCTCGATCGAATGCGGGGACCAGTTCACGGGCAAGCACTGTGCGGGCGCGCTGCTAGACCAACCCGCGAGCGGATCAGGGGCTCTCATCGCCGCTTCGCGTTGGCAAGCAGGAGTTCGATTTCCAACTCGGTGCACTGGCTTGCCCTGACCGCACGAGCAATCTCCGCGTCGATGCCGCTGACCGGCCGCGAGCGCCGCAGTGGTCGCGCCAGGCCGCGTCGGCGTTGCGCTGCCTCAAAGTCAATGCAGCGCAGCTCCAACTCGACCTCCTCAAGACTTCTCAGGTTCGGCGTGTGGGTGTGCTTGGCTGTCCGTCCCTCGATTACCGTGACCTCGGGACCGAATCGGAACTCAAGCTCGCTGTCGAGTTCGTCGCGCCGGACCGCCATCACCTTTGCGGCAGGGTTTGACGGCCGATGGACCAAGCTGACCTCGGCTAGCGCTGCGGAGCGAACCGTCCGACGTGAGCGGTCGTTACTCCAGTCCGATGCGATGTCGCGAAATCCGATGCTCATCCGGTCGAGCAAGCCCCTCTGCGCCTTGCTCACGGCCGCCTGACAGTCCGGGTCGGCCTTGGGGAGCGTGGCCCGCAGCACTAACCCCTCGGCGGAGTCGGTCAGCTGCATCGTGTTTGAGCGTCCGGTCGCGGCGAGCGCAGGGCCGTCGTGCTGATGCTCCACGCGCAGTTCCACAACCTCTCGGCCGCCAATCGCCGCCGAGAATGCGCCACGACTGATGCTCTCTAGGTATTCGCCCTGCCGGTCCCGGACGGGATACGGGCTGTCGTAGGTCGTGGCGAGACCGCTTAGGGTCCAGTTCTCGCCGTCGTCGCTGCTCCGGATCTCAATCATTTCTTCGCTCCGTTCTTCTCTGCGGCCAGCGCCGCTTCCACGCGCCGCTTCGCTTCTGCTAAGCGCTTTCGCCCGTCCGGATCGCTGGGCTCCGGGTCCCACTCCACCTTCACGACGCGGCCGCCGCTGCCCATTCCGCGAGTGAGCAGGTGCGCCCCGAGCTTGCGCATCTCGGCGTAGAGCAATTGCGTGTACCGCGCCTTCTCCTGCTCAAGCGGGTCGAAAATGGGCTTGCGTCGGGCTTCGGCCTGCTGCTCCAGAAACTTGTCGATCCCGTGTTCGCCCCACCGCCCCTTATCAACTAGATCGAGGCGGGCGCGCAGGTACGCGAGTCCGCGGCCGTCGGTTGGCCGATCCCCGAGCAGAGTCTCGGCGCCAAAGACGCTGGCGATGGCCCGCAATTGGTCTTCGAGCGCCTCGACGCGCTCCAGCAACTCCACGGTGCCGCGCGTGATCTCATTCGCCTCGCCTTGAGTCGTCGCGAGCTGATCGGGATTCCGTAGGGGCATCGCCCTCGCTGCGTCTCGGCCCCGTTCCGCGAGGCTCACGCGGCTTCCCTCGTCTCAAGCTGGGCGTTCTGCTCTGCCACGATCTGAGCCGCGTCGAACCTCGCTTGCTGTCGCAGCCTGTGCGGGTCAAGGCCGATGCCGTTCGCGAGACTCGCCGCTCCGTAGCTCTGGAGCACCAAACTTGCGGCGATCCGCTCCAAACGGGCGAGGCGGTCTGAGTCTGAGGGGGTCTTGATCGTCATGGGGTTCTCCGTTTTCGTGTTAGTCGATGTCCAGCGGGCTGCGTGGCCGGTCCGGGTAAAGGGGTGTCGAGTTGACGTTGAGCGTGAACAGCGGCCCGGAGCCATCCGGGCTGCCCTGCTCGGCCCAACCCAAAATCGCCCACCACCTAGCAACCGCCGCTTCGCACCCGGCGGCTCGTTGCTCGCGTGCCTCCGTAGCGCGCCGGACCTGCTCGCGGCTTGCGTACTCGGTAGCGCGTTGCGCCTCAAGTCGAGCCGCGGCGGCAGCTAATAACTGGCGGCCTTCCCGTTCATCGACGCCGCTCCAGGCGAGCGCCATCGCGTAAGACTCAAGGCTGTTTGACTGCGTCGGGTCGGGCATCTCTGCCTTCGCCAGTGCCTCGCTCGCGAGGCGTCGAATGATGCTCATAGTCCGCCCCCAACTAGCGCGCGCAGTTGCGCGACGGTCTGTGCTGCTTCGGCGCGTTCGCGTTCTTCCCCGGCCGCCGCGAGTTCTTCGTGCTGACGAAGTAGGTCGAGCGGGGTTGACGTGTCCACCCCGTAGAGCAGTTCCGCCCCGGGGATCACCGCTGCGGCGCTGTGTTGGTGGTAGACGGACCGCTCGTGAGCCATCACCGCGGCGATTAGCGGGTCGATCTTCTCGCTGCGGCGTCTCTTTTGAAGCTGGCTGCCGTAGCGCGTTTCCTTTGCGACGGCATTGAGCACGGCCTGCGTTAGATCAGGGTCCCCGCTGTGCGTGAGCGTGCCCGTGGCGATCGCCTGCGCGAACTGTTCGGCCGCGCGGACCATCTGAGCGACCCGCTGGGGCGGGTAACTGACAATCCGCCCGCGATGTTCGTTGTCGAGAATTTCCAGCGAGCGAGCCCAATACGTGGGATCGGCAATGACCTCCCGCACGGACCATCGCTCGAAGCAGGCACGGATCGCGTCCTCAACTTCCAGCACGGGCACGGGAGAGTCGGGGCCATCGGGCTTCCAGACCTGCACGACGTCAACGTGGCGAGTTCCGTCCTTCTTGATCCAACACGCTACGACGGCGGTCCAGTCCTGAGCCCGCGAGCCATCAAAACCGATGCAGACCTGCGCCTCGCGCGGGATGCGCACGTCCGGACGCGCCGCCGACTCCCACAGCGCACGGTCCATCCAGCGCTCGTCCTCGGCCTCGCAGATTTGGTTCAGGTAGTACCTCCGGCTAACACTCGGGAGCGTCCCCGGATCTTGAATCTCGGCGATCAGCCGATCGAGATCGAGCCAGGTAGCGTCGCCCCGCGCTGCCTCTAGGGCTACGCGGACCGCTCCCGTATCGGAGAGGTCTTCAACGTGCGGGCCTTCTAACGCGTCGTACATCAACCCGGGGATTTGGCCGCCACCGGCCTGCCAAGCGGTGAACGTCTCCTCGGCAACGCTGCCTTCACCTGGGCGATGGGCGTTGGCTGTCTCGAACGTCCGGGCCGAGCCGAGCTTCGCCACGTTGCGGCGGACTGCGGCAGCTAGCTCGTTGCCGCGATTCAGCGGTAGCCATTCCTGGGTTTCATCCGTCACCACGAATGACGAGCGCGCACCCTCGACCACGCGTGGATTCGAGGTCACTGCCTCGATCTGCCCGCGGTCACTGTGAATGAGGGTTCGGCCAAGTTCGAGCCGAAATTCATCAATGGCGCCGTTGCTGAACATGCCGTGTAGGCAGCGCATGACGTTTTTCGTCTGGTCGAGTGAGACGGCGCAGCACGTCACCCACGGCGCCGGATGCGGGACCGCGACCGGCTGCCAATCGGCGTCGAACCCATCGCATCGGCAAGGCCCGGCTAGCTCGACGGCGCACAACGCCGCAGCGAACGGCGTCTTGCCCCATCCCTTCATCCGCCGGAGCGTGGCGCGGCGGTACACAAACCGACCGTCGTCATCGAGCGAGTAGAAGCGGGCGAGAATGCGCGCCTGCTCTGTAGTGAGCGTCAACGGTTCCCCGGCGTTCACTCCATCGAATTGCACGAGATAGTTGGCGATCCATGCCAGCACGGTCGGCGCGATCGTCCTGTCGCGGCGCGGGATCTCATCAGGCAACGAGCGCAGCGCCGTCATGACGACTCTCCGACTGCTTGGCCGTAAAGGTCGGTCACGCTCGCAAGCGCGGGTTGCTCGCGTGGGGCTTCGAACCGCCCGGTCAGCCGGCGCCGTGCCACCGGCCCCAGCCCAAGAGCATTCGCGAGCTTCAACGTCCGCTCGTCAACCGACACCAACATGCGGACGGCCGGGTGCTCGACCTGCTGACCCATGCTGCCGACCGTGAAGCGGCCATGCTCCGCGATCTCAGCTTCAAGATTTGCGCGCTCATCGTGCAACGCGGCGAACCGCAGTAGCAGCAACTCATCGCCGCCACCATCGAGCCAGGGCGCAGAGCGTCGCGCAAGATGCCACGCGCGTCTTCCCGCAGAACCGAGTTCGCGTGGCGCGTAAACCGTGCTCAAACCGGACGCAACTCGCGTAGAAACGCGAACATTGCGCGAGCGCGTGCGATGACCACGCGGCGGTTTTGTTGGCCGCTCAGCCACGCAGCCCTCCAAAAAATGACCCTCCGACGTCGAGTAGGCCCGCGTCGGGAAGTCGGGGTCCGGCCGAAGCTTCGCCAGGCTTTTGCCCTGGGCGCCGGGTATGCCCCGCTTGAGCGGCGAGCGATGGTCGGCTCGCAAAGCGGGGGAACCCAGGGACGGACCGGCGGGCTATTAGGGTCGCGATGACCCTAAATGGCGACTGGCGCCTACCGGGATGGTCGAGGTTGGCGGGATAAGCGGGCCGTCGTGACCCGCTTTCGACTGGCAAGGCGTTGCCAATATCCAGCGGTCGCGACGACTGCCTTGCCTGCGGTCGCAGCGCGCCGACGCGCTTTGCGAATCGCGAAACAATAGGAATGCTTACCGTCCCGGTCATAGCGCACCGTCCGCCTGTATCGCTGCGCCTGCCAGTACGTCGAGCATCGCGCCGATGCTCAGCGAGTTGGATTGCACTGCGAGCCACGATCGCGTGCGGGCCTCGACTAGAAGCTGATCGAGTCCTACAAAGGCGAACTCGCTGTCGCGGATTGCCAGTGCTTCGCGGACCTCGGCCTGCTGTGTCTCGTCAAGTGATCGCCACAGCGGCCCGATCAACCGGGTGACGAAGCTGATCTCTGCTTGATGGATCGCGTGACAGTCGTCGGCGTCGGTAATGACGCGTTGAGCTAGAGCGACAACTGCGAGTGCGTCACCGAGCGTTGCCGATTGGCCGTTGAGGTTCACGACGGTCAGAACGGCATCAGCTCCCCGTCTTGGTTGCGTCCGGCTGCACCGACCGTGGTTTCGACGGCGGGTCCGACTTCAGCCAGCCGAGTGACCGAGTCCCGCCTTAAGGGCGGGAACTCGGGACTCGGTGCTGGCCCGGCCTCGGGACTCGGTTGGGACTCGGTTGGAACTCGGTCGATTTCGCCCGTAAACAAAGGTGTTTCGCGGGCCTCGGTTAGGGACTCGGTTAGGGGCTCGGGGTCACTACCGAGTCCCGCTGATCGGGCCTCGGTTGAAGCGTCGATTTCGCGGTAAGGCCGCAGGCTGTGATGGTGTTGCGCTTGGCCTTGCTGCGTGCGTTCGATGTAGCCGTCACGGGCGAGGTAGTCGAGCGCGTCACCCACGTAGCTGTTCTTGCCAACGACTCCGGTCTTGACCGCGTTGAGCGTTGAGCCCGGCTCGGACTCAACGAACCGCGACACCTTCTCCATTAGCGTCGTTGGGCGCCACTCGCCGGACTCGTTTCTGCTGTCGGGCGGGTCAAGCGTCACCGTGACGCGCTTGCCGCCGTCAATCGGCGTGATGTGAGCGAGCGCGATCACGTCGCCCTGAGCGTGCGCCCTGACGTGCCCGTGGCGATCCTTTGTCACGCGGACCTTGAGCAGCCCGGCACGCGTCCGGCTAGGGACGGTCAGCGCTTCGACTGTGAAAGCGACGCCAATGCCCGCGAGCTTGTGTTGGCCGCCGAGTGCGTAGCGGCCGCGAGTCTCGCGGTCCTTGGTGACGTGGTCGATCTGTACGACGGCCGCGCCACCGTTCGCTAGTGGTCGCGGTAGCCGCGACAGGAACGTGGCAACGTCACTGTTGCTGAGCGGGTCGAGCCCGAAGAGCGAGTAAGCCTCTGAGTTACCGTCGATCACCGCGACCGCAAAGCCACCTGCGGCTAGAGCCCCAATCGCCGCGTCGGCCGGTGGGTCATCCGGCCGCACGTATACAAACCGCTCGATGATCTCCGGCGGCGCAGAGCCGAGCGCGAGCAGACGCTCAACTACGCTCGGAGCGTTTGTCTCAAAGTCGAGGAACAGGACACGGTCCCCCGCAGCGATCCGAGCCGCACACTCGCTCAACATCACCCACGATTTGCCGCTCTCAGCTTCGCCAGCGAGTGAGTGAACCTCGCCGGGGTACATCAGCGGGCGGCCATCGCTGCGACGCAGCAGCGTCGGCACCGGGCCGACTATCAAGCCGCTCTCGATGCCGGCGACGATCTGCGCAAGGTCAACTGGCTGCCAGGTGTCCGTCGTCGGGACGCCGAGTAGCGTGTGCCCGTGCGCCAGCTCGCGTGGCTCCCACGGGTCGATGGTGATCGGAGCGGCGCTCATGCAGCCGCCCTCAGCCGGTTGCGTTTCCAGCAGGCGAGGCACGTCACCCAGCCGACTAGCCGTGGTTCGAGCCCGCAGTCGCGACAAAGCTCTAGTGTGGGTGCAGGATGCTTGCCTCGACGAGTGGGCTTTGGCGCCTCGATAAGCGTCAACTGGGCGGGGTTCATTGCTGCCCCTTCGGGCGCCATGAAGTACGACGCCCGAGCCAACCGGCAACGTCCGTGCGGTCGAATCGAAGGTCGCGCGGACCGAGCCTCACTACGGGGATCTCGCCACGGCGGGCAAGCGCCCAGACCCGCTGGCGCGGCACGCCTAGCATCTCCGACACCTCTAGCGCGGTGAGCAGTCCGTCGGCGGGGTTGCTCTGGCGGCGACTCAGTCGCTCGGTTACGCGATCGGCGACTTGATCCGCAAGCAGCGCGACCTGTGCGTCAGTGAGTGTGAGTTCCATTCCTACTCGCCCTTTACCCGGAGTCGGTCCACGTCACGAGTGGCTCGGCCTCTGTATAGAAACTCGCAGGAGCGATTTCACGTGCGACTGACACAAAGTCCTCGCCCGCAGCGACCCTCGACACAATTGCGCCCCAACTGCGGGCGATCTCGCGATGAGTGTCGCTTCGGCTTCCGTCATTCGCGATGCGAGTCGCAAGCGCGATCCACTCCGCCGCGCGCTCGGGGAAGCTCGCGATGCCTTCGATCAGCGGGGCGATGTCGACGTCCGTGAGCGGCATTGGCACCCCGCCCTCGGCATCGTCTAGCGCTTTGTTGATGCGCTCTGTGAGTCCGCCGTTGCGTGCCCGGTAGCCGCGCTCATATAATTTGACCGCGGCCACACTGCACGATGCGCGGAGTGCTACTTCGGCCTGGGTGATCCCGATGTGTGTGCGGCGAGCGCCGAGATCAACGCGAGGGATATCCGTGTTCATGGAATAAACTTTGGCGTGTGCGCGCACCGACTTCCCCCCCGGATAACGTCACGGTCAGCGGGTCGCGTCCACGCGTGCGGCCAGGTGAGCCAACCACGGGCAAGGACAACGCGATCGTGGGGATGGTGCTGTTCGCGCGAAACACGCTTCTAGAGCAGCCGGAGTTTCAGGAGCGCCTTGCGGACGCCACCGTGCTCGGCCGCCGTGTGACGACAGCGCGCGAGGCTGGGGACGAGTGGGGTTGGCGCTTCTGGGGCCAGATCTACTGGGAAGCGCTTGCCGAGTGGGCACGGGACCTAGACGGCCTGTACAGCGGAGCCGAACTCGACGCGCTGATCTCGCGCCAGCCGGAGCCCAAGGTAATACGGCGGGCGACCGTCGCAACCATGGCGGGACGGTCAGGGCGCGGTAAGACTCTCGACACCCAGGTGATCCGGGCCGCCGTCCGCTCGCTCGCCCTGCGTCCTGAGGCTCGCAAACAACTGAACGACGAGCGGTCACGCAGCTATCGCTACCGTCGCGGAGCATTCCGGCCGCAGGTAGGCCATGAGCACTCACCGATGGGTCACGACCGCGGTGTAACTCGCGCCGACGAGTTGGTCGCCGCCGAGATCAGTGAGCACGGCCGCACTGCGAAGTGGGTTGGGCGCTGCCGCGAGAAGTTGCGCGAGGTGGTCGCGGCGGTATGAGTACCTTCGATGAGATTCGGGCCGAACTTGGCGAGCCGGGCTCGGCATCCATGGCCGAACTACTAACTCAGGTTGAGTCGGCATGTGGTGTGCTGCGGCCGTATTACTGGATAGACCGCCGGACCCGTACACCAGAGGTCACGATCAAGCTATTCATCATCTCGCCCGGTACGCTTCACCGAGTATCCGGCACGCAAGACGCGGCGCCCGACCCCCAAAATCCCGATGAGCCCATTTTCTCAGCGTGCGAGTACCGAGCGCTACCGATCACCCATCGCGCTAGCTTCGTAGCCAAGACGACACTGAGCCAACAACCGACGAGAGAGCGAGCTAGGTGCAAGTGGACGTTCAATCTCGGAAGCGGCCACAAAGGCGACATACTCACTTTCGCATTCCCAGAAAGTAACAGCGTCCCCGCCCCTGATGAGGACGGGATGGTTGAGATCAAACTCGCCCGCGTTGACCTCGACAAGTTCAAGGGGTTCGCGGGTGCATTCGCACGCGAGATCGTCACGGCGCAGCGGCGGGCGACCTAGTCTTCGACTGACGAGCCAGACTCTTTGAGTTCGCCTGGCGAGGGAGTCCGGCGCCTCCAGGAGATCCCTGTCCTCGTGCTCGATGAAAAGCTCGGGCGGCAAGTTGTCGGCGCGTCGTGGACGCCTGCGCCAAACAAAATCCCACTCAGAACTGCTGCGTCCTGATGCTCAGGATCGCTTCACGCCGCATCTCTTCCTCTGAACGACGACGCTCCTCCAATGTGGCACGCAGTTCGTCCGGGGTGGTCGCGGAGTCAGGGCGTGCCATGTACTCGGCGGTCCACAGCGATAGCCCCCCCTTGTCAATCCAGTCCTCGTACGTGCCATCGAACACGTCGGGCCAGATCGGCTCGATTCCGGTTTCCGTCACTCGGTCGAAGACGTCGAGCGCCGCCTCGGCGTTCGAGTTGACGACAGTCATCCGGCGCACCACGCAGTCCGAATCGGAGATCAGCTTGAGGACCTCCGCGTCTAGCCCGCTGTATCCGAGCACCAGCAGGTAGATGTCTCGGTGTGGCCGGAGCACCGCGTGTAGGTGGTCCCGATGCTCCGGCGGGAGCACAAGCTCGTCCTTCGGGCCGTCCGGAAGCGCGAGCGCCGGGTACCGCTGGCAGACCCCATGCGGTTGAGCGGTGATGGTAGGTGCGCGAACCTCAGCGAGATCGAAGGCCGTCGTCGGCGCACACTTGATGGGTGCCTTCACGACAGTAAGGTCGCCGGGCGGTGTTCGTGGATCGAACGACTCTGGCTGCTCTACGTACCACGCGACAGAGCCGTGGGGTTTGATCAACGACCAGCCGAGCGGCGTTTCGATGTAGGCGCTCATCGAGTTGAGCGGCGAGAATGCGGCGAGTCGATTGTCGAGCAGCGTGTCGTAGTTGAGGCTGACGAAAACGGCGTCGGTCTGAAGCTTGAGCAACTCATCGACGAGGGTCCCATAGCGATCGCAGCGGGCATCCAGGTTCGAGCTGTACTGGAGCAGCAGCGCCTGTAGAAACGGTGGGACGGCCAGCGCCATCTGCTCGTGGTGACGGTGCCCGTCGGTTTCGAGCTTGCGTAGCGCCTCCTCGAACGCGATCGTCGTATCCGACGCTGCCATCTCGCGCTTGATCACGCCGCGCGCCTCGCGGGCAAGCGTGTAGATCGCCAGCAACTTCTGTGCCTGAAAGCAGTCGAACAGGTCCCGCGTGAGAGGGGTCCGCTCCTGGCTCCCAACGTCAGCCGACGCGTAAGACGCTCCGGCCCCCACGAGGACGACGATGGGGGATTTCATCATGTATCCGAGGATACAAGCGAGTCAGCGCGGCACATCGCGAACTTTTGTCTTGCGAACAAGTGTTCGTCTCGCTACGCTCGCGCCATGCCGCGTTGGTTGCTGACCGAGGACACGATCGAGGACTCTCAGACCGCGACCCTGCATCGCCCGACTGCGCCGACCTTGACCGAACGCATCGCAACGAACTCCACCGAGCCGGGGCGATGCTCAGCCGGGACTCGGCGCCGGGAACGTGCTGGACCTGCAACCCCGAGGTCGAGATGAGGCTCGCGGTCTAGTGGGGCGACTTTTCGCCTCTAAACCCCCTGGGCGGCACCAGCCTCAAGCACTGCCGTGCCGAATGCGGCCTCGACCCACTCCGCCTCATGCGCTCCTGGCGCGTAGTCCGCGTAGATCAAGGTAGTCCCGAAGTCGGCGTGGCCAAGCATCTCCTGCAAGGTCCGCATCGGCACTCCGCTCGCGGCCATCCGTGTCCCGAACGTGTGGCGGAGGTCATGGAAGCGAGTGAGCGGCTTCCGCACGACCTTCCCGTTGACCTTGATCTCAGCGAACTGCCCAACAGCCGCACGGAGTAGCGCGGCCTTGAAGCGCTTGAGCAGTTTGGAGCGGTCGATCGGCTTCCCGGTCGCGGGATGGGCGAAGACGAGCGCATCGTCCTTCGGCTCGCCGGAGTCTTTGTAGAGCCGTTCAAGCTCGGTCGCGACGCGAGTGGCGAGCGGCACGGACCGGGAAGAACGCTTCGATTTTGGTGCCGTGATTTCGTTGCGCACCCACGCGCGCCTCACGCGGATGCGTGACGCGGTCCAGTCGATGTCCGACCATTGCAGCGCCAGTAACTCCCCTTGGCGCATCCCGGTCATCGCGGCGGTCAGGTACATCACAGACTCGACGCGCCCGAGCGCGTCATCTGGGACCGCGCGGATCAGCGCCTCGACTTCCTCGGGCTCTAGGAAGCGGATCGTTGCGTCGCTGGCGGCCTCCTGCGGCGCGCTAACGCGCTTGACGATGTTCTCGCCCGTCAGCCATTCCTCATCGAGCGCGTACTCGAAGATGCTGTGTAGGACGCCGAGGACGTTGCCGACGGTCTTCGGGGACAGTTTCTTCGCCGAAAGCTCAGACACGAACGATCGCAACTGCTCGCGGTTGACCTTCGCGATGAGCGCGGTGCCGAAGTACGGCTTGATGTGGATGCGGAGAATGGAGTCGATGCTCTCGACGGTTGACGTCTTACGGCCGGCTAGGCGCTTGGCCTGGATCATCGCCTCGCCGACCTCGACGACTGTGCGCCGCTCGGAGCGGGGGACCGTGGCGTGTTTAACCTCGTCGCGCATCCTGCGGAACGCGGCCTCCGCTTGGGGCTGGGTCAGGCCACCTGGTTGCGCCTTGGAGCGCTTCGGGCCGACGCTTCGCATCAGGCCCCGGCCATCCACACGCCAGAAACCGATCCACGTCTCGCCGCCCTTTGCGTTAGCCCTCAGGAACAGGCTTCCATCCCCGCGTTCACGTCTTGACCCAGCCATCGTTTCCCTCGCTTTGGAGCCGCCGTATAGCGTTTAGTATATCTAACTCGGCGAAACCTACGGCAACTAGACGAAACACCATTGGGCAAAAACTGGCGCGTTTGCTGGAGAAACCGAGCAAATACAGGGCGCTGCCGCTAGGCTTGTCGCGGGAAATCCGGGTTGTGGTCCCGGCGGTCGCGGGTTCGAATCCCGTCGCTCACCCTTCGAGAAGAAAACAGTACGAAACACGGACGATTCGCCTGGCGTGAAGGCGATCGCGAAACCGTGGTTCTGGGCGATAGCGAGAGCGGGCGGCCGGTTCGGCGCGCTCCTGCCTTTGTCGAGGAGCGGTACCAGTCAGCGCTTGGATTCTGCGCCCTGGTTTGACCTACTTAGGTAGGAGGCGGGAACCGAGGGGGTGGAGTACGTTCAGCGCGTGAGCCGAATCGAACGTCTCGCCCGCACGTACTGGTTTGACCTGCTGATCGCGCTGCTGGCGATCGTGGCGATGCTCGACGTGGTGCTCGGACGCGGCTCGTCTGGAGCTCCGACAACGACGCTGTGGTTCTGCCTTCCTGCGCTCGCGATCCTGGTGCTACCCGTGTTCGCGCGGCGATGGTTTCCGCTTGCCGGACCGGCGGCGTACTGGCTTTTGGCCGCGGGAATCTCGTTCGTCGACCCGCTGCTGATCCCGTACCCGGAGTCCATCTTCCTGCTCGGGCTGGCGACCGCATTCCTGCTCGGGAACCTTCGGGACGTCCGGCGGGCTGGCCTCGGACTGGCGATCGTGGTCGGCGCTGCGGCGACCCTCGTCTACAACATCCCCGGGCACTCGGTCGACGATCTCGTCTTCATTCCCGTCGACTTCGTCGTCGCCTGGGTTGCAGGCCTTGCCGTCCGCGCACGGGCCGAGCGGGCCGAGGTGGCGGAGTCACGTGCGACACAGGCCGAGCACGCCGTGTTCGAGGAGCGCGTGCGGATCGCGCGGGAGCTGCATGACGTCGTCGCCCACCACGTGAGCATGATGGGCGTGCAGGCCGGCGCTGCCCGCGTCGTGATCGACAGTGACCGTGTCAAGGCGAAGGAGTCGTTGACCGCGATCGAGGTCTCGAGCCGACAGGCGGTGGCGGAGTTGCATGGCCTGCTCGGATTCCTGCGGCAGGCCGGCGAGCGGGACGATCTGGCTCCGCGACCCGGCCTGACCCAGCTTCCGCGGCTCGCGGCGAGCATGAGCGACTCCAACCTGGCCGTCGCGGTCAGCATCGAAGGGGAGGAACGGTCGCTGCCGCCGATGATCGACGTCTCGGCGTACCGCATCGTGCAGGAAGCGCTGACTAACACTCTCAAGCACGCGGCGGCGTCGCGCGCCGACGTGCGCGTGCGGTACTGGCCTGACGAGCTTGAGGTTGAGATCATCGACGATGGCCGCGGCGCGAAGGCGCTGTCAGGGACGAGCCCGGGCGGCCTGGGGTTGATCGGCATGCGTGAGCGTGCCGTCCTGCACGGCGGCCAACTGACGGCGGGGCCGGTTTCCGGCGGCGGGTTCGCCGTGCGCGTCAAGCTACCGACCTCGGACGGCGCGCTGTGAGTATTCGTGTGCTGCTGGCCGATGACCAGGCGATGGTTCGCGCCGGCTTCCGGATGATCCTGGAGTCCGATCCCGAGATCGAGGTTGTCGGCGAGGCGGCGAACGGCGAGCAGGCCACGGCCAGCACC